>Ga0207421_10003895_pt1 | contig 17527 bp, 14 predicted proteins | sample SodLakKL_010_SED_4_FD_187542 | JGI IMG/M metagenome (GOLD analysis project Ga0207421, IMG submission 187542) | Alkaline sediment microbial communities from Lake Tanatar, Kulunda Steppe, Russia - 8KL_010_SED (SPAdes) (version 2) | ecosystem: Environmental > Aquatic > Non-marine Saline and... | reverse complement strand
CATTTTCGTCATCCAGAAAATGGCCCAGTTTTTCCAGAACTGTAAAGGTATCGCTGGTTTCATTGGGATGCTGGCCGATGTTCACCAGGCTGTTGAACAACTCACCCATGTTGGTGAGGTTGAAATTTCCGGCAATCATCAGGTTTTTCGACATCCAGTTGTTCTCCCGCTGAAAAGGGTGGCAGTATTCAAGCTGGTTGCGCCCGAAAGTTCCGTAGCGCAAGTGGCCCAGGAACATCTCACCGGTAAAGTCCTGGTGCTTTTTGAGCCACTGCACGTCTCGCAGCCGCTCCGGATGGTCTTTGGTGGCCTTTTCAATGGGTTTCTGGATGCGTTCGAAAAGATCCTTGATGGGATTGGTGTGGTCGCTGCGGATGCGTTTCATGTATCGTGATCCGGGAGGGACATCGAATTTAATACAGCCGATCCCGGCTCCGTCCTGTCCGCGGTTGTGCTGTTTCTCCATCAGGAGATACATTTTGTCCAGCCCGTAAAAGGCCGTTCCGTAGCGGGCTAAGTAATATTCAAGGGGCTTGAGAAGGCGCAGGAGAACCACGCCGCATTCGTGTTTGATCTGATCACTCATTGTTGAGGTGGGATGTATTAAAATGCAAAGATACAAAGAAAAATTTTCGGGGCTCAGCCCTTCGCCCACCTTTCCACCCACCATATCCACAATGCGAACAGCACCACGTAGAAAAACGGCCGCAGCACCCAGTCGTGGATAAAATGCCAGTGTTGAGGAATAAGTGCCATGGCAACAGACAACATCACCACACGAAAAATATTGGTCCAGTACATAACCAGCAGGCTGCCGGGTATGAACCACGCTTTGTGCCTCCATGGTCCGGGGAACAACAGGAAAAGTACCAAGACCTGGTAATATTGCTTCAGGCCGGAACAGCTCTCATTGATGATGATGGACCCCTTACCGTTGAAAATAAAAATATTGGGGTCAGCAGTGGAGTAATTCATTCTGAGCAAGTGGGTCTGAATCCAGTCTGCCACCGTATATGCCCTGGTGGCGAACCAGTCGCCGAGTGAAATAATGACCGCAGCCTGCTCTATCTGATCCTGGAAAATCTTCCAGATGAAATGAAATGCCAGGGTAATCACAATAAAAAGGATGACATTGCCCGCGACAGACCAGATTTCCCTGGCCTGATCTCTCACTTTGTCAACAAATCTTTTTCCACTGCTCATCTTCAAAACGTTAAAATCATGCGGCCATTGAGGTTCGTACCAAGCGGCCATTCAGGTTGAAACCAGGTGGGCATTCAGGCCCAAACCATGTGGCCGTTCAGATTCAAACCATATGGCCAATCAGGTTCATACCATACGGCCGTTCAGGTTCAAATGATGTCGCCATTTAGGTTCAAACCAAGCGGCCATTCAGGTTCAAACCATGTGGCATTTAGATTCAAACCATGTGGCCATAATTTTGATGGGCCTCCCCCCTGGCCCCTGATCCCTTTAAAGCGACGGGGGCAACCGGAAAAACATTACATGCACAAGAATCCGGCACCAGGCCCCCGGGGTCTTTATTCTTGTTTTTCGTATCCGTTTATCAGCTCAATGGCCTGTTGTTTCACCTCACGAAGGAACCACTTTTTGTACTCAAAAGGAATGAAGGCGGATTTAACGCCGTTGATCACCAGGTCGAGAATGTTCTGGGGACTCAGGTTGAACGTTTGATAGGCCAGGAGGTATTCGTCAGACATGGTGGTATTGGTTACCAATCGGTTATCGGTATTCAGGGTTACGCGCAGGCCCAAATCCAGGTAAAACTTGAAGGGATGTAGCTCCAGGGTTTTGGATGCCTGGGTCTGTACATTGCTCGACAGGCACACTTCAAGGGGTACGCGGTGGTCGTTGACGTAGTTCAGCAAATCACCGTCTTCTTTCAGGCGGGTGCCGTGCCCGACGCGGTGGGCGCCACAATAATGCAGGGCCTGGTGGATGCTGTCCGGGCCATAGGCTTCGCCGGCATGGATGGTCACATTGACATTGTTTGACAGGATGAGATTGAAGGCATCCAGGTGATCCCGCGCAGGATAGTTGTATTCGGCTCCGGCCAGGTCAAAACCCACCACGCCCCTGTTTTTGAAAGCCACAGCAAGCTCGGCCATCTGCAGGCTCACTTCGGGGGAAATGTTTCGGATTCCGCAAACAATCACACCGGTAGCAATGTCAAAATCACGCTCTGCATCTTTAAGTCCTTCAACGACCGCCTCCAGGATCACAGATACCGGCAGTCCTTTTTGGGTATGCAGTATGGGAGAGTACCTGACCTCGATATAGCGTACATTTTCTTTTGCACAATCCTCTGCCAGTTCATAAGCAACGCGGTATAATGCTTCCTCTGTCTGTAGCACCTTGAGGGTCAGGTCAAATGCTTTGAGGTATTGATTCAGGGATTCGTGGGTTTTTCCGGGCTGAAGCGTTTTTTCAAGCTGTTTAAGCGTGGTAACGCCGATGTCAGCTCCGTCTTTTTGAGCCAGCTCCAGGATGGTTTCCTGACGCAGCGACCCATCCAGATGCACATGCAAATCTGTTTTGGGTAAATGTTGAAAAAAATCCCGGTCGAAAGGTTTTTTCGGGGTGATCAACTCCACTTCCCTGTCCTGAAATTTTCCGATCTTCTTTTTCTTCATACCGGTAAAATTAAGAAGAAAAACCCAACAACCAACAACTCCGTGGCTCCGATCACGATTCACGGGCTACCCCCACGAACCCCATCCCACGATGAACCAACAACTGCCTGGGCCGTCTACAAGGCCATCGGCATCTTTCCCATCTCTCATCCCATGAGAACCAACAACCGGAGTGGCGAAGCCACGACTAACCAACAACCGGAGGAGGCGCAGCCTCCGACTAACTGGAGTGGCGCAGCCACGACTAACCGGAGGAGGCGAAGCCTCCGACTAACCGGAGGCGCACAGCGCCAACAAACCATTTTAAAACCTTTTCAGGATCCCCTTTACGCTTGAGAGGTATCCTCCGCCGAAAAGGTTTACGTGTACCATCAGGGGATACAGGTTGGCTATATCCATGCTTTCGTGCCAGGAAGGCTCCAGTGGCCAGGCATCGTTATAGGCTTCGTAAAATGCGGTGGAAAATCCCCCGAAAAGCTTGCTCATTCCCAAATCCATATAGCGGTGGCCATAATACACGGCCGGATCGATGATCACTGCCTGGCCTTTGTCGCCCGTCATATAATTGCCGCTCCACAGATCGCCGTGCAGCAGCGACGGTGGTTCTTCAGGGAAAAACTCCTGCAGGCGGCTGTACAGCCTGTCAAACATCTTTGCCAACTCCCCTCCTGCCTTTCCGCTGTCGCGCGCCATTTTCAACTGGGGCTCCAGCCGCTGGTTTACAAAAAATTCTGTCCAGGTTTTATGTGGATGGTTTTGTTGGGGCAGGCTCCCGATGTAGTTGTCATGATTGAGGCCAAATTCGCCGGTTTCGGGTTGGTGGCGATGCAGGTTAGCGAGTCCCTGTCCGAAATCCTGCCAAAAGTCCGGGGTTTTCCCGATGCTCTCAATGTATTCAAGCACCAGCATGCTGATGTCGTCCTGCTCGCCGAAGCCGATTACCCGGGGTACATCCACTTTGGGGGAATCATTCTGGCGGGTAGCGTTTTGTTGCGAATTACCATGCCGGGCATTTTTTTGCTTTGCATGGCCTTGCCGGGATTTGTTTTGTTGGGATTCATAAAGAAGCTTCAATCCCCTGGCCTCAGCTTCAAACATGCCGGGAAAACGACCCGCGTGGTTGAACTTGACAAAAAAGCTTCCCTGGTCGGTTTCAACCCTGTGGGCATCGTTGATACATCCGCCGCCAATACCAGAAGCCTTTGTGATGGTCACCGGCCTTCCGGTCTGTTCAGCAATGATTTCGGTGATTTTGGTTTTAACTGCTGATGGTAGCATATGTCGGTGATTTTGGTTAGTCGGGGCCGTCGCCACTCCGGTTTGTTGGCGCTACGCCACTCCGGTTTGTCGGCGCTGCGAGCTGACTAACTTTACAAGGTAAATTCATTCAAAATTTTATATTCGGGCCCTTTGGGACGTAATATGCTTTGGATCAAGTAAAATGACGTCACCTCTGTGGTACCGAACTGGGTGTCTTCGTAACGGGCCATGAGTTCCCGCAGGGGGCCGGTATCATTCAGGTGTTTGATCCGACCGATGGTCAGATGCGGTACAAAAGTCGCTTTGTCGGGCTTGTAACCGAGAGGTTCCAGCTGGCGATTTACTGACTGGTATAAACAGTCCAGGTCATCCGCGTCTTTAATTCCAAGCCACAACACCCTGGGCATTCTGGGGTTTCCAAATGTTCCGCAACCCTCCATCCTGAAATTAAATCCTGAACATTCAGTGGCGGAATTCTGCAGGGCTGGTACAATCTTTTTTAGCATGTAACCCGGGGTGTCGCCGAAGAATTTCAACGTCAGATGCAGGTTATCGGGCGATACCCAGCTGATTTTTTCTCCTTCAAGTTCCCGGCGGAAAGTATCCATGGTATCCCGGATAATTTGGTTGGGAACCACTTTAACGGCACAAAATAATCTTTTCATTCGCAGCTATTTTTATCCCTGGTTAATTTTTTTGCCAAATTAAGAAAAGATATTAATTTTGCAAACCTACTGCGGGGAATTAGCTCAGTTGGCTAGAGCGCTTGGCTGGCAGCCAAGAGGCCACCGGTTCGAATCCGGTATTCTCCACTTAAAACCCGGATGCCTTGCGTCCGGGTTTGTTATATACACATGTGACCCCTTCGGGGTCGAAGAAGCGGTGGTTGCACCCGGGCTTAGTAACGGGATCACAAAAATCACTCGCTGCCATGATACCGCTTGCTGAAGCTTTCCACAACCCTGGGCATTTCCCGCCTCGGGCCCCAGGCCTTGCCGAAAAAGGTGCTCGCAACAAAGTTTTTCACGCCGGGGGGTACCATATCAAGCCGCTTGCGCTTACTCATGGCCATCTTATAGGCTTTCATACCGTAGCGTTCAACCCGGGAGGGCATTTTCATTTTTACCGCCAGATGCCGGTTTTGAAGGAGCTGATGGTGCAGGTCAATGCCCACGGGGCATACTTCTGTACATTTACCGCAAAGGCTCGAAGCATTACTCAGGTGAATGTGTTCCCGGAACTGACCCGACAGGTGGGGACTGATCACGGCACCAATGGGCCCGCTATAAACTGTACCGTAAGCGTGTCCTCCTATGTTACAATAAACCGGGCAGGCATTCAGGCAGGCACCGCAGCGGATACAGGACAGCGCCCTTCGCTGTGGAGTGGTACCCAGAAGGCGACTGCGCCCGTTGTCCAGCAATATCACATACATGTGCCGGGGTCCCTCTCCTTCCCCTTTTTGAACAGGTCCGTTTACCAGGCTGTTGTAGGCCGTAAGTGACTGACCGGTACCGTGGGCCGAAAGCAATGGCCAGAACATATCCAGGTCTTCCAGTGAAGGCAGTACTTTTTCTATTCCGGCCACCACAATGTGGATGCGGGGATGGGAAATAGACAACAGAGCATTGCCCTCATTTTCAGTAATTGCCACGCTGCCTGTTTCTGCCACCAGGAAGTTGGCCCCGGTGATTCCGGCATCGGCCCGATAGAATTTTTCGCGCAGGTGTTTCCTGGCAAAAGCGGTAATCTCTTCCGGACTTGAATCTTCAGATAAGCCAAAGTGCTTATGAAAAACCCCTGCTATTTGTTTAGCCGAAAGATGCATCGCGGGGGTCACAATGTGATAGGGCCGCTCTCCGGTTAACTGCACAATAAATTCACCCAGATCCGTTTCCAGACTTTCTATCCCGTTTTTTTCAAGGCATTCAGTCAGTCCGATTTCTTCTGTAGTCATCGACTTGGACTTGACCACATTTTTTACATAGTGTTGTTCAAATATTGAAAGAACGGATTGCCTGGCTTCTTCTGCATTTTGTGCCCAGATCACCTTTCCCCCGCGGGCGGTAAAATTGTGTTCAAAATTCTTGAGGTGATTTTCCAGGTGCTCCAGCACATAATGTTTGCGGAGCGCAGCCCGGCGACGCAGCCCCGGTAGATTCACAAAACGGGCCTTACCAGCTTTTGCCGCATTTTCATACTGCGTCATATTAAAAGCAATGGTAGCCCTGTGATCCTTGTCAAAGGCCATTTTTTCGCTATCCCGCAAAAAAGTCTGATGCTTGTTTAAGGCTGACTGTTCATTCATGCCATCAAAGATCGGTATTTTCCAATGACCGTTTTGGTTTCCGGGTGCATCCTGTAATTCTGCAGGTTACACTGCACGGTACTTCTGTTTAAAAATTTTCCTTTTCAATGGCCGGGTCAGCAGCCAGGCGCATTGGTTTGGTATTATCCCAGTTTATTTTCCTTATATATTGCCAGATACAATGCCTGGCCCATTACCCGGCGCATTTCTCAGGAACAGGGGATCTTTTCAACCCGGGACTTGTGTCGGCCACCCTCAAAGCTTGTTTTCATAAATACATCCACGATGGCTGAGGCAGTGGTCTCGTCAATAAAACGGGCAGGCATGGCCAGTACATTGGCATTGTTATGCGCCCTTGCCAGCCGGGCCAGTTCAGGTTCCCAGCATAATGCAGCACGAATACCCGGGTATTTATTGGCCGTCATACTTACACCATTACCACTTCCGCACATAATGATGCCAAACTGATGTGTTCCCTTTTCAATGGCCCTTGCCAGGGGATGAATCTGATCAGGATAATCCACAGATCCATCCGAAAAAGGTCCGTAGTCTTTTACCTGGTATCCCATATTTTTAAGCCAGGTTTTAACTTTTTCCTTTAAGTTAAAACCTGCATGATCGCCACCCAGGCCTATTGGAGAAACTTTTTGCTGCATTTGTTCATAACTGTTTTCAATAAATAAAATGGATAGATATATCAAAGATAATACATAAAATTTATAGTTAATGTATTAGCTCAAAGCATCAAAATAATGATACATATATGGATTCCATTTTACCTTATGATTATTAGATTTTTGTGGTTTTATAAACATATTGTGTGGATAAAGCAGTTCTGGTTGTTGATATTTTTTTATAAAAAACTCTTGCATTTATGGGGTTTTATTATAAGAGAGAATTGTTTTCAACAATGCAAGTTTTATAGCTGCTGTTTTTTAAAAATTTACCAACAAAATATTGACAAAAAACATCAATCAACTGCCTGTTGAAAACCTGAAAATTTTTAACTGCAGCGGTTGTTCACAAAGTGTAATAATTGTTAATATTTGTTATAATTTACTTATTAATAATGCATTAAGAATATGCGTTTTGTGAAAATAATGTGAATAAAAATTTATAATCGAAATAGTCAAGGTTTTCTCAAAAATAGTATGAACAGTATTCACAGCCTGATGAACATGAATTAATTTTAATAAAAACAATAAATAAATGATCATCACAGTTGAAGGATTAAAAGCCCCTTGCTTTCGATGTATGTTGTTAAATTTTAAAATTTTATGTAATTTTGGGGGCAAATACAGGAATAAAAACAATTGTTTGTATAAAACCCCTGTTAATTTACAATAATCCAACAGCAATTAACAGAACAATTAAATTTAAAAACATAAGGTCATGGCAAAAGTAAAAGTACTTGTTGTAGAAGACGAAAGCATTGTTGCAAAAGATATCCAGAATACACTGAAAAAGCTTGGTTATGAAGTTACTGGTGTAGTAAGCAGTGGAGATAAAGCTGTTCGCGAAGTTGAAGAAAATAAACCGGATCTTATTCTTATGGATATCATGCTTAAGGGAGATCAGACCGGGATTGAAGCAGCCAAGACGATTAAGGAGAGGTTTTCGATTCCTGTTATTTTCCTTACTGCTTACGCTGATGACAGTACACTGAATAAAGCTAAGATTACCGAACCATACGGATATATTATTAAGCCGTTTAAAGAGCGCGAATTACAAACCACCATCGAAATGGCTTTGTATAAGTATGAAAAAGATGAAGAGGTCAAAAAGGAACGTGACCTGTATCATTCACTGGTGGAAAATAAAGAATCAAAAGACTCCATTTTTGTTCGCGCAGATTATCGGTTAAACAAGATTAATTTTGACGATATCTATTATGTGGAGGCGCTTAAAGATTACGTGGTAATCAATACCGCTGACAACAGTTACACTACCCATACTACCATGAAAGAGATGGTGCGGATTCTTCCTGCCAAAGATTTTGTAAGAATTCACCGTTCTTTCATTGTCAACCTGAATAAGATTTTTTCCATCAAATATCCTGATTTGGTCATCGAAGGCAAAATGAAGGTTCTGCCCATTGGCGGCCTTTACCGTAAAGAGCTTTACAGCCGGTTGAACCTGATCTGATCGGAAAAGAGGGCATGATCTGATCGGGATTAAATTCACTGGTGTCTTAAAACCAGGAAAATATACTCAGCGGTTTACCTACATGGTTTACCGCTGTTTTTTTATTCCACTTCAGTCAGTTTATTCCATTTCAACCAGTTTATTCCACTTCAGCCAGCAGAAAATCCAGTTCTTTTTTGAGCAGGTTGGCTCTTTTAACCTTTACCCTGACCGGACTGCCCAATTTGTATTGTTTTTTGGTGTTGTAGCCAAGAACCTGGAAGTTATCCTCATCGAGGTAATAATAATCATCTCCCATATCACTAAGTCTTACCATTCCCTCACATTTGTTCTCTTTAATTTCCACAAATATTCCCCATTTAGACACTCCTGAGATCAGGCCTTCAAACACTTCTCCTTCTTTATCGGCCATGAACTCTACTTGTTTATATTTGATGGAATCTCTTTCAGCTTCCTGGGCCTTTCTTTCCATGTCAGATGCATGCTGACAAAGCTCTTCGTACTCTCCCTGGTTAGCCGAAGGCTGTCCGTTTGCATAAGCTGTCAGTAAACGATGTACGAGCATATCAGGATAACGCCGGATGGGGGAGGTGAAATGGCTGTAATAATCAAATGCAAGACCATAATGACCGATGTTTTCTGTGGAATATTCCGCTTTAGCCATTGTTCTGATTGTCAGGGTTTCGATGAGGTTTTCTTCCCCTTTTCCCTGTGAATCTTTCAGCAGCTTATTGAAAGAACTTGCCACATTCGAACGGCTATCCGTTTTTACTTTGTAGCCGAGTTTAGCCACAAAATTCGACAATGTGTTAAGTTTTTCGGGGTTTGGCATGTCATGGACCCGATATACAAACGTTTTTGGTTTGGCTTTACCTCTTGGTCTGCCAATTTTTTCGGCCACCGTTCTGTTGGCCAGAAGCATAAACTCTTCGATTAGTTTATTGGCTTCTTTTTGTTCTTTGAAATACACATCCAGGGGTTTACCGTTTTCATCGAGATGGAATTTCACTTCAGGCTGACCAAAATCAAGGGCTCCGTCGCGCATTCTTTTTTTACGCATTTTTTGTGCAAGGTCGTTCAGGATCTTAAGATCATTGGCATGAGGTCCTTCATTGGTTTCGATTACTTCCTGGGCTTCCTCATAGGAAAAACGATGATCGCTTTTAATGATGGTTTTGCCGATCCAGGATTTTAAAACTTTTGCCTTGCTGTTTATTTCCACCACCACCGAATAGGTCAGTTTTTCCTCATCCGGACGCAGGGAGCATACCAAATTTGATAGTTTTTCCGGTAACATCGGGATGGTTCGGTCAACAAGGTATATTGAGGTGGCCCTGTCCCTGGCTTCGTCTTCAATGGCAGATCCCTGCTCAACATAATGGGTTACATCCGCTATATGAATTCCAACTTCCCAACTATCCTGATCAATTTGTTTGATTGACAAGGCATCATCAAAATCTTTGGCATCTGCCGGATCTATGGTAAAAGTTGGTGTATCCCGGAAATCCTTTCTTTTTTCAATCTCTTTTTTGGTTATTTCAAGGGGTATTTTGTCAGCAGATTTTTCCACTTCGGGTTCAAACCTGGCAGGGAGATTATATTCTGCCAGAATTGCGTGCATTTCCACATCGTTGTTACCTGGCTGACCAAGAATTTCCACCACTTTACCGAAAGGATTTTTGGAAGGACGATCCCATTCCAGGATCTCCACAATGGCTTTTTCACCTTCTTTTGCACCGTTAATATGCTCTTGTGGAATAAAAATATCAACCGGCATGGCCTTGTTGTCCGGAAGCAGAAATGCATAATTTCCTGTACGTTGAATGACCCCTACAAAATTGTTTTTGGATCGTTTAATAATCTCTACGATTTCCCCTTCAGCTTTTTGGTTCTTTCTCCTTGGAAACAGCCTGACTTTTACTTTATCTTCATGCAGCGCGTTGGCCGTATTGTTCGGACTGATCCGGACATCTTCCAGGAGTTCATCGGTAATTATGTAGGCTTTACCGGTTTGTTTCATATCAACAATTCCTGTGATGATCTGCCCCTTTGGTTTCTTTTGTTCGAGGTATGCCGGATTGATTTTAAACTTTCCTTTGTAAACCTCAAACAGAATTTCCTCTTTTGCCAGGCTGAAAAGCAATCCCGACAGGTATTTCCTGTTTTCTTTCCCTTCTTCGCCCATTGCTTTGGCCACCTGTTTGTAGTTCATGGCTTTCCGTGGGTTTTTTTCAAATATTCTGATCAGCTTTTCTTTCAGTTTGGACTTGTGTTTATCTTTTTTTGATGCCATAGTAAGCGATTTAAAATGCATGTAACAATTTGTGGGGTTATGCTGCCCTTTGTGGGGTTATGCTGCCCTCGGAGAAATCCGGACGCATTTTGTTCCGGATGCTTAGCCAGTGGTTTATTGTGACCACTTTCAATTGCTTATTGTCGCCACTTTTTCCGGGTGACCACTTTTTCCGGCTGGCGAATGTTCAATCATGGTCCGGATTGAAATCCGTTTAGAACGGTTTGTTGATAACCCGGAAATTAGTTGATAACCCGGAAAGGTGTTCAACCTTATCCCACCAGCTATCAGGTGAATATTTTCTGAGCCTGGACAGAAATTCTGTCAGCTACGCAATTTAATAATTTTTAGGGAGGGCGGCCTCTTTTTTTTCGTAATTTTATGGGTTGATGTAATCTGAAACAGCTGATAATTCTTTATGTCTGAGACTCTTCAATTACTACTGCAAAAACTTGACCGCTTTATCCGGAGGTACTATCTGAACCGGTTAATAAAAGGCGGGCTGTTGTTTGGAGCCGGATTTTTGGTGTTGTTTATTTTGTTTGTAAGTATTGAATATTTCGGATATCTGGATTCCACCATCAGACAGTTGCTATTCTTTACTTTTTTGTTGTTCAATGGATATGTTTTTGTACGCTATGTTTTGATCCCCTTTTTCGGGATGATCAGGATTGGAAAGCGGATCAGTCCTGATCAGGCTGCCAGGCTTTTGTCAAAATATTATCCTGATGATTTGAATGATCAGGTTACCAATGTTTTACAATTAAAAAAATATTTGGATAGAAATCCGGGGAACGCTGGACTTATTATGGCAGCCATCGATCAAAAAGCCAAAAGTGCCATTGTATTTCCTTTTCATAAAGCCATTTCTCTAAAAGGAAACTATAGGTTTCTGCCGTACGTTCTTTTACCACTTTTGGTGGTACTTGGTGTTTATCTGGTTCAGCCCGCATTTCTGTACGAGCCTGCCAAACGGCTTGTTCGTTATGACATGCATTTTGAGCGGCCTACGCCCTTTCAGGTTGAAGTTGTTTCCTCAACAGAAGGTTTTCGACATCAGGATCTTGAGGTCGTTGTACAGACCCATGGTGAGGTGGTTCCTTCTGAAGCCTTTTTGCGTATGGAAGGGGTGCGTCATCCCATGAGCAACCCCTCTTCTTCAACTTATTCGTATACTTTAAGAAACCTGCAGGAGGACAAAAGCTTTTATGTTGAGGCTGAAGGTTTTACTTTCGGACCTTTTTCCATTGATGTGTTCGAAAAGCCTGCTTTTACCCATTTTCATATTGAGGTGGATTATCCTGCCTATAGTGGGCTGGAAAAGGAAGAATTTTCCAATATGGGTGATCTGGAAGTATTGTATGGATCACAGGTTCAATGGACTTTTTTCACCAGTGGAACCGATCAGGTTGAATTTTTCATCGAAGATGAAACATTGGACGTGGAAAAAGTCAGAAAGGGAGAGTTTTCTGCTTCAGCACCGGCTACTGAATCTTTTGATTATTCTGTGTTTTCAGGAAGTGAGGATCGGGGTCGTGGAGACAGTCTTTCATATCGTGTTCAGGTTGAAAAGGATGCCTATCCGCGAATTGCAGTGGAGGAGCACCGTGATGAGGTTATGATCGCCCACTTGTTTTATCGTGGTACCATTCGGGATGACTTTGGATTCACCGGTCTGAGAATGTTTTACCGGGTAATGGATCAATCCCAGGTTAGTCAGGAAGAGGAGGTTCCTTTTAAGGATGAGGCCGTTGAGATTGATCCCTATATGCGCAACCAAACATTTTATTATCATTTTGACATGCAGTCTGTGGATGTGAATCCCGGTGAAACGGTTGAAATTTACTTTGAAGTGTTTGACAATGATCCGTATCATGGTCCTAAAAGTGCCAGGAGTCGTGTTTTCAGCCATTATATTCCCACAGAAGAAGAAATGGTTGCTGAACAGCGGGAAAGTGAAAAACGTGTTCAGGATGGTTTGCGTGAAGGGAGAGGAGAAGCCGGTGATGCACGTGATCAGGTGGAAGAATTACGCAGGCAGCTGCTCGAATCTGAGGGGGTTGGATGGGAACAAAGGGAGATGCTTCAGGAGCTTTTGGATAAACAAAAGCAGATGGAGGAACACATAAAGGAAATGGCTGAAGAGAAGAAGGAGCAGGAGGCCCGTAGTGAGCAATTTTTAGAAGCCGATGAAAGACTTAAGGAAAGGCAGGAAGAATTGCAGCAACTGTTTGATGAGGTAATGTCTGATGAAATGAAGGCCTTATTTGAAGAACTGCAGCAAAAGATGGATGATCTGGATCGCGATGACATCTATGAAATGCTTGACCAGGTGGATTTTGAGTTCCGGGACATGGAACACTCAATGGATCGCGCACTTGAAATGTTTCGTCAATTTGCCATGGAACGTTTGCTGCAGGAAAGCATAGATCGAATTGAAAATCTGCATGAAAAGCAGGATGGGCTTCAGGAGCAAACCCTTCAGGGTGAGGATATGGATAATCTTGGCAATCAACAGGAAGAATTAAATCAGGCTTATGAAAACATCCGTGATATACTTGATGATTTTCGCGAAACCAATGAAAGCCTGAGTCGTCCGCATACACTTGATGAAACTCAGCCGACAGAGGAAGAAATATCAAAATCACTGCAAAAGGCAGTTGAAAATCTTCTGGAAAATGATTTGTCAGGAGAAGCAGGCCAGAACCAGCAGGATGCCATGGACCAGATGGATCAGCTTTCCGAAACCCTTCGCGGAATGCAGGAACGACTTTTTCATGAGCAGCTCGCTGAAGATGCACGTGCCATCAGGATGTTGCTGGAGAACCTTTTAAAATCGAGTTTTGCCCAGGAAGACCTGATTTATGAAACGCAGCAGGCCAATGTCAATGATCCCCGGTTTGTGGAAATGATTCGTGACCAGCGAAAAATTCAAAGCGACATGGAAATTGTGGAAGACAGTCTTATTGCTCTTGGGAAGCGGCAAATGGCAATTCGGTCGTATGTAAACCGGGAGGTGGCCGAGGTACAACAACAAATGCGTGAAACAATTGACCACATGATCAACCGGAGGCAGCATCAGGCAGCATCACGTCAACAGTATGTTATGACACATATTAACAATTTGACGTTAATGCTTAATGAGAGCCTTCAGGATGTGCAACAACAAATGGCTATGGGAGAGGGGAATGGAGAAGACAGCGATCCTGGAGCTGGTGAACCCTCTTTCCAGAATATGCGTGAAATGCAGGAGCAGATGAATGAGATGCTCGAGCAGATCAGGGAGGGGCATCAACCCATGCCCGGGGAAACTGGAGAGGAGATGTCGCTGAGTGAGCAAATGGCCCGGATGGCCGCCGAACAGGAAGCAATTCGTAATGAATTGCGGAGGAAGGAGCAGGAAATGCGCAATCAGGGTCAGGAGATGGATGAAGGGCTTCAGGATTTGCAGCAACAAATGGAAGAATCTGAACTTGACATGTTGCGCAAGGAGCTTTCTTCTGAGACCATGGAGCGCCAGGAAGATATTCTTACACGGCTTCTGGAGCACGAACAAGCTGAAAGACAGCAAGAACAGGAAGATATTAGGGAAGGAACCACCGCTATTGATTACGAAATAAGTAACCCTGAGGAAATTTTTCAGTATAATAGAGATAGAGAAAGGGAAGTTGAAATGCTTAGGAGTTTGCCACCCAGGCTTCGTCCTTTTTTCCGTCAAAAAGTTGAAATGTATTTCTTGCATGTTGATTGATCATGAACCGTACCTACCTTAAAAGACATTTGCGTCTTGCTCCCGACCAGGAAGAGCTTAATAAGCTTGAAGCCTTCGTTGAAAATGTATGCGATGACTACCATATTTATGATGCCTACTTTGGTAACATTATGGCAGCCAATACATTGCTGTTTGAAATGTTTATCGACATCATTGACAAAAAAGACTTTTATATAGATATATGTTTTCATTCTACCCCTTCGGGTTTATTTTTTACCGTGAAACTCGGACAGTATTTTCTTGATATTGCTGGGATGTACGACCGGGTAAAGAATCTTAAACCCGATGATCCCGAGGCTTATACGGGGGAAGGACACCGGCTTATGATGCTTCGGCTTTTGAGTGATGATGTAAGGTTTGACGATGAGGATGAAAGCGTTGAACTGGTATTTCATGTAACTGGAGTAAATGATGCACTCACCATTCAGCGCATCGAAATGTTATACCGCTATTATGAAATGCTTGAAAAAGTAAAAAACCTCAACTAAGATTTCGTGGAATCATCCAGTCAGATTGATTTTCATTTTTTGGATGTCCAGTGGCCCGGTTTTTCTGAAGACCGCACCCGAAAGTGGTTATTTGAGGCGATTAACCAGGAAGGTTCTTTACCGGGTGTACTCACGCTTATTTTTTGTGATGATGCGTATTTGCTACAACTGAATCAGGCCTTTCTTGATCATAATACCCTGACCGATGTAATTACATTCCCTTACGGAGATGATTTTGATGGGATTAGTGGGGATATTTTTATTAGCCTTCCCCGTGTTAGTGAAAACGCCCGCGAATTTTGTGTGGAAGAGGATCAGGAGCTTAATCGGGTAATCATTCACGGGGTTTTACATTTATTGGGGTACGATGATCAGAACGCTGTGGACCGGGAGGTGATGCAGGCCAAAGAGAATTATTACCTATCTTTGCTTTCCTGAAAATTTTGGTATATGGTATTTCATCGCTACGATATCATTGTTGTCGGTGGCGGACATGCCGGTTGTGAAGCTGCATCTGCTGCTGCCCGGCTTGGTTCACGTGTTTTACTTGTTACCCTGAATCTTTCTACCATTGCCCAAATGTCATGTAATCCAGCCATGGGTGGTATTGCCAAGGGGCAAATTGTCCGGGAGATTGACGCGTTGGGCGGCTTTTCCGGAATTGTAACGGATCAAACCATGATCCAGTTTCGGATGCTTAACCGGAGTAAAGGCCCGGCTATGTGGTCTCCCCGCGCTCAAAGCGATCGGATAAAGTTTTCAGAAAAGTGGCAGGAAATTCTTATGACCATTCCCAATTTGCATATTTGGCAGGATGGTGTAAACGGACTGATCGTAGAGGAAGGAAAGGTAAGAGGTGTTAAAACTGCTATGGGGGGTAGGATTCAGGCCGACGCTGTTGTTATTACCAGTGGAACCTTCCTCAATGGAAAAATTCATATTGGAAAAAACCAGATGGAAGGAGGACGGCTTGGAGAGTATAATTCATCAGGTCTTACGCGCGATTTGCAACAATATGGGATTGAATCTGACAGGCTTAAAACGGGTACCCCTGTTCGGGTTGATGGCCGGTCAATTAACTTTGACGTGTTAACTGAGCAGAAAGGTGATGATAAACCCGGCAGGTTTTCATACCTGGATACCTCACCGTTAACAAGACAGAGAAGTTGTTATTTAGCATATACCAACCAAAAAGTTCATGAGATTTTGCGTGAGGGTTTTTCCGATTCACCACTCTTTACCGGTCGGATACAGGGAAGCGGGCCGCGTTATTGCCCCTCAATTGAAGACAAGATCGACAGGTTTTCAGAAAGGCCGAGGCATCAGCTGTTTGTAGAACCCGAAGGAATGGATACTGAAGAGTACTATATCAATGGCTTTTCCTCAAGCCTGCCCATCGAAACTCAGGTCAAAGCCCTTCAGGCGATTGAGGGTTTTGAAGATGCCAGGGTACTTCGTCCTGGTTATGCCATCGAGTATGATTTCTTTCCCCCGACGCAATTGGAGTTTTCACTGGAAAGCCGGCATGTTTCCCACTTATATTTTGCAGGCCAGGTTAATGGTACCACCGGTTATGAAGAAGCTGCCGGGCAGGGCTTAATGGCCGGTATTAATGCCCATCGAAAACTGGCAGGGGAGGAGCCCGTTGTTTTGAAGCGGTCTGAAGCCTATATTGGAGTGTTGATTGATGACCTTGTTACAAAAGGAACCCGTGAACCTTACCGAATGTTTACAAGCCGGGCTGAATTCCGTATATTACTTCGTCAGGACAATGCGGATAAACGTTTGACCCGCCTCGGTTATGATATAGGAACAGCAGGAAGAGATCGACTGGAAAAACTGGAAAGGAAAGAAAGCCTGGTCAGGCAAATGACAGAATTTCTTGAAAAGCACAATGCCTTGCCCGAAGCTGTCAATGATTACCTGGTAAAAGCCGGAACCACCAGTATACAAAGAAAAGCCCGGTATTCTAACTTATTGTTGCGGCCGCAGGTTAATCTTCCTGCATTAATCGCTCAAGACCAAACCCTAAAGTCTTACTTTCACGGATTTAGTGGTGAAGAAGTGTACCAGGAAGCCCTTGAATCTGTTGAAATTGAAATTAAATATTCAGGATATATTGAAAAAGAAAGAGAGATTGCTGAAAAAATTACCCGGCTTGAAGATCTAAGACTCAGTAAAGACACCGATTACATGTCTTTTAAGGCCATAAGTATGGAGGGGCGCGAGAAACTACAGCAAATTAAACCCGATAACATTGGCCAGGCCGCACGTATCAGCGGTATTACCCCTTCTGATATTTCTGTTTTACTTGTACACCTCGGCCGGTAATGTTCCACCGCACCTCGGCTCGTAATGTTCCACGTGGAACATTTTGTCAGGACCCCGAAGGGGTCCCATGTTACTAACTCAGGCCATGTCTACAAGAACTAGTCTACCAACACTGAACCCAAGTACCCCGAAGGGGTCCCCCGTCACTCACCCCGAAACCATCTGCCAACCCCGGGTTACCGGTAACTACCCTCAGACCCCGAAGGGGTCCCATGTTACTAACTCAGGCCATGTCTACAAGAACTAGTCTACCAACACTGAACCCAAGTACCCCGA
>Ga0207421_10003894_pt1 | contig 17530 bp, 16 predicted proteins | sample SodLakKL_010_SED_4_FD_187542 | JGI IMG/M metagenome (GOLD analysis project Ga0207421, IMG submission 187542) | Alkaline sediment microbial communities from Lake Tanatar, Kulunda Steppe, Russia - 8KL_010_SED (SPAdes) (version 2) | ecosystem: Environmental > Aquatic > Non-marine Saline and... | reverse complement strand
TTTTTCTCCAGGGCCACCTCCTGGGCATGGGTAAGGGGCCAATGATCTTCGCTTCGCTGTTCCCGGCTCATCCAGTAAAGAACCGGTCCCCGGGCACCCTCAGCGCTTTTTCCCTGATAATGTTTGATAATTCTTCTTCGGTCCATGATTGTCCTCCTTCTTTAGCGATATAATTGCTGTTCATATATACCCTCAGAGGGGGGAAGGATAAACAGTGAAATAACAGGGAAGTTCCATTATTTCTATGGAGGATAAAAACAGAGTTTAAAAGTCGTTTAAGGATGTAAGGGAAAGTAGAAGAAGTGGGAGAACTTGTGTAAAGCTCTTGGTATCGGGTATAATTAAGAAAGAAAATTTAAAGGAGGGAAAGCAATGGAAATATCTCAAGACTTTCAAGAAATGCTGGTTCAATACGGTATCCGGGTTTTAATCGGTCTGGTAATTTTACTGATCGGTTTGGCACTGATCAAAACGTTACAAAAGATTCTGGATAAAAGCCTGAAAGCCAGTAAATTAAATGAATCCCTACACGGATTTATCAAGTCCCTAACGACCTTTGGTCTAAACATTGTACTGTTCATTACGGTCCTGAGCTTTTTAGGGATCCCCATGACCACCTTTGTAGCCATTCTAGGAGCCGCCGGTCTCGCCATCGGTTTCGCCCTTAGGGACAGCCTGGGAAATATTGCCGGGGGCATTATTATTCTTACCGCACGCCCCTTTAATGTAGGGGACTTTATCAGCGCCCAGGGTGAAATGGGTACGGTTAAAGAAATTTTAATCCTACACACCCGATTGTCCACCCCGGATAATAAAAAGGTGGTAATTCCCAATGGACCCTTGGCTAACGGAAATATTACAAACTTCAGCGCCGAAGACCTGAGAAGAGTGGACTTAACCTACGGTGTGGGTTATGATGATGATATTCGTCAAGTCAAAGCCATTTTAACGGAACTTGTAGAGGGACACGAGCTTACCCTAAAGGAACCGGAGCCCATGATTCGGGTGATCGAACACGGAGACAGTTCCGTAAACTTTACGGTCCGAGCCTGGTGTAACAAAGATGATTATTGGTCTATCTACTATGATCTTCAGGAAGCGGTGAAAATCCGGTTCGATGAAGAAAATATCAGCATTCCCTATCCTCAAATGGATGTCCACATGAATGCTTTGGAAAAATAATAAAAAAAAAGAGCATAAGGTACACTTAACACAGAAAGTTTTTAATAAGGAAGCAGAATCGATGATGGAAATCCGGGGAGAAGGGAAGGGTTACGGTGGAAGAGCGACAGATTTATGTTTATGAAAAAGCCCTTGGGGAAATATTATCCCGGGATCTGTACATTCATGAAAACATGCTGTTTATGAAAAAGGGAACGATCATTAACCGGTATCACTTACAAAAGCTTCAAAAGCAAGGGATACAAAAACTTTGGACCTATAGCGATGAACAGGAAGTAAATATCCATCGCAAAGAATTAAAAGAACAGGTTCAAAGGGAATATCGAAGCAACAGCGCCTCTATTAAAAAAATTATGCAAAATATTGCCGGGGGAAAAGCCTTGGATTTTAAGAAAGTGGAAGAAATCTCCCTGGGGTTACTGGAGGGGATAGACCGGTACTCCTATTTGGTGGACTGTATGAATGAGCTTCGCAGAGCCGATGAATACACCTATAACCATAGTATTAACGTATCGATTTATTCTATGCTTCTGGGAAAATGGTCTGGGCTTACCAATGAGGATCTGGAAAATGTGGTCCAGGCGGGACTGCTACATGATATCGGAAAAGCAAGAGTTCCTGATCAGATTCTTAATAAGAAGGGAAAGCTCACGGATAAGGAGTTTGCGGTAATGAAGGAGCATGCTCAATTAGGGTATGAGATCATAGAGTTTAACAAAAACATTCCCGAAGAGGTAAAAAAACCGGTACTCTCCCATCATGAACGAATGGACGGTTCCGGGTATCCTAAAAAAGTCAAAGATTTGGATTTATATACCCGGATAATTGCCATCGCCGATGTGTATGATGCATTAACCTCTCAGCGGGTTTACAAAAAGAAAAAAAACCCCTTTGAAACCATTAAGGAGTTGAAAGAGTTTGGTTACAGCCACTTTGATACAAAACTTTTAATGGTTTTTACGGAAAATATTACGGATTATTACATCGGTTCCAAGGTAAGAATGGATAGTGGCAAGATCGGAAAAATTGTTTCTGTGATGAAGGGAAATCGGCCGATTATAGAAATGGAAGATTGCTATGTTCAATTAAATTCCACGGATTACCAACAAATTCGAGAGATGATTTCCTGATTAGTTTAAGGCAATGAGGGTATATCAATAATGAGGAAAGAAAAAAAAATAGGATGAAGGAGGTTTTTTTTTGAAAAACGCACTGAATATTTTACAATTTGCAATGGATATGGAATTGCAGGGGCAAAACTTTTACGCAAGCTTCAGTGACAAAGTGGATAATCCTGTGGCAAGGAAAATGTTCCAGTCCTTAGCCAAGGAAGAAAAAAGACATTACGATATTCTGAAAAAAGAGTACGACAGTATTGAAGTCAATCAGGAATGGTCCGGTATGGAAGACCTGGAAGCATATAAAGGGGAAAACATTTTTGAAGTTCGTAAGGAAGCGGAGGATATTTCCCCCGAGGAGTTGAAAACCTCTACTTCGGATATCTCCATTCTCAGAATGGCGTATCTGATTGAAAATGATTTTGCGGAGTTTTATAAAAAAGCCATAGAGAACACCGAGGATCCTAAAGGAAAGAAAATGTTGGAAACTTTATACGAATGGGAAAATGAGCACCGAAAAGTGTTTTACGAGGAATACCAAAAGGCTATGAAGGATAACTGGTTTGATCAAGGATTTTCTCCCTTCTAAATAGTACTGTCCCCAAAAAACCGAGGCGGGGTGAACCCGCCTCGGTTTTTTATGAGGAAACTTCTTTATTAGGATTATTCTTTTAGCATTTTTAAAGATGCGTCAATGAAAGCGGGAAGGTCCTTCGGGGTGCGGCTGGTAATCAGGTTCCTGTCCACCACAACTTCCCGGTCCACATAGTTGGCTCCCGCATTTTTCACATCCACGATGATGGATTTATAGCAAGTAAGGGTTCTGCCCTTTAAAACCTCTGCGGTTACCAGTAACTGGGGACCGTGACAAATGGTAAACAACGGTTTTCCCAGGGTAAAGTAATTCCGAAGGAAGTCCACAATTTTGTCGTCGGACCGCAGGACATCGGGGGAAAATCCGCCGGGAATCAGGAGGGCGTCAAAGTCTTCGGGGGATACATTCTCCGGTACTTCATCGATGGTTACCGGATTTTCCCGATTCTTATCCACCACTTTCTCCCCTTTTTCCTTTCCGATGTGAACCAGTTCATAACCCGCATCCCGGTAAGCTTGTGCCGGTTGGCTGTATTCCGATTCCTCATAAAGTTTTCCGATCAACACGCCAATTTTTTTCATAGTACTGCCTCCTTTAATAGTATTTTAAAATGTCTTTTCGGTTATTCGAAACCCGAAGCATATGTATTAATGGATACCCGAAATCTAAAAAACTAATCAAACAGCGGGAAGTCTGTCGGGGGTTTCCCATGAAAAAGCTTTTAAAAATCCTCCTGTTGTTATATGATTTTATACTATAAGGTAGTATACAGGAAATCTTGTCAGGAAAGAGACAACGGGAAAATGACAGGACAAGATTAACCGAAAAATAAAAAAACAAAAGGAAAGGAGCAGGATGAAATGATCAAAGGCTACAGCTATCAAACCTTGATGGGGTCCTTAACCCTCTTAGAAGAAGAGGGGTACCTGGTGGAGATTCGCTTTGGAAAAGATGGAGAAACTAAGGAGGAGTATAAAATTGAAGAGACACCGGTGATAGAAAAAACATTTCGGCAGTTAGAAGAATATTTTCAAGGGAGGCGGCAGGCTTTTGATGTACCACTGCGCCCCCGGGGCACCGAGTTTCAACGGCAAGTATGGGCGGCGCTACTGGATATTCCCTATGGGGAAACCTGGAGTTATAAGGATTTGGCAATGAAAATCCAACGGCGGAAAGCCTTTCGGGCCGTAGGAATGGCCAATAACAAGAATCCTCTTCCGATTATTATTCCCTGCCATCGGGTCATCGGCAGTGACGGAAAGCTGGTAGGTTATGGCGGGGGACTGAAGGTAAAGGAAAAACTGCTGGACTTGGAAAAGTCCGTGATTCATTGAAAAAGTTAATGGGCTTTAATCACTCTATGAAAAATCTCCATAAATGGCGAAACCCGAGGGTAAAGATGATATACTGAAGTAAACAAATTTGACTAAAGGAGCAATAGCCTATGAGTACTGAAATTCCCTATGTAATCACCTTTGATTCCACCCACGCCGCCATGGAAGCGGAAAAGCGCCTGCTCAATAAAGGGGTGAAGATTCATGTGATTCCCACACCGAGACAAATCACGGCAAACTGTGGTTTATCTGTGAAAATCATGGAGATCACCCGGGAGGAACTGGAGGATCTATTAAGGGAGCTGCAAATCGAGAAGAAAAATCTTTACCGCATGGAAAGTTTTCATAAAATTGAACAGGTCGGCTAAACCGGCGAGAAATAATAAAGGGAGGAAAACTATGGCCCATAAATTCGATCCGAAAAACAAAGGAAAGCTTCAATCCGAGGAAAGAAAAGAGAATCTGCCCCCGGAAAAAATCTTAGAAAAAGCAGGATTAGGGCAAGGGGAAACCTTGATCGATGTCGGCTGCGGCGTCGGATACTTCAGCATCCCCGGAGCAAAGAAAGTAGGGGCCAAGGGCAAGGTTTATGCCCTTGATACTTCGTCAGAAATGACAGCATTTTTAACATCGGAGATAAAGAAGGCTTGCATTGAGAATATTGAGGTCCTAAAATCCCAAGAGTACGGTTTTCCCGTGGAAGACTCCCAAGGGGATATGCTGCTAATGTCTATGGTTCTTCATGAAGTGGAGGATAAGAAGCGGTTTTTACAGGAGGCCCGGCGAACCTTGAAAAACCGGGGACGAATTCTTATTATTGAATGGGAAAAAAAAGAGACGGAACAAGGTCCGCCTCTCAAACATCGCCTGGACTTCCAGGAGACGAAGCATTATTTAACTGAAGCGGGATTCAAGGATCCCGAAGTCGTGAGGATGCAAGAGGTGGCCGAGACCTTCTATATTGTTACCGCCAGGGCTTAATCTTCGGCATTCTTTTCTTCCAGTTCCCGGTGAAGAAAGCTTAGAAAATCCGCCCACTCTTCGATGATCTTATAGGTGGGTTTGCCATGTCCGTGGCCCGCTTTTTTTTCCAGTCGGAAAATCACCGGATGGGAAGCCTCGGGATTTTTCTCTTTCGCCTGTTGCAATGTGGCGGCGAATTTCATGGCGTGGGCGGGCACCACCCGGTTATCCCCCTCCGCCGAGGAAATTAAAATCGGAGGATATTCCCGGTTTTCTTCAACATTGTGCAGGGGAGAATACTGATATAAGAATTTAAAGTGCTCTGGATTATCCGCCGTACCATATTCCGGAACCCAGTAGCGGCCGATGGTAAACTTGTGATATCGAAGCATATCAATAACCGGAACGGAGGAAATTACGGCGCCAAAGAGATCCGGCCGTTGGATCATCGAGGCGGCCACCAGTAATCCACCGTTGCTGCGACCGTAGATCCCCAGCTTTTCCGGAGCGGTGTAGCCTTGATTGACCAGCCACTCTCCAGCGGCGATAAAGTCCTCGTATACCCGTTGTTTATTGGAAAGCATACCGGATTGATGCCAATCGTCTCCGTATTCTCCGCCCCCCCGTAGATTGGCTACTACGTAAAGGCCCCCCTCTTGGAGCCAGGGAAGGATTCCAGGGTTGTACTGGGGGGTTAAGGAGATATTAAAGCCACCGTAGCCGTAGAGCAAGGTTTTATGAGGCTCATCCAGGGAAAGATCTTTTCTGCCGGTAATAAATAGAGGAATTTCCGTGCCGTCCTTAGAAGGAATAAAAACCTGGCGGGTTTCATATTCCTCAGGGTCAAAGAGGACTTTTGAGCGGCAGATTTCCGAAAGATCCTCCACTTCAAAACTGTACTTATAAATCACCGTGGGGGATAAAAAATCCGTGGTGCCGATATACATTTCCCGATGATTTCTTTTTCCGCTGAGACCGATGACACTGGAAAGTTTGGGAATATCGATGGTTCCTTTGTATTCGCCCTGGATGTTATAGGTCACCATCTCATGGCAACAGTCCGTAAGGAGAGTCAGGACAAAATGCTGATGCACCATGCGGGCATCTTGAATAACCCCGGTGCCTTCGGGAATAATCTCTTGAATTCCTCCGTTGGTACCGTTAATGGAAACTTGAATGACCCGTTTCTTCCCCGCATCCAAATCCGTTAAAAAGAAAAAGTCCGTACCGTTATTGGAGAGGTAGCGTACTTCCGCCTCTCCCTCTTCAAAAACCCGGCGGAAACCTTTGGCAGGATCCTCCAGATCCATTACATAGAAGCCGTTTTTCGGCGAGGTTCCCCGTCGAAGGGTAAGACATAAGAAGCGATAATCATCGGTAATCAAGGGCTGAAAGCCCAGTTCTTTATCTTTCGGGTTTTCATAGATTAAGGGATCTTCCTCTTGGGAGGTTCCCAGTAAGTGATAATACACCTTTGGATGATTCCCTTCGTCTTCCGGTGCCTGGGTGGAAGGGTCGGGGAAACGGGTATAATAAAAGCCTTTGGAATCTCCGTCCCAGGCAATGGTGGTAAATTTCACCCAGGAAATCCTGTCGGAAAATTCCTGAAGGGTATCGCTGTCGATGATTCGAAATTCCTGCCAGTCACTTCCCTGTTTGGAACGGCCGTAGGCTACATAGCGTCCGTCTTTACTGATGAAGTAGTTGCTGAGTGCAACGGTTTGGTCTTCGCTGAAGCGGTTGGGATCGATTAAGACTTTGGTCTCAGGATCCCGATCCTTTTTTACATAGAGCTTCGGCTGATTTTCGTTTTCCGAGGTTTTAAGGAAATACAAGGAGCTTTGCACCCGTTCCGGCACATAGTATTTGGTGTATTGGAAGTGGTTTCGCAGCTGGAATTTGTAGTCTTCCCTTTTTTGAATTTTAGAGAAATACTCCGCCGATTGATACTCCTGGTCCTTCAGCCACTCCCGGGTCTCTTTCCGGTTGGGATCCTCTAGATAGCGGTAGGGGTCCGGTACTTTCTTTCCGTGGATCATCTCTTCGGTTTCGTAGTCATTGGACGTTGTCATAAGCGCTCACTCCAGTTTAAAGTTTTAAAATTCTTAGAATCAATCTTTGGTAAAATTCTTTCCATCAAGCCAGGCAAAAAGGTCCTTGGACAAATCTTCATAGGTGAACTCTGACATTTTTCCCCGGTAGTTTTTCAAAGACTTGCGGTACAGAGGATCATAATAATCCAAGATTAAGGTCTCAATTATTTGTTTATAATCCCTGTTTTCCAGAGTCCGGATGAGGATTTCCACCTTTTCCTTTCCGAGGATTCTTTTCAAACGCTGAAATTTACCTGCAAGGTCCTCCCGGGAGAGTTCATGGTCCCCAACGTAGTCCTGATAGATGGTGTCAATACGGTTTTTTAAGGAAGTATTTACCAGCACATGATGGCTGGAGGTGACCAAGCCATGATAGAGCTCCTCGGGAACCGTAACCTTGCCGATTCGTCGGCTTTCCATTTCCACAAAGCAGTGGCTTTCGGTAATGGATGAAAGTTCGGAATAGATCCTGGACTCAAAGTATTTTTGGGAGGGGGTTTTGCCGGAATACATAATTTCTCCGAAAACAGAACCGCTGTTTTGAGCCAAACCTTCAAGATCCAGAACCGGAAGGTTTTTTTCCTGTAGCAGGTTTAAAATTCGGGTTTTACCAACGCCGGTGTAACCGTGAAGCACAACAAAGTTTAGGCGTTTCCCAAAGGCCGAAAGCTCCCGGCGAACAAAATTCCGATAGCTCTTGTAGCCTCCTTCCAGCTTTACCGCGGGATAACCCAGGGAATCAAGATGCTTGACCAGCAAACCGCTTCGCATACCTCCCCGGTAACAATAAAAGATCACTTCCCGGCCACTGTTGGAAAAAACACGGATTTTTTGCTGCAAAGCCTCCAATTTTTCCTGACCGTAGACCAGGGCCAGGTTTTTTGCCCGGTCCGGATCCTTTTTGTAAAGCGTCCCCACTACATGGCGTTCCTCGTTGGTAAGAATGGGAAAATTCTGGGCCCCGGGAATATGGTCCTCCTCAAATTCTTTGGGAGTGCGTAGGTCAATCATCAGTTCCCGCTTTTCTGGTAATACTTTTTCTATGGTTACGGTTTTCATTTTACACCTGCTTTACCTTGGTTTCTTAAGAACTTACTTTCTTAAGATATAGTATTATTGTACCGCAGTTGTAACAAAAGTCAAAATTGAAAGAGGAAATTCGAAGACAAATTTTTAATTTTTCCGTATATATTCATATAACCGAAAAAAATCGGGAGGGAGGAATACACGTGAAAAAAGTTTATGCAGGGAAATGGACCTTAGCCATTACCTTTATTTTGCTTGGAAGCAGTATCCTATGGAATATGTACGGCGCACCGAAAATTGCCATTGGGGATTTTTATCCCCTGGTGTTTATCTTCCTCGGATTGGAACTGATTCTTAAGGCCTTGATCCGAAAGGAAAGGAAGGTATCCCTGGAAGGAGGAACGGTGATTCTTCTGGTGGTGATTATGATAGTTGTCAATGTTTTACCCTTTTCCTTTCTCGGTCCCCGGTCCCGGGATCTTTTTTCCGAAGAACATCCTGTGGGCGAGTTTTTGCGGGAGCTCTCCCAGGGCAATATGGTGATCAACTTTGAGGGCATCGGAAGATTTAATACCACCTACGAAATACGGGAGACTTTTCCGGTAGCGGGGATTGACGGGATAAAACTGGAAAATGCTTTCGGTGATGTGTCGATGGAGTCCCGGGAGGGAGAAGAAATAGAAGTAATCATTGAAGTGCAGTCCAATAATGAGGATCAGGACTATGTAAAAGGATTGGAGGAGGACCTCTTTTTCGCAGAGATGGAGCCTGAAGGGTGGATGGTGTGGACCTCGAATAACCGTCGGTACCTGGAGGAGGACAAAGTAAACAGTCTTCGAATGAATTACCGGATTTACCTTCCGGAAGATAATTTCCTGTCTTTTCTGGAAATCAACAATGAATTCGGAGATGTAACGGTTCAGGGAGTGGAAGGGGGCGTCACCATAAACAACCGTCACGGAGATGTGAAGGTCGCTAACAACAGTGAGACCCTGGAAGTGAAAAACAGTTTTGGAGACGTAACTCTGGGCTCTTTAAGGGGCAGAGGGGAAATAGAAAACCGCCATGGGGACGTGACACTGGAAAATGAAGAGGCGGTTGTAAGGGAGCTGCTTATCGAAAACGAATTCGGAGACGTGGATTTACGATTTTCCCCAGAACAGAAGGGAAGCTTCGATTTACAGACGACTTTCGGAGAAATCACCCATAACCTTGAAGGGGTAGAGGGAGGCTTCGAAGACTCCGGTTTAAACGAAAGAATTTTCTATGGAGAAGTTGAAGGGGAAGAGGGTGCAATCGTTGTCTCGAACCGTCATGGGGATATTCAAATCGAAAGAAGCACTGACTAGAGGCCTCTCATAATAATCAACCGTCGGTTCAGCAAAAGATTTAAGGGGCGAGGAAAATTCCAAGGAAAAGGGGAAAGGATGTATCCCCTTTTTTTCTTATGTTATAATGGAGATTACTACTAAATAGATGGTGATAAAATGGATATGAATGACTACTTGAATAAAAAATTCTCCATTGTCTGTAACCCCCAGCAAAAACAGGCGATGGAACATGTGAAAGGACCGGCCATAGTGCTGGCCGTGGCCGGTTCAGGGAAGACCACCACCTTGGTGTCAAGGACGGCAAATCTGATTCTAAATCACGGCATAAACCCTGAGGAGATCTATACCATGACTTTCTCCAAGGCCTCCGCCCGGGATATGGAGCAGCGGTTTCGGGAACTGTTTGGAAAAGAGATTCAAGGCCGTCCGAATTTCTCCACGATTCACAGCTTCGCCTTTCGAATCGTGAAATTTGTGTTTCAGCAAAAAAAACGACGGCTTTCCATCCTGGAAGAGGAGAGTAAAAATCCAAAGGAAAAAACAAAAACCGCGGTGCTGGGAGCTCTTTTTCAGAAATACAACGGGGAATATCCCACGGAGGAAAAAATTGAGAATCTGGTGACCAAATTGAGTTTTGTTAAGAATCGAATGATCCCCTATGATCAACTAAAAGATCATGAAACTGTGGGGGATATCCCAAACTTCGAAAAAATCTATAAGGACTATGAAACCTATAAAAAACAGCGGGAGGTAATCGATTACGACGATATGTTGGTTCTGGCCCTGAAAATCCTACAAAACAGTATGGATCTTCTTCAGCGTTGCCGAAGAATTTACCCCTTTATTCAGGTGGATGAATTTCAGGATACCAGCCCCCTGCAGTTTGAAATTATTAAAACCCTGGCTTTCCCTAAAAACAACCTGTTTGTGGTGGGGGATGACGATCAGGGGATATATTCCTGGCGGGGAACGGATCCGAAAATCATGCTGGACTTCCCTGAAATCTATAGGGAAGCCAAGGTTTATTTTATGGAAGAAAACTTTCGAAGCACTCCGGAATTGGTGGCCCTGGCCAACGGTCTGATTGAAAAAAATAAGGAACGGTACCATAAAAAAAGCTTTACGAAAAACCCTTCGGATCCGGGAATCATCCAAAAGGTGTACCGGGATGAAAAGGGTCAGCTCGAAGGCATTCTACAGGAACTTCGGGGGGAGAAAAATCCTGAAAGTGCAGCCATTCTTTTTCGAAACAACGTGTCGGCGATTCCTCTGATCAAGGCATTACATAAAGAGGGGATGCCCTTTTATATTCGGGACTACCGGAATAAATTTTTTAACCACTGGGTAATCCAGGATTTAAAAGCTTTTATGGCGGTGGCCGTGGATCCCGGGGATCTGACAGCCTTTAACCGGATCTATTATAAAAACGATGCCTATTTATCGAAAAAAATGATGCTTTATACGGAAGAAGTCCTGAGAAAACGGAAAAACATGACCAACATCTTCGATGCCATGCTGACCTATCCGGGAATTAAGCGTTATCAGAGTCAGCGGATCGAAAAAATCCAGAGGGGGTTAAAGGCCCTTGGAAGGAAAAAGGGGGAAGAGATTGTCACCTTTATCGAAGAGGACCTGGGGTACGGACAATTCCTGGAACGAAAATCCGACCACAGCGGAGCCTCCATGGAAAACGGCAAGGGGATTTTGGATACCGTGCGTGCACTTTGCGAAGATTTGGAAAGCATCACGGATTTCGAAGAAATTATAGAAGGGTTCAAAGAGGTTTTGGAACAGGGAAAAAGAAACTTCGGAAAAGGGGTGACCCTGACCACGGTTCACTCGGCGAAAGGTCTGGAATTTCCCAAGGTATATGTAATGGATTTAATGGACGAGGTATTCCCCAGTGCAGGCAGTCTGAAAAAGTCCGATGAACAGGGGGAAAATGCTTTGTTGGAAGAGGAGCGGCGGCTTTTTTATGTGGCCCTTACCCGGGCAAAATCAAGGCTGAATTTACTGACTATGGAAAAACGGTACGGTGCTCCGGTAAAACCCTCCCGTTTTCTACAGGAAATCAAAGGGGATATTCGGAATCGAAGCTGGAAAAATCAATGGAAGGACCGTCTATTTCAAAGAGATGAAAAAGAGTCCGATAAAAGCAATGGAAACCCTTTAAAGACCGTAAACCGGGAGATCTTTCATGAAAAATTCGGAAAGGGAAGGATCATAAAAATCCACGATGAAGATCGGATTACCGTGCGATTTCAACAGGGTGGAGAGAAGATCCTGCATCTTCAGTATTTAATGGATAAGGACTTGGTTCGCTTTTAACCGACGGCGGAGCAAAGGGATGAAAAGCAGTCCTTCAACGGATAAGTAATTTATATGAAAGGAAGAGTATTATGGAGAACGCGTTTCCGAAATCAAATACCATGAGGTTGCAAAAAAATAACGGTGTAATGTTTTATGTATTCCCCCAACTGGAAAGGCTGGGTTTTGTAGACCACGGTTTCAGCACCCGCTTCGGCGGGGTAAGCGAGGGATATCATCGATCCATGAATCTCAGCTTTTCCAATGGAGATGATGAAATAAAAGTTATGGAAAACTTTCGGAATTTTGCCGGAGCCCTGGGAGTGGATGTGAAATCCATGGTGCTTTCGGACCAGGACCACGGGACATGCCTCCGGGAAATTGAAGAGAAGGATCAGGGAAAGGGGTTAATAAAGGAAAAGGATTATCAGGGGATTGACGGACTTCTAACGAAGGTGCCGAGGACTGCCCTGGTAACCCAACACGCTGATTGTATCCCCTTGTTTTTTGCAGATTCCAAGCATCAGGCCGTGGCCATGGTCCATTCAGGCTGGCGGGGAACCTGGGGAGAAATGGCGAAAAAAACCGTGGAAGGGATGAAAACCGCCTTCGGTACCAAGGCAGAGGATTTATACGTTGGCATCGGCCCTTCCATAGGACCTTGCTGTTTTGAAGTGGAACAGGATGTGCTGGTAAAACTCCAAGAGGTACCAAGCTGGAAAGATCAGGACGTGGTGTTTCAGGGAAATGAAAAATACCGGGTGGATCTATGGCAGCTGAATAAACGGATGCTTCAGGACGCCGGAGTACAGGAAAGCCGTATTTTTGTAACGGATTTGTGCACAAAGTGCCATCCCCAGGTGTTTTTCAGTCACCGGATCCATGGAAATCAGCGGGGGAGCCTGGGGGGAATGATTGCGGTTAAACAGGAAAAAATATAAATTTATTAACATTGCTTCGGTGAATCCCATGAAAAACAGGGTAATAATGGTGGTAGGAGGGGATCAATGTGAAAAAGAATCGAGAAGCCGTAGAAGAGTTGAAAAAAATTCTGGAGGAAACGGAAAATCTTGTGTTTTTCGGAGGAGCGGGAACTTCTACGGAAAGCAGCATTCCTGATTTCCGAAGTAAAGACGAGGGACTTTATTCCCGAGGGGGAAAACAGGATTATCCTCCGGAAATCATCTTGAGCCATTCGTTCTTTCTGAAGCATCCGAAAATCTTTTATCAGTATTACTGGGACAACCTGGTTCATGAAAAGGCGAAACCCAACAGGGGACACTATGCTCTAGCGGCCCTGGAAGAGCAGGGAAAGCTGAAGGCGGTGATCACTCAAAATGTGGACGGGCTTCATCAGAAAGCGGGGAGTCGTAAGGTCTATGAGCTTCATGGAAGCATTCACCGGAATTACTGTATGGAATGCCACGAAGAGTATTCCTTTGAAGAGTTATTAAAAAACCGGGGAAAGGTGCCGGCCTGTAATAAATGTCAGGGAATTATTCGGCCCGCCGTGACCCTGTATGAAGAACCCTTGAATTTATCGGTGATTGAAGGAGCCATCGCCGCCATTGAGCAGGCAGAGGTTTTGATCGTAGGAGGAACCTCCCTGGTGGTATATCCTGCAGCGGGATTTCTGGAATATTTTCAAGGAAAAAAACTGATCATCATCAATCGGGAAAAAACCCCCCGGGATCATCGGGCGGATTTAGTAATTCAGGGCTCTATCGGAGAAATATTAGCCGAAGCCGTAGGAATAGAGGAATGAATATGATCCTCCTTTAACTTCAAATTAACGTCAATGAAATTCCGGTTTTGAAAGTATTACTGACTATCAAGGAATGCGTCTCTATGAGAAATCCATCGATTGAATCTTTTTTACCTGGGTATATACCCAGTAGTGTTAAATAAGATAATATTTAAGGAAAGGGGCGTTTACTATTGGATTATAATCTATTAATTGGAGGCTCTGCGGGACAGGGAATTGATACCCTGGGAGCACTCTTTGAAAAAGTGCTGCAACGAAGTTCTTACTATCTGTTTTCGAATAAAGACTACATGTCTCGAATTCGAGGGGGGCATAATTTCAATCAAATCCGCTTCGGAACGAAACCGCTTTACAGTCATAAAAATGCACTGGACGTTATTGTGGCCTTTGATGAAACCACGGTAACAGAGCATCTTCCCAGACTGAAAAAGGGAGGAAAAGTGTTGTTGGATCAGTCTCTTAAGGAAAAAGTAGAGATTCCGGAGGACCAGGGGATTTACCTACCTTTAAAAGAAAGGGCAAAGGATGTGGGAAATCCAAAGGTTTTCAGTGTGGTATTTCTGGGAGGTTTGATTAAAGCTCTGGATCTGGACTTGAAAATCGGGAAAAAAGTTTTGGAAAAAGCCTTTCAGGAAAAACTGCTGAAGGTCAATCATGAAGCTTTGATCAAAGGTTATGAAATGGATTTGGAATCCTGGAATTTAGAAAAACCGGAAAATACGGAGCAGCGAATTATGGTAAATAGCAATCAAGGAATTGCGCTGGGAGCCCTTGCGGCCGGGGTAACCTTTTACAGTGCTTATCCCATGACGCCCTCCACCAGTATTATGAGTTTTTTAGCCGCTAATCAGAAGAAGGCGAAAATCGTCGTGGAACAGGCGGAGGATGAAATCGCTGCCATTAATATGGCGATCGGTGCTTCCTACGGGGGTATTCGGGCAATGACGGGAACTTCCGGAGGAGGATTCTCACTAATGACGGAAGCCCTGGGTCTAGCGGCGATTACGGAAACCCCATTGGTAGTGGCCAACGTTCAACGGCCGGGTCCTGCCACGGGCTTTCCCACCCGTACAGAACAAAGTGACTTAAGCTTTATATTAACCGCGTCCCATGGTGAAATACCGAGGATGGTTACTTCCATGAGAACCGCGGAGGAAGCCTTTTACAAAACCGCCAATGCCTTTAATATTTCAGAGAAATATCAAACCCTGGTGGTTCTTATGAATGATCAGTACCTGGCGGATGCCAATCAAACGATCCAACCCTATGATTTTAGCAAGGTGAGTATCGAGCGCCACATCGCTGATGAAAAAGACCTCCCCGAAGGAGATTATCAGCGTTATCGCTTAACGAAGGATGGCATTTCTCCCAGGATCATTCCCGGTAAGATCCCCGGTAAAACCGTATTGGCCGATAGCGATGAACATAATGAAAATGGGAACATCACGGAATCTGGTGAAATGCGTATCAAGATGATGGATAAGCGGATGAGTAAAATGCAAGCCTTGGAAAAAGAAGTGGAAGAGCCCTGGTTTATAGGTGAGGGTCAACCGGAAACTCTATTAGTAGGATGGGGATCCACCTACGGAACCCTTCGGGAGACCGTGGAGACCCTGAAAGAGGGAGGGCACTCCATCGGCGCCTTAAGTTTCGGGGACGTGTATCCCCTGCCGAAAAAGATGCTGGAAGAAAAGGCTCAAGGGGCAAAAAAAGTGATTAACGTGGAGCAAAATTACACAGGACAACTGGCAAAACTCATTCGCCAGGAGACCGGTATTACCTGTGAACACTCGGTCTTAAAGTTTGATGGACGACAAATCGCCTTGGAAGAAATGATCGAATCCGTAAAGGAGGTATTATAATGGATCAGCAAAATATTTTTGACTGCAGTGAAGAAAAAGCCTGGTGCCCCGGTTGCGGAAACCACGGACTGCTGGAAGGGATTAAGCAGGCCCTGCAGGACTTGGGAAAAGAACCCCACGAGGTGGTGGTAGCCTCGGGGATCGGACAGGCGGCAAAGCTCCCCCATTACATTAATGCCAACGGATTTAACGGACTACACGGTCGATCGATTCCTCCGGCTCTGGGCATAAAAATTGCCAATCCGGAACTTACGGTGATCATCCATTCCGGGGACGGGGATTCCTACGGAGAGGGCGGGAACCACTTTTTGCATAATGTGAGAAGAAATGTGGATATCAGTCACTTCGTTCATGATAATCAAATCTATGGATTGACGAAGGGACAAGCCTCCCCGACGACTCGTCCGGGACAGGTTACGGGAATCCAAACCGAAGGGGTTCATCTGCAACCCTTTAATCCTATTGCCGCGGCTATCAGCCTTGGTTGTGGATTTGTGGCAAGGACTTTTATGGGGGATAAGGAGCATATGGTGGAAACCATGAAAGCCGCCATTAACCATCGGGGTTATGCCTTAGTGGATATCTTCCAACCCTGCGTGGTATTCAACAAAGTCAATACCTTTAAATGGTACAAAGACCATGTTTATAAGTTGGAGGAGGATTACGATCCCACGGATAAAATAGCGGCCTTCCAAAAGTCTCAAGAGTTTGATGAGGGTATTCCTATCGGTATCATTTACAAGGAAGAAAAGCCTGCATTTTTAGATGGGGTAGACTACCTTAAGAATGAAAAACCCTTAGTGGACCGGGATCTGGATCCCCAAAATGCCGAGAAGTTTATGGACGGATTCTATTAACCTTTGAAGAACCTTAATAGCCGGACAAACCAAATTAAAATCATAAAAAAGATGAAGAACGTAAATACCGCAAGTAAAATAAGCAATAAAAAGGTCGAAAACCGGTTAAGGTTTTCGACCTTTTTATTGCTCTTCTTACTTGCTTAAGTTGTGAGCCAATAAATCCCAAGGGCTATTTTCTGTTATGGGGTCTTTTTCCCTTAGGTTCCTTGTGGGATTTCTTCGAAGAAGCATCTCCGGGGACTAAGGCCTTGGGATGAGAGCCGATTAAATCCGAACGATTTCCACGAATCAGAGCTTTTTTAACCAGGCTGCGATTTTTCGGGTTTTGGAACTGAATCAGCGCCCGCTGCATGGCTTTTTCCTCGGAGGACCGGGGAACGTAGACCCTTTCCATGGTTCTTGGATCCAGTCCGGTGTAGTACATGCAAGTGGAAAGGGTTCCCGGGGTGGGATAAAAATCCTGAACCTGTTCCGGCATATAGCCCATATCCCGAATGTATTCCGCCAACTGGATGGCATCCCGAAGCTCTGAACCGGGGTGACTGGAGATGAAATAGGGAACCAGGAACTGATTTTTATCGAAGGCCTGATTATAACGGAAATACTCCCGGGCAAACCCATCGTAGACCTTTTTTGAAGGTTTACCCATCTTATTCAGTACCCGGGAGGAAACATGCTCCGGGGCGACCTTTAACTGTCCGCTGACATGGTGCTGAACCAGTTCTTTAAAGAAGGTCTTATTTTGATCCGCCATTAAATAGTCGTACCGGATTCCTGATCGGATAAAGACTTTTTTCACCCCCGGCAGGGATCGAAGCTCTCGTAGGGTATGGACGTAGTCCTGATGGTCCACCTTCAGTTGTGAGCAGGGCCCGGGAAACAAGCACTGCTTATCCTTGCAAACTCCATGTTTTTCCTGTTTATCACAGGCGGGATTCTGAAAATTTGCCGTGGGACCGCCCACGTCATGAATGTAGCCTTTAAAATCGGGGTCCTTCAAAAAGGCTGCGGCCTCCTCCATGACGCTTTCGTGACTTCTAGAGCGGACTTTCCGTCCCTGATGAAAGGTCAAAGCGCAAAAGCTGCACCCGCCG
>Ga0207421_10003893_pt1 | contig 17536 bp, 17 predicted proteins | sample SodLakKL_010_SED_4_FD_187542 | JGI IMG/M metagenome (GOLD analysis project Ga0207421, IMG submission 187542) | Alkaline sediment microbial communities from Lake Tanatar, Kulunda Steppe, Russia - 8KL_010_SED (SPAdes) (version 2) | ecosystem: Environmental > Aquatic > Non-marine Saline and... | reverse complement strand
AACTCCCCTCCCTGACTCTGACCAGGGGTATGTCCAGTCCTGGGGTTGGTCCCTGATCATTTTTGGGATGTTTCATCCACATCACAGGGGGACCCATCAAGACCGTGTCCGGTTGAACCGGACGTTTTTACATGGTTGCAGTGTTATTTCAACCCATCGGAATTAGAGCGTGGTTTGAAGATTCAACGTGAAAGATTTTATAATAGGTAATCTAATAAGATGATAGATGTCCGCTACCAATGTCGGCTCACTGAAACAGCGGAAGAATCAACTATTTTGGAGGTTTAATATTCCATGGTAAAGAATGCAAAAATTAGCGATAACGGCAAGAACCAAAGAAAAAAACCAAAGAAAAAAGTTATGAAGAGAAAAGATGAAGAAAGAACAGAAGCTATAAAAACTCTTATGATCGCCAGTTACAGGGAAAATTACTCACAGGAATCGTTGGACGTAATAGGACAGATAATAAAGCAGGAGAAACCTGAAAAGATAATAATTTTGAAAGCTATAGAACAAAAAACCCCTCCTGAGATGGTCGACGCTAATATAGGTGTAGAGAGTAAAAAAGACTTTCTAGAATCAGTGCAGGATGAAAAGAAAGAACAGGCTGATAGATATGCTGAGGATATCATAGACTTGGTTGAAAAGTTTGACATACCGGTAGATGTGCATCTCAGGAAAGGAGAGGATGTTTCGGAAGAAATAATAGACGAATTCAAAAATTTTGATGTCGATCACCTAATAATTCATGAGCCCAAAAAAGGCCCTCTAGGAAAAGTGATAGAAGGCAGCATATCGGAAAATGTTAAAAAGGGTGTTAACACTAGGAAAGTAACATTACTCGAATGAGCCATCCCTAAATTGGCCAGCATTAGTCTAGAAGAGATATTGAAATTTCTGAATTTAGACTATAAAATTTTATATATAAAAAAAGCTGTTAGCGTGGTATAAAATGAAAGTAGTTACTGGTGAATTAAAATCGAAACTAATTGGACACAAACTAAACTTATTGAAATACCTTAGAAGTGATAAGGTACAGGGAATCATAGGTCTATTCATATTCGGTGTGCTTATTTTGATATTCAATCAAATCGCTGTAGATCCTGCGCAGGCTCAACAATATTATGGATTAGCTCTTCTCTTTTTAGCGATTTATTATTGGCTTTTGACACCAGTCTCTTACATGTTCACGGCGTTCTTGATCATCTCTTTTTCCGTGATGTTGGGAATTATAGAACCAACCGAAGCATTCACCGGTTTTGCGTCGACTACTATTTTCTTTTTGTTAGGCGCTTTTATATTAAGCTTGACTATAGAAAAGTTCGGTCTTCATAAAAGGATTGCTCTCAAAGTCTTGAGAAAGTTTGGAAATACACCTAAACGTTTCATCATGGGTATAGTACTCATAGGTTCTTTTCTTTCAATGACAATGCCTGCTCACGGAGTTGCTGCTATTTTCATCCCCGTTCTTCTCAGTATATACTCTATATATGAGGAAGGTGAACTCAATCCTAATTTCATAAAAGCTAGTCTACTCGGTCTTTCTTTTTCTACTAGTGTAGGCAGTATGGGCACTCTCCTAGGAGGTGCTAGAAACCCATTAGCTATAGAGATATATTATGCTGAAACTGGTAAAGCTATCTCGTTTGTGGAATGGTTCATAGCGGCGATACCAATGGTCCTCCTGATGACTTTTTTTGTATATATAGTATTGACAAAGATATTTAATGTAGGAGGTGTTGATATGAGGAAGTTGCAGATGGAGATAAGCACTGAGGTAGAGGAGATGGGTGCTTTTTCCATGGGGGAAGCTAAGGCACTTGGCTTTTTGATATCTGCTTTTATTGCGTGGGCTGTGTTAGGTCAAATATTTGGTATGGGTGTTATAGCGGTTTTTATCTCCGTAGTGATCGCCCTTTCTGGTACGATAAGTTGGGACGATATCGCACAAAGGCTGCCTTGGGGTACTATATTCTTGTACGGAGGTGCCATCTCATTAGGATTTATTTTAGGCGAATCGCAAACTCTACAATTCATAGCAACCTCATTGTTACGCGTAGTTGGAGAAAATCCATTCCTATTACTAGCGATGTTCGCAGCTTTGACCGCTTTACTTTCAAACGTGATGAGTAATGCAGCTACTACAGGTGTAGTTTTGCCTATAGCTCTTTCAGCCATGCTGGTTATGGATTTTCCTGATATACTTCCAGTCTATCTTGTTGCGCTGCCTAGTGCTTTTGCATTCATGTTCATTGTCGGTACTCCTAGTGCGGCCCTAGTTTACTCTACGGGACATCTCGATCAAAAAGATTTTCTGATCTCGGGTCTTGTACTTAATATAATCGGTTTAGCAATATTTTTGACTATTGGATTGGGTTGGTGGAAACTGCTCGGTTATTGGTAAAAAAGTGATGGCCATGGAAGGAAAAGATAAGGATAGAATAGAAGATAATACTTTACTAATAGCATGCTACGAAAAACCTTACTCTGAAAGTTCTCTTGAGATAATAAGAGGTACAATAAAAAGAGAGAGCCCTACCAAGATAATAATTTTGAAGATTATAGAAGAACCCCAGATGAGAGATATTCTTGACACAAGGATAGGAGAAAAGACAAAAAAGGATTTTATAGATTCAGTAGTAGATGATAAAATGAAAAAAGTAGATAAGTACGCTGAAGATATTTTGAAGATTACAGATGAGACGAGCATACCAACCGAGGTCCGAGTGAGAAAAGCAGAAGTGATAGCTGATGAGATAGTGAAAGATTACAACCAGATGGATATCGATCATATTATCATACGCAACGACGACAGGGATCTTCTAGAAAAATTAGCTAAAGGAAAAGTAAGGGAGGAAATAGAGAAAGAAGTAGATGAAGAAAATATAACGGCACTCGAGTGAAACTGTTGAGGTTAAACGAAAGATTTAATATCGAAGGCCTTCCAAATAGGTCATTGTTATAGATATGTCATTAGTAAGGTTGGGAAAGGTACACCTGCACTGGTGTGATAAATGTAACGTCCCTATAGTTGAAAAAGGTAATTGTGGACTATGCGGAAGTAAAGCACAAAAAGTAGATATCACACCGCCGGGAGATGTAAGGCCTGCGTTCGATGAAGATATACAACTCATAAGAGAAACTATAGACAGACAATGGGGAGCGAGTTATTCTTACGAAATTTTTTCGAAAGAAAAAATCGTCATACTCAATGGTATACCTTACAGGGACAGGATGGATGAAGTTATAGTTGATGGCAGAGTGATAGGTGCTTTGAGATACAATCCTCAGAGAAAATTGGAAGGAAAAGATCCTTATGAATTTATTTTGAGACCGTGGGAAGATTTGAAAGCACCTGAAGAAAGTTTTGTTGAAGTAGATAAGGGGGCTGTAGATCCGATCCTTAATGGGGGCAGTGTCTTGGCTCCGGGGATTACAAACGCAGATTTAGATATCAAGGAAGGCGATGAGGTTGTAGTTATTGATGAATCAGGTGACGTTCTCTGTTCAGGCTCTTCAAGATACTCTGGTAAAGAGCTTTTAGAGGCTTCTTCAGGGAGAGGTGTAAAGAACAGGTGGAGAATTTCGGACTATACCCCGAATGAAAAAGAAGCGAGTTGGGATGAAGTTATCGAAGCTAATCAGGAACTTATGGATGAAAGAGTAAATGAAGCGATAGAGTTCGTAGAGAAAAATATAGAGAAGCATGATTTACCAGTTGCAGTCGCTTACAGCGGTGGTAAGGACTCTCTCGCTACTCTTCATATCTTGCTCGAAGCTGATTTGGATCCAGATATGATATTTATAGATACAGGAATCGAGTTACCCGAAACTCTAGAAAATGTCAGGAATACAGCTAAAAAATACGATCTCACTCTCAAAGAGAGAAAAGCTGACAGTGGTTATTGGAAAAATGTAGATTTTTTTGGACCTTCGGCTAGAGATTATAGATGGTGCTGTAAGACCTGTAAATTAGGACCAACTTCTTTACTTATCAAAGAGAATTACGATAAAGGGGTACTTTCTTTCATAGGTCAGAGGAGATACGAATCTAAACAGAGGATGAGTCAGGGAAGTACTTGGGATAATCCCTGGGTACCGGGGCAAGTTTCCGCTTCCCCGATACAGGATTGGACCGCTTTTCATGTTTGGCTTTATCTATTTTCCAAAGATGCTGATTGGAACGAATGGTACGAGAAAGGATTCGAAAGGATAGGCTGTTGGGTCTGTCCCGCTTCAGATCTAGCCGAACTGGATAAACTGAAAGAAGAGTTCCCAAAATATGAGAGATTTGAAGAAGCTCTCGAACGTTATGCGGCGAAGAACGATCTATCGAAGAAATGGATAGAACTTGGTCTATGGAGATGGCTGGATGTACCTGAAAATATGGAAGAGCTTTTAGCAGAGGAGTTGGAGACTGTTGAGAAGTCTGAAATAAAAAAACCTATTGAAGAGATGTTAGAGCATCCAAGGACTAGAAATTTACTAAACGCGCTTTGCGACGGGGAAAATATATGCAATCAAAGTTTCAACAAAGAAGAGGTTCTTCGATTGCACAAAAAGGCCTTGAATTGTGTTGAATGTGGTGTTTGCGTTGGCAGATGTGAAAGAGATGCTTTATTTTTTGATAACGGCATAAAGATCGATCCTGAAAAGTGTATACACTGCGGTAGATGTCTGGGAAAATGCCCAGTGGTTCATTTCGATACAAGAGTCTGATCCGATATATCCGAAAAAATATCTTTCAATTCTTCATAACCAGCGTCAGTTTTTATTCCTGTTGGAGAGAAATGCGTCCTCGAAATCTTGAATCCTTTTTGGTCTAACTTTTTTTCTATTTCTTCAATTGATGGAGGAGCGATCTTCAATATACTGCTGATCTTATTGGTATCATAGAAGAACGGATGGAACTTGGATTCTTTTTCCCATAGAGAAATCAAATTTTCATCCAAACTGCCCATTTCATCCATATTTTTTAGCGTAGCTTTTGAGAATAGTTCACCTATCCAAAAAGGTCCAGAGCTTCTATTCACCTTCAGGTTATTCCTCTTCCATCCACCTTCATCAAAACGCACTCTCTTCACTTTTTCTATGCAACGATCAGCTTTCTGTTTGCCTTCGCCAATTTGGAGGTAGGTCCGAAAGTGATGTCCTTCAAAATAAGAAAGCAGAGGTTTGATCCATCTATTGTGCCGTGCAGCCTCTCTTGCACAATACGCTAGTAAGATCCTAAGACCATTCTCATGTTTACACCAATTATTAGCCGGATAGGATGAATACCTTCTCAAGCAGGTTTTTGGATAAGTCCCACAAAGGACTGCAGTATCAGTTGCCGTCACACCTATAACGCCTTGATGAGATACACATCGAGCAGCAAGAGGATAATAAGGTACAGGTGTACCGAAAGGATCGATATCGATATAATCGTACTGGTATCTATTTTCTAGAAGATGTTTCTCCACGGAATCGTTTGTGGTGGTTGCTTCAATAGAGTTCTTTTCAACGTTTTTCTTTATCAAATCTACAGCTTCCTCAGAAACATCGTTAATAGTTATATCAGAAATCGGTGTTTCTTTTGCTGCTCTCATACCCCTTATCCCCGAGGCACCCATCCCATCTAAAAATCTAATTCCTTCATCTGCCCAACTGTTCAAAAAAGAGATAAAAATATCTCTACTTTTTTTCATGGAAGGATTGTAAAAAACTCCTTCTCCCTTTTCTTTCGGTCCTTCTGAATCATCAAAATCTGGAACATCGATTTTGACTTCGCCTTCGCATATTTCAACCAGATTCAACTTCAACCGCCCTTGAGATCTTCCTTTATCAGGTCCAAGACTTTGTAGGGTAGTATGTCTTTATTCACATCGGTGAGTTCTAACATCCTAACATCGTCGCGTCTTCTTATCTCCTGGAGGAGCGGGTTCCTAGATTTTTTCTCAAATGTCAATATAAGAGGTTTATCGACTTCCAGTACTTTCTTTACTGTTTCATAAAATTCTTTGCTCTCCACCTGCATCTTTCCTATCTCATCAACAAGTATCACATCATTTTCGTTGGCTCCGTTTCTGATAGCTTTCACACCGACTTCGTTCAAGGAATCCAAATCTACTCCGTAACCCTCTATCTCTACAGAAGAATTCAGGTTCAGATGAGCAAATACGGCTTTTTCTCTGGTCTGCCAGTCCATCACCTGGAAACCTACTCTTCTATTGTCCTCCATGATGGGTTCTGTTAACATCCCCCCGATGGAGATGTCTTCCTCATCTAGCATATTTATTATAGACTTGATCGTCTCTGATTTCTGAATACCAGAAGGTCCACTTATACCGATCTTTAGACTTTTTGCCATTCCTATCGATCCTCTATTTAGATATTAATAACATATTTCAAGTATTTATTAATTGTTGGGATTATTGTTTTTTATTCCTCAATACTTTCAAGATACATCAGAGGATAATTCATCTTTTCAATGTATTCCATCTTTCCCACCGCATTGATACCTTTGTATTCGACTTCTACCTTTGCTTTGATCATATCTCCAGTAAGAGTTGTATAATCGAAAGGCCCTTCATCATATCTAGAAGATCTTCCTGGTTTGATATTCACTTCAGCTGATTTTACGAATGCCTGACTTTCAGTTGTGCTTTCCATAGCCTTTTCCAATTTTTCTATATTCTTTGAGCTGACCGGTGTTCCTACGAACTGATGAAACAATGCACCGAGCTTTATCCCCAATTCAAATGAAATCCTTTGGCTATCCGTACAATCAAAATATCTTTCAGCCTCGAGGATCTTTTCATCCATTTTATCTTTTGTTTTTTCCATAGATTTTTAAAACGAACGGTGAGATAAAAACGTAACCCAAAAGTAAAAGGGTAGTAACGATGAGGATCACGATGCCAAACTGGTGAGAGAAATCCGCAGAAAGGAAGCCAATAAAAGTAATTATCAAGAATATCGATCCTAAGATTTGGGTCTTTCTTGTTCTGAATTTAGGGTACTCTACAGAAGTATAAAGTAGCAAGCTCAATCCTCCGATTATTCCGAGTGTATAGTAAGGTAAATCATGACCTGTTGGCCCCCATCCCAGAAGAAACGTAAGATGTAAGATCACCAAGGCTAAACCTGGGGTCGGTAATCCCGTATAGAAGATTTTTTCAGAATTTTTATCGGCGAATCTTGCCAATCTCATAGTACCAAGAAAGACGATCACAAAGGGTACTATAGTTGCTAAGGCGTTCTGTGGATGCTCCCATCCTCTTCCTAAAGCTTCTTCATAATAGGTGTAATAAAGCAGCAGAGCTGGAGCGAAACAGAAAGATATGATATCTGAAAAAAAATCAAGATAGGCTCCCAAATCGTGTTCAACCCCCAAACAGCGAGCCAAAGCACCATCTATCCCATCTAAAGCAACACATATTATGATCAGTATCGAAGCCAACCATAATCTGCCGTCTATTATGTAGGTGATAGAGAGAAATCCTAGAGAGGCGTTTAGAACGGTCAAGAAATCAGGAGCCGTTAAAGAAGTATCTTTATTCATTCCATTCACCTAATGAAGTTTTTCCAGCTTTTACTTTTTCCCCCTCCTCAACAAAAAAATCGACATCTTCTGAGAACTCTACTCTCACCTTTGAACCAAATCTTATCATACCTAGTCTCTCACCCTTTTCAAGTGAGTCTCCTTCTTTCACGTACGGAACGATACGCCTAGCGATCATCCCGGCTATTTGCCATATCTTAAGTTTGCCGTGATCAGTGGATAATACCAAAAGTTGCCGCTCATTGGCATGGGTTTTTTCACTGAAAGCAGGTGAATGTTTTCCTTTAGTGTAGTTAATATTTTCGACCTTCCCCGAACAGGGAGACCTGTTAACATGGACATCCCATATATTCATGAATATTTCGATTATGTTCTTTTCATCGTTGATAGATTTAATCTTTCCGTCAGCAGGTGAGGGAATTCCCTCAGATATATCTCTCTCAGGATCTCTAAAAAAGTATAGTATGAACAGGAGTTGTACTGTTCCGAAGAGAGGGATTAAAAGATTGGAATGTAAAAAGATATAGAGCAGAATCAAAACAAGGAATAAAACAAAGGAAAAAAGAATCGGTTTTTCTCCTCCATCTGCAAACATGTGAAAATTAAAAGAGAAAGGGGTAAATTAATGTTGGTTTTGTTTTCACGCTATTTTATCGATATCTCCGTCGGAAGATCCAACGACCTGGTCTGCGAATTCCTTACTTTCAGTATGCACATTAGTGACCACTAATAGAATCTTTATCTTGTTTCCCATGTCTTCGTCGACGCTACATCCCCATATGATCCTTGCATCTTTACTGATCCTTTCATTCACCATCTCGGCTGCTCTTTCAGCCTCTTGGACCGTCATGCCTGGTCCTCCCATGACTCTGATCATCGCTCCTTTCGATCCGCTGGTGTCAATATCTCCAAGAAGTGGTGAACCCAAAGCTTCCTCAACAGCCTCTTCAACTTTGTTGTTTGGAGCGTCGGATTCACCGATACCTATCATCGCTAATTCGCCATTGTCCATTATTGTTCTCATATCGTTGTAATCGATGTTGACCAATCCTGGTTTTGTTATTATCTCAGTCATCCCCTTTATGGACTCCATTAATATTTCGTCTGCGACTTTGAAGGCCGCGTTCAAGGGAAGATCAGGTACCAAATCTAATAGCCGATCGTTAGGTATTACCACAGTGGTGTGACAGTTCTTTTCCATCTTAGAGAGTCCTCTTTTGGCGTTTCTCATCCTTTCCTCGCCCTCGGCTTGAAAAGGCAAGGTCACTACGCCCATAACGAGAGCCCCCTCTTCTTTAGCCTCTTCTGCTATCACTGGAGCTACTCCTGTTCCAGTTCCTCCACCCATTCCAGCAGTTAAGAAGACGATATCTGATCCTTCGACATGTTTTTTTATCTCATCGCTAGAGTTTCTTGCACACTTTTCTCCAACTTCTGGTCTTGCCCCAGCCCCTAATCCGTCGGTTATATCCTTTCCCAACAGTATCTTTTTTTGAGCGTGAGTATGGAGAAGATGCTTTGCATCAGTGTTCAATGCTATCAACTCTCCACCACTCAATCCCTCTTGTGTCAGACGGTCTATGGTATTGCTACCTCCACCTCCTGCACCGAAGATCTTTATCTGAACTTCCAGTTGATCTACAAGATCTCGAAGCTCTTCATCTTCTGGAGCTGTTTCCTCATCTATCTTTGGTTTTTCTTCGCCTTCATCATGTTTTTTTACGGCTTTGTTAACGATCGATTCCATATAGAATCCCATCCATCTTGTCCCATACAAATGCAACCCACTATTTAAGTATTGTCTTTTCAGTACGACAGTCGATTTACAACATCTGGCTCCCTCTTTTTGTGCGTCTTATCGTTATATGATTTATTTAATATAGCGGACCTATGTCTGACGCATAAGGCCTTTTTGTCGGACATTTTCTCGCACAAATTTTTTATCCTATCATATCGATAGTGCTGATGATCTCAATGAAAAAGAAAGTTCAAGATCTTGATTTGAATGCAGATACAACAATTTCAGAGCTGGTCTCAGAGATGTACGATTCTGGGGGTTTTGTCTCCAAGAATGTAGGTCTCGCTGTAAATATCCTCGAAGATATGTTTTCTGATGAGTATCTTAATTTTCTTTCTTTTCCTGCATGTATTGTATCTACTGGAACTAGGGGAATATTAAAGGAGGCAGTAAAAAGAAAACTGTTCGACGTTGTGATAACTACCTGTGGAACGTTAGATCATGATCTCGCAAGGACTTGGGAGGATTATTATCACGGCAGCTTTAATGCTGATGATTCTGAGCTGCACCGAAGAGATATACATAGATTGGGAAACATATTCATACCCAATTCCTCCTATGGTGAAGTTCTCGAGAAAAATATGCAGCCTATACTGAAGGAGATAGTGGAAGAAAAAGGTAAAACTCTCAGTACGAGAGAGATTATATGGGAGTTCGGAAAAAGGATCGATGATGAAGATTCGATACTTTATTGGGCTGCGAAGAACGAAGTCCCTATCTACGTTCCGGGTATAATCGATGGAGCTTTTGGATCACAGCTTTGGATGTACTGGCAGAATGAAAAGGACTTTAATATAGATATGTTGATGGACCAGCAGGAACTGGCAGATTTGGTCTTCCCTGCTAAAAAAAGCGGAGCTCTTGTTGTAGGCGGAGGCATCTCAAAACATCATACTATATGGTGGAACCAGTTTAGAGGAGGATTAGATAGAGCCGTATACATCACTACAGCGGTAGAATACGACGGATCTCTTTCTGGAGCTAGAGCCCGAGAAGCCGTATCGTGGGGTAAAATAAACGAAGAGGCTGATCACTGCACTCTGAAGGGAGATGCGACAGTATTACTACCTTTAGTACTAGGATACTTTTATTGAATATATCATATAACGTTCTCAGAGATCTCTTCACCGACCATCTCCCTTTCGCAGTAGATACATTTTAATTTGACCGGATCTTCATCTATAACTTCGAATTCCGTCTCTACAGGCTCTCTTTGGTTGGTGATACAGTTGTTGTTCTTACATCTCACTATCCCTTTAGCCCTCTCCGGTAATTCTACCCTATGTTTTTTGATCACATCGTAATCTCTAATTATATTTACCGTAGCATTAGGAGATATGAGAGATATCTTATCGAATTCTTCGTTTCTCAATTCTTTCCCCTCGACTTTTACTATGTCTTTTTTTCCTTTGCTACTGTTAACGTTCATGGCCATACTCACTATAGAATCGATCTCACGATCAATAAGATCTAAGATCCTTAGAACCTTCATCGCTTGACCTTTTTTTATATGATCTATGACAGTACCGTGTTCTATAGGCGTGATCTTGATCTTTTTCCTTTTTCCTTCCATTTTTACACCCCCTCAAGCAGTTTTAAAAGTGCCATCCTGGTAGGTACACCATTAGCTGCCTGTTGGAAGTACTTTGCCTTCGGCGTCTCATCCACATCGGGTTTTATCTCGTCCACTCTAGGCAGCGGGTGCATGACTTTCAGATCGTCCTTTGAATTTTCTAGCATCTTTCTTTCGAGATGATATGATTTTGCAACTTCCTGGTAATCTTCATCAGAAGGAAATCTCTCTCTCTGTATCCTTGTCATGTAGAGCAAGTCAAGATCGTCCAATGTCCCATCTAACTGCTCCGCTTCGTGGAACTCTATACCCTCTCTTCTCAACATATCGGTGATCTCTTCTGGCATTTTTAGAGATGGAGGAGATATAAAGGTCATCTCTGCACCGAACATGCTGAGAGCTTTGGTCAATGAATGGACTGTCCTTCCATATTTCAGGTCTCCTGCTATCCCTATATGGTTTTTTGAGATGCCTCCTTTTTCTTCTCTGATGGTGAAAAGATCCAAAAGCGTTTGAGTGGGATGATGCCCGGCTCCGTCTCCAGCGTTTATCACCGGTACATTAGAGAAATTAGAGGCTAACTGGGCAGCACCTTCCTGCGGATGTCTTAGCACGATCATATCAGCATAGCCTGCCGCGACTCGTATCGTATCTGCCAAAGTTTCTCCTTTTTTGGCTGAAGATGTTCCTGGTCTAGCAAAGCCGATACATCTACCGCCCATCCTCTTCATTGCTGCTTCGAAAGAAAGTCGGGTTCTGGTACTGGGCTCGAAAAAAAGAGTTGCAAGAATTTTACCCTGAAAATCTGTGTTTATCTCTTTCCCTTCAGCAATAGGTACCATTTTTTTCGCTAAATCCAAGATAGTCTTTATTTCATCTACAGTGAAATCATCGATAGCTACCACATGGTCCTTTTTAAACTCGGAACTCATCGTATCATTGGGTTAACTTCATCCTCAAATATATTGTTTTGGTTAGAGCTTAAAAAAACCCTTGAGGAAATTATAAAATCACGCTAAAAAAGAAAGAAAAAATATTTGGATTTTTTATCATAGAAGACCGGCTTTCTGCAGTGTCATTATGTCATCTGTACCAAGCTTTTCGCCTTTTTTGAACTTCTCATAAAGTTCTTTTGCCTCTCTCTGGGTTTCCGTTTCTTCTTTTTCTTTCTTGGCCCTTCGCTGTTTTTTCTTAAGACCTGAAATTATCTTACTGTAATCCCTTACCTCGTTGACCGCTTCGATATGTTTCTCGTGATATTCGTCGCCCTTTTCTTTAGCTTTCACAAATTTATCTTGGGCTTCATCGGCTTTTTCTCTGACTTCGTCAGCTTTGTCGAACTTTTCGAGCATCTCGTCATGTTTTTCCTGAGCCTTTTCAGCGAGCTCCGAAACTTTGCTATGGTATTCTTCAGCCTTGTCCTTTACCTCTTCCAGTTCACTATTGAGTTCCATTATCTTTTCGTTCTCTTCAATCAATTTTTTCCTTTCATCCACTTCCTGTTGTTTTTCAGAAATTTTGTCGATCATCTCTTTTTCTTCCTCTGGGGTCAAAACATTGGTCATCTGTTTGTACTCCAATTCCTCTATCTCTTTCTCCAATTGATTGATAGATTTGCCATCGCTTGGAAGAACTTCTTCTTTTTCCCGCTTTAACTCTCTCTGTAACTTGTTAACTTTCTGATTTAGCTCATCTCTTTTTTCTTTATACTCTTTGACTTTCTCGTTAAGCTCGTTTCTCTCTTCTTTAAGTTCGTTACCTTTTTCTATCAATTCTTTGACTTCAGCATTGTACTCGTCTCTTTTTGAAACCCACTTTTTTGCTTCGTCGTTCTTTTCATCTCTAAGTCTTTTGTACTTTTCGGCCTGATAGTTGGCCTTTTCTTTTTTTTCCTCCAACTCTTCTAAAAGCTCAGTCATGGTTTATTGCACTGTCCAGTAATTTTTATCGAATCGATGTAAGTATTCAATAATTGGGGGATTTATAATACTTTCGGAGTTTCTTCTAGAATCTTTATGCGTCACGTACATCGTAATTTTCAAAAGATATCTTTTGAGAAAAAATAAATAACGCCGTCGATTTCAGCATTTTAGAATGATCATGTCCGAAGAAAAATCAGATTTAGAAGAAAAACTAGGTTTCACTCTCCAGAATGTTTGGGAAGATATAGATGAGGAAAAAAGGGAAGAAATCTTTGAATTTGCAGAGGATTACAAGGATTTTCTATCCTCGTCTAAAACGGAGAGACAGGCTGTAGAGCAGTCGGAAAAGATATTGAGGGAGAACGGTTTCAAAGCTATAAGTGAATATGAGAATCTAGAACAGGGCGACAAAGTCTATTTCATCAACAGGAATAAGAGCATAGCAGCTGCAGTGATGGGCAAAGAAGATCTCACCCATGGCTGTAACATTGTAACCAGTCATATCGACGCTCCACGATTGGATCTTAAAGCGAGACCGCTGTATGAAGATGGAGAGGCTTCAGTTGCTCTTCTCAAGACACATTATTACGGTGGGATTAAAAAATATCAATGGGTAAGCACACCGTTGGCTATCCACGGCAGAGTTGTTAAAGAAGACGGAACTCCAGTAGACATATCTTTAGGAGATGATCCCGATGATCCCATCTTTGTGATAAGTGATCTTCTTCCCCACCTGTCTAAGAAGAAGCAGGGTGAGAGGAAGATGAAGGAAGTTATAAAGGGTGAAGAACTGAATTTGATCGTGGCGGGCATACCGATAGACGAGGAAGACATTGATGAGAAAGTGAAGATGAAAGTCCTAGAAATGCTGAACGATAAATATGATATTACCGAGGAAGATTTCACCAGTGCCGAGTTGGAGATTGTTCCTGCTCATGATGTACGGGATGTAGGTTTCGATAGAAGTATGCTTGGAGGCTATGCCCACGATGATCGAGTGTGTGCCTATACTTCATTAAGAGGACTTCTAGAATTAAATGATCCAAAGAAAACAGCGATGGTGATATTCTTTGACAAAGAAGAGATAGGCAGTGAAGGAAACACCGGTGCTAACTCGGAATTTCTTGAAACTTTCTATTCTAAACTATTGAAACTCAGTAAGGAAAATTATACTTTACATGATCATCGAGAGATGCTAGATAATTCCAAGGCAATTTCTGGTGATGTGAGTCCCGCAGTAAACCCTTCATTCAAAAGTGTCCACGAAATTCAAAATGCAGCATCTTTCGGTAAAGGTATAGCTATAAACAAGTTCACTGGAGCAGGAGGAAAGTATTCTGCTAACGATGCACATGCAGAATATGTTGCATTTATTAGAAGGACCTTCAATGAGAACGATGTTTATTGGCAGACCGCTGAGTTGGGCAAAGTCGATGAAGGCGGTGGAGGAACCGTTGCCAAGTTCTTAGCTGAACTGAATATAGATGTTATAGATGCAGGTACCCCAGTACTAGGTATGCATGCACCGTTCGAACTCATATCGAAAGGCGATCTATATCATACTTTCATGGGCTATCAGGCATTCTTGAAAACAGAATAAACTATTTCGATTCCAAAAAAACTTTTCTAATCTTTTTCTATGATCTTCACGTCACCAGGAGGAAGAATGCTTTGTATTTCCTGTATAGGTACAGAAAAGTAGTTTGACATCTCATTTGCGAAATCGTTTTTATCTCTAGACCCAGGGATGAAAACGACCCTTTTCTTGAAAGAATTCTCGTCTTTATTTTCCAATGTCAGCGAAGGAGCACACATCACTTTTTTATTATCTTGATATTTGATCTCAGCCAGCACAGCTTTCATAGGAAGATCGTCTTGATAGTTCCTTTTACCCCTAATCACAAAAGCTCCAGTAGGAAGGGATTCTCCAGCTTCCGCGGTTTTACTCACTTGGTCCGGCTTCACCCAATAAGCTCTTCCGGCACTTATGCCTCTCTTCCATTCTTTCGAGTGTATTATAGAATATTGACATGCTTCTTTCAACGTCCTTTCACTTATCTCGTTTTTTTCTCCTCTCTTCACAACTACACTCGGGGCGCCTCCCGCTTCCGCATGAGCATAACGGTCGTGGTTTTCTAGATATTTTTTAACCACTTCTTCGTTAGTTTTAGTGTCCTTCCCAGCTATAACTATATGTCCTTCGCTGGAGATGAACCATTTGTAACTGTCGAACCAAAACTTTTCTGTAGGTTTCTTCCTTTTCGTTTTTTCTTCTTTTTTCTTCCCGTCTTCGATCTCTTTTTTAGTTTCTTCTATTGCTGTTTTAGCTCCTTCTATCTTTCTCTTACATTTTTTGCTTTCCTCGTAGTGTTTCTGGGCATTTTCGTTCACGTCTTTCCTAAAATCGAGTTTTACGTTTTTCGTGTAATTTTCACTGTTCTTTTCCCCCTCCAATTCCACCACAACATATTCATCTGAGTCGTTCAACTGGATGACTTTCTCGTGCTCTCTAAGTTCTGAATATATCTTTTCTCGATCACCCTCTCTTCTAGCCTCATGTATCTTATCTAACAATTTTTCACAATCGCTGTAATTTTGATAGATCAATTCGGCCTTTATCTTGTTCTCTTTCTCTTCTTTTTTGAGTTCTTTAAGAGCTCTTTGTTGGCTCGCAAGTTTTCTTTCCACCCGAGATTTTTCTTCTTTTACCCCGGCATCTTCTTCGCTTTCATCGGACCTGAACGCCATGTCCAAAGCTCTGTTATAGGTCACGAAAATCTCTGTCTCGTGGTTTTCATACTGTTTTAGAGGGAATGGAACTGCATCTATTATTTCGTTGTTCTCATTCTTTACCACATGTGGTTCAAGGTCTTTCTCTTCGATCTGCTTTTTCATCTCTTGTATAACCAAAGTGATTTCATCAGACATAGTTTCTGGTTTTTCCATATGTTTGTCCACTTCGATCCTACTGCATATCTCTTCGGCATATTTCCCCCCAAGGTTGAGATCGACAGCTAGAGCCCTCACCAAGTCTTTTTCAGAGTCTTCCAAATTTTGTTTAATTTCTTCTTTATTTAGACTGAAGGGTTGTACTCTCGAAGGCGGGAACTTGTACTCGTAACCTTCTTTCAACTCACGATGACTCCAAGACTCAGAACGATATGGAACTAGTATATGTTTTTCTCCCTCAAGTATGAGATTTCCTTTACCGAAGATCTCAAAGATCAGTCTGCTCTTTTTTTCTTTTTGAAGTTCGAAGATGACGACCCTGTCGAATTCATGCTGCTCTACGCTTGTGATGGTGGCGTTACTAGTATATTTTCTCATCAGCATCACGTAATCACCGGGTTTTTCTGGATTTTCCTTATTGGCTTCGGTAAGATAGAGACCTTTGCCGAGTTTGAAAAGCAGCATCTTCTTTCCTTCTCTGGGTACGTAAATCCTGATTAGTATCTCCCCTGGGTTAGGTTGATATATCTTTTTTACGAAACCTCCTTCCAGGGATTTGAGTTCGTTGACTGCTGCTCTTATCTCTAGCGACTCCATCTCTTCTTTCATCGTAATCACTTATGCTTTTGTCTTATTTATCTATAAAGGACTCTGCATAGTCTTAAGTATTGGGGGTTTGATAGAAAGAGAGACCCTTTTTATATGATGTTGAGCTAAATTTACTCTACTAGACCTTCTTCTTTCAACTCTTGGTAATCCTCTTCGATCAATCGTTCTAATTCTTTAACGTCGAAATGTTCTTCACCTGTCCAAGCGTTAGCCGCTGCTTTATACATATCAGAAACGAAATTTACGAGTTTTTTAGGTAAACGAGGTGGTTCTGGCCATTCCTCTTTAGGAAGGTCCTCTTCTTTCGCTTTCTCCATCTTTTCGTGCCATTCTCCACCTCTATAGTAATTCCTTAACATCTGTTTGCTCAGTTTAAATCCATCGTATTCGAACCTGTCCTCATCTAGTGTACCTAAAACATCTGCTAACATCAGTTCTCCATCTCTGTCCAGCGCGACCTCCATCTTGCCGTCTAGATGTATCCAACCCAATTCTTCAGCTCTTTTATTTATGAAGTCATTGACTTCAATCGCTTTCTTTTTTATGAGGTCTATCTTTTGATCGTCAAATCCAGTGTGCTCTTTGACTTCGTCTAGATTTTTGAAATACCGATCGAATTTTTCAAATTTAGTACTGAAGTCGATTATAGGTGGGTTCAATTCTTCATTTACCTCTGGATAACCGTCTAAGCCTAAATCTTCAGGTTCAATCTTTCCTTTATCGAGCCGTCTAAAAACGGAACTACCTTCGCCCAGATAGTTTCTATAGATGATCTCCAAAGGAACCATCATATTTTTGTATTCCTCAGGCTCTTCGTCAGTGATCACATTTACGAGTTTGAACTTCATCCTATTTTTATCTTCAAGTTCGATGAAATGAGTTTTTATCCCCTCTTTTTCGAGCTCCTTGAAGTTATGGACTCCCATCATGCACAGCGCTTCTCCTTTACCGTCTATCTCATCTGGCATCTCACCATAATCGAAAACGCTGTACCTGTCACTGAATTTAAAAACCCCGACGCCTTCATGTTTCTTCGTAGGTTCTTCGATAACTTCTAAATCTTTTACTGATCCCATTTTGATCCTCGAATTGCTAGAATGCACTCCCATATTAAACTTTTACTTTTCTCAGCATTTTTAAAG
>Ga0207421_10003891_pt1 | contig 17540 bp, 19 predicted proteins | sample SodLakKL_010_SED_4_FD_187542 | JGI IMG/M metagenome (GOLD analysis project Ga0207421, IMG submission 187542) | Alkaline sediment microbial communities from Lake Tanatar, Kulunda Steppe, Russia - 8KL_010_SED (SPAdes) (version 2) | ecosystem: Environmental > Aquatic > Non-marine Saline and... | reverse complement strand
GTCCAATGATAATATAGAGATAATTAGAGAAGAAGTGACTGAAATTCCAGAGGATAAGCCGGTTGTGATAGCCACCGGGCCTTTAACTTCTGACAAGATGGCCGAGGCTATTAGGGCATTAACTGGTGAGGATTATCTCTATTTTTATGATGCTGCAGCTCCAATTGTTGCTGCAGATAGTTTGAATTATGATATTGTTTTTAAGGCCTCCAGATATGATGATGGGGCCGGTGATTATCTGAATGCTCCGATGAATGAGGAAGAGTTTTTTGAATTCTGGGATTTTCTGTTGCGGGCAGAGATAAGCCTGCCGAGAGAATTTGAAGATGATGCCTACTTTGAGGCCTGTCTGCCGATTGAGGTTATGGCTAAAAGAGGTCGGAAGACTTTATTATATGGGCCTTTAAAACCTGTTGGTCTAAAGGATCCCAGGACCGGGAAGAAGCCCCATGCTGTTGTGCAGCTTCGCCAGGATAATAAAGAGGGGACTTTATATAATCTGGTTGGTTTTCAGACCCGGCTAAAATGGGGCGAACAGGATAAGATGTTAGAATTTATACCAGGTTTAGAGAATGCTGAGATTGTTAGACATGGCGTAATGCATCGAAATACCTATTTGAATTCACCTTTATTCTTAAAGCCGACCTATCAGTTTAAGGATAATCCTAATATTTTCTTTGCCGGGCAGATAACCGGTGTTGAGGGCTATATTGAATCGACCTCATCAGGACTGGTTGCTGGTATTAATGCTGCCAGGATGGTTAATGGGGAAGATGGAATTATTTTTCCTGAAGAGACTGCAATTGGAGCTTTGCCCAATTATATAACTGATGAGTATAAGGTTGATTTTAAGCCGATGAAGATAAATTTTGGACTTTTACCTGAACTTGATGAAGAGATAAAGGATAAAAGGGAGCGGAACCGAAGGCGTTCTGAGTTTGCCCTTGAGAGCCTGGAGAGGATTAAAGACAGCTATAATATTTAATTATTATGCTGGCCGGTTTTCCCGGTCAGTTTTTTAAGTTTTTAAATTGGGAAAAGTTTATCTAATGTGTTATAATATAATTTAATAATGATAATTAAATTTATTTTGTTAAGAGTTGTCTTGACATTTGAAAAAATAATATGTTAATATTAAAGAGATGAAAAACAATTTTGAATCATATGACAATTTTGTGAGGTGGTATTTTGAGTAAGCACGATTTTTCAGCTACGACTATAATTGCGGTTAGATATAAATCAGAGATTGCTATTGCCGGTGATGGCCAGGTAACTCTTGGAGATACTGTTATGAAAGCCGGCGCTAGAAAGATTAGAAGACTGTATAATGATAGTATTCTTGCCGGATTTGCCGGTACCTCTGCAGATGCATTTACTCTGTTTGAAAAGTTTGAAGGCAAATTACAGCAGTATCATGGACAACTAGAGAGATCTGCTGTTGAAATGGCTAAAGAATGGCGTACTGATAAGATGTTGAGGAAATTAGAGGCACTGCTGATTGTTGCCAACCAGGAAAAGTTATTATTGATATCAGGTACTGGTGATGTTATTGAACCTGATCATGACTTTATTGCTATCGGTTCAGGAGGTTCCTATGCCAGGGCTGCAGCTCAAGCCCTTATGGCTCATAACTCTAATCTTTCAGCTGCCGAGATTGCCAGAGAATCTCTGGAAATTGCAGCTGATATCTGTATTTATACTAATAAAAATATTTCTGTTGATACTATAGGAGATGATGATAATAATGAGTGATTTAACTCCTAAAGAGGTTGTTGCGGAACTTGATAAATATATAATTAGTCAGGATGAAGCCAAGAAATCTGTTGCAATTGCTTTAAGGAATAGATATAGACGGAAAAACATTTCTGATGAGAACATAAAGGATGAAATAATTCCTAAAAATATTTTGATGATTGGACCGACCGGTGTTGGTAAAACTGAGATTGCCAGGAGACTTGCTAAACTGGCTGGTTCTCCATTTATTAAAATAGAGGTTAGTAAATTTACTGAAGTTGGTTATGTTGGTCGTGATGTTGAATCGATGGTTAGGGATCTTTTAGAGACTGCTATTAGAATGGTTAAAGATGAAAAGTCTAAAGAGGTTGAAAAAGAGGCTGCCAGGAGGGCTAAAGAGAGAATTCTGGAGATTTTATTGCCTGGTACATCTAAAAAAGATGAAACTTCAACTTCCAGTAAACAGTTTCAGTTAGCTCCAGGTTTTAATACTGATACTGAAGATGATGAAAAAGATAAAGAGGACGATAGCGAGAAAAATAAATTGGTTGAGAGACAGCAAAGAAGGCGGGAAAGGTTTCTGGAACGCCTTGAAGATGGCTATTTTGATGATAAAGAGATTGAAATTCAGGTTGAAAGTAAGACTCCAAAGACGATTGATATTTTCTCAAATGCTGGAGTTGAAGAGATGGGTATTAATATGGAGGATTTATTAGGCTCTCTAATGCCATCTAAAACTAAAAATAAGAAAGTTACTGTTGCTGAAGCCAGAGAGATCTTTGAAGAACAGGAAGCTGATAAGCTTATTGACATGGACGATATAATTGATATTGCCAGAGAAAGGGTTCAAGAGGAAGGAATTATTTTCCTTGATGAAATTGATAAGATTGCTGGCAGGGAGAGTGATTCTGGACCTGAAGTTTCCCGGGAGGGAGTCCAGCGAGATATTCTGCCTATTGTTGAAGGTTCAACAGTTTTCACTAAATATGGCCCTGTTGATACTGAGCATATTTTATTTATTGCTGCTGGTGCCTTTCATGTTAGTAGTCCGGCAGATCTGATTCCTGAACTTCAGGGTAGATTTCCGATCAGAGTTGAATTAAATAGTCTTTCAAAAGAAAATTTTGCTACTATTTTGAGACAGCCTGAGAATGCTTTAACCAAGCAATATAGAGCATTACTGGAAACAGAAGGATTGGATATTGTATTTACTGATTCAGCAATTGATGCTATTGCAGGTTATGCTGCTCAAATAAATGAGCAGACTGAAAATATTGGTGCAAGAAGGCTCCATACTATTATGGAGAAGGTTTTAGAAGAGATCTCCTTTGAAGCCCCAGAGATGGATAAGGGAGAGCTTGAAATTGATGCTGATTATGTTGATGATGCTCTGGCATCAGTTGTTCAGGATAGAGATTTAAGCAGGTATATTTTATAATTATTAGTTTTTATTAAATGAATGGAGGTAATAACAATGGCGAATTTATTAGACAAAAGTAGAAAGATTAATCGTTTATTACAGCAGAGTGGTGGAAAACCAGTTGATTTTGAAGAGATGGCAAATGTATTAACTAAAGCAATTAATTGTAATGTTTATATTTTAAGTAAGAAAGGAAAGATTTTAGGCCATAGTGTTCTTGATGAGTTTGAATGTGATATTATGGAAGAAAAGGTTATTGAAAATGGACGTTTTCCTGATGAATACAATGATTTCTTATTGCGTTCAAACAATACCAGGGAGAATATAGAACAGAAAGGCAATGAATGTGTATTCTCTGAAGGTGATGAATGTTTATTCCAGGATAAATTGACAACTGTTGTTCCTGTTGTTGGTGGTGGAGATCGTTTAGGAACTCTGGTTCTGGCCAGATATGGCAGTGAGTTTATTGATGAAGATCTTGTGCTAGGAGAATATGGTGCTGCAGTTGTTGGAATGGAGATTCTCCGCTCAAGGAGTGAAAAGGGCGAAGAAGAAGCCAGAAAGAAGGCTGCTGTTACAATCGCTATCGAGACTTTATCGTATTCAGAATTAGAGGCTATTGAACATATTTTTGAAGAGCTTGATGGTGAGGAAGGTTTACTTGTTGCCAGTAAAGTAGCTGATAGAGTTGGTATTACTAGATCGGTTATAGTTAATGCTTTGAGAAAGTTTGAGAGTGCTGGTGTTATTGAATCGAGATCACTTGGTATGAAAGGAACTTATATCAAAGTATTGAATGAATATTTACTTGGAGAGCTTGAAAAATTAAAATAATTAAAGAATCTTAATGGATTAAAAATGCCCTGCTATTATAAAGGCAGGGCTATTATTTTTTGTTTTTAGGAATTTTTTTTAATAAATATAAGTTTTATAGTTGAAATTAACAAGACAAAAGGGGTATAATAGACTATAGATAATTATTTCAGGAGGCATGTATAAAAATGGCGAAAAAAGTTTTAGTAGTTGATGACGCTTCATTTATGAGAATGATGATAAAAAATATTTTGCAAGGGACTGATTATCAGGTTGTTGCTGAAGCAGGCAATGGCAGGGAAGCTGTAGATATGTATTCAGAACATAATCCTGACCTGGTGACGATGGATATAACAATGCCAGATATGGATGGAATTCAGGCTGTTAAGAAAATTTTAGAGATTGACCCTGGTGCAAATGTTATTATGTGCAGTGCAATGGGACAGCAGGCAATGGTTATTGATGCAGTTGAAGCTGGAGCTAAAGATTTTATTGTTAAACCCTTTAAAGAAGATAGGGTTATTGGTGCTATTAAAAAAGTATTTAATGAATAAAATTTAGTAGACAGGAGGAAGTCTTTATGGATGAACAATATTTACAGATGTTTTTTGATGAATCTGATGAGTATATTCAGGTATTAAATGAGAATATCCTGGCACTTGAGCAGGATCCAGATGATAAGGATGTTATTAATTCTATTTTTAGAGCTGCTCATTCTTTAAAAGGCATGGCTGCAACTATGGGGTTTGATCGGTTGACCAGTTTGACCCATAAGCTGGAAAATGCTCTTGATAAGATTCGAAATGATGAGCTAAAGCTTGATACTGAAATGATTGATTCTTTATTTGCTGGTCTTGATTTAATTACTTCTATTGTTAATGATATCAAAGATAGTGGAGAAGAATTAACTGAGGTTCAGGATTATGTTGATGAGTTAAATGAAATGATAGCCTCTCATTCTGGTGAGGTTGCTGTTGATTCGGTTATTAGCAATACTGATAATGCTGATGTTAGTGTGGCCAATGATGTTGTTTTGGACTTGAGTAATGATGAAAAAGAGGAAATTTTAGATAATAAAGGTGAGACTGATTACATATATGGTGTATTGGTTGAGCTAGAAGAAGATAGTATGTTAAAGAGTGTAAGGGCATACATGGTTTTAAAAACTGCCGCAGAGGTTGGTTATATTGTTAAGTCATCTCCAACTAGAGATGAAATTGAGAATGAAGACGATGATAATATTGGCAGAGAGATTAAATTTGTTTTGATTTCCCACCTGGCGGCTGAGGAATTAGAGAATGAGTTATTTGATATTATTGATGTTCAAGATGTTAAGATAGATAATGTTGAACTTGACTTTTCTGAAGTTAAGAAAAATAAAGCTGAAAAAAGTAGTTCTTCTAAGAAATCCAAGAGCAGTAGTAATAAGACTAATGTTGAGGTTTCGCCAACTGTCAGGGTAGATATCTCAAAGCTGGATACCCTGATGAATATGGTTGGTGAGTTATTGATCAATAAGACCAGGCTGGAAGGTTTAAAGCTTGAACATGACACCTATAATGATATTATTGGCCAGTTAGATAGGGTTACAATGGAGCTTCACCATGTTGTTATGCAGATCAGGATGGTTCCAATTGGCGGTATCTTTAATAGATTTCCGAGGATGATCAGGGATTTATCGAAAGAATTGGATAAAGAGGTTGATTTAATTATTGAAGGTGCTGAGACTGAACTGGACCGTTCAATTATTGATGAGCTTGCTGATCCTTTAGTACATCTTTTAAGGAATGCTGTTGATCATGGTATTGAGCAAAAGGATGTCAGAAAAGAAAAGGATAAACCTGTTGAGGGTAAGATTTTACTTAAAGCCTATCAGAAAGGCAGCGAGATCTTAATAGAGGTTGAAGATGACGGTAAAGGCCTTGATGGCGATAAGTTAGCTGAAAAGGCTATAGAAAAGGGAATTACAACCAGAGAAGATGTTGAAAATATGGATGAAAGAGAAAAGCTTCACTTTGTTTTTGCTCCAGGGTTTTCGACGACTGAAGAGGTAAGCGATGTCTCTGGCCGGGGTGTCGGCATGGATGTTGTTAAGAGTGTTGTTGAATCCCTTGATGGCCAGATAATGATTGAATCTGAAAAGGATATCGGCACAAGGTTTACTATTTCTCTGCCGTTAACTCTGGCAATAACTCAGGCTTTAATGGTTAAGATAGATGATGAGATTTTTGCAATTCCATTGAATGCTATCAGCGAAACATTAACTATTACCCCTGATAGGTTAAAGCAGGTTAGAGGTCAGGATGTTATTGTTTTAAGAGATAAGACGATTCCGATAAAGGAAGCTGCCAGGCAGCTTAATTTAGATGTTGAATATGGTAAGTATAAAGAGCTTGATGAGATACCTGTTGTCATTGTTAAGACTGGCGAGAGATTAGTAGGTCTGGTAATTGATGAGCTTTTAAATCAGCAGGAGATAGTTATTAAATCTCTTGGCAAGTATTTATTGAATGTTGAGCATATTAGTGGTGCGACAATCGTTGGAGATGGCGATGTTGCCCTGATCTTAGATGTAAGGAATATTGCTTAAGGGGGAGGGGAAGAGATGGAAGCTGTAACAGTTGATGAAAAAGAAAATGTTGTAAGAGATGATTATTTAAATGACGGGATGCATGATAATACAGGGAATAAGGATCAGTTTGTTGTATTTCAGCTCGGGTCTGAAGAATATGGGGTTAATATCTCCCAGGCTAAGGAGATAATTAAGCCGAAAAATATTACTAATGTCCCCAATACTCCTGAGCATGTATTAGGTGTAATAAATTTAAGAGGCCAGATAGTACCGGTAGTTGATATGAAAAAGAGATTTTCTATTGAGCTTGATGCCGATACAGAGACTGATTCCAGCAGGATTATTACTGTTGAAGTCAATGATGCCTTAATCGGGATAAAAGTAGATGGAGTCAATGAGGTTGTCTGGCTTGATCAGGATAAATTAGAGCCTGCCCCTGAGGTTGCCGGTGGCGTAAGACAGGAATATTTAATAGGTATTGGCAAGATTGAGGACCGGCTATTGGTCTTAGTCGATTTAAATAAGATATTATTTGAAGATACCGATGAAATTAAAAATTAAGTGGGGGAGTATCTATGTTATCTAAATTTAAGGATGAGAGCAGATCTGAAAAAAAGATTGAAGTAAAGAATCAATATATAGTCTTTTTGATAAATGATCAGGAATTTGGTGTTGAGATAAAACAGACTAGAGAGATAATTAATTTTACTGAGCTAACTGAGATGCCATCAACCCCTGATTTTGTTAAAGGTGTTATAAATTTAAGAGGTGAGATTGTTCCGATTGTTGATCTTTACAAAAGATTAGAGATTGATAAAAAGGAAAGAGAAAGTGATGACAAGATAATTGTTGTTGAGATAGCAGGTAATTTAATAGGGATGCAGGTATCTGAGGTTAAAGGTATTATCAGGTTGAGTGAAGATAATATTGGTTCTGCCCCTGGTCTTACCAAACAGTATAAGCGTGACTTTATTGAAGGTGTAGGGAAGTTAGATGATAGACTTATAATTTTACTTAAGTTGAATAAAGTATTGACCCAGGAAGAAGTTGAAGAAATTTCGGAATTAGAGGTTTAGTCTGGAGGAATTTTAATGACTGAAGATATATTTAGAGATTTGGATGAAATGCAAAAAGATGCATTAAGAGAGATTGGAAATATTGGTGCTGGTAATGCTGCAACTGCTTTTTCTCAGTTTCTTAATAGAAAAATAGATATGACAGTGCCGTCTGTTGAAATTATGCCTATCTCCGATGTTCCTGAGATTACCGGAAATATTGAAGAAATTGTAGCCGGTATTTTGCTTGAGGTTATGGGAGAAGCCCCGGCTTCAATATTATTTATGATTGATAAAGATAGTGTTGAAAAACTGGTTGGTCTGGTTACTGACCAGGAAGTAAATTTTGATGAATTAGATGATATTGAAATTTCAGCTGTAAAAGAAATAGGAAATATTATTAGTGGTTCATATTTAAATGCCTTAAATAAGATGACAAATTATAATATGATTCAATCTGTTCCTGAATGTGCCATTGATATGGCCGGTGCTATTTTGAGTTCCTCTATGATACCTTTAAGTAAATCCAGTGATCATGCCTTACTTATCAAAACCCAGTTTATTGATGGTGAAGAGAAAATTGAAGGTTATTTCTTTTTGATCCCAGAAACAGGATCTTTGAAAAAAATCTTAGAGGCGATTGGATTTGATCTTGGATGACAGAAAGATCAGTAAAGGTGAAAATGGCCGAGTATGGAGTAGTAGAATCTCCTGATCAATTAATTACAATTGGCCTGGGTTCATGTGTTGGAATAACACTTTATGATAAGTACAATAAGGTCGGTGGAATGGTACATATTATGCTGCCTGAAAATAGAAAAGGTTTAAAACCGGCTAAATATGCTGATACAGGAATTCCATTGTTAATAGAGGAAATGGAAAATTTAGGAGCTAAAACAAATTATCTTAAGGCTAAAATAGCCGGTGGGGCTAAGATGTTTTCAGTATCAAGTAAAGATTCTACATTGAATGTTGGAGAAAGAAATGTGATTAAGGTTAAAGAAGTTTTAAAAGATTTAGGGATAAGAATTTTAGGAGAAGATACCGGTGCTAATTATGGTCGGACTATGAAGTTTTTTACTGATGATGGCAGGGTTATAATAACTTCACATAAAACTGATGATAAAGAGCTTTAATTTATGCTTGATATAGTTATAGCTATGTGATATACTAGCAAGTAGTTAAAAAAATACACATGTCTGTGGATCCTACTGCAGGTGCCGGTTTTCCGGTTGCAGCTCTGCTTCTTCGGCAGAGGTTTTAAGGAGATGAAACAGGCAGAGGTTTAAAAACTGGAAGGAGGTGCAAGTTAATAATGTCTGTAGTTAATATGAAACAGTTATTGGAGTCTGGTGTCCATTTTGGACATCAAACTAGAAGATGGAATCCTAAGATGGAGAGATATATATTTACCGAAAGAAACGGTATTTATATTATTGATCTTCAGCAAACTGTTAAGCTAATTGATGATGCTTATAATTTTGTCCGTGAGGAAGCCAGTAAAGGAAGTAATGTTTTATTTGTAGGTACCAAGCGTCAGGCTCAGGAAACAGTTAAATCTGAAGCTGAACGCTGTGATATGCCTTATGTGAATCAGCGCTGGTTAGGTGGTATGTTAACCAATTACAATACTATTAAAAAGCGGATTGATCGCCTTGAAGAGATTGAACAGATGGAAGAAGATGGTTTATTTGAGGTTCTTCCAAATAAAGAGGTAATTGAGCTGGAGAGAGAGCATGAAAAACTAATGAGAAATTTAGGTGGAATCCGCCATATGGATGGATTACCTGATGTTCTTTATATTACTGATGCTCGCAAAGAATCTATTGCTGTTCAAGAAGCTATTAAGTTAGATATTCCAATCGTTTCAATAGTTGATAGTAACTGTGATCCTGATCTTATCGATCATGTGATTCCAGGTAACGATGACGCTATTAGAGCGGTTAAATTGATTACAAGTACTATTGCCGATGCAGTTATAGCCGGAAGGCAGAGCAGTGGTGAAGATCAGCAAGAGGCTGAGGAAGCTGCTCAAACTGAAGATTCAGAGTAATTAGTTGAAATCTGTTTTGCGGCTTTTAGCAGGCTGCTATTAGCAAATATATTCTCAGGAAGTTATGGCGCCGGCTGAAAGTAATTTTTTGGCCGGCCTTTTTCACGCCTGATTATCACAGGGAGGTAAATAGACAATGGCATTTGGAATGAGTGAAATTAAAGAATTAAGAGAAAGAACTGGTGCAGGTGTTCTTGATTGCAAGAATGCTCTAACCGAGAATGATGGTAATATTGAGGATGCAGTTGATTATTTAAGAGAAAAGGGAATGGCTGCAGCTGCAAAAAGAGCTGGCAAGGTTGCTGCTGAAGGTATGGTTAATACTGTTATCAGCAGAGATGGCAATGAAGGTATTATTGTTGAAGTTAACTCTGAAACAGACTTTGTTGCTAGAAATGATAATTTTAAGGAATTAGTTGCTAAGATTTCTCAGCATTTATTGAATAGCGATGTTGAAAATGTTGATGAGGCTTTAGAGGAATCATGGTTTGAAGATGATAGCAAAACTCTTGAAGTTATTATTAAGGAAGCTACAGCTAATATTGGTGAGAAGATTGAGTTACGTAGATTCTCAAGGTTTAAGACTGATGGCATGCTTCATTCATATATTCATATGGGTGGAAAGATTGGTGTTATGGTTGAATTATCAGGTGATGCTGATACTGAAACTGCTAATAATATTGCTATGCAGATTGCCGCTTCTTCTCCAGAATACATCAGTCCTGAAGAAGTTACAGAAGAAGATATTGCCCGTGAAAAGAAAGTATATCGGGAGCAGATGTTAAATGAAGGTAAACCTGAGCATATTATTGATAATATCGTTGAGGGTAAGATCAATAAGTTTTATAATCAGGTATGCCTGAATAATCAGGAATATATTAGGGATACTGATATTTCTGTTGAAGAATATCTTGATGAAAAAGGTGTAACTGTTGAGGACTTTGTTAGATATGAAGTTGGAGAAGGTATTGAAAAAGAAGAAGAAGACTTTGCGGCAGAGGTGCAAGCAGAGCTTAATAAAAATTAATTATTCTGCCCGCATTAGAGAACACGGTTCCGTGTTCTCTTTTTTGCAGTAATAATAATGGAGGTTATTTAATGGATACGACTCCAAAATATTCTCGAGTTTTATTGAAAATAAGTGGTGAAGCACTGGCAGCTGATGATGGTTTTGGCATTAACCCGAAAGTTATTCAGGAATTGGCTGAAGAGATCTATGATGTTGTTGACGATACTGATATTGAGCTTGCAATTGTTGTTGGTGGAGGCAATATCTTTAGAGGAATAGCTGGAAGTGCAAAGGGTATGGATCGAGGTACAGCTGATTATATGGGGATGCTGGCAACTGTTATTAATGCTTTAGCACTTCAGGATGCAATTGAAAAATTAGGCCTTGAAACTAGAGTCCAATCAGCTATAGAGATGCGGCAGGTAGCAGAGCCTTATATCCGCAGAAGAGCTATTAGACATCTTGAAAAAGGCAGAGTTGTAATATTTGCTGCTGGTACAGGTAATCCTTATTTTTCAACAGATACAACAGCTGCTTTAAGGGCAGCTGAGATATCGGCTGATGCTATTTTGATGGCTAAAAATGTTGATGGCGTATATGATTCTGACCCTGTGGTTAATCCAGAGGCAATTAAATTCAAAGAACTTGCTTATATTGATGTCTTAAATAGGTCACTGGAAGTAATGGATTCAACGGCTATTTCATTGTGTATGGATAATGAAATACCTTTAATAGTATTTGGGGTTAAAGATAATGGAAATATTAAAAGAGCTATCAGAGGCGAAGAAATTGGGACTTATGTAAGATAATATATAAAGGGGGATCCTAATTATGATTGGACAGGTTGAGCAGAAAACTGAAAAAAAGATGAAAGAGGTTCTGGATTCAGTCAAGGAAGAATTTAAAACTATTCGGACTGGCAGGGCGAGACCTTCTCTGGTTGAAAATATTATAGTCGATTATTATGGCAGTCAGACTCCTATTCAACAAATGGCTAAAGTTTCTGCCCCGGAAGCAAGACAGTTAATCATTGAACCATGGGATAAGAATGCTCTAGAAAATATTGAAAAGGCTATAATGAAAGAAAATCTAGGATTAACACCTAATAATGACGGAAATATTATTAGGATAAATATTCCTCAACTTACTGAGGAGCGCAGAAAAGAATTGGCAAAAGTCGCTAATGAAAAGGCTGAAAATGGCAGGATTTCAATAAGAAATATTCGCCGGGAAGCCAATGAGGAGCTTGAAGAATTAGAAGATGCCAGTGAAATTTCTGAAGATAATTTGCATAGAGGGCTAGATAATATTCAGGATTTAACTGATGAATATATTGAAAAAATAGATAAAGCTTTAGAAAAGAAAAAGGAAGAAATTATGGAGGTTTAAGATGGACCTGGTTCTTGATAATTTTAGAGGTGGTTGCCTCGAAACTGTGATTGATCGATTAGAAGATTATGATTTAAGCCTGGTTGAAGTTAATCCTCCCAGGAAGAGTTCAGGGACTGGTGAAAAGAGAGTTTTAGATATCAGACAAAAGAATTCTTCCAGCTCTAATGAACTGATTATACTTTATTCTTTTACTGAATATAATTAATCCCCTCAAGTTGAGGGGATGCTTCTTTTTTAAATATTTTTAATTGTTACAAATTAGGAGGAAGGGCATGAAGTCTTTAAAGCATATAGCTATAATAATGGATGGCAATGGCAGATGGGCTAATAAGAGAAGCAGGCCAAGAAAGTTTGGCCACAGAGAAGGCTTAAAAGCATTAGAAAGAGTTGCTAAAGCTGCCAATGAATTAGGAATTGAATATTTAACTGTTTTTGCTTTTTCAACTGAAAACTGGCAGAGGCCAAGGAGTGAAGTGGATTTTCTTTTTCAACTCTTAAGGTCAACTGTTAGAAATGAGTTTGATAAATTGCAGCAGGAAGAGGATATTAAGATTAAGGTTATTGGAAGAATTGATGAGCTTGAAGATGATATTCAGGCAGATATTAAAAAAATTGAAGAAGTTTCTAAAGATAATAAGGGCTTACAGTTAAATATTGCAGTTAATTATGGTGGCAGGGCAGAAATAGTTGATGCTCTAAATAAAGCTTTAAAATCTGAAATTGAAACTATTGATGAAGAAGAATTCAATAAGTTATTATATGCACCAGAGCTAAATGATGTTGACTTATTAATAAGAACTGCAAATGAAAAAAGGGTTTCTAATTTTTTATTATGGCAGATTTCATATGCTGAATTCTATTTTACCTCGACTTTATGGCCAGATTTCGATAAAATAGAATTAGAAAAGGCTATTGATGAGTATAATTCAAGAAAAAGGAAATTTGGTAGTTTGCCAGGTGAGGAGTTGAACTAAAATGTTGAAGGAGAGAGTTACCAGCGCTATTTTAGGTCTAATATTATTAATATTAATTATTTATGCCGGTACTATTCCTTTTTTGATATTTTTAGCAATACTGGCAGCTCTGGCTGGCAGAGAGTTTGTTGATTTTTTTAATAATAAATTATATCTTGATGAATATACAATTCCGGTATTTTCTTCTATAACTTTGATTCTTTTTTATAGAGCTTTTAATTATGCCCAGATTGAGAATCTGTTATTATTTATTTTATTTGTAATAGTTTATACCTTTGCCATTAATATTAAAAGCTGTGGTTATGAAAATATTTTAGATAATGTTGGCAATAGGATTTTCTGTTTATTATATATTGCTGGTGGGCTCTCGTTTTTAGTGCTCTTAAAGGAAGTTAATAATTCGATATTTGTAAATGATCAGGCTTTATGGTTAGTTTTATTGGTTGCCTGGGCAACTGATATTGGTGCATATTTTATTGGTATCAAGTTTGGTAGAAGGCCATTAGCACCTGTGATTTCTCCAAATAAATCAATTATGGGAGCTATAGGTGGAGTAAGTTTTGCAATTATAATTATATTACTTTATAGTTTGTATTTAGATATTTTTAGCTTATTAATAATTCCATTAACAATAGTTCTATCATTAGCTGCAATTTTTGGTGATTTAATGGAGTCTGCACTAAAAAGAGATGCAAATATTAAAGATTCTGGAGAAATACTTCCTGGTCATGGCGGAATACTGGATAGGTTTGATAGTCTATTATTAGTGGCTCCAGTTGCATTTTTGTTAATAAATTATTTAATATAAAGCAGGTTGATAAATATGAAAAGAAGATTACAGGAATTAGGTTTAACTGTTTTTCTGGCATTTATATCATTATTTTTATTGAGGTATGCATTTACGATCTTTGCTCCATTTATAATTGCTCTGGTTGTTGCAAGTTTATTAGAACCACTTGTAAGATACCTTGCTAAAAAAGCACCATTTGGAAGGACTTTATCTGTTGTAATTGTGTTATTAGTTGTTTTAACTATAATTGTTTTTATATTAATTATTGGTGTTTCCAGGATATATTTTGAATTGAATAGAATTATTCAGACTCTGCCGGATTATAACACTCTGGCTGAGCAATTTGAAGTTATTGATGCAGGAGGCTGGCAGGATTATTTAGAAGCCTGGAATGTATCACCGGCTATTATTTCTGGAATTGAAGAAAATTTGCAGGCTATTTTTGATACTATTCGAACCTCTATGTTACAGCTGGCTAATATGGCATTAAATGCTGTTAGTGGATTTCCTGTTGCTTTAATGACTATTTTCTTTAGTTTTGTGGCTACATTCTTTATTAGCAGGGATAAAGAAAAGATTCGAGAAAGCATTCTAAAATTATTTCCTGATGAGTGGCAGGAAAAAGTAAATATAGTTATGAGAGAATTATCAACATCTGCCATTGGTTATATTAGAGCCCAGCTTATTTTGATTTCAATAACTGGTTTTATTGTTTTTGTGGCTTTAACTATTCTGGGAAATGATTATGCGTTAACTATTGGATTATTATCTTCTGTATTAGATATAATACCGATAATTGGGCCATCAATTATAATATATCCGTGGTTAGTAATTAATATTTTAGTTGGTGATATTGGCTTTGCAGTTGGTTTATTTATTACTCATATGGTTACTGTTGCAGCCCGGGAGACATTAGAGGGTAAAATTATCGGTGACCATTTAGGACTGCATCCACTGGCAACTATGGTTGCTCTTTTTGCCGGATTTAGAATCCTTGGCGTTATAGGATTTATCATAGGACCGGCTGTTCTTGTAATTATTAAATCTTTAGCAAGAACAAATCTTTTGCCTTACTGGGAGGTTAACTGATGAAGAATCTCGTCTTATTAGGATCAACTGGATCGATAGGCGAACAGACTCTTGATGTATTAGAAAGATTGGATAATTGGAATTTAAAGGCTATATCATGCTATAAAAGTATTGATAAAATAAGAAAACAGGCAATTAAGTTTAGGCCTGATTATATTGCGATATATGATGAGACTGATTTAAAGGAATTAAAAAAAGATTTTCCAATTGGTTATGATCCTGAAATATTAATAGGTGCTTCAGGATTTGCTGAACTGGCTGGATTAAATAATGTGGATATGGTTATAAATGCTATTGTTGGAGCTGCCGGTTTAGAGCCATCATATAATGCTATTATTAGTAATAATAAACTTGGGCTTGCTAATAAGGAAAGCCTTGTAATAGGTGGTAATTTAATTATTCCACTTGCCAGAGAAAAAAATGTGGATATAATACCAATAGATAGTGAGCACAATGCTATTTTTCAGCTTTTAGATGGCAAGGATAGGGATCAGGTTTCTCAACTTATTTTAACGGCATCTGGAGGCCCTTTTTACGGTTATACAGCTGAAGAGATAGAGGATGTCACTGTTGAAGATGCTTTAGCTCACCCAAATTGGGATATGGGAAGCAAGATATCAATTGATTCAGCAACTTTAATGAATAAAGGCCTTGAAGTCATAGAAGCATATTGGTTATTTGAGTATTCTTATGATAAAATAGATGTAGTAATTCATCCTCAAAGTATAATTCATTCAATGATTGAATTAATTGATGGTTCTATTTTAGCAGAATTAGGTACTGCTGATATGAGAACACCTATTCAGTATGCTTTGAAATATCCAGATAGAGGGTCTAATATTGCTGGCAAATTAAATTTAAATGAAATTTCCAGGCTGGAATTTGATTCACCTGATTTAGAAACATTTCCTGCATTAACAATGGCTTATGAAAGTGGGAAAAGTGGCAAAGGATATCCAATTGTTTTAAATGCAGCCAATGAAATAGCTGTTAAAGCTTTTTTAGATAAAAGAATTGGATTTACTGATATTTCAAAAGTTATTTCAAAAATGTTAGATAAGCATAATTCTGGTGAATTTAATACTTTAGATGAAATTTTAAACTTAAATCGAACTGTCCGTAATATGACAGAGGAGGTAATATTAACTTGTTAACTACAATAGTTGTCTTTATAATATTTTTAGGAGTATTAATATTTGTGCATGAACTTGGCCACTTTATAATGGCCAAGAAATCAGATATAAGAGTTGAAGAATTTGCATTAGGTTTTGGACCAAAACTTATCTCTCAAAAAAGAGGTGAGACTGTCTTTTCAATTAGAGCTATACCTCTTGGTGGATTCTGTAATATGGTTGGAGAGATGCCTGTTGATAAAGAGGAACTTTCTGAAGAAGAAGTTCGTCTATATGAAGAAACTGTGGAACAGGGCCGTGCTTTTCACCAAAAATCACCTGGAAAGAGGTTGCTGGTATTAGCTATGGGAGCAATCATGAATTTCTTATTAGCGTTAGTAGCATTTGTTTTGATCTTTGGAATTTATGGACTTCCAGTTGATTATTCCAGGGAAGCAGTAATTGGTCAGGCTTATCCAAATCATCCTGCTGCTGAAGCAGAATTAAGAGCTGGAGATAGAATATTAGCAATTGATGGTCAAAGCGTTGAAAGCTGGGACGAGATGGTTTCTTTTATTCATGAAAACCCTGATGAGACTCTTGAATTTACTGTTCAGAGAAATGATAGTGAAATGGCATTTAATGTTACACCTAGATATGATGAAAATGCCGGCCACGGTATAATAGGAATTGAGCCTGATATTATTAGAGAGAGAATGGGTCCTATCGCAACTATTCAGGGTGCGGTTGTGCAGACAGGCTATGTAATAAGAATGATCTTTAATGGATTTGTTCAAATTTTTGCCCAGAGAAGCACTGAGGATCTTGGTGGACCTGTAATGATTGCTTCTATTGTTGGTGAGGCTGCCAGGACTGGTTTTGATGATGTTTTAAACTGGCTGGCAATCATCAGTATTAATTTAGGTATATTGAATTTACTGCCATTCCCGGCATTAGATGGGGGAAGGATTGTTTTTGTATTCATAGAAATGATAATGGGTAAACCTGTACCTCAGGAAAAAGAGGGCTTTATTCATATGATTGGGTTTTTCCTATTGATATTATTAATGGTTTTTGTTATATACCAGGATATTATCACCAGTTTCTTCTAAGTTGATGGAGGTGGTATAATGAAATTACCCAGAGTTACACTTGTTAGTTTGTTAACTGATAGTATTGCTTTGAAACATTTAAGGGTTGCTGGCTTTCGACATGCAGTGGTTGCTGCTGAGTATGCTTATGATCTGGCTAAAGAGCGTAATGTCTGTACTGATTTAGCCACTAAAGCAGCTTTATTACATGATATAGGCCATACTAGCTGGGAAAAGCACGGCAAATGGGATTTTGAATCATATGATTATTTTGATATCCACCCGATTAAAGGTGCTGAACGGGCACATGAATTATTAACTTTAAAAGGCGAGCATTTAGGGAAAGCCAGAGAGATTGCTCTGGCTATTCTCTTCCATAGTGGCTCCAGTCCTATAAATACAAATTTAAAATTAACTCCGTTACAGGAACTTGTAA
>Ga0207421_10003890_pt1 | contig 17540 bp, 15 predicted proteins | sample SodLakKL_010_SED_4_FD_187542 | JGI IMG/M metagenome (GOLD analysis project Ga0207421, IMG submission 187542) | Alkaline sediment microbial communities from Lake Tanatar, Kulunda Steppe, Russia - 8KL_010_SED (SPAdes) (version 2) | ecosystem: Environmental > Aquatic > Non-marine Saline and... | reverse complement strand
ACAACTAGCATGGCTAAATCGAATCCCAATAGCAATGTCCTCCGGCAGGATCAACCGGAATGTTCCACACCCAAAGGGTGTGGGGGTGGCGGGAACGATCCCTGACGGGATCGGTCACCAATTGTGTGTCTCATTGCATGGTCCGAGTCCGGCGTCCACCGAGCAATCGGGTGACACCGAACTACCAAGGCTAACGTCGGATCCCATCTGTACGGCGTACCGCAGGGGCGGGATCCCCATTTCTTCGGATTAGATCGAACGCGAGTGAGGGGTATAAACCCGTCGAACTCGACTTCGGCCAAGCCGAAATCGAGCCGCCTCGATCTGCTCCACGAGTGCCGACCGAGTTGAACGGCCTTGCAATCTCGTGTGTTGTCTGTTGCATTCCATCCGAATGCCCTGTTACACTTAAGGGCGTTGTTTCGGGATGGCCGCCGTCGGGCGATTCCGACGCCGGATGTCGAACGGAGTTGACCCGTGCGACCTTCGCATTCATTCGGATGGGAGGTACGTATTTAACCTCGTCGACCGAGAGCCGCTACGTCATGCGGTTTCATGGCGTATGTATGCGTTCACACACCACGTGCTGTGAGAAACTGTCGACCACCACACCAACAGCAACCAGATAACGTCGACATGCGGTAGACCAGATAATGTCGACATGCGGTAGCCTTCATTGCACGAGCGCGTGCACGCGGGCAAGGTGAGCAGAACGAAGCAATCGCTTAAGCGAGGAAGGTTGTAGGGTAGTCACTCAGCCGACGAATGTCACGCGGCAGGAGATCGGGCGGTCATCCCGTGCTTGCACAGTGGGTCCCGCCGGGTGAATAGCCGCGCAGGCTTGAGTCGGCGGAGCCGAGACTAAACAGTGTCGGCACGGTCGTTCCCAAAAGAACAGTGAACTGCGAGTCGACTCACTCCTCGAGGTGATCGATGCCCTGCTTGGAGACGTTGGCCTCCGTGATCTCTTCGGGCATCCAGTCGGGGGAGTTGTCGGGTGCTTGTTCCTCCCAGGCCCACCCCTCATAGATGTGGACCTTATCAGTACCTTTCTCGCGGAGTTCGAGGTCGACGCGCTCGGCGTCGTCTTCGGAGGCCGCCGGATCGAGCCGGCGGGCGGCTTTCAGCGCAGCCTGTCTCGGGGTGTTGCCCGAAAAGACGCTTTCTTCGGACCCGTCCGACTCGCGGAGCGCGAAATTACGTTTACCATCTTCACGTACCATGGTTTTACTCACCATGCCAACCCAGGACATAGTATACCATAAATATATCGGGGAAATGAATACTCTGCGAAGAAAGGTTTAAATACTGTTGTACCGCCGGCGGTTGGTTTTGGCTCTCTGAGTCGGTCTCAGCGGCAAGGATGTCGCCCACAGCCACAGCGCGCGGTTCTACAGGGAGAGAATTGGTAAACAACACTTATGTATGCGGTGGGGTGAAGTGGAGACAGACACCCGCGATGGTCCGCAAAAAAAAGCTCAGCCCGAGTGGTGCGAAAGACGAGGACGGCGAGTACCATAACGTCCACGTCAATCTACACGAGGACGAACTGGCAGTCGCCGGCATGGATATCGGCGACGAGGTGTTCGTTCGTGTGCGCGACGGGAAGATAATCATCCAGAAGGCAGACCCAGAGACAGTCGAACACGATTTTTAGTATCCCACGTTTCCGCCGTACTGATCGAGGCTTCGAGAGCTTGATTGCCGTGGCCTGATGAACACCCGGTATGAGCCTCTACCACCTTACAAAGCCGGTGCTGTTTTCGCTGCCGCCGGAGACTGCCCACCGACTTGTCCACCAGGGGTTGCGAGCCGTCCAGGACACACCACTCACCGAGCCTGTGCGTCGACGTTACACCGTCGAGGATCCACGCTTGGAGACGACCGTCTTCGGCTGCGAATTCCCGAATCCGGTCGGCGTCGCGGCTGGCTTCGACAAAAACGCCGAGATTCCGCGCGTACTCGAAGCCCTTGGCTTCGGCCACGTCGAGATCGGCGGCGTCACCGCCGAACGCCAGCCGGGCAACCCTCGGCCCCGGATGTTCCGACTCCCTGAAGACGAGGCACTCATCAACCGGATGGGGTTTAACAACGAGGGAGCCGACCGGATCGGTCGACGACTCGACGATGAACCACAGCCTGACGTACCATTGGGAGTCAACATCGGCAAATCGAAGTCGACGCCCCTCGAAGACGCCGCAGAGGACTATCTGTACACCTACGAGCGCGTGGCCGACGCCGGCGACTACTTCGCGGTCAACGTTTCGAGCCCCAACACGCCGGGGCTCCGGTCGCTACAGAACCGCGAAGCACTCGAAGACATTCTGGGCACACTGAAAGACGCCGGCGCGGAGCCACTGCTGGTCAAACTCTCGCCGGATCTCCCCGATCCAGCGATCGAAGAGGCACTGAGCGTCGTCGACGACCTCGGCCTCGACGGCGTGATTGCGACGAATACGACGACGAGTCGACCCGATTCACTCAAAAACCCTAATAAAGCCGAGACGGGTGGCCTCTCCGGTAAGCCAATCGAGGACGAGGCAACCAACCTGATTCGGTTTATCGCCGAGCGCACCGACGCCCCAATCGTTGGCGTGGGGGGTATCAGCGACGCTGAGGGTGCTTATAAAAAGATCCGGAACGGGGCAAGCATCGTCCAACTGTATACGGGTCTTGTCTTCGAGGGACCAGCCATTGCACGAGACATTAATCAGGGCCTCCTGGAGCTGCTGGATCGGGACGGGTTTGAGTCGATTGACGAGGCAGTCGGCGTCGACCTCGACTAACCGAACACGGACACGCAGTAGCCAGCGACTACTTATAAAATAAAACGCAGCGAAATCAGGCTTCGTCGACGATCACAATCGTCTCGCCGGCTTCCAGCATCTCGCCGTCGCCGACGTACTGGCGTTCACGTTTGACCTCGAAAAAGTCAGGACCGAGTTCTTCGCCAGCGACGTGGAGTTCGTCGTCGACCAGTTCGTACGCTCCGGATTCGATCCCACTTTCGAGATCCGGCACCTGCGAGCCGTACTCAGGGCCGACCTTCGAATAGTCGAGTTTGATCTCGGTGATCACGCTCTCGATTTCGGGTTCGCTCTCAAGGACGGTGAGGTCGTCGACGTGCATCACGCCGCGAATATCCGACTCGAAGCCCTCGATTGGGCCGTAAACGTCGACCGCGCCGAGTTCAGCATTAAGCGGGAGCTGGCGGTCGCTTTTGTACTTGCGGAGCGCGCCGACAACCGACATCGCGGCGTTGCCACCCTCGCGGTCGGCTTCCAGGCCGAGCGGTTCGGGCCACCCTGAGTGGTGAACGCTCGTCTCGCTGTCGTACATATCCCGGTACAGCTCTTCGGTGACGTGCGAGAGCTGTGGGGCAAACAGCTTGAGGAATCGCTCGTGGGCCGTCCGCAGCGTGTAGGCTGCCGACCGATCCTCGCCGTCGTCGAGTCGCTGTTTGGCGATCTCCAGATAGTCGTCACAGAACGTCCCCCAGAAGAACGTCCGGAGGTTGTCCCGTGCTTTCGAGAACTCCCGGTTTTCGAGGTAGTCGGTCGTCTCGGTGATTGTCGCATCGAGTTCCGCGAGCAGCCAGCGGTCGATGGCGGTGAGCTCGTCGGGCTGGTCGACCACGTCGGGAGCCAGCGACTCGACGAGTTTCGAGGCGTTCCACAGCTTCCGGATCAGTTTCTCGCCCGCGCGCAGGCCCTTTTCTTGGTAGGGTAGATCGTCGCCAATCGCGCTGCCGGCCGCCCAGAATCGGGCAGCGTCGACTGGATACTCGTCGAGGACGGCATCAGGGTCGACGACATTCCCCTTCGATTTCGACATTTTTTCCCTGTTTTCGTCGAGCACCATCCCGTTGATCATTGTCGCATCGAACGGCACCTCGCCGGTGTGTTCGTAGCATTTGATGACGGTGTGGAACAACCAGAAGGAAATGATGTCGTGGCCCTGCGGCCGGAGATCCATCGGATAGATCTCCGGGCGTTCCATGGTGAACTCCTCGCTTTCTTCGTCCCAGTCCCAGCCGGCGTTGATAAGGGGTGTGAGCGAGGAGGTCGCCCAGGTGTCGAAGACGTCGTCTTCGGCGAGGAATTCGCTGGAGCCGCACTCCGGACAGCTGTCGACCGGCGGCTCATCGGAGAGTGGGTCGACCGGTAGATCGCGTTTCTCGGCGAGAATCTCGGTGTCGCAGTCGGCACAGTACCAGACGGGGAACGGAATGCCCGAGGATCGCTGTCGGGAGATACACCAGTCCCACTCCAACCCGTCGATCCAGTGTTTGTACCGCGTAAACATTTTCTCGGGGAACCACTCCATCTCCCGGCCCGCCTCGAGGTACTCCTCGCGTTTGTCGAGGACGTCGACGTACCACTGCTCGGTGACACGATACTCGACGGGGACGTCGTCGCGCTCGTGGACCTGCACGACGTGGTCGATTTCCCAGCGATCACGGAGTCCGCCAGCGGCGTCGATATCCTCGACGATAGCCTCGCGGGCCTCTTCGGTGCTCATGCCCTCGTAGTCGCCGGCAAGCTCGGTCATCGTGCCCGACTGGTCGATAGCGACCCGGAGATCCAGATTGTGAGCCTGGTACCACTCGATATCTGTCTGGTCACCAAAGGTACAGCACATCACGACGCCAGTGCCCTTTTCCATGTCGACGCGGTCGTCCTCGTAGATCGGGACCTCGTGGCCGAAGACGGGCACTTTGGCCGTGCCGCCGACGAGATGGGCGTTGCGGTCGTCCTCAGGGTGGACGAACATCGAGACACACGCGGGGATGAGTTCGGGCCGCGTGGTCGAGATGACGATGTCGTCGCCCGGTTCGGTTGCGGTTTCGTACTCGTAGTCGTCGTCGGTTGCGGCCTCAGCGGGGTCGCTGCCGGTTTCGACGAGCTCGAAGGCGATGTCGTTGAAGTACGACTCCTCTTCCATATCCTCGGTTTCGACCTGCGAGATGGCCGTTTCACACTCGGGACACCAGATCGCGGGAGCCTTTTTGCGGTATTCGCGACCCTGCTCGTAGAGATCGATAAAGGAGAGCTGGGAGACGCGCTGGACCGCCGGAGAGATCGTCTGGTAGGTGTTGTTCCAGTCGATAGAGATCCCCATCGCCTGCATTTTCTCGGTGAAATCCGCCTCGTATTCGGCACAAACCTCGCGGCATTTCTGTTGGAACTCGTAGCGATCGAACTCCTGGTGGCGGATGCCGAGTTCGGATTCGGTGAGGCGTTCGGAGGCGATGCCGTTGTCGTCGTAGCCAAAGGGGTAGAAGACGTCGTTGCCCCGCATGCGCTCGAAGCGGGCGACGATATCCTGCAGAATGGTGCCGTAGACGTGGCCCCAGTGGAGACTCCCGGAGACGGTCGGCGGCGGCGTATCGATCGCAAAGGTGGTGTTCGGATCGGTCGACTCTTCGGGGTAGGCGTAGGTATCGTTGTCGACCCACTGGGCTTGCCATTTGGGCTCGACAGCATCCGGATCGTACTCTCCGTCGGGCATTAGTCGGCGAAAGACACTGGGGGGACTAAGCTTAATCGGCTCCCGACGACGCCACAGCGGTTTGGATCAGTTGCACACCAAAGGACGTGAGAATCAGTGAGTCTCGCACACGGAGTCCCAACCAGAGTATCTGTCTATGAAACAGCGACCGAACGATACAGTCAGAACCCGTAGCCGATCCACTCGGCCCACCGTCCCTGTATCAGCCATCCATAGCGTATGCTCACATAATAATATATAAGTACGCGTTTCCCGTTCATAGTTACGATGGTAGACGAAAACCCAGTAGCAAAATATCATATAAAAATTTGCGGAAATAATCTCAAAAAAGCTGGTGGGTAGTGAGGAATGACTGTGAATCAGAACGTGCTTTTTGAGAGCCATTCAGCGGACGTAGAGTGGTGTCATACAATCATCGAAGACGTCTCACGCACCTTTGCGATATCGATCGATACGCTCAACGAGCCGCTGTCTACGTACATTTGTCTCGGCTATTTACTGTGTAGAATACCGGATACGATCGAAGATTCGCCGAAGCTCTCCTCGGAGACGAAAGTCGCTCTCCTCTCGCAGTACCGAACCGCACTTGAAACGGGGGACGACGACGAGATAGAGACGTTCATTTCGGAAGCGATGGCCGCACAGCCGGCAGAGCCACTGGAGCCGAAACACTGGGAGTTGGTCGAACAGACGGATCGCGTAATGGGCGTCTACGGGGAGTGTCCTGACGACGTGCAACAGCAGATCGAATCAGCGGTCGACGAGTTGACGTACGGAATGCGCAAATACTGCGGCCGTGATATGACGAGACCGGAAGTCAGAATCCAGAGCCGTCCGGATCTCCGCCGGTACTGTTATTTCGTTGCCGGGACGGTGAGCCACCTCATCTCGGGCGTCGTGGATGCCGCCGAGGACGTGAGCGCGCCAGCGAAGCTCAAACGCTTTGGTGAAAAGTACGGACTGCTTCTCCAGTTGGTGAACATAACCAAAGACGTCCACGAGGATTACCACGCCGAGGGGAACATCTACATTCCAGCATCACTCCTCGCACAGTACGGCGTCGCGCAGGATGACCTCCTCGAAGAACGCAACTGGTCCGAGACGGGCAAAGCAGTGACCGACATCATCGAGGAAGCCGAAACCTACGTTCCCGAGGCACGGAACTACCTGTTGTCAATGCCGCGTCGGGATGAAGACATATACACGGCGTGGGCGATTCCGTATCTCCTTGCAGTTGCGACCCTTCGAGAAATTAAAGAAAACACCGTAACGGCACTGAAAGAAGGCGGTGTGAAAATGGACCGCGAAGAGGTGTATGCGATACTGGAGACGGTCCCCGAGACTGATCCAACAGAACTCGAAGAGCTTGAAACAGCGATCAGTCGACAGCCGTTCGATACCGTTAGCTGGTAAACGACAGCACGGACCACGGAGTCCGGTACTCGACTGTTGAGATCGATTCCTTGTACTTTATATAATCACACAAGAGACAGGCAGTATCGTGGTTTTGTCAGTTCCATGGCCGGCGGTTGGCTCGCTTCTCGCGGGCCTTATTTCGGTGTTGTTTCTGCGGCATTTGTGGGCCTACCGCACCGAGCGCGGCGGGAGGCTGTTCATCGGTGTTATCGGCTGTGTGACACTCTGGACGGTCTCATATGGACTGTCGCTGTTCGTCTTCGATCCGACGCTCCGAGCGGCGTTCGAACTGCCAATCTGGGTCGGGATCAACTTCAGCGCGGTGTTTTTTCTGGCGTTCGCGCTGGCGTACACGGGCCGGACACGAGCAGTTCGCTCGCGGCTCATGGCCGGCGTCGTCGCCGTCCAGGCGACCTCAACGCTGGTGGTGGCAACGAACCCGTTTCACGGCCTGGTCTGGAGCGAGTACACAGTCGTACCGGCCGCGGGCGTCGCCGGCGTTGCGGTCACCAACGGGCCACTGCTGTTGGGTATCGTGCTGCTCACCGGCTTTATTACGACCGCCGCAATCGTCCTGCTGGCCGACGCCTTTGCGAGCTACGGTCCGCTGTACCGATATCAGACGCTCGCGGTCGCACTCTCACCGCTGCCAATCTTTCTGGGCATGGTGCTGTGGGCGTTTCAGGTCGGCCCCGTCCCCGAACTCAATCTCGCGCCGTTGTTGTTCCCACTCCATCTGGGCCTCGACATGTACGCGTTTTTCCGCCGCAACATGTTCGAACTCACGCCGGCGGCCCGGCGGGCGGGCGACCAGACCGCCATCGAGGATCTGGGAATCGCCGTCGTGATCGTCGACGACGACGAGCGAATCATCAACTGCAACGCGGCGGCCGAAGACATCCTCAACGCCGACAAAGACGCCCTTCTGGGCCACCCGCTGGGCGAGATCGAGGCCGGCATCGACCTCAGCCACCCGTCTCAGCGAATCGAGCGTCGACAGGATCGCCGCCTCCGGCAGTACGCCGTCTCGGTGTCGACACTTTCGGACAGCGGCGGCAGCCAGGTGGGCCATACGGTTACTCTGCAGGATATCACGGCCGAACGCCAGCGTGAACAGCGGCTGGCGGTGCTCAACCGGGTGTTGCGGCACAACCTCCGGAACGATCTCAACGTCGCCAGCGGCTACATCGAGATCGCCCGCGAGCAGGCCGGCGACGAAACCGAGCAGATGCTGGAGACGGCGGCCAGAAACGTCGACAGCGTCCTGGAACTCGGCGAAAAGGCCCGCACCGTCGAACGAACGCTGGACCGCGAGGAGCTGGGCACCGAGGCGGTGGCCGTCGGCGCGCTGATCGAAGAGATCGCCGAGGATCTCCGCTGGGAGTACAACGGAACGGTCGACAACCGTGTGCCCGACGAGCTGGCAGTCGTGACGAACCCCCAGCTGCTCGAAAGCCTGTTTCGGAACCTCTTGGAGAACGCGCTCGAACACAGCGACCGGAACAAACCTGCCGTCAGCGTCGACGTGGTCGTCGACGGGACGAGTGCCCGGTTCGACATCCGGGACAACGGCCCCGGCATTCCGGACCACGAACTCCGGGTGCTCGACGAGGGCGAAGAGACCGATCTCGAACACGGCAGCGGCATCGGGCTATGGCTGGTCAAATGGTCGACGGCGACACTCGGCGGCGAACTCGCCTTCGAGACCGGCTCGGAGGGAACACGGGTGACGGTGACGCTCCCCGACGCAATCGAGACCAACGCGGCCAGCGAGCAGCCAGACGAGTCGACAGAGTGAGTCAGTCGGTTAGTCGGTCTCATGGAGGTACAGATAGACACCGAGCGCGCCGACCCACAGAACCACGCCGAGTGTGACGAGATTCACCGGAATCGGATAGCCGAGATCCATTGGAACCGGATAACCGAGGTTCCAGACGAGGATCAAGAGATGGAGTGCCGAAAGGACACAGACGGTGCTGAGCTCGATAACAGATGCTGTCCGGGGAGTACGAGGTGGACTGACTCGAAACACCCCTCGCAACACGACCAGCGTCACCACCATAATAACGGGAAATCTGAAAACACCGACCGGTTTCGAGACCGTCGTGGCCGGCGTCCCCGAAAGCGAAAACCGCGTGACGATCTCAGAAGGGAGCTGCGGCCAGAAGGCCACCCCCACAGCCGCGGTCAGTGCGATCACGCCAGCCGAGAGGAGGCCAGTCGTTGGTCGGCGAACCACCATGGAAAGTGACGGTTAGGCAACCACTACCAATTGTGTGGTGATACCAGTAAATGACGCCTACTTCAGTGCCTCAAGCCGGAGTTCGAACGCCGCAACCGGCAGTTCGAGATCGTGTTCGACCAGCACCTGCGGGTGAATCTCGCCGATCACACCCACTGTCTCGCCGTCGACCACCACGTCGGCAACCCGACCCGAAATAAAGGAGGGATGCTCGGTGGCCGGCGTCTCAATGTCGACATCGAAATCATCGCACAGCGCGGCCAGTCGCGCTTTGGCGTCCTCGTAGGTTGCGTCGTGGCGCGCCAGCACGGCCCCGATCGAGCGCCACTCGGCAACGTTGGTGTTTTCGGTCTCGTCGACCGCGGCCGCAAGCCCGATTTCGGCCAGATCCTGTGGATACGCCCGGTGGGTGTTGTTTTCGAGCACCATCAACAACGAGGGCAGTACCCAGCTGCGGAGCTGGGTGTAATCCTCGCTGTAGGGGCCAGTGATCTCGACGGGTTCGCCCGCTCCGACGACACCGCTTCCGGGCTCGATGTTGAGCCGGTCGTAGTTGGCCTCAGCCGAGATCATATGGAAGTTCAGCAGATCCTCGAAGCCAAGCCCGATCAGACTCGCGCGGGCGGCGTCTTCGAGCCGAGTACGTTCGTGGCGGCCACCCACCGTCCCCACGTCAGGGTAGCGTGGGTCGAGTTCATTGAAGCCGTAGGCTCTGCCTACATCGTCGACCAGATCCATCGGGTGGAGCACGTCCACCCTGTATGGTGGTATCTGGACCTCGTAGGCAGTTCCTACCTCGGCTGCGTCGCCTTCGGCGTCCGCTGAATCGTCGACGGTCGCCGACAGCCCGGATCGCTCGAAGAGATCCAAGACGGTTTCGGCCTCAAGGTCGACCCCAAGAACGGTCTCGATGCGGTCGTGGGACAGCGTCTTGGTGCGAACCGAAAAGTCCGGACGGAGCAGCTGTGGGCCGTAGTCATCGTCGGCCGACGCGGCGTCGGCGTACTCGATTTCGACTTCCTCGATAGTCGCGCCGCGCGCCGAGAGCGCATAACAGATGATGTTGCAGATGTGGTCGATGGTCCACTGGTCGGTGCCGGTGAGTTCGACCAGCAAATCACGGGATTCGGGTTCGACCTCCGTGCGTCGACCGTTAATGATCGGTGGGAACGAAAACAGCCCGAGTTCGTCGTAGATGGCGGGATACGTCTCGAACCCATCGAGCAGCTCGGCGTATGTCCGGCCGGTTTCGTGGTCGGTGAGCACGTCGGCGGGCGTCATCTCGGCGTCGGCCTCGAGCGGAACGAACGTCTCGCCCTCGGGGTCGACACCTCTGTAGCTGATCGACGGTCGGCCCTCGCTGTCGTAGGACTGGCCTTTGATCATCGTCAGATCGTGGATGCCGATGGCGGCCTTGGCGCGCTTGCGACCCATCGTCGCGTGGAGCTTTTCTTGGAGTTGGATCAGCGATTCCAGGGCCTCCTCGTCGAGATTCACATCCCGGATGATCGCTCCAGTGACGTACGGTCGACCCTCGGGGACGCTTTCGTCGACCTGGATTGTCCAGTCGGCGTCGTTGGTGTCAGGGACGAACAGCCCGCGGTCCTCGCCGTACTGGTAGCGCAACGAGCGGGCGACGCCCTCGACCGACAGCCGGTCGAGGCGGTCGGGGGCGAACTCGAGTTGCATCAGCCCGTCGTCGGTGTCGCCCTCGTATTCGAGGCCGAGGTTGAACAGATCGTCTTTGAGCTGTTCGTCGGACTTTTCCTCGCGGCCGGTCAGCTCCCGAAGTTCGTCGGGATCGATGTCGACGACTGGCATTAGTAGACCACCTCAGTTTCTCGCAGTAGTTCGAGATCACACAGCGTCCCATGAACGTCGCGGATGTCCTCGAAGCCGTACATTAGCATGAGCAAGCGTTCGAGCGCGAGCCCCCAGGCCATCACGTCAGCCTCGATCCCCAGCGGTTCGAGCACTTCGGGTCGGAACATGCCGGAGTTGCCGATCTCGACGAGCTCGCCCGTCGTGGGATGGGTGCCGAACAGCTCGAAGGAGGGTTCGGTGTATGGGTTGTAGTGCGGTTTGAACTGGATATCTTCGATGCCGAACTGTTTGTAGAACTCCTCGAAGGTGCCCATCAGATCCCGCACGGACAGATCCTCGGCGAGCACCCAGCCTTCGATCTGGAAGAACTCAAGCAAGTGCGTGGGATCGAGCGTGTCGTTGCGGTAGACTTTCTCGACCGAGAAATACCGCTTTGGTGGCTCGACGTTTGCGCCCGCAAAGCCGGAGAGATACCGCATCGAAAGCGAGGTGGTGTGCCCCCGCAGGGCGACCGCCTCCGCGAAGTCGCGGCTCCACGGCGAGTGATACCCCTCGCCGTCGTCGCCAACACCCTCGCGGTGGACTGACTCGACGCGGTCGACCAGCCCGTCGGGCAGCTCCTGGATCGGCGGCACATCAAGGGCGAACCGATCCCAGTGGGTTCGGGCGGGGTGGTCCTGTGGCATAAACAGACAGTCGTTGATCCAGAAATCCGCATCGGCATGGGGGCCTTCCATCTCCTGGAACCCCATCCCGACGAGTACGTCTTTGACGCGGTCGGCAGTCTGTCTGAGGATGTGTTTGCGGCCGCCCTCGATGGCTGGTGCGTCGGCTTCGACGTTGTACTCGGTAAACTCGACGTCTTCCCACTCACCACTCGTGAGCAGTTCGGGGGTAAGTCGGTCGACCGTTTCGGCAGCCTCGATTCCCTCCATCAGCGCGGTGACTGCGTCGTCGGTGAGCGTGATCTCCCGGACGGTGCGGTCGGTCCGGCTGATCAGCTCGCGGCGTTCGAGCTGGTCCAACGCGTCGGCATTGTCGACGGCCTCGCCGGCCGCCAGCGTTTCGAGCACTGCGACCTCGGGGTCGCTGTCGGGGTCGGCATCCGGGTCGGCGGTGAGTTCACCCGAGTCAATCGAGCCGTACCCCTTGCGCGCGAAGTTCGACAGCGCGATGTCGACCTGCGGGCCACCCAGCCCGGAGGCGCCGATGAGTTGGCCCATCGAGGCCGGCTCATCGTCGGCTCCCGCTTCGAGGGCGGCCCGGTAGAGTCGAACTTCGGGAAGCCCGTCGTCGAGATACTCGCGGGCTTCATCGGTGAGTTCGGCGTCGGTTTCGGTTGTTTCGTCGACAGTCACGAGCCCCGCCTCGCGGAGCTCGAAGGCGGCACGGGTGACGGCGGCGGGGTCGAGGCCCGTCTCGTCGGCCAGCCGGTCGACGGCGGTCGGTTCGGTCGCGCTCGCGGCTTCTAACACCGCGAGTTGTGTTTCCGGAAGTCGCATCGCTTGTTGAGAGTGGATGGGAAGGGTCGACAGTTAGCGTTTGCGAAGACGCAGGGAGAGGCCATCGGAAAATCGTGTACATAGAATCCGAGAGACCGGTAGTAATAAGTCCCCAGATTCAGGCATTGTAACTGTGACTGTCGATAGTGATCCACTACCAAAACCAGCAGACAGTCCCCCGGATGAGACGATTCTGAGCCTTCTCGAAGAGCACAAGGCCTTACCAACGAACACGGTCGCCGCAGAGATCGAGGCAAGCAAAGAGACGATCCGTGACCGACTGGAAATGATGGCAACTGTCGGCTTGATCGAGCGTCGTGAAACAACCAACGGTGAGGTCTGGCTCACCTGGTAGGAAGTTCCTACTCAACCGTAAACGTAGACTACTCAGTGAGAGCCGCCCGGCCCGCGTCGATCCGAGTCCAGACCGATATCCAACTCGTCGAGCAGTTCCTTCGCTTCCTCGCGTTTTTCTTGGTGGTCTTCGAGGAACGCTTTCATCAGCTCGGCGGCCTGTTCCTTGCAGCCACCACAGAGGCGTTCGCCGTCGACACACTCCTGGTAGACCTCTTGGGCCAGCCCATCGTCGTCGTTGGCCAGCAGGTAGGCGTACAGCTCGTAGACCGGACAGTCGTCGGCCTCGCCGCCGAGTTCGCGCTGCTTTTCGGCGGTTTCGCGGCCGCCCGTCGTGGCTGATTTGACCTTGTCGTAGCCCTCTTGGGGGTCATCAAGCAGGCTGATGTGGCTGGCGGGAATCGACGACGACATCTTGCCGCCCGTCAGCCCAGTCATAAACCGGTGGTAGATCGACGACGGCTGGATGAAGCCGTAGCCGCCGTTGTCGACCTCCACCTCGCGGGCGAGAGCTTCGGCCTCCTCGAGATCCAACTCGAAGGCGTCGATGTGGCCCTCGTAGACCCGTTTTTCGCCCTCGATGGCCTCGATCATCGCTTCGAAGGCCGCCTCTGGACCGTGGCGATGGAAGAACCTGACGCGGGGCCGAACCGGTTCCATGCCCGCCTCTGAGAGCTTTTCTATAACAGTGGCACGAGCAACCGTGAGCCTATCAGCAACAGGCATGTCTTCAATCCAGTCAGCAGCATCTTCACACCGAACTACATCATTGTCGTCGTCAGTACTCAGTGCGTTGTACGCTAACTGAATGAGTTCTCGTTCTTTGGATCCGGCCTCGAAGCTGGCGTAGGCTTCGGTTACCTTGAAAAATCGCATCCGAACGGCCAGATCGCGGGCGAGTCGGACGTGAGGGTCCTGGTCGGGGCCGACCGGAATGACGGTCGGTTTGGGTTCGTCGACCAGCTGTGGATACAGCATGTCGGCCATCTGGGTGACGACGCTCTGCATGTGGCTGACGTTGGTCTCGCCGTCGAAGCCGTAGATCGAGGAAAACTCCGAAAAGCGGGCGTTCGAGCCGAGTTCGAACGACAGATCCTGCAGCTCGCGGTTCTGTGATTGGCGGTACAGCGTCCCCTCTTCAGGGTCGAAGCCGAGCGCGAGCAGGCTCAGTAGGTAGCTCTCGGCGTGTTCGTCGATCTCGTCCCAGCTCATCCCGCGGGCCGCGTGGGCTTCGAGATCCGCGATCAGCCCGTAGGCGTCCGCGCCCTGCTGTTGATGCCAGATGATCTCGTCGAAGACGAGTTTGTGCCCGATGTGGGGGTCGCCCGTGGGCATGAATCCCGAAAGAACGGCGGCCGGCTCGTCGTTTCGGAGCGCGTCAGCGACCGGGCTGTAGTCGCGGTGGCCGAAGATGACCCCGCGGCGCATCAGATAGTGGGGGTTCGGCACATCACCGAGAATTTCCTCGAACTCCTCGATGCCGAACTCCTCGAACAGTTTGCGGTAGTCGGCGATCGTCGACGAGCCCCACGGGTCGATGGTGGTTTCGTCGACGCCGCCGTCGGTGCGGGGCGTGGCTTCGGGCGCTGTGCCACCATCGTCGTGGGAAGGATCGTCGTCAGTCATGGCGTCAGTCGGCTCACGGTGAGCCACTCTACTGTGCCGTTCGCTCCGGTCAGCGCAAAAACCATTCGCTTCCGGACCCCGCCGGCGAGCCGCACATCTAAGGAGAGTTCGCGGGGGTTGAACTCGTGGTCGGGGCCGACAACCCGAACGAGACACTCCGAGTGTGGCAACTCGTCGACTGACTCGACGGTGTTGTACGTTCGAAAGTCCGCGCCGAACTTGTACCCCGTTTTGGGGACGACTTGCCGGTCGCGCAGCGCGCGGTACACTGCCAGCCGGCGGTCGAACCGCTCGCCCTCGACCGCGCGCCCGCGGTCGCGAATGGCCTCGACTGCCGGGCGGTTTTCGTCGGAAAGCGAGAGATGACCCTCAGCGGCCAGACCGGCGGCCTCGACCAACGATAGTTGGACCGCGTTGTCGACGATCGCTTCGCGGGCAGTCAGTGGCTGGCCGTAAAAGCCGTGCTCGTAGAACCCTTCGGGGGCGTCCCAGACGACGACGCGGTCGTCGATCAGCGAGCCGACAAGCGAGTCGGGCGGCCCGTAGCTGGTGGCACCGTCGAACTCGGGTGTGCCGGTTTCGAGATACGTGATCTCGCTTTCCTCGTCGACGACCGCCAGCGTCACCCCCTTGAGGTCGCTGGCGGGGATCGATGTGCGCTCGCCCCGGACGACGATTCGGTGGGCTGGCTCGCCGTCGCCGGGTTTGGTGCCCCGCGGATACACCGTGAGGTCGGTCCACTCGCTGCCGTCGTCGCCTGGCCACCCCTCGCGGGCGGGCGACAGATAGAACCCCCGATCCCGGAGTTCGGCGTAAACGAGAAACTGGAGCGCAAAGCGGTCGACCGCCGACGCCGAATCGAGGAAAAACGCCTGGAAGTCGAGCCGGTCGTCCTCGCCGTCGACGGAGTCGAGATCGCCGCGGAAGAGGAGATGGGCGGCCTCGACACGGGAGACCCGAATCGCGTTTCCACCCATTGGAGTGCCGTAGCCGCGAGCGTCGTAGAACTGCTGGCGGGCGTTGCCCCCGATCTCGACGCGTCCGTCGCGTAGCTGTCCGTTCATACCGAATCGGCGGGTGGCTGGGCAAAAGGAACTGCGATTCTCGCTGTCGACGGCAGTTCGTCACGCAGATGGACCGGGTAACACTCGTGTCACTGGGGATATTATATATCTCGCGTTGGTTGTGACTGTATGGCACGCAAAGTGACGGCCGAAGAGCAGGAACCGTACGCAATCGACGACGACGAACTCGAAGCACAGGGCGGGTCGATCTACATCTGTCAGTGTGGGCTGTCGGACAACAAACCGTTCTGCGACGGCTCGCACACGGCAACGGCCGACGAAGAAGACGGCGTCGTCTACGAGTACGACGACGGCGAGCGAACCGTCGTCAGCGACGACTAACGCACAATCGACCCAGCAATCGTATTTGTGACCGACCTCGACAGCGACGGTGACCGAATAGCTAGCGCAGAAAAGTGAGTCGACGGTGTCGTAACATTATACAACCACGTTACAATACGAACCACTATACGTCTCGGCGGCAACCGACGGATATGAGTCAGCAAGAGCCATCGGGGCCAGTCGACGACACGCCGTGTCCCGTTATCGAATCGCTCGACGAGATCGGATCCCAATGGCGGCTGGCAGTGTTGTATGATCTACAGGAGGGCGAAAAGCGGTTCAACGAACTCAAGCGGTCGACGGACGCCAACTCCCGAACGCTCTCGCGGGTGCTTGATGATCTCCAGGAGACGGGGTATGTGAGTCGACGGTTCGAAGAGGAGAATCCGATTGCGACCTACTACTCGCTAACCGAGAAAGGCCGGTCGCTGTGTCCCATTTTCGAGGAGATCAAACAGTGGTCCGAAGAGTGGTTGTAGGGTAAAACTGCGACAAAAGGAGTGTGGTGAAACCGCCGGAGAGTGTGGTGAAACCGCGACAGAAGGAGTGTGGCTGTCGACTGCGTGGGCGTGTTAGCCCAGGAGGTAGCGCATCTGCGGAAACCGTTCGATCAGCGGTTCACCGCTGACCCCCGACTGCTCGATGTATCTTAGTTGCCATTGTGATCGCTCCAGTTAGACCAACGGGTGGCTCCCGAATATAAACCGGCGGAGATTCCCAATCGGTGGGAACAGTCCCTGAATCCTAATCATTCTGCATGGAATATCATGGATAGAGGGTCGTCCCTCCAGACGGTGTTCGCCATGGACCACTACACACCACTCATCATACTCGCAAACGTCGCAACGCTGCTCGGAGCCGGCTGTATCGCGGTGCTCGCCTATCGCGCTTTCCGACGAACACGGACCGCCGCACTCAAAACTGCGGCCATCGGTTTTCTGTGCCTGATCGCGGGCGCGGCCATGGGTAGCGTGTTGTATCTACTGAGCGATGATCTGGTCGCCGGGCTGGTCGTCCAGAGCATGCTGACCGCCAGTGGCGTGCTGTTGCTCGTCTACTCGCTGTACTCGACGCCGATGGCCCCACAGCTTCCGAACTCGACGCGCTGAGTCGACGGTCGGTCCCCCACTGAGAAGCCAGCGCGTCCGAGTCGCACCCACAGCGCGAAGGATGGCTTTTTGCCCGACGCCCGCCGGCATACGGTATGCAGGCTGCAATCTTCCATGGCCCCGGTGATATCCGCGTCGAGTCGACCGACAAACCACAGCTCGACTCGCCGAAGGGCGCGATTGTTCGAGTAACCCACACCGCCGTCTGTGGGAGCGATCTCTGGTTTTACCGCGGCGAAAGCGACCGCGATGTGCCCTCGAAAGTCGGCCACGAACCGATGGGTATCGTCGAGGAAGTCGGCGATAGCGTTGTCTCGGTCGACGTCGGCGACCGCGTCTTTGCCCCCTTCTTCATCAGCTGTGGGCGATGTGAGTACTGCCGGAAAGGACTGCACACCTCCTGTCTCAACAGCGACAGCTGGAACGGGGCCAACGGCGGCGCACAGGGCGAGTACGTTAGGTGTCCCGAGGCCGACGGCACCCTGATTCGCGTGCCGGATCGCCACGCAGACGACGAGGATACCCTCCGGTCGATTCTGCCACTGACCGA
>Ga0207421_10003889_pt1 | contig 17541 bp, 18 predicted proteins | sample SodLakKL_010_SED_4_FD_187542 | JGI IMG/M metagenome (GOLD analysis project Ga0207421, IMG submission 187542) | Alkaline sediment microbial communities from Lake Tanatar, Kulunda Steppe, Russia - 8KL_010_SED (SPAdes) (version 2) | ecosystem: Environmental > Aquatic > Non-marine Saline and... | reverse complement strand
CCCCCGGATACGGCAGGGCCGTCGTCCGCGGGCGGGAATCGACGCCCTCATCTACCGGCCCGGGATAGCGACGGGCGAACCCCCGGATGAACTGGCGGTACCGACACACCGTACTCACCCTGTGTACCCTCGCGTTCTTCGCGACGATGGCCGCACGGCTGGCGATCAGCCCCGTCGTCCCGGCCATCGTCGAGGAGTTTCAGGTCTCGAACGCGGTGGTGGGGGTGGCACTGACCGGCCTCTGGATGGCCTACTTCCTCTCGCAGTTCCCGAGCGGGATCGCGGGCGACCGCTTTGGCGAGCGGCGGATCATCCTCATCGCGGTCGGCGGGACGGCCATCACCAGTCTCCTGATCGCGGTCGCGCCGGCCTTCCCGGTGTTCGTGCTCGCGACGATCGCACTCGGGTTCGTCGCGGGACTCCACTACACCGTCGCGACGACGCTACTCAGCCGGACGTACGACGACATCGGCACCGCGATCGGCGTCCACAACGGCGGCGCGCCCCTGGCCGGCCTGCTCGCGCCGGTGCTCGCCGCCTGGATCGGTACCACCTACGGCTGGCGGCCCGCGGTCGCCATCGGGACGCTCTTTGCGGTTCCCGTCTTCGTCCTCTTCGCCCGGCGGGTCCGGCCGACCGAGCCACTCCGGCCGGACGAGCCGATGGCCGACCGGCTCGAGGTGGGGCCGATCGCCGAACTGCTCTCCAGGCGGAAGATCGCGTTCACCGTCGTTCTCTCGGTGCTCTTCGCGTTCGCCTGGCAGGCCGTTGCCTCCTTTCTTCCCACCTTCCTCGTCGAACACCGCGAGTACTCCGCGACGGTCGCGGGGGCGATCTTCTCCGCGTACTTCGTCGTCCAGGGGGTCGCCCAGATCGGCGTCGGTGCGGCCTCGGATCGGTACGGCCGGCAGGTTTCCTCTGCCGGCTGTGCCCTCGTCGGCACGGTCGGCTTCGTGCTCTTCGTCGCCGGCGACGGGATTCCCTCGGTCGTTGCCGCCGTCGTCCTCGTCGGGATCGCGATGAGCTGGGGGGCCGCGCTGTTGCCGCGGGCGATCGACCTGCTGTCGGAGGCCGAACGCGGCGCGGGGTTCGGGCTCGTGCGGACGGTCTACGGGGTCGTGGGTGCGCTCGGCTCCGTCGGCACCGGGCTGGTGGCCGACCTGCTGGGCTGGGGGGCGGCCTTTCTCACCCTCGCCGGGCTGCTTGCCGTCGTCTTCCTCGCACTGGCGGCCAACCGGATCTTCGCGCTGGGCTACTGATCGGGCTGCTCACACTGGGCTACTGATCGGGTCGGGCGGTCGCCGACCGGTGTTCTCGCCGTCGCTTCTCCCCGACTCACTCGAGGAGGCCGAGGTCCTCCAGACGCGAGACGATCTTGTCGACGGCGTGTTCGGCGTCCTCGGGGTGTTTGCCGCCGGTGATGACGAGTTTGCCCGAGCCAAAGAGCAAGGCGACGACCTCGGGTTCGTCCAGTCGGTAGACCAGTCCGGGGAACTGCTCTGGCTCGTACTCGATGTTCTCGAGGCCGAGGCCGATCGCGATCGCGTTCAGGTTTAGGTTCCGGCCGAGGTCCGCGCTCGTGACGATGTTCTGGACGACGATCTCGGGGTCCTCGTTGACCTGAATCTGTAGCTCCCGGAGCTTGTCGAAGACGATACGCAGGCTCTCGTGGACGTCGTCGGTGCTTTTGGCACCAGTACAGACGATCTTCCCCGACCGGAAGATCAGCGCGGCCGACTTGGGTTCCTGGGTGCGATAGACCAGCCCGGGGAACTGCTCGGGGTCGTAGTCCGCTCCCTCGAGGTCCATCGCGACGCTCTGGAGGTCCAGTTCCTGTCCGATGCCGGTCGACGCAACCACGTTCTCGATGTTGATGGTCTCCTTCGGATCCGTCATTATTCGCTTAAAAGGACGTATTTAAGGTTTATAAAGGTTGGTGCCGACGCCTGATATCTCCGGTAGACGGACCCGTTCGACGGACGCCCGAACCGACGGAGCGGTACGTTCTTTGGCCGCCGCGGCCACTCTGCGGACGTGTACCTCCTCGAACTCGGTGGCGAGGACGACGCCTTCGCCGCGTGCGAGGCGGCCAGCGCCGCGACCGGCCTAAAGCGGGTCGCTCCGGGGTTAGCCGTCGCCCGCGGGATGGTTCCCGACCGCGTCCGCGGGCTGGCGTACACCCACGCAGCGAGCGAGCTGATCGGCAGGGGCGGGGCCGATCCGGAGAGTGCCCGGTCGATCCTCGAGGCCGCCGCGATAGACCGTGCGGGGAGCGTCGCCGTGCGTGCGACCGACGTCCACGGCTCGACCGGCGTCGACACCCGGCTGGTCGAACGTGAGCTCGGGAACCTCCTCGTCGACCGCGGGTTCTCGGTCGACCTCGAGGAGCCCGATCACGTCCTCCGGGCGGTGTTCTCCGCGGGGCGACTTCCGGACGACGATCCCCGGACGACGTCGACGGACGACGGGCCCGACACGGCGGAGACTGACGGGGAGTCCGACACGGCGGCGACGGACCGCGAACCCGACGTGACGGCAGCGGCCGGCCCCCGTGGGGAGACGGTTTCGGTCTGTGCACTCGGCTGGCTCGCCGTCGAGAGCGTCCGCGATTTCGGGCGTCGGAAGCCGACCGACAGGCCCTTCTTCCAGCCGGGCAGCATGGAGCCCCTCCTGGCCCGGGCCGTCGCGAACCTCGCGGGCGCCCGCCCCGGACGGACGGTGCTCGATCCGATGTGTGGCACCGGCGGCGTCCTCCTCGAGGCGGGGCTCGTCGGCGCCGACGTCCTCGGCGTCGACGCCCAGGCGAAGATGGTCGCCGGCGCCCGGGAGAACCTCGCGCTCCTCCCGGACGGGGAGTCGGCCGTCGGCGTCCCCGCCGGCGACCCGAGCGTCGTCCGGGGGGACGCCACCCGGCTCCCGTTCGTCGACGGCGCGGCCGACGGGGTCGTCTTCGACGCCCCGTACGGCCGCCAGTCGAAGATCGAACGCCACGACCTCGCCGACCTCGTCGGCGGCGCGCTCGCGGAGGCCGGCCGGATCGCCCCCCGTGCCGTCCTCGTCGCCGACCGGACGTGGGTCGGCCCGGCACGGGAGGCGGGCTGGACGCTCGAGGCCCTGTTCGAGCGGCGGGTCCACCGTTCGCTGACGCGGTACGTCCACGTTCTCTCCTGAACGTCCGCCCCCGAGCCCTCGAGTCCGTCCGCTCGTGGATCCTCGGCGTCTCGGCTACGGGCCAGCCGGGGCGGAGTATTCAAATGTGCGAGGATCGAACGTCGCGTATGGCAAAGTACTCGACGGGCTCCTCGTCGGGTGGCGGCGGGACGGCCTGTGAGCTCTGTGGCGCCGAGAGCGACTCGTTGCGGACGGCGACGGTCGCCGGCGCCACCCTCGAGGTCTGTCCCGGCTGTGCACCCCACGGCGAGGACGAACGGGGCGGCGGATCGACCGGCGGCTCCGGCCAGGACACGAGCGAGCGCAAGAAGCGTGCGGCACGGAACGTCGCGAAGGCGAACCCGATCTGGGACGGCGACTCCGAACACTGGGAGCGCGAGGGGACGAACTACGACGACGACCCCCTCCCGTATCTGGTGGCCGGCTACGAGGAGCGACTCGTCGCGGCCCGCCAGGAGGAGGGGTTGAAACGCGAGGAGCTCGCCGAAGAGCTCGGCGCCCGCGAGTCGGACCTGCTGGCGATCGAGCAGGGGCGGGCGACCCAGGCGGGCGTCGGCGGCGGCCTGATCGATGCCCTAGAGGAGCGGCTGGGAATCGAGCTCGCGGAGTGACCGGCAGCGGGCAGATTTTTCACCCCTGGCGACGGAGTGGGACCGATGAGCGGGCAACGGGCGGCGGCGGAGCCGTACACCACACGCTTCGAGACGACGGTACGATCGGTCGACGGCCGGGAGGTTCGACTCGAACGGAGCTACTTCTACGCCGAGAGCGGCGGCCAGCCGGCCGACCGCGGCGCGGTCGGCGACGTCCCCGTCGAGACGGTCTTTCTCGAGGACGGCGAGCCGGTCCACGTGCTGGCGGAGGAGCCGGCGTTCGCTCCGGGCCGGCGCGTGCTCTGTTCGATCGACTGGTCGTTCCGGATGTACTGTATGCGCGCACACACCGCGAGCCACGTCCTCTACGGCGCCGGCCGGCGGCTGCTCGAGGGGCTCGGCTACGGCGGCTTCGACATCGGCGAGCGGAAGGTCCGGGTCGACTTCGAGACGACCACGACGATCGACGACGACGTGCTGGTCGACCTCGAGCGGCTGGTCAACCGCGCAATCTGGGAGTCCCGGCCGGTCTCCTGGCAGTCGATCCCCGCGCGGGAGGCCCACGAGCGGGAGGCGATCGCGTTCAACGAGGCGACCGAGGAGGGGGCGCTTGCCGACGGCTCCGTCAGGATCGTCACGGTCGGGGGCCCCGACGACAACGGCGACGCCAACGAGTCGACCGATCCGTGGGACGTCGCCGCCTGCGGGGGCACTCACGTCCGGAACACCCGCGAGATCGGCCCCGTCACGGTCCTCGAGCGCTCGAACCCCGGCGAGGGGCTGACCCGCGTCGAGTTCGCGGTCGGCCCCCGGGCGATCGAACGCCGGAGCGTAGAGAAGCGGGCGACGCTCGCCGCGAAGGACGCGCTGGGTTCGAGCGTCGAGGAGGTGCCGGCGGCGCTCGACCGGCTGATCGACGAGCGCGACCGGCTCGAGGAGACGGTCACGGAGCTTCGGGGCCGCCTGCTCGAGGCGAGCCTCGAGACGGCCGAGCCCGTCGCCCGCGACGGCGACCGATGGCTCGTGACGACGGTCGAGGAGGTCTCGGCGAACGACGCGGCGGAGGTCGCCCGCGAGGCGGCCGGCGAGCGTGCCGACGTGGTCGTCCTCGTCGGCGCGGACGGAGCGACGTTCGCGGTCGTCGGCGCCGGCGGGAGCCGTTCCGCCGAGACGGTCGTCGACGAGCTCACCGACGCGTTCGGCGGCGGTGGCGGTGGCTCCGATCGGCTGGCCCAGGCCGGGGGGTTCGACGCCGAACCCGAAGAGATCGTCGACTGGCTCGGCTGAGCCGGCCGGGAGTTTTGGCGGAAGTTTATCATTGTGGTCGGCGTACTCCCCCGGCGATGCCGATCGAGTACGACGGTCTGCGTTTCGAGCGACCCGGCCACGCCAGCGTCCGCATCGGGGGCGACGACCGCGTGATCTACGTCGACCCCTGGAGCGAGGTCATCGAGAACGAGCCGGGGGATGCCGACGTCGTCTTGCTCACCCACGACGACTTCGATCACTACGATCCGGAGGGGGTCTCGGCGGTCGCCGGCCCCGACGTGACGGTCGCGGCCTTCGATGGGATCGACGTCGAGGGGCTTCCCGAGAACGTCGTCGAACTCCCCCACGAGGGCGAGACGGTCGTCGCGGGTATCGACGTGGTGACGGTGCCGGCGTACAACGACCCCGACGGCGACCACGTCGACGATGCCGGGGAGCCGTTCCACGCCGAGGGCGAGGGCGTCGGTCTCCTGCTCACGATCGACGGGACGACCGTCTTCCTCCCATCGGACACCGACTTTCTCCCTCACCACGGATCGATCGCCGCCGACGTGTTCGTCCCGCCGATCGGGGGCCACTACACGATGGACCGCCACGAGGCCGCCGAGTTCGCCCGGAGCGTCGACCCCGGGCTCGTGTTGCCGACCCACTACGACACGTTCGAACCGATCGAGACCGACGTCGGGGCGTTCGTCGACGAACTCGAGAGCGATGGGATCCGGGTCGAACAGTTCTGAACTGACCCCGTTTCGGGCGAAGCCGGAACGATTTCATCCGATCGAGAGAACGACTCCGTCCGCCCGAGAGATAGCTTCCGTCCACACGAGAGAACGACTCCGTCCGCCCGAGAGGACGATTCCATTCGCTCGAGAGGATGGCAGAAAGCCGCCGGTGTAAACCGTCCACCGCGTGAAAATGGTCGGTTCGAACCCGTCTGAACGGTCCGACATTCGCCCGAATCCGGAACGATTCGCCGGAACGGTCGGACCCCGTTATGTCGGTTCTCGACGGGAGGACAGTCAGCCAGCCATGACGATCAACGATCCGCCGACGGCCGGTCGGTCCGGAACCGACGAGACGAACGAGACGACGGCTCCCGCCGGCCGACTCCCGGACGTGAAGCGACGCGATCGGTCGCCCGTGGCGGGCGAACGCTGTGGGTGCGATCGGCTGTCGGGAACCGACCGTCGCCGGCTCGTCCTCCGGCGGCTCTGTGAGACGGGCGAGCGGCTAGACGTCCGGACGCTGGTCGGGCACATCGCCGACCGCGAACGCGACAGAACCCTCGCGAGCACGGAGCTGGAGCGTCGACAGCGCATCCACGCCTCGCTGTGTCGGACCCACCTGCCGGCCCTCGAGGAACGCGGCCTCCTCGGTTACGACCGCGAGCGCGGGCTCGTCTCGCCGGGGAAGCGACTCGCCGCCGCGGTCCGTCGGAACGAGTGACGACGCCTCACTCGACGAGTCGCTCGATTTCGGTCACTAAGATGTCGCTCGCGCCGGCCCGTTTGACCTCGGTGATCGCCTCGAAGACGTCCCGTTCGTCGACGACGGCGTGGACGGCGACCTTTCCACCCCCACCGTTGGCGATGTCCATGATCGTCGGCCCGCCGAGGCCGGGGATGACCTCCCGGACGGCGTCGAGACGCTCCTCGGGGACGTTCATCATCAGGTACCGTTTCCCGTCGGCGGCGACGACAGAGGAGAGCGCGGTCCGCACCTCCTCGACTTTCGGCTCCTCGAGGACGTCCTCGCGGCCGAACAGCCGGACGGAGCTTTCGAGCACCTCCGCGATCACGGCGAGCCGGTTCACTTTCAGTGTCGTCCCGGTCGAGGTGATGTCGACGATGGCGTCGGCCATCTCGACGTGGGGGGTGAGCTCTGTCGCGCCCGTCACCTCGACGATGTCGGGCTCGACCCCGTGGGCGTCGAAAAAGTCGCGGGTGATCCGCGGGAACTCCGTCGCGACGGTCCGTCCGTCCAGCTCGTCGACCGACTCGATCGTCCCGTCCTCGGGGGCGGCGAGCACGAGTCGGCAGCGACCGAACTCGAGGTCGAGCAGCTCCGCGACGTTCGCCGCTCCAGACTCGCGGACCTGATCGAGCCCCGTCACGCCGAGGTCGGCCGCGCCGTCGGCGACGTACTCGGGGATGTCCGCCGCCCGGGCGAAGAGGACGGTGACGTCCGGATCGACCGTCGCGGCGTACAGCTTCCGGTCGGCGCCGTTCTCGAGGTGGAGTCCCGCCCGCTCTAGGAGATCGATCGTCGGCTCGTGCAGGCGGCCCTTGTTGGGGACGGCGATGCGCATTTGGCGCCGCTACGGGGGCGGGTGGGAACTGTCTTTCCATCTCGGTCCGGAAGAGTACCCTCTCGACGCCCCTCGGCCGGTGGAGCGTCCGGTCCGAGGGGACTCCCCTCGACCCGCCGACCGTCCGTCCCGAAAGGACGTCCGATCAGCTCCCTGCCGCGTCGGCGAGCTCGAGGCGGTCTTTGACGTTCTCGAGGGTCGTCCGGAGTTCGCGTTCGTTGTACCGACGGACGAACGGGTCGGCGACGGCCGAAAGCACTCTGCCGGGGAGCTCGTAGCTGGCAGCGTAGGTGATTTCGGTTCCCTCTTCGACCGGTTCGAAGGAGATCCGGATCTCCCCCTCGAGGTCGCCGTCCATCTCGAAGACCATCAGCTCCCCTTCCTCGTGGGTCGTCTCCACGAGCGCGCCGTCCAGGCCGATGCCGGCCATCCGGTAGGTGTGTTCCACGCGCTTGCCACCGTTCTCGAGTGGCTCGATGTTCCGCACCTCCGCGAGGCTCGGGGTCACCTCGGCGTGGTTCTCGGGGTCGTCGAGGAACGCGAACGCCTCCTCGATCGGTACCTCAACCCGGACGGTTTCGCTGACTGATACCATACTCAAAACTACTACCCCCAGAGCAAAAGAACTCCCGGTAGAACGGATCTGGCGTCTCCGGAGTTGAACGTGGAATCTCACGTGGGTTCTCCGGAAGGGTGAACGGACCACCGTGTGGGACCTCTGACGCGACGACCGGGTCCACGCGTGGGATCACCCGACGGACGAGTGATACCTCACGTGGGATCACCCGACGGACGAGTGATACCTCACGTGGGACAGACGAACGATCCCTCACGTGGGATTGGGTTTGGAACGTTCGGCCCCAGTGGCATATGGCCTTTATTTCGAAGTCACCGAGAGAATAAATCGAGGGTCTCGAGGGAAAACCCGCATTAACCCGGAGCGCCTAGGTTACCCATGAACACCAGACGGGCGCACGTCGAGATCACGGGTATGTCCTGTTCGACGTGCTCGGGGACCGTCGAGGACGCCCTGGAGGGAGTCGACGGGGTGGTCGCGGCCAGCGCCAACTTCGCGACCGACGAAGGCACCATCGAGTACGACCCCGAGGCGACCTCCCTCGGGGAGCTCTACGGAGCGATCGAGGACGCGGGGTTCGAGGCGGCCGTGGAGTCCCGGACGATCACCGTCCTCGGGATGTCGTGTTCGACCTGTTCGACGGCGGTGGCCGACGCCGTATCGGAGCTGCCGGGCGTGATCGACGCGGAGGTGAACTTCGCCGCCGACGAGGCACGGATCAGGTACAACCCGGTCGACACCGCGCTTCCATCGGTGTACGACGCGATCGAAGACGCGGGGTACGAGCCGGTTCGCGAGGACGACGGCGACGACCGCGAGCGGGCCATCGAGGGCGATCTCCGTCGCCAGCGCCGGCTCGTGATCGGCGGCGGCCTGCTCACCCTGCCGTTCGTCCCGATGATGGTCGAGATGCTGTTCGAGCTGGGGGGCGTCGCGTCGCCGATCCCGATGGCGATCGCCCACCCGCCGGGCTGGCTCGAGTTCGTCCTCGCGACGGTCCTGATGGCCACGCTCGGCAAGGAGTTCGTCGTGGGGGCCTACCGGGCGTTCTCCCACGATCGGCGGGCGAACATGGACACTCTCGTGGCGGTCGGCACGAGCGCCGGCTACGTCTACAGCGTGGCCGTCCTCGGCGGGGTGCTCGTCGGCGGGCTCTACTTCGAGGCCGTCGCGTTCATCCTCTGGTTCATCACGCTCGGCAACTGGCTCGAGGTGCGCTCGAAGGCCCGGGCGGGCAACGCCTTGCGCGAACTCCTGCAGATGGAGGCCGACGAGGCGACGGTCGTCCGCGACGGCGAGGAAGTCCAGGTCCCTCTCGAGACGGTCGAACCCGGCGACCTCCTGAAGGTTCGGCCGGGAGAGAAGATCCCGACCGACGGAATCGTCCGCGAGGGCCAGAGCGCCGTCGACGAGTCGATGCTGACCGGCGAGTCGGTCCCCGTCGAGAAAGGCGAGGGCGACGAGGTCGTCGGCGCGACGATCAACGAGAACGGCGTCCTGCTCGTCGAGGCGACGAAGGTCGGCTCGGAGACGGCGATCCAGCAGATCGTCGAGCGCGTCAAGGAGGCCCAGTCGCGCCAGCCCGAGATCCAGCGGCTGGTCGACACCGTGAGCGCGTACTTCGTCCCCGCGGTGATCCTCAACGCCGTCCTCTGGGCGCTCGTCTGGCTGCTCGCGCCGGAGCTGCTGTTCGGCGTCTCCTCGTGGCTCGGCTCGGTGATTCCCGTCCTCGACCCCGTCGGCGGCGGCCCCGTGGCGGCGGCAGCCGGCGGCGTCCCCGTCCTCGAGTTCGCCGTGGTCGTGCTCGCCTCGGCGCTGCTGATCGCCTGTCCCTGTGCGCTCGGGCTCGCGACGCCCGCGGCGACGATGGTCGGCTCGACGCTCAGCGCGACCAACGGCGTCCTGTTCAAGGGCGGCGACGTACTCGAGCAGGTTCGTGGCATCGACACGATCGTCTTCGACAAGACCGGGACGCTGACCCACGGCGAGATGGTGCTGACGGACGTCGAACTCGTCGGCGAGCGAGCGGCCCCTGACGGCGGGACCGACGCCACGCCCGACGGTGGCGTCCTCGAGGACCCCATCTCGGACGAGGAGGACCTCGAGTCGTTCGTCCTCGGTGCGGCGGCGTCGGCCGAATCCGGCTCCGAACACCCGATCGCGAAGGCGATCGTCGACGGAGCCAGAGAGCGCGGGGTGGATCTCGGCGACGTGCGGGCGTTCGAGAACGTCCCCGGCCACGGCGTCCGGGCCGAGACCGACCGCGGGACGGTGCTGATCGGCCGACGGAAGCTGCTCGAGGACGCGGGAATCGACCCCGAACCCGCCGAAGCGACGCTCGCGCGGCTCGAGTCCGAGGGCAAGACGGCGATCACCGTCGCCGTCGACGGCCGGCTCCTCGGGGTGCTCGCGGTGGCCGACGAGGTCCGCGAGAGCGCAAAGGAGACGGTCGGGGCCCTTCGTGAGCGTGGCATCGAGGTCGTGATGCTCACCGGCGACAACGAGCGGACGGCCCGGGCCGTCGCCGAGGCGGTCGGCATCGATCCCGCGAACGTCCGCGCGGAAGTGCTTCCCGAGGACAAAGCCGACCAGGTCGATACGTTACAAGAAGACGGGAGCCGCGTGATGATGGTCGGCGACGGCGTCAACGACGCGCCGGCGCTCACGGCCGCACAGGTCGGCGTCGCGATCGGCTCGGGCACCGACGTCGCCATCGAGTCCGCCGACGTCACCCTGATGCGCGACGACCCCGCTGACGTGCTCAAGGCCGTCCGGATCTCCGAGGCGACGATCTCGAAGGTCCGCCAGAACCTCTTCTGGGCGTTCGTCTACAACGCGACGCTGATCCCGATCGCCTCGCTGGGGTTGCTCAACCCCGCACTCGCCGGCCTGGCGATGGCGACCTCGAGCGTGAGCGTGATGACGAACAGCTTGCTGTTCGCGGCCTACGACCCACACGAGGAGTACCGGCCGCTGGCGCTCAGACCCCTCGAGTGGCTCCGTCGGTAGCGGTCACCGACGGCGGACGCGACCGAGAACCGCCCGCCTGGCGGCCACGAACCGATACAGCGGCTCGCGGAGTCGCTCGCTGCCCGGCAGTGCCCGGAAGGCGAGTGCCCCGTACCGCTCCGTCCCCTCGAGCCGACGGCCGATCTCCTCGACCGCCGCCCCACACGAGTAGACTTCCCGGTCGGTCAGCAGGTGGACACACTCCTCGTAGTCGGACGGCAGTCTGGCGAGCTGGTCGGGCGTGAGCTCGGAGAAGCCGACGAGTTCGAACGTCCCGCGGGCAGCCGCGTAGTCCGCACACCAGCCACAGAAGCCACAGTCGTCGTCGTACACCAGACGCGGCGGGTGCTCGTCCATACCGGGGTGAGGGGTCGGTCGCCGAAAAGCGCCACGGCGGGCGGGGATCCGTTCGGGGAGTCACGCGGCGGGGATCCGTTCGGGGAGTCACGCTTTTAACCCCTGGTCACACACGTATGCGTGATACCAATGGCCATAGATCCGCAGTTCCACGAGAACCGGGAGAAAGTCGGCGAGGAAAACGGGGTCGCGGTCTGGGGACCCGTCGACGAGCCCGAAACGCTCGGTATCCGTGGCACACACGTCGCGGTCGACTACGACCTCTGTATCGCCGACGGCGCCTGTCTCGAGGACTGCCCGGTCGACGTCTTTACCTGGGTCGACACCCCCGGCCACCCGGAAAGCGAGAAGAAAGCGGAGCCGACGAAAGAGGCCCAGTGTATCGACTGTATGCTGTGTGTCGACGTCTGCCCCGTCGACGCGATCGACGTCGACGCGGGCCGGACGGCCTGATCACTCCGCACGGTCGACGTCGACGTGTTCTTTCAGGGCGTCGAGCCCGTCGGCGTCGGCCAGCTCCTGCAGTCGCTCGCGAAAGTGTTCCTCACAGAGACCGACCGTGAGCCCCTCCGATTCGGCGGCGAAGGCGGCCTCCCGGTCACAGTAGTGACAGCGCATGGTGGTGGTAAGCCCTCGACCGATTTGAACCCTCCGGGCCTACGGCGCGGGCAGGGGGAGGGCGTCGTACTCCTCCCGTGAGAGGCCCGCGAGGCCGAGTCGGTCGTCGTGGGCGTCGCTCCCGCCGGTGACGAGCAGCCCGTGGCGGGCTATCGCCCGGGCGACCGGCCCGTCGTCGACCTCCCGACCGTAGGGGTACGCCCGCTCGACGGCGTCGAGAGCCGCGGCGAACGTAAGTGGCTCCTCGGGATCGGCGTACCGCAGTGGGTGAGCGAGCGAGACCAGCGAACAGGCCGCCGAGAGGGTGTCCCGTCCCCGCCGGGCGGTGGGTACCTCCCGCGGGACGTAGCAGGGACACCTGGCACCGATCAGGTGTTCGAACGCGCCCTCGTAGTCGTAGTCGGTGTCGGGATGGTCGGCGATCGCCCGGGCGACGTGTGGCCTGCCGAATCCCACCCCGACCTCGGCGGCGAGGTCGATACCGAGCCGATCCTCCACGCAGTCGACGATCGCCTGCCCGCGTGCGATCCGGTTCTCCTGGACGTCTTCGACCAGCTCCTCGAGCTCGGCGGTGGGGGAGACGCCGTAACCGAGCAGGTCGATCCGGCTCCCGGAGTCGAGTTCCACGCGGAGTTCGATCCCGGCGACGAGGACGATCCCGTCGCGCTCGACGACGGGCGCTGACAGCGGCTGGAGACGCTCGTGGTCGGTGAGCCCGACGACGGCGACGCCGGCCCGGCGGGCGGCCGCGGGCACCGCGTCGAGCTCGAGGGCACCGTCGGATCGGGTCGTGTGGACGTGGAGATCCGCGTGTGGCATAGCCGTCCGGAGTGGCGGTGGAGCCAAAGGCGTTTCCTCGTCGGGTGAGACGTGACCGTCCTCGATGGTCGACGGACGGACTTCCTCGATGGTCGAGGATAGGCCTCCTCGGCGGACGGGCGACGGACCACTTGGAGGCGGCCGTGGTCTGGGTACGATTCCCATTCTAGGGCCCTAGGGTAACTTGGACTCCTAGAGAACGTATGTGGAAAATGTTTATAATTATCGTTCACCACGTGTCGGTCGATGATACTCAACGGCACCGGCGAGCTGATCGACGCACACGAGTACCCGGCGACGACCGAGGAGTTGATCGAAGCCTACGGCGAGCGACGTCTAGAACTCCAGAACGGGACGGAGACGGTCGCGGAGGTCTTAGAGCGGTTGGACACCGAGACGTTCGAGAGCCCGGAGGAGGCGCGGTTTGCGGTCTACTCGGCGGTGAGCCAGAAGGCAATCGGTCGCGTGGGCTACAGCGACCGGGATCCGACCCCGCTCGGGAGCCCTCACGCGCCGACGCCGCTGTCGTTCTGAACGCGTCGTTTCGTCCGCGTTTCGCGTCCGCCGACGACCCGCAGAGACGTGGCTCCGGGGAGCGTCTCCAGCGTCCAAACAAGTTATATATCGAATATTTCTGTCGTGGCGAGTGCGTCAAACACGCGTAAAATCCGTCCTGGATACTGATACCACGCTGAAATTAATTATAGAAGAACTTATATTATCGTAAGTCTTATCAGTTCTCATGGGGGGCAGATCGCGGACTGTCAGCGAAGGGGCCGGGGAACGGGAGGGAGAATCCGAGCCGTCGACGACCGACGAGCTGTCGAGGGACACCGTCTTTCAGACGCTGTCGAACCCGCGTCGGCGCCTCGCGCTCCGGTATCTGGGGCACCATCGTGGGGAGGAGGTGCGGATTCGGGACCTCTCGGAGTGGATCGCCGCCGAGGAAAACGACGTGCCGGCGGCGGCCGTGAGCTACAAACAGCGAAAGCGGGTGTACACGTCGCTGTACCAGTCACACCTGCCGGCGCTGGACCGCGACGGCATCGTCGACTACGACCGGGCGCGCGGGACAGTCTCGTTGACGTCCACCGCGGGGGCGTTCGACGTCTATCTCGAGGTGGTTCCCGACCGTGCGCTCTCCTGGAACGAGTACTGGCTCGGGCTGGGCGCGGTGGCGGCGGCGTTCAGCGTGACCGCCTGGCTCGGCTTCCTGCCGTACTTCTCGGCTTCCGGACACGCGGTCGCGCTGATCGTCTCCGCAGTCGTGTTCGTCTCCGCCGTCGCGTTCGCGCTGGTCAGTCGGAACGGGCGACTGTGAAGACCGTTCGGAAGGGGCCGACTACCGCGAGAGTACGGAGAACGCGACCCCGAGGACGGCACCGTAGATGACGTGGCCGACGAGGCTGCCGACGTCGAAGTTCGGGACCATCTCCGGCATCCCGAGCCAGATCGGCATCACCACGACGGCGAGGCCCAGCCAGACGAGTACGCCGTAGACGATCCCCGCGGCGACGCTCGGTCCGATAGCGACATCCCGGCGACCGGAGACGACGAGCAGGCCGGCGAAGACGACCCCGAGAACCGCTCCGTGGGAGATGTGGACGATCCAGCCGGCGAGACCGCCCTCGAGGCCGTACATTCCGGGGATCATCGTTTCCAGCATGCCCGGCTCCATCATCGTCATCAGGGCACCGAAGAGGATCGAGCCGCCGATCCCGCCGATGAGCCCCGCCTGCCAGGGGGCAAGTCCGGTCCCGGTGTCGATCTCGGTCGCCGTTGCCGTGTCGGAAGCCATGCCACAGGGTGGGGACCTGGCCATCTATCGGTGTCGGGACGCGACACTGGCGGTACACGGGCCCGAAACGGTTATCATCGCTACGCGTTCCCGTTCGTCGAGCTTGACGGTCGAACACGTGGCCCCCCGGTAGTCGGGCCGAATATCGCAGCCTCGCAGTCGTCGGCTCGACACCGGTGTGCGTGTTCGGTCGAATCGACAGGAACTTCACCGGCTCGGACGGATCGTTCGGCGTGACTCGGCGAACCGACGTGGCGCTGTTCGTGGGACTCACGCTCCTCTGGGGGCTCTCGTTCCCGGTGATAGAGGTCGGGCTCGACTATCTCCCCCCACTCCTGTTCGCGGCGCTCAGATACGACGTCGCGGCGGTCGTGTTGCTCGCGTACACGGCGATCCGGGTCGACGGGCGGCTGCCGCGCGGTCGGGATGACATCCTCGCCGTCGTCGCGGGCGGGCTCTTTCTCGTCGCCGGCAACGGACTGCTCTTTCTGGGCCAGCGGACCGTCCCGAGCGGCGCCGCCGCGATCATCACCTCGCTGATCCCGCTGGTGACGGTCCTGTGGGCGTTCGTGCTCGTCGGCGAACGCCGGTCGCCGCTGGCGCTCGTCGGGGTGGTCCTCGCGCTCGTCGGGACCGGACTGGTCGTCCAGCCCGATCCGGAGAGCCTGCTCGCGGGCGATACGGTCGGTCGGCTGCTGATCGTCGGTCAGGTGGTGAGCGTCGCCCTCGGCGGCGTGCTGGTCCAGCGTGCTCGTCCATCGCTCGGAACGGTGCCGCTGACCGCCTGGTCTATGGTCCTCGGCGCGCTCGTCTTGCACCTCCTCAGCTCCGGGGTGGGGGAGACCCCGGGAGCCGAAGCGACGGCCCCGACGGCCGTCGCCGCCGTGGTCTACCTCGGCATCTTCTCGACGGCGATCGCCTTCCTGATCTACTTTACGATCCTCGCGAGACACGGCGCATTCGAGGTCACGCTCATCCAGTACGCCGTTCCCGTCGTCGCGACTGTCGTCGGCGTCGTCGTCCTCGGCGAGACGATCGAGCCCGCGACGATCGCCGGCTTCGGCGTCATCGTCCTCGGCTTCGTGGCCGTGAAACGGCGGGCCATCTCGGAGCTGCTCGAGGGGCACACGGCCCCGTCCTGAACTGGCCACGTACCCACACGACGACGCCCCCTGTGGTTACGGCCGTCGGAGCATCAGTCGTCGCTCGGCTCGGTCCGTGCGACCCGCCGCTGTGCGCGCTCGACGAACTCCCGGGGGAGCTCGTCGATCTCGCCGGCCTGGACGCCCCAGAGGTGAGCGTAGAGGCCGTCGTTGCCGATGAGCTCCTCGTGGCTCCCGCGTTCGACGATACGACCCCCCTCGAGGACGACGATCGTGTCGGCGTCTTTGATCGTCGAGAGGCGGTGGGCGATGGCGAACGTGGTCCGCCCCTCGGTGAGCCGGTCGAGCGACCGCTGGATGAGCATCTCCGTCTCGGTGTCGACGTCACTCGTGGCCTCGTCGAGGATCAGGATCTCCGGATCGGCGAGGATCGCCCGGGCGATACAGAGCCGCTGGCGCTGTCCGCCCGAGAGCTTCACGCCGCGTTCCCCGACCATCGTTTCGTAGCCCTCCGGGAGGTTCTCGATGAACTCGTGGGCCTCGGCGGCTTTCGCGGCCTCGATGACCTCCTCGTGGCTCGCGTCGAACGTCCCGTAGGTGACGTTCTCCTCGACGGTGCCGTAGAACAGGTACGACTCCTGGCCGACGTAGCCCATCGACTCACGGAGGCTCCGCAGGGAGACGTCCCGGACGTCCTGGCCGTCGATCCGGATCGCCCCCTCGTCGACGTCGTACAGCCGCAACAGGAGTTTGAGCACGGTCGACTTCCCGGCTCCGGTGGGGCCGACCAGCGCGAGGGTCTCCCCGCCGTCGACGGTCAGGGAGACGTCCTCGAGGACCGTCTCGCCGTCCTCGTAGGCGAACGTCACGTCGTCGTACTCGACGCGGCCCTCCTCGACGACGAGCGGGTCGACGGCGTCGTCGGCGTCGATCCGACCCGTCTCGTCCATCAGCCCGAAGATCCGCTCGGCGGAGGCGTTCGCCCGCTGGTACATGTTGATTATCTGGCCGAACTGGGCCATCGGCCAGACGAGTTGCTGGGTGTAGAGGATGAACGTGACGAACGCGCCGACGCTCAACGCGCCGGTGAACGGGCCGGGGGCGGTTCCGGTGAACACCCAGTACCCCCCGACGAGGAAGGTCAACACGAAGCCGGTCCCGGAGAGCAGCTGCAGGGCGGGGAAAAACCGGATCCGGATCCGGATCGCCCCCCAGTTCGTCTCGAAGTAGTTCCGGGAGACGTCCTCGACGCGGCCGGACTCGAACCGTTCGGTGTTCGAGGACTTGATCACCTGGATCCCCCCGAGGTTGTTCTCGAGTCTGGAGTTCACCTTCCCGACCGACGACCGGACCGCGGCGTACTTCGGCTGGATCCGCTTGACGAAGAGGTAGGTGAACGCGGCGATAAGCGGTACGGGCGCCATCGCCACCAGCGCGAGCTGGGGGTTGAGCCAGACCAGCAACGCGGCGATGCCGACGACCATCACGACCATCCGGAACGCGGAGTTGAGCCCGTCGTTCAGGAAGCGTTCGAGCTGGTTGACGTCGTTCGAGAGCACCGACATCATCTCGCCGGTCTGTTTGTCCGCGAAAAACCCCATGTCGAGCCGTTGCATCCGGTCGTAGGTCGCCGTCCGGACGTCGTGTTGGACGTCCTGGGCGAAGGCGTTGAACCCCCAGTTGCGCAGCCAGTGGAAGATCGCCCCGATCGCAAACGAGAGGGCGATGAGCGCGACGATCAACAGGAACTGATCGAGCTCGGTCGCGGGGATCCACCGCTCGGGGACGATCGTAAACGGGATCTGACTCGCCAGGGCGTCCCGGCCGGTGGCCTCGGCGAAGATCGTGTCGATCGCCGCGCCGAGCAACAGCGCCGGCAGCAAGTCGAGGACGCGCGCGAAGACGCTGGCGACGATCCC
>Ga0207421_10003888_pt1 | contig 17541 bp, 18 predicted proteins | sample SodLakKL_010_SED_4_FD_187542 | JGI IMG/M metagenome (GOLD analysis project Ga0207421, IMG submission 187542) | Alkaline sediment microbial communities from Lake Tanatar, Kulunda Steppe, Russia - 8KL_010_SED (SPAdes) (version 2) | ecosystem: Environmental > Aquatic > Non-marine Saline and... | reverse complement strand
TCCGGGAGTCGGGACTTTTTATTCTTTAATGATTTGAACGCCGGTTAGATATTATGACAGATATTATAAATAAGATGGAGAAAAATCATTTTATATAATGTGTGTATAGCAGGTTAGGATGGCTAGATACTATGGTAAAAGCTACGATATACAACTCAGTTAAGAAACTCAGCAACCATGAAAACGTTGAGTTTTCCCTGTTTATGAAAAAGAGAGGGAAATTAATTGTAAAAGCTGGAATGCTTGGTAATATAAATATCAGAGAACTAGTTACATATACTGCTACTCTTTATGCAGCTACAATTCAAACAAACAAAACATTGAAAAAGAAATTCCCCAAAACCATAACTATTGAAGATCCAGACGGATATATGGTATTGATGACAGTTGATAAAGACCATTTTATTGCAGTAAGAACAAATTCTAGAGAGGATATGGATGAGTTAAAAGAGATGTTAGAAAGCTCAAGGTGGGCTATTTTGACTGAATTATGAATCTTTTTTTACTTTAAATATAAAAAATGATATGATTACTGCAGGAGCTGCAACCTTCATAGTGAAACCAGGGATATCGTCAGTGTCACCCAATATAATTTGTCCTTCAGTTTCCATACCTATATTTTTAAAGTTTTCAGTAACAGACACACCGCCTGGAGGACTCCAAGAAAAGAAATAATAATAATCATTTAAGTGACCTTCTATGCCATCATCTATCCAAAATGTGATTCTGTTAGCACCTCTAGCAAAAAACTGATTATTAACGGGATCAATATTTATCCAACCAATAGTTCCTTCATCATTGACCACCATCTGTCTTATCCAACCGTGACCTTCCCATCTATTTGCCATTCTATCATAAAGGACTCCTAACTCCAAATAAGCAGGAATTTCTACAGCCCTTGCTAATGAGGCGTATAAGAAAGATTGTTCATCACAATCACCTGAACCACTTTCGAGCACCCAATATGCATGTTTCGGTAAACCGGACCCACCTAATTCATATTTTATATTTCTATTAATCCAACTGTAAATTGCTCTAGACTTATCATATATATTCTCTTCTCCTTCCACAATATCTTCAGCCAAGCTTTTTATTTGAGGATGATCAGGTTGTATCATCCAATCATTCTCTCCATCGCCATTTCGGTCTTCTTCAAGCTGCCACTGATTTCGATTATATCGGTCTTTTACTTCGTCGGGCAAGTCATCAACAGTCCCTATGTCATCAGAGCTATATCCCCAATCTAAAGTTCTAGTTTCAGCTTCATAAACAATCTCAATAGACTTTGATTCCCCCGAAGATAAGCTCCCCTCCCAGTACTTCCAGTCTCTCCCATATAATTTTTCAGTAGTTGGTTCTCCATCCCATTCTACATCTCTGATATACTGTATATCATTTTCAGGTATATCTTCTGGCACAATGAGTGTCATATTATAATTGATATCTCTATTAGTCCTGATATCAAAAGTCCTTTGGATCGAAAAATGAGCTCTTTCAGGATATACCGGTCCACCCCATAAATTTTGAATATCTGGATAAAGTGGAGAAAAAAACACCGCTATCAATAAACCTGCTAAAATCAATACGACAATTCCTTTTTTCCAACTATCATTTTTTCTTTTTGATGATTTTTTTTTGGTAAATTTTTGATTATCATGTCTCTTTTTATTTTCTGATATATTGTTATTATTTTTCCCATTAGAATGATAAAAATTATGGGTATTATTTTCATCGATTTTTTTAGATGTGCCTTCCATACCTACTTTAGGACCTTCATCTCTTTTATAATTCATCTCAGAATTAAAAATTAACATTTTTGTATATATAGTTTGTTCATAGATTATCAAGAATCAACCATTTTCTTAGCGTTCTTCATTTTATCAGGTATAGATTCTTTAAAGATTTTATTTTGAACGAACATCAGGAGCACTATGTTATAGATTACACCTATTATAAGGACCGAATAGATACCAGATACTGATCCTCCCCCATATACAAAAGTCAATAAAATACCCATCACCCCATGTGCTATAAAAGCCCTAAATAGGAATTTCCAGAATTCTCCTTTGTAGCTGCCAAAGCCAATAATAGCCCCTGTAGAGGCATTTATCATAGTATGGTTAATTGAGAGAAGTAATATGAATAGAATAGTTCTGGGATCTAATTCTATCAGACCAGCATAAAAAACATTAACAAATACAAAAGTCGCACCGATTCCACTCCCTATTGCAAAACCATAAAAAGGAGTATCAAAATTTAGTCTGAAGGGCTTTTGAAGCATTACTAACATCTTAGAAAGTTCTATGAGAAATATAACACCTAATATCAATAATATATTCAATATCATCACGGTTGAAGATAAAATTCCAGTAAACAATCCGATAATCATCCCTAGTATGATCATAAAAAAAGCCTTATTATCTTTAAAATATCCTTCAAACTGGCCTAGTACAACATATAAAATAAATGCAGCAGGAGCCAAACTAATCAAGCTGATTATTGTGAATGGACTCATGATCGTTATCTATTATTAACAAACTATAAATAATATTCCTCTAGAGTTTCGTATATCGGACCTTTTTTAGTTAAGGTACTCTTCATAAGTTTCAATTTTGTTACTTTATGAGTTTTGAAGAAGAAACCCTCATAATTTTTTATTGTGTCTTTCAATCTATCCTTATTCTTTCCCCCTTTAACCCTAGCGACTGTCACATGAGGTGAAAAGCCTTTATCATCTCTAGGAAATCCTACTGGTACTAGTTCTTCTTCTACTCTATGAGCAACCTTCTGAAGTCTTGGTTCTTCTTTCGTTCCAATCCATACGACTTTCATATATCCTAGATGTGGAAATGCTCCCACTCCTTCAAGATCGATTGTAAAGGGTTCCTTTTCTTCCAAAACCCTTCTAACGACTTCAGATATATCCTGAACTTTATCCTCTTCCGTGTCCCCTAAGAATTTAATAGTGATGTGAATATCGTTAGGATTAACCATCTTAAGAGGTGCTCCAGTTTTTTCGAGTCCCTCCATGAACTTGCGTATCTCATCGTTTGGCTCTATGTCCAAAGCTATAAATCCTCGAAATGTCATACTTTTTCAAAATAGGGTGTTATTCTTAATTCTTTCGGGGGTGTATTTGATATTTTAATAGAAGTTAAATCCAAAAAACGCTTATAGTTAATGATTATTTTCAGCATATTCATTCATGGGCCCATAGATCAGTTCGGAAGATCGCTGCCTTCGCAAGGCAGAGGCCGCGGGTTCAAATCCCGCTGGGTCCACTCGATTTTCAATCTCGTGTCCCCAGTAGCATTTGAAAACTGTGAGGAATAAATTCCTCACGCTCGGCAATTTTCTTCGAAAATTCCCTCGTCCCGCTGGGTGTATAAAAAATCCCTGATTTTTAGTGGTAAGTTAGAATACGTCAGTATTCTGATAGGTTATTTTTACAATAGATCCATTTTAGAAAATGATAAATATCGTTTATCACCTTATACATGATTGGGGATAGATATGCCAAAATATGTGATATTATCAAAACTAACAGATGAGGGTAGAAAAACTATTAAAAATAATCCGAAAAGGATAAAGGAAGTGAACGAAGAAATGGAGAAGATGGGGGTCAAAGTCGAAAAGCAGTATGCACTGCTCGGTGACTACGATTTCGTAACAATCTTTGATGCTCCTGATAAAAAGGTCATGACCAAAGTAGCAGTTGAGATGGGATCTAGGGGTACTATCGATACTGTTACAATGGCTGCTATGTCAGTGGATGAATTTATAGAAGCCATGAAGTAAAAACTCTTTTCCTTTTAATTTTATTGATATGGATTTCATATATACACATGTCATTTTACCAAAAATTTAAATACCATCTACACTAGGGATGCATATAAACTAAAATTGATGGTTTTTCAAATGTCTATTGAAAAAGGATGTCGTGTCGCGGTTGAGACATGTATGGGTGTTAGGAATAATGAAAAGGTAGTCATCGTTTCAGATGACAGAACAAAGAACATAGGTATGGGTTTAAGGGATATAGCTCTTGAAATCACACCACAAGTAAGATACTTCAACCTAAATATATACGGGAAAAGACCTTTGAATAAACTTCCTTCGGCAGTGGAAAAATCTGCACACGATGCCGATGTTACGTTTTGGACACCACATTCATTAGACGGAGAATTAGAAACTCTCAGGATGCCTTTTCTAAAAGCTGCATTGAACATGGGACGTCATGCACATATGGTCAATATCAATGAGGAGATAATACGTAACAGTATGGCCGCAGACTATGGAAAAATATCCGAATTTACAGATAAACTACATAACAAAATAAAAAATGTGAACAAAGTGCGTGTTACCAACGAATTAGGTACTGACATAACAGCCACTTTTGAGAAATACAAATGGGTTCAATCCACAGGCATTTGTCATACTAAAGGTCAATGGGTTAATCTTCCTTCAGGGGAGATGTTCAAGCCACCAACAACCATGGAAGGTAAGATCGTTATCGACGGCTCCGTGGGAGATTATCTAGGAGAAGAGTATAGGCATTCAGATTTAGTAGAAACTCCAGTAACCATGGAGATTACAACTAAAGAAAGACCACAGGCAACATCTGTATCATGTGAAAATAAAGATCTAGAAAGAGAGATTATTGAGTACATCAGCCGGCATACATGTTCAAAATATGTAGGGGAAGTTGGTTTTGGTACGAATATATTCTTAGACAAAATAATAGATAATATGCTGCAAGATGAAAAATATCCCGGAATCCATATTGCCTTCGGAGATCCGATCGCTGACGATACCTTCGCTGATTGGAGTTGTCCTGAGCACATAGATATGATCTTAACAAAGTGTAATATATGGTTTGACGATGAAAAGATCATGGAAGAAGGTAGATATCTAATAGGATAGAATATTTTCTAAAGGATGATTTCAAAATAGTCAATTCTATTTTTTATTTCGTCTTTATTATGACGAAAACTTTTATATCTCCACTATCATTACCCGTTAGATATAAGGAGTCTTAAAATTAAATATAAGTGATATCATGGCTTCAAAGAAAAAGTCCGATAAAAAATCTAGTGATTGGTTTGATGAGCTGGATGCTGAATTAGAAGAAAAAACAGAAGAGACCTTCAGAAGTTTGGGGGAGAGAGATTCAAGAATGGCGGAATTAAACAGACAGTTCATAAAGGACTTCTGGCGAATATGGATAAGGTTTGAAAAGCTGAACGTCCATTTTAGCATGAAACCTGACTATAGTTCCTTCGCTCATTTCAAAGAATTCCCTGAAGAATGGGATTTCAGAGAAGATTTTGATTTCTCTGGAGTTAGAACCCTAAAACTAATGGATAAAACTCAAGACGAAGGTAGAACTGGTGATACTATCATGCTTGATTACTTCTCAGAAAACGATGATCTCTTTTTAGGGATGTTTTTTGAATTCTGTGAAGGAGAAACATATTACAAATATAGTGGCTGGAAGCGGATATTCGCACGTTATGAACTCGTCAAGTACAAATTCCCAATTGGTGACAAAAAGGTCGACGAGATACATGAGAAGTTGAAGGATATAATCAAAACATGGTATGAATCTCATCTCAAAAGAGACCGAAATATAATCATAGATTATATTAAAGACAATTTCGAAAAGGTCGAAGAATACCCTGAATAAAAAGGTCCAAAAACCACTTTCACTTTTTTCACTTATCCCTATCGGAAATGATTAAATATTCTTTCATAATATGGTAGCGTAGTCCTTATCGGGACTGACAAAACGCAATAAAACGTGAGTAAAATGAACGAAAAAAATGAACTCGCGCCCCATATTGAAGATATAACCCGGGCGCTAAACGAAAAAGTAAGTAAAGAACAAATCGAAGAGGAACTGCATAACTACATAGATATTTATGGAGTCCCTCTGGGAACCGCAAAAAGAGCGATAGTAAAGAAGCACGAGGGGGATCCTCAAAAGCTATTCAATAGCGCTGAGAAGAGGATTGAAGATATAACTGGTGACGAAAGGTCACTTAACCTTAAAGCTAGAATCGTTTCAATCAATGACAAAGAGATAGAAGTAGATAATGAACCAAAGAGCATACAGTATGGTATACTAGGCGATGAAACTGGCACAGTTTCTTTCACTGCATGGGAGAAATTGCCAATAGATGTTGAAAAAGGAGATACTGTGGGCATACAGAATGCCTATGCAAATACCTGGAATGATCAAGCTCAAGTAAATATTGGAACGAAAAGTACAGTTAAACACTTAGATGATGATGACGTGCCTAGATTCGAGAGCAAGGTACAGCCATGTGACCTTAAAGATATAAGGGAAGGGATGAGAAATCTCAGTATCACAGGTAGACTATTGTCAGTTGAGAAAAAAACCGTTAACACAAAAAATGGTGAGAAAGATCTTTTTTCAGGTGTGATAGCTGATGAAACAGGTAAAGCACAATTCAGTGCTTGGCATGATTTTGGTTTAGAAACAGACGACGTAATCCGTGTAGAAGGCGGGTATGTCCGCTCTTGGAGAGGTGTCCCTCAACTGAGTTTTGACGATAATGCTGATGTTGAATTTTTAGATGATGACGTCGTACCCAAAGCTGAAGATCTTAAAGAGATCAATATTCTTTCTATATCCGAATTAGCAAAACGTGGAGGAGCAGTTGATGCTGTTATCGATGCTGTTATGATCGATATTAAAAGCGGTAGTGGATTAATTTTCAGATGTCCAGAGTGCAGCAGAGTCATCCAAAAGGGTGCATGTAGGGTTCATGGAAAAGTAGATGGCGAACCTGATCTAAGGATCAAAGGTATCTTAGATGATGGAACTGGAGCATTGACAGTTATAGCCAACAGAGAACTTACAGAAGAAGTATTAGGGTATGACATGGAAAAGGCAATGGATATTGCCAGAGATAACATGAATCAAGACGTAATAAAAGACGAGATCGAGGAAAAATTAATTGCTCAACCTATGAAGGCAACAGGAAACGTCACCAGTGATGATTACGGTTTGATGCTGATAGCTAATGACCTTAATACAAAAACTGTTGATGTCGAGGAAGAAGCTAGAAAACTACTTGATGAGGTGAGAGTGTGAGATACCTCACACCTTTTTTCTTTTATATGGAGGTAATCAGATGAGTATGATAAATAGAGAAGTAGCTTGGAGGATTTTTGCAGAAGAATTCAATAGATCAACCTTAGAAACTGGAGGGACAGAGGAGAGGTCTCCTAGTTACGTAGTTACACCCTTGGGTGCTAAAGTAAACAGGGTATATGTAGTAGGTGTACTGACTGAAACGGAAAATATAGGTACGCCTGCTGAACCTATGTGGAGAGCTAGAGTAACTGATCCAACTGGTACTTATTTCATATCTGCGGGGCAGTATCAACCCGGAGTTGCAACAGCGTTAGCCAACTTGGAACCACCAACTTTCGTTGCAGTTGTTGGTAAAGCGAATACATACAAACCCGACGAGGAAACTACCTTAGTAAATCTCAGAGGAGAGTTAATTACAGAAGTATCTGAAAAACAGAGAGACTACTGGATATTAGAATCTGCTAAAAGCTTAAAACGAAGGTTGGAAGCGATTTCTGAAGCAGCAAATATGGATGAAGTATCTGTTGAAGAGTTAGTGGATTTAGGTTACGATGCTAATTTAGCAGATGGTATAAAGAAAGCTATGGACCATTACGGACCTCCTTCCTTTGAAAAGTACTGGAGGATGATAGAGGACTCTCTAAGATATATACTTCCTGAGTACGAGAGAAAAACCGAAGAGCCGCAAGAAAAAAGTGAAGATGAAGAGGATATAGAAGAAGAGATCCTTAAAGTCATCGAGGAACTTGAGGATATGGCAGAGCACGATAACGGTGTTGAATACGAAAAAGTCATGAACAAAGTCATGGATAGTGAAAATATCGGACAAGATAAGTTCGAAGAAGCGGTTAACAGTCTTAGAAGTAGCGGTAAGGTTTACGAACCAGTTCTAGGGAACTTAAAAATAATAGCATAAGTCATTCCCTATTACCCTCTTCCTGACGCTTGATAGCCTCTTTTAAATCCATTTCCCCCTCGACTACTTTTTTAGCAAGTTCTTTAGATATCGTTATCTTTCCTTCACTTTTTATTCTACTCCGTCTTTGTATCTCCCTTTTCTCCCCTTCGGTTGCTTCTATTTCATAATCACCCTCGATCGGTTCTCCAGATGTTACCGATATCTCCTTAGCAGAGGTGAGGTCGGGTAAGAAACCCCCATGAGTTGTATCCTCTTCGTTTACTATTTCTATTCTTGCACAAAGACCAGTGAGTTTGTTAATAGTCCTGTTCCTATTGGTTTTATCACCATGGCCTATTCTAATGACCATTTCATGGAACTCATATGCATCTACATACTTGTTAATAATCTCTCTAACACCTTCGGGAGAATCAGCATAAACTGTTTCTAATATCTTACCATCACCCAAAAGAGCTATGCCAGGTTTTTCTCCAGGATCGATTCCCACAATCATCTGTTGGAAGGATTCTTTTCCAGAAATCACAGATAAAGCCTGTCGTATCCCTTTCCTAATATCTTCGGATGCAGCTATGACTTTGTCGAATTCTATACCCTCTGCTTCTTTCTCTGTAGTGAGGATAACACCTATATTCTCGGGTATGGGGTCTGTTGGTGATATACTTACAAATGGAATATCTCTTTGTTTCAACTCTTTAACTACATCGTAATAGAATTCGAAATTATCCGTAGCAACAGCGATTATCTTCACAGTGTAACATAGACGTTAAACCAATATAGGTTTTTTTGAAAAAAAAGAGAAAGAAAGAGGTTGATTGATCAAACTGATGGGGCGTCCTTTATGAAACCTTCTTTCATCATACTTTGGGTTTTATTTCTGCTGGACATTATTATCTCTTCAGCTTTCTCTCTGAGTTCTTCCTCTGAAAGTTCGACTCTAGCTATACCCTGTTCAATAGCTTTTAAACCAACTCTGACTGCCTGTCTGATGTAAACTTCTGTGTTATCCATAGTAGGTACAAGATATTCTTCATGAATTCCTTGTTCCTCAGCAACCTCAGCAATAGCATAAGCGGCTTCAATGTGCATCTCATCAGTTATAGTCTTAGCTCTCACATCTAACGTGCCTCTAAAGATTCCAGGGAATCCTATTGAATTATTCACCTGATTAGGGAAATCAGATCTTCCTGTACCAACGATTCTTACACCGGCATCTTTAGCCTCCCAAGGCCATATTTCAGGGATTGGATTAGCTTCTGCAAACAGGATAGAGTCTTCATTCATCTCTTTTAACCATTCTTTCTTGATTGTGTCTGGGCCTGGTTTAGACGCTGCAACTACCACGTCTTTACCTGCTATAAGTTCGGGTAATCCCCCTTCCTGCTGTTCTTTATTGGTCTTCTGAGCGAACTTATACTTTTCAGGTGTTTTATCTTTATCTAAATCCTCTCGACCGGAGTGAAGCAATCCTGTTGAATCAGCAAGGTATAAATTTTCTTCTTTAACACCAGCTTTCAACAATGTTCTAGCTAAACAGAGGTTTGCGGCACCTGCTCCGACTAAACCTATCTTTGCATCTTCTAATTCTTTACCAACGACTTTTAAACCATTTATGATACCTGCTAATGTTATGGCCGCTGTACCCTGTTGGTCGTCGTGCCACACTGGAATATCTAGTTCTTCTCTCAATCTGTCTAAAACTTCAAAACACTTTGGTTTTGATATATCTTCGAGATTGATACCACCGAATGAAGGTGCTATCCATTTAACAGCCTGAATTATCTCTTCAGGTTCGTGGGCATTCAAACATATTGGGAAGGCATCTACACCCCCGAGGTATTTGAATAATAGACCTTTACCTTCCATTACCGGCATACCTGCTTCAGGCCCGATGTCTCCAAGACCTAAAACTCTACTACCATCGCTGACAACTGCTACATTATTCCACTTGTTCGTATGTTCGTAAACCATCTCTGGATTTTTGTGGATATCTTCACAAGGTTTCGCAACACCAGGTGTATACCAAACACTAAAATCATCAAAACTTTTCACTTGTACTTTAGGTGATACCTCGATCTTTCCTTTATAGAATGGATGCCATTTCATAGCCTTCTTGGCAGGTTCTTTTGCCTTTTTTAATAGTTCTTCTTTTGTGACCTTTTTTTCTTCCATGTTAATAACTCCCTAGTTAAAGGTGGATAATAAAAACATTATAAATAGATATGGGAAAGATCGTTTTAAAAAATGTACAATGAGAGATGGGTAAGTCCAAGATATATGGCTATTAAAAGTGAAGATGCTATTATCAGTCCCATCCTTATGTTTTCATCTAAATGGTCAGCTACTGAACCAAAAATGAGCATACCCATACCTGCCATCAATACACCAACCGAGGTAAGAAGTATGTAAATTCCCCGAACTATCTCATCATGTTCTTCTAGGCCTATATTCATAGTAAAAATAGATGATAAAACATAACCAACTATCATCAATACTATTCCCGTTACACCTAACCATAGAAATTTTTTTCCGTTAGGTTTTTTATATCGTTCGCTCCTTTGTGAGGGTGTGTATCCTTGCATTTTAGCAGATTGGCCAACATTCGTACGGGACGATTGTGAGATCGGTTGTTGTGAAGAAGTCCGCGTTTGTGTAGGTGAATCATAATGTGTTGTTTCCTGATTTAACTCTTCCTCGGAAGCCCATCTGAATGTTCTACCACAGTTCATGCACCTACCACTGCCGTCATCAAAAAAATCCAAACTTTCAGATTTGCACTGAGAACATATGCCTTCTGTTGGTTTTTCTACCATAAATTTCACCCTTACGATATAAAAAAGGAGTTAATTAAAATTTACCATCTAACATCGACATCGTCAGTGCGATAACCCTGTTTGATTCCAGACTCTTTGACATCTATAGACATCCCAGCTTGGTACATAAGCCATCCATTCCAAGCGATCATAACGCCGTTGTCGATACAAAGTTCTCCATCGGGAACATACAATGATGCTCCTCTTTCCTCTGCCATCACCTCGCCCATCTCCTGGAGTCTCTTATTTCTGGCAACTCCCCCTCCCAATAGGACTTCCTCCTTTCTAGTATGAGCCAAGGCTCTTTCAGTCACTTCGATGAGCATAGCAAAAGTTGTTTCTTGTATTGAATAGCAGAGGTCATTTAGTTCAGCACTAGAATTTAAAGCAGCGGTCATTATACCTGAAAAAGCAAGGTCCATGCCTTTAACACTATATGGTAAATCTATTAGGTTTTTACCTTTCTTAGCTTTCTGTTCTATAGTGGGTCCTGCAGGGAATGACATCCCCTTTTCTCTCCCGAATTTATCAAGCATATTACCCAGACCTATATCGAGTGTTTCACCGAATACACGGTATCTACCTCTAGAGAAAGCTATAACCTGGGTATTTCCACCTGATACATATAAAAGTACAGGATCGACTGCATCTGTCCTGACTTTGCCTATTTCTAAATGAGCTATACAATGATTTACACCTACAAGAGGAACATTTAACCTAAGTGAAAGGCTTCTAGCTGCTGTAGCAGCCGTCCTCAAACAAGGACCTAACCCAGGGCCTTGAGAAAAAGCTACTACATCGATGTCATCTTTTGTGATATTTGCTTTTTTAAGAGCTGTCGATATAAGAGAACTTATCATATCAGCATGATGATTTGCAGCTTCTCTAGGGTGAATACCTTCATCTGGAACATATGAAGAAGCTACATTAGCTAAGATATCTCCTTCATCAGTTACTATACCGATTCCAACGGTATGAGCAGTCCCTTCGATACCTAGAGTAATCATATATAGAAAAAAAGAAAGGTGTTAAAAGTGTTTATTTCCCAATTCTGAATACTTTCGTCCCACAGTCAGGGCATTCGCCCTTGGTTGCTGGACGGCCATTCTTTAATTCAGTTTTCTTTGGATTCTTGATCTCGACCTTTTCCCTACATTTTACACAATACGCTTCTGTCATGATTATCACTTAGGCACCAAATATGACTAGATGTATTAAAGAATTTCCTAAGGGAACTAGGAAGAATAGGGTCAGGTCACCGTAGTAAGCCCCTTTCTGTTTAAAGACGACATTCAACTATGCGTCCTACCCACCGGTCCCGGAATAGTCATCCCGGCTTGTTTGGACTTGCTCCAGAGGGGTAGTGGCCGTTTCATCGTTCCCGCTGAGTCAACGCTCTGTAGGTTAACTCAACTACTTTGCAGTAGCCTTCGCATACATCACAGCTCGTCAGCGGACGTGTCGTTTCTGCGCCCTTTCGAGGATCTCTCCCCGATTTGACCTGGACTCTCGCCCCATCATCTTGCAATGATCCTCCTATCCTAGGGAGAGGGGACTTTCCTCAGTGTCTAGCACCGTCAGTCGTCCACGGTCTCCTGACCCAATTGAATGTGTATTTGATAATATAAAAGTATTGTGCTTCTTTAAATACAGTAGATATAGGTAAAAATTTATATTATCTGTAGGAATTACATTAACGATGTATGAGGATATCCAAGACATCAGACTTACAGACCAAAATGTCCAAGATATCATCTGTTGTCCTGGTGGTAAAGAGCTCGAAGGGAAATCGCTTACAGGTGAAATGCAAAAAACTCTATCATGGCGCAGAGAAATGATAGAAGAAGGTATGACAGGTTTCATTTCCTATAAAGTCGATGAACCCTTTGGATTTATTGAATATATTCCCTCTGAGAGCGCCCCTTTTCCAGTACATGCTCCAGATGATGTCTTTTTGATGTGCTATCATTGGTTAGGTGATGGGGAACATCTGGAGGAGGAAAGACGACTTATCAGCCTTGTCATCGAGGATGTTATGGATAGATATTCAGGCATATCTGCGTTTGCATGGGACCATTCGACACATTTTCCTGTATCTCTTCTAAAAACCTTCGGATTTGAAGCCATTGAAGAATTAAAAAATGGGTATTTGATGTGGCTTCCATTTGACGAGGACTCAGAGGAACCTGAACTGTTAAATGTAAATTATGAACCAAAAGACCTATATCCAGAAGGAAAGCTAATCATCGAGCAGGGGTACAGTAACAGATGTCCTTACAGTATACATCATCAAAACAGAGTGAGCAAAATAGTTAAAGATATCAACGATGAGCGTATAATTTATGAACCACATGTTATCGATACCCGAAAAGACGCTTTAAAATACACTATCGAACCCTTGAGTTGGGAATGGTTGTATATGAACGGAAATGAGATAGAACATTTTTTTATGCCCACCGAAGTTCTTAGAGAAGAAATTATGACACTTCTTGATAAGCTAGATTGAATTAATGATCTAGAGGCTGATTTTCACTTACTATACACCATCTACCTCTATATGTATCATATTCAAAACTACCTTTAACAACGATAATGCTACCTCTGCTTATGGAATATGTTTCCGTAAAATCCCACTCTTTGATTCTGACCATTAATAGACAATCTTCCCCATTTAAGGGTTTTAACTCTAAAATTGTATCCTCACCCACAGATGTTATACTTATAACTTCACCTCTGATTTTATGTTCCATACCTTCATGCCATTCTGCATTATCTAAAAGTTCAGATGGGACAGTGAAGCTAGAGTAAGCATTTTCTATTACACGAAAATCGCCAGCTCTCGAAACAATCATGTTGATTTCCCCCTCATAGATATCTATTCTTCCCCTCACAAAAACCTCAGCACCAGTCCTTACTTCGTCTTTTTCATCGATATATGATAAAACCCTATTATCTATGAAAGTTGTTAATGAGATGTTTCCCTGATCCCCATTTAATTTTACTAGATATTGATCATCAAGTGTTACTATGTTTGAAATAAATCCACTAGTTTCCACCTGTGAACCAAGCATCTTTTCATCGATCTCATTTATCTCAACTCTTTCAGCGTCTTGGTTAGCTGAATAAATATATAAAGAAGCTGTTCCGATAAGGGAAATAACAACAGCAAAAGTAAGAAGTTTCTTCTCATCTATCAATGGATCAATCTCCAAGGGTAGCTACCAATTTGTTTTCAAGTACTTCTGCAGGTATATCCGACACAGTTATTTTTTTAGTACGTCCAGATCCGATAGAAACTGTCTTTGAATCTAAAAGACCCTCTTTAGTTAAAGATTTTATATATTTCCAGAATTGAGTATGACCCAATGTTTTTAGACCATATTCTTCAGCTGTAATCTTATATTGTTCTTCAAGGTCACCAGTTGTGGTATATGCTTTATGTTTTAACTGCCTAGTAGCTGCTAAAAGAATTACTCTTTCTTGTTCATTCAAATCCCTTATTCTATTTTCGGTAAAATGTGGATCTACTTCTGCTTTAGCATGCCTGATACTTTCTGCATTTATCTCAGCTTGACCTTTTTCTTCAGTTAGAAGAGCAGATTTTTCCAAAAGTTCTATACTTAATCTAGCATCACCTCTTTTTGATGCTATTTCAGATAACAGTTTTAATTCCTCTTCACCTATCGAATTTGGATAGAGAGCTAATCTTCTACGTTGTTCCAGAATATCATACAATTCACCAGAATTGTATTTAGGGAATTTGACCCTATTACCTCTTTTAAAAGAACTTAAAGCCCCTTCTTCTAAAAACTCCAAAGCATTTTTTTGTGAGATAAGTAATAAAGAAACACTCTCCTTCGGCGATAAGCTTTCATCATCGAACCTAGAAAACAGATAAACCAGTTCAGATCCTTCCTTTTTTATCAGAACATCGACTTCATCGAGTACGATTATTAGGTGGATTCCCTTTTTCTTGATGTGTTTACTTAATATCTCCATCATTTCTCCTACTGAGAAGCCCCGATCGGGGAATCCTTTATCAAAATTGGAGATTATTTTCCACATCACTTGACTGTTATTGGTACTTCGTCTGCAGTTAACAAAGACATAATCCAGCTTCTTTCCTTCGTCATGAGCATACTTTTTAAAATCCATGCAGAATCTTTTTGCTGTTGCAGTTTTACCTGTACCCACACTACCCTGTAGGAAAGCATTCTGAGACATATCCGAATCAACAACTCCTTTGAAAAGAGTAAATAGTCTCTGTATCTGCTGATCTCTATTTGGAAGTTCCTTTGGAACGAAATCAAAGGAAAGTTTTTTGTGGTCCTTGATAACATTACTACTAGTCCTTTTGAAAGCCATCTTTATCTCGATCTCATTTTGAATTTATAACTCAGCCCCGCAGCTCTCACAAACCTCTGCATCGGCTTCATTAACTTCCTCACAGATAGGACATATATATTTTTCATCCTTGGACTCTTCGATATCGTTATTTTCCTCCTGGTCAGGAAAATAGATGACTTCTTCGTCTCGAGGTGAAAACGCCTCTTCTTTTATCTCACTGTTAGATTTCGGTAATACTGAATCTGTAATTGTCACTCTTTTTTTGGCTTCTAATCTACCTGCATATTCAACACTGCCCTCAACTTTCACACCTTCATCTAGTTCCACATTACCAAGTGATGATATATCGTAGACATGAGAGTTTTTTGCGATCTTTACATCTCCATCACTTTCAATATCACCTGCAGTAACTCCTTCAGATATGATTATGTTTTTACCAGAAACCATACCTCTAGTTTTAGAAGATTTACCTATAGATATATCACCATTGTTAGATGTAATATCTCCTTCAACCGTGGTATTATCTCCTATCTCTATATCATTTTCAGCTTCGATGGAACCATGAATTTTAGCTGAGTTTTCAATCACCAATCTATCTTTAGATTTTATATCTCCATTAACAACAGTTTCAGAATGGAGTACTATCTCTTCATCAGAGATAATGGCAGGTTCTCCTAGTAAGCCTTTTGACTGTTCTATCTCTTCCAACAACCTTTGATTTTCATCATCTAACTCTTCCATTTCTTCCCTAAGCAACTCGTTTTCTTCTTCCATCTCAGCAAGTAGTGTTTTTTCTTCATCAGTAAGATGGTCCAAATCATCTTTTTCACCGAGTTTGTAGAGTAATTCTTGTATTCTCTTCTCTTTCTCTTCTATAGTTTCCCTTTTTTCATGGAGTATTTTTCTTTTTTCCTTTTCCAAAGAATTGACCTCTTTTCTGAGACGTTTTAGTTCAAGTTTTAATTTTTTAACTCTATTCTTATACTCCTCCATGCGTTTCCTAACCTGCTTCTTACTGACCATCTTGAATCCTCAAATTTAAAAAGAACTTAAGTTTATTTATCGTTTACTGTTTTATTCAACTTCCCATCCCATGTCCTGCATGTTTTTAAGGACACCTTCAACCCTTTCTACTTCCATAAGCACTAGACCATTTCCCTTTTTAGAAACCCTAACAAGATTTTTAGCAATGACATTTTCTCGGTGCTCTTCAAGATCTTGATATCCCTTTAATTTATTGATAGTTTTATCCCACTCTATAGCAAAATCTCTTGGATCATCACAGTCAAATTTTTTTCCTTTCAATCTTTTCTCTCTTACAGATTGCATTATCCATTGTGTTCCAGATACATGTTCACAATATGCCATGGTATAGTGTTCCTCATCCATATCTACAGCTATTATCTTGATATCTTGTTCCATGCAGTACTTTACAAATGCAACATATGAAGGTGGAGGAAGACTTACCTCTCCAAACTCACTCAAATTCTCGGCATATATCCTTTCTGGAGCATTAGGTTCGATAGATAGTTCTTTATTTCCTTTAACCATGATTTTAAGACCTTCTAGCTCTCCCTCTGATATCGCTATACATCCTACATCAAAATCAAAACTCTTTATTCTGTCAAGGACTTTATCAACTTCCGAATTCAGCCCTTTTACAACATCTATTATATGAATCTTAGTTCTTTCTTTTTTTAAAGTATGCAAATCAATTATCCCCCTTCCTTTCTCTTAGAAGTTCAATAATATCTTTTTTGGAATCTATAGAACTGAGCTCATTTATATCGATTATTGGAATGCCTTCTAGATTAACCCTCGTTACCCTTTTTTTAAGGAAAATTACCGAGTCTCTTTCTGTAATATGTGATATATCTGAAACGATCTTAGCTTTCTTTTGTACTTGGGGACTTTCTTCGGATCCAACTCCTGTAAGCAATACATCTTTTTCGTCCTCGGTGACAGCTTCAAAAGGACACTTCCATGTGGGAACTATACGGTAACCTATAGATGTAAGATATTCAAAGATATCCTTATTGAAGCTGCTTAAACCTTCTGGTAAATCCATTGCATAATCACATTCTTCAGACCTGTCTAAAGGATTTAAAGGTAAGATCAAATCTTCCCCTAAGAATTCCTGGAGTTTTAGAGCAACATCAAGATCTGCACCCATACCTTTCTCATATTTTTGAATAGCTTTTCTAGATACGCCTGCAATATCCGCTAATTTGCTTAAAGAAATTTTTCTTTCCTTTCTAGCTTCTTTAATTAGATCTGAATCTATTTTCACATAAAATCCACCTGGTGCTGAGAAAACATAAGGTGGAACTCCTTCTATAAAC
>Ga0207421_10003886_pt1 | contig 17543 bp, 22 predicted proteins | sample SodLakKL_010_SED_4_FD_187542 | JGI IMG/M metagenome (GOLD analysis project Ga0207421, IMG submission 187542) | Alkaline sediment microbial communities from Lake Tanatar, Kulunda Steppe, Russia - 8KL_010_SED (SPAdes) (version 2) | ecosystem: Environmental > Aquatic > Non-marine Saline and... | reverse complement strand
TAAGTGGAATCTGTGATTCCGCGTAATTCGAATCCGCTGAGTGCACGAGTAAAACGAGTGGGCTCAGCCGGATTCGAACCGGCGACCTTCGCCTCGTGAAGGCGACGTTCTAACCATCTAAACCATGAGCCCTTGACGCGGAAGAACAATAGCTAGAGCGAACTAATAAAATTTTTTATCCAAATAATCTCGATACTATGAAAAAACCAATCCTTATATACATCTCATCTTAATCAATGAGAGGATGGAATTGAACGATCACGATTTCGAGGTAAAGATCCGATCCCCGATATATCCTACAGAAGATACAGAGAAGTTGGTTCAATGTCTTTCAAAAGTGTTTCCCAAAACGAAGTGGGATATCCGGGAGAAAACCATCGAGGGAAACTCCAAATATCTTACACGGTTCAAAACTATTTTGGAGGATATGCAGATAAGGGATACGGCTAGAAGTTATATGAAAGGAAGGATCGTAAATAACGAATGTTCCTTCTCACTTTCGAAACAGGCTATGTGCAACGCTAAGGTTAATTTTTCCGAAGAGGAAAAACCACTAGGTGAGGTAGAGGTCGCCATAACCTGCGATGAGATATCAGAACTCATCGAAAACTTGACCGAAACGGAGTGAGAAGATGATAATGTGTTCAAATCCTAAGTTTTCACTTCAACCTTTCGAAGAAGTATTGAAAGAAGTAGAAAAAGAATTCGACGGCTGGGAGATATTGGCGGAAAAATATCACGGATGGGAGTATCGAAAGGAAATACAAGATAGTCTAACGACCAGCGATGTAGAAGTCCAAGTTCACGCTCCTCTCAACGATATAAACATCGCCAGTATAAACCCGACCATCAGGAAAGCCAGTATAAAAGAGGTCAAAAGATCGATGGAGATGGCTTCGATGATCGGATCGGATATCGTTACGGTCCATCCAGGTCTGTATTCACCCTTGAGCGTATATTGGGACAAAACTTTAAAAAATTCGAAGAGATCGTTGAAAGAGCTCAAGGAATTCGCCATCGACCACAATATAAAGATGGCTATGGAAAATCTCCCTGAGATGTGGCTCACCATTTGTAGCACATCCGAAGAAACAAAAGAATTTTTAGACGAGCTTGAACTCGATTTTTGTCTAGATGTCGGACATGCTTACACCGCGGGTGAATTAGAAAATTTTTTGCAATTCAAACCTATAAACGTCCATCTTCACGACAACGTCGGAGAAGAAGATGTCCATCTAAAACTTGGTGACGGAGAGATAGATTTTAGAAAGGTGCTCTCTTCACTCAATGATTTCCAGGGGAATTTCGTTATCGAGGGAAGAGAGATGAACGAGTTGATCGAGAGTAAAAACTACCTCGAAAAGATATTAAAGGAGATAAAATAAGGGTAAAAAATATATCTTAACCGAACTTTATTAGGGTAAAGGGAAATGAATTGGACTATTATAGGTTATCTGGTGGCTATAGCTTTCTGTCTCTACATGAGCGGAAGGTTTTCAGGAACTGAGACCGCTCTGACCGCCCTAGATAAAGTAGATATCTCAATGATGAAACAAAAAGGCGAGAGACACGCTGAGAAGATCGAGTATCTCAAAGAGAATATGGATCAAACCATAACTACGATCTTGATCGGCAACAATGTGGTCAACGTCGCCGCGCCCACTCTAGTAACTGTAATGGTAAGAGACCTGGTAGGGAATTGGGCGATCTCTATAGCCAGCGGTATATTGACTCTAGTCCTACTTGTATTCGGAGAGATAACACCTAAAGGCTTTTCTCTCAAAAATAAAAAACGATTCAGTCAGAAGAACGCAGCCTTGATATATTACATGTCTATAATCTTAAAACCTTTGATCAAAGCCCTCAACGATGTCTCCGACTTCTTCATAAATATACTAGGAGGAAAGACGAAGTTCGATGAATTACTCGTAACTGAAGGAGAGGTCATACACCTGGCATCGATGCTTGAAGAGGAGGGTATAATCAAAGAGATAGAGAGAGATATTTTGCACAGGGTCTTCCTATTCGGTGATCAGAAAGTTGAAGAGATAAAGGTGCCCCAAGAGGACACATATGCTCTGGATTCAGACCTATCTATAGAAGAGGCCTCTGAATTCGTCAAGGACCACGGTTTTACACGATTGCCTGTGACCAAACACGATACTGACGACGTCATCGGTATACTTTACAGTAAGGAGATACTCGGAAAAGAAGGAGGTAAAGTCAAAGATCACATGAGAGAACCTTATTTCGTGAGGAACGAAGATGACGCTACTAAAGTTTTCCAAAGGATGAGGAAGGAAAGGATACATCTCGCCGTGGTGAGAGATTCTGAAGGTAACTTCGACGGTATAATCACACTTGAGGATATCTTAGAAGAACTCGTCGGCGAGATATACGACGAATTCGACTGAACGAAAAATCTTTTTATGTATGGAAAGATGGCCTTCTATATGTTGAGGTTGATCCTTGCTATGATGTTCACGTTCTTCCTCCCTGGTTACACCCTGATCAATGCGATCTATCCCGGTAAAGGCGAACTCGACGAAGAATTAGATACGCTTTATAGAGTGATGTACGGTATAGGGGTCAGTGCTGCTATCTTCATCTTTATCGGTTTCATCCTTGGAAATATTTCCGTGAGAAATGGTCTTTTCACTGGAAGTTATCTTTGGTTTTCTCTTATCTCTTTGACGATCATTTTCTTTTTGATCGGTTGGTATAGAGGAGGATATCAAACTTTATCTTTACTTTCCCATAAGTTGACCAGACCAAAATCTGAGGTCACTCATGAAAAGGACGAAGGAATAAAAAAAGTGAAAGGACTTCAAGAAATCGCTAAAAAAAGAGGCGCCTTGAAAGAAAAGATTAGATATTCAGAAGGAGAAGAAAAACAGAGGTTGAAAGAAGAGTTAGAAAAGTTGGAAGATAGTTTGAAAGAAGCTGAAAAAGATAGAGAGGATGATTTTTGAGGACGATAATATGTTCAATTACAAGTTGGTCATAGTGGTCAGAAGCGATGTTGATATGACTCCAGGTAAACTCGCGGTACAAGCTTCACACGCTTCGGTGAGCTGTGCGTTGGAGAGCAAAAGTAAGAAAGGGAAATATTTCAAGAGATGGCTGAAAGAAGGTCAAAAAAAAGTTTTGGTGAAGTGTGCCGATATCCATGAGATGGAGTCTTTAAGGAATAAAGCTGAAAGAGAAGGTCTCACCACAAAGATGGTCTCTGATGCAGGTTTGACCGAAGTAGAACGGGGTACGAAGACCTGTTTGGGGATAGGTCCAGGTCCCGATAAGAAGGTAGATAACGTGACCGGACACCTTTCACTTTATTGAGGTTCCATACATGGCTAAAGATCAGATAAGAGCTATTGGGATAGACGACGCTCCTTTCGAGTTCTCACAGGATAAAGTCCTGGTCGTTGGAAGCGTTGTGAGAGCCCCCAACTACCTTGAAGGGATTTTATCGACTGAAGTCGAAGTCGACGGTGAAGATGCAACGGAAAAGATAGCCGCTATGATATCTGATTCGAAATTTTGTGATCAGGCTGTCGTGATATTTGTTGATGGCGCCGCGGTCGGAGGCTTCAATATCATTGATTTTGAAGAACTCAGCCGCAGAACAGGTACGCCTTGTATATCTATATCTAGAGAGAAACCGGATTTTGATAATATAAAAAAGGCCCTTCAAGGTCACTTTGAGGAGTGGGAAAAAAGATACGATATGATGAAGAGAGGGAAAATATATGAAATTAAAACGGAGCACAAACCGTTATTCATCCAAAAAGAAGGTCTGGATGTACCTGAGGCTCGAAGGCTGATCGAATCATTCACGGTCAGAGGTAGACTACCAGAACCTATAAGGATGAGTCATATCATAGCTTCTGGAGTGGTGAGAGGAGAATCGAAAGGTAAAGCATAAAGAGAAAGGGATGAATCGGTTTTTTTAGGATCACTCAGTCGGCGTCTTTCTCTCTTTTCCATCCATGGTTCTGTGATTTCCTTTTGCCTAAATTATGATCGATCGATGTCCATGCATAGATGATCGTCAATGGGACCATTATTATGAAGGCCATAAGTACTGCCCAGAAGAAGATCCTATAAAATAGACCTTCATCGTCTTCATAGACGGTCAATATCATCTCGTCAGGAGTCAATGAGTCACCAGCATTGTCGATCTCGAGAACTTCTACTGTGAAGTCCCCCTGTCTTCCAGTTGTGGTTGACCAGTCAAGGGTCGCTTCTGATTCACCGTCATGGATGTAAGTGGAATGGCGTCTTTCTCCATCGACTTCTAAAGCTATATGGAATTCGCCATCGGTTTGAACGTTACCGTAAGCGTCCCGTACCTGTACAGTATATTCTGCTTTTTCTCCAGCGGTTATCGAGTGTTCTCTAGGAGTTTCGATGAATACCAAAACTTCAGGCTCTGCAGGTTCCACAGTGACATTTATAGTTTCAGATGACACGTCGTTGTAAGTAGCGCTGACCTCGTATTCGCCAGCTTCCGTTATATCAAAAAGACCGTTATCATCTGTGTTCTCCCAAGTGAAAATACTGTCTTCCGTTTCTGGTTCATCGTCGTCCTCTCCACTGTAGGCTTTCGCGGAGAAATCGATAGTTTCTCCCGCGGTGATTGTACGATCTTCTGCGGGATCGATCTCAACATGGGTCACCAATTCTACCCTGAATTCATCTCCGTCCCATCTCTCATCATAGCCTTCCAATTCTACTGCTACGGAATAAGTCCCCTCTTCCTCTTCAGAGTGAGAGAAGCTCACAGTTTCCGATTCGCCTGGTCCGACAAATGGACCTTTGCTGTCAGCTTCTTCACCATCAACATATAGAGTAACGTTGACGTCAGTTCCATCTTCCTCATGTGTATTTGTTATATCTCCTGTGATCTCTAATTCTTCTCCTGGCTGTACCAGTTCCTGACTCAAACTCCAATTCTCAAGCTCAAATTCAATATCGTTGTTCATCTGTTCTGCTGATGCTGAAAGACCAACGACCGCGAGTGATATGACTAAGAAAAGGGCTATTAGCAATATAGGGATAGTTCGGGTCTTGCACTTCATCTAGCTGCACCTGAATTTCACACCTGTGTAAGACATATTAAATATTTTTGGATGTTATATGACGGTTAAAAAAGTGACAAAATCAAAATATATAATAATTATTAAAACAAATCCAGTGATGTAAAAAAAGCAAAAATACTTAAATATAAAAGTGGAAAAAAGAAGAAAAAAGTGGAAAATTAACCGTCAGACACATATTCTTAAATCGGTTTTCATCGAGGATATCGTCGGACGGTAGTAAAATTTTTTCAATCTACCTTTCCGGGTGTCCCTTTGACTACAGAAACTGTACAGCTTGCATGCTGCAGTATCCTGTTGGTTGTACTTCCCATGAAGATCTCCCTGAAGCCCGACATGCCATGAGAAGAGATGTATATCACGTCGTCTTCCTTCGCAAACTCGCATATCTCCTCGTAAGGATTGCCTTTCATCATCTTAGTTTCTAGATCTACACCCATCCCGTCGGCGGCTCTTTCGACTTCTTTGAGTGCTCTTTCTGCAGTCTTCTTCAAACTGTTCTTCACCTTATCAGATATACGTATGTCTCCCATCTCTACCACGTAGATAGCGGTTGCGGGCACATCCAATGTTTTGGCCAACTTCAACCCTTCTTTCACGCCCTGCATCGCCAATTCCGATCCATCTGTAGGCAAGATTATCCTTCGATACATGTTTTCACATCTATGACCTGTTATTATATATTATCGTTTAAAGGAAGAGGTTTTGTTGTCAGACGGTTTATACATCTCGATGACTTACTTTTATCTCTACGCCATCCTCAAGGGTGTTATCTACAGGACACCTGTTCTGTATCTTCTCGATGAATTCCGGTATTTCTTCTTTTGGAATACCTTTTACATCTTTCACATCTACCCTGATCTCCTGGAATCCCATCGGTACGTCGGCCTTGCCCATAGCTCCTCTAGGGTCTAGATCACCTTGTACCTCCAGTTCGAACTCTTGAAGCTCATATCCCATCTCTTCAGCTATTATCGTACCCGTGAAATCTAGACATCCAGCTAAAGAGGCAAGAAGTATCTCCATCGGATTCGGTCCTTTATTAGTGCCTCCCAACTTTTCCGGCTCATCGATGGTTATCGAGAAATCTCGGATAGTAGCTTCAGACCTTAAACCTTCATCCTTCTTAAGATGCGTCTTGTAAGTATTCAATTTAGATCTTTTTTCACCCATGTTATCGTTCTAGTTAATAACAAGGTTATATAATAAAAGTGTCGGGTGAGAAAATTTCATAAAGTTCACAAGATAGTTTCGAATAGTAACACTGTAAAAAGGAGACCACCTAAACTGGTATTCACATAGGGTAAAAACCAGTATGCAGTTTTGATATCGATCTTTTCTTGAATTAGAAGGAAAAGGGGTATCATAGGATATATCGATATCAGGTAGCTTAGAGGATGAAATCCAGTCAATAGAACCGTCAAGAAAGAGAGTAAGGACCAAAAGATGAAGCATAAAAATAGAGACGATTTTTTGCCGAGTATAACTGCGGTGGTTTTGATACCAGCTTTTTTATCGTAATCTATGTCGGGTATCGCGGAGAAAAGATGCATGGCGGAGATATGAAAGAATCCCGCTAGAACCAATAGTGTAGGAGGAAATCGGGAAGAGACCAAAACATAGGCGAACATACCAGGCATTATGTATAGCATGTTTGAAGAAAAATCCAAGACGGGCTTAGACTTGAATCTGAGCGGTGTAGCGCTATAGAAGTAGGAGAGAAAGAGAAAAGTGGAAAATACCGCACGCTCAAGCCAATTGTTCTGGAAAATCAAAAGAAAAAGACTGATTATAACTGTCACATATAGTATAGATTTCAGATCCCTTACCTTTTCACGGACCAATCTATGTTCCTTCTCATCTTTTTTAGGATTATCCTTATCCGTAGAGACATCGAAGAGATCGTTTACACCGTAGATGAAGACGTTAGCGAGGAAGAAGAAATAGAAAAGATAAAGATAGTAATCAAGGTTGTAAAAATCTGAGAGAGTTTCCGCGCCTAAAGTATATCCTATCACAAAAGTTCCACCTGTATATATCCAAAAACGGAACCGAGAAACTTTGAACGCGTACTTTACCTTGTCATACAAAGTTGATCCTCCTGACTCACCTACTATTCATATCTCACCAAGGGTCTTTCCTGGATATATAGTGTTCATAAGACCTTTCATCATTATCCTTATCTTGGATGGTTTCAACTTTTCATCATATACTCTGAAAGGCCTTGTTCTGATGCCTCTAGCCGTCCATTTATACATATCGGAAGCGGTTTTTATCGGGATCAGATACCTCTTCGGTATGAATTGGAAGCCGTCTTCAGCTATCTTCTGCCACTTTTCATACCTACTGACCTGAAAATCCATGAACTTTGAAAAATTTTCTTCCTTAGCACGAGTTTCAGACAGTTTTAGAGAATCCAGACCGAACTTTTCCAAATCTTTTTTCGGGAAGTAACTTCTGTTAAGGGTAAGGTCTTCCTCGACATCTCTGATGAAGTTGGCGTACTGCATCGCTCTTCCTAGATGTCTCGCAGGTCTGTGAGATTTCTCAGGAAGGTCAAGTATCTTAGCCATCATCAGTCCGATCACCTCTGCGGAACCGTACAGGTATTCCTTCAGCTCATCTATAGTTTCATACTCGCTTTTTATTATGTCCAGTTCCATCGAATGAAGAAAAGCGTTCACCCATACTTTCTTGAATCTCTGTCTTTCAATCAGATCGACGAATGCATCTATCACCTGATCCCCGGATCTTTCACCCGTGGAAAGAGCCTCTTCATATGTTTCCTTGAACTCATAGAACTGTTCTTTCTGCTGTGGGATCGCATCGACGTAATCGTCGGCTTTCCGAACGAAACTGTACAGTATAGATACGTCTTTCCTGATGTTTTTAGGAAAGAACATGCTGCTGTAATAGTAGGTTTTACCTCCCTTCTTGAATATATCCTTCATCAGTTCTATATCCTTCACCACGATACTTCACCTCAACATTCTTCTTCGATCCTATTCGCGACTATCTGGGCCGATATCAAAGTCATAGGTACTCCGATCCCGGGGTGCGTGTACTGCCCAGTGTAATACAGGTTATCGACTTTCTTACTCTTATGTCTCGGACGCCAATAAGCCGTTTGGCGCAATGTATGGACAAGACTCAGAGCCGTGCCTTTGTAGGCATTATAATCTTCTCTGAAATCGTTAACAGCGAAGATCCGTTTCGTTACTTCATGTTCCCTGATATCTTCACCGACTTTTTCTTCCAGATCTTCCATTATCTTGTTGTAGAATTTCTCTCTATCCTTTTCCGTATCCTCAAGCCCAGGAGCTAGCGGGACCAGGATGAATAAAGTCTCAGAACCTTCAGGAGCCATCTCGGGCACTGTCTTCGAGGGAACGTTAACATAATAAGAAGGATCTTCCGGCCATCTTGGATCTTCACTATCGAATATCTGATCGAAGTTTTCACCCCAGTCTTTGTCCAGGAACAGAGTATGATGCTCTAAAGATTCGATCTGCTTATCAATACCAACATAGGCTACGAAAGCAGAGGGGGCAAAACTCTTCTTCTCCCAAAATTTCTTGTCATAGCTTCTATGCTCTTTATCAAGTAGATCCAATTCAGTGTGAGGATAATCAGCATTGACCACTACCAGTTCCGTGAAATAAGAACCCTGGTTGGTCTGTACCGCTCTCGGTTTTCCATTTTCGATGATTATCTTTTCGACCTCATGGTTCAGCTTTATTTCAGCTCCGTTGTCCTCTGCGATCTCTCTAATAGAATCCACCACCGCTTTGATCCCTCCATCAGGGAACCAAACACCCTCTATGAAGTCGACGTAGGACATCAACTGGTATATAGCGGGAGTTATCTTCGGTGAGCCTCCTAAAAAGCCGATCGAGTATTCCAATATCTTTCTCGCTTCCTCGCTGTCGAATCTCTTGGTTACAAGATCGTCAAGATTTCTGAAGATATCCAGTTTTGAACCCCCTCTCAACAACTTAAGATTGAAGAAATCAAAAATTGAGTCGTAATCCTGGTATATCATACCGTTCATGGATAGGTCGTATTTTTTCTTCGCTTCTCTAAGATATCTTTCCAACTTTTCCCCGCCTTCTTCCTCGAACTCGTTGAAAAGTTCGTAATTCTTCTCAAGTTGTGCATGAACATCTATTATCTTCTCATCACTCAGGAAAATCCTGTAAGAAGGATCCAATCTAGTGAGTTCAAAGAAATCCTCCGGTTTTTTATCGAAGTTATCGTAAAACTCTTCGAAAACTTTCGGCATCAAATACCATGAAGGACCCATATCGAACTGGAATCCCTTATCCTTGTGGGCACGAGCCCTTCCACCAATCTGATCGTTCTTCTCGAATACGGTCACATCATGCCCACCATCAGCTAATAATGCTGCTGAGGCTAGACCTCCAAATCCTCCACCTACAATGCTTATCTCCAAATAATCACCATCTCAATCATACACAACGAAAAACATTAATAAAAAACTTTCGTTTCGAAAAAAAAATTTAATGTATCGTAAAATTTATTTGCGATTGTAACGTATACTATTCGAAAAGCTTAATTCATGAAGGGTTAAAAACTGTGTTTGAAGCGTATTTAAATAATAAGTTATCGATACTATGAGATGGGAGTGGTGATTTAAATGGAAGGTGAAATAAAAAAGAAATTAGTAAGTGGTGCGTTGATCTTCTTAATAGTAGCTTTGGTTATACCCATCTCTTCAGGTAGAAGTGACAACGGTGTATGGTCATGGAGCAATCCTCTGTATGTAGAGACCGAAGGAGATAGAGTCGATATTCTTTCCCCTTATAACGGAACTTACGATCACCGACATAAGGTTCAGCTTCATACCCACACCACCGATAGTGACGGGACTTTTAGACCCTCCGAGGTCATGAGAGCTCACGAAGATCGGAATTACATAGCTGTTTCTATAACCGATCATGACCTTGAAAGATGGGATGCAAGCCTCGAAGATCCAGAAGGACATGATATAATCCATATACCTGGCGTAGAGTACACAGAAGGTTATCACATGTTAGGGATTGGTATCGATTCTATAGCATACAAGGGGGAAAATATGAGACAAGAACAGATCGACCAGGCGGAAAAAGAAGACGGGTTGACTTTCTGGGCCCATCCCAACACTGTAGAACCGATACCTTATTCCGTTTACGAAGAATATGAAGGTTGGAGCGGCATCGAAATATTCACATCCAACGCATACAGCCTTGCGGAAGACCACGCAGATTATATATTGACCAAGACAGATAGAGAGCCTCTCCTTATAGCTAGCTCTGACACTCACCAGCGCGTACAGGAGGGAGGATGGGTAAATATAGTATCAGATAAAACCCGTGAAGAGATGAATTACTCTACTGTTATGAAAGCCCTAAGGGATGGGGAGTTCTATGCAGTAGGTGGGTGGCCCCAGGTTCATTCTACCCCAGCTGAATTGGATATCACCGTCAGAGGAGAAACTATAACCGTTGAAACCGATAAAGAAGCAGATATAGAGTTCATAACAGATAGTAAAAATTACTATCTAGATGGAGAAAACTACGCTTCAGTAGAGAGGAAAACGACATCTGCAAGTTATACAGTCAACAATAACGATACTTATGTCAGGATAAAAGCTACCGTTCATAGAGATATGAGGAATATAATTCTGACCACTATGCCAGCTTGGGTTTTGATCCCAGCATTATTCGTGATGATCGTTCCCGAAGATCTCGAAGATAAATTATTTGTATTATATCAAGAATTATAGTAAAAGAGCCGACTATTTACACCGAAAGAGGCTCTTTTACTAGTTGTGGATGTCGGCACGCTCGTTCAAAAAGTTCCGACTTCCACTATAAATGCTAAAAGAAGGAGAAGAGATCATGGAAAAACATGAGAAAAATGGGTTGATAAGTATATTGGTAGGCATGTGGGTCATCCTCTTATTCACGCGAGCTGAAGTTGCATTTTATTTCAAAGCCCATTTAGGTTTACATCCTCAGATCGTCGTCCCTCTAGTTATCACGGGATCAGCTGTTTTGATGTTTTTCGGGTACATCCAGTTTTCCGGGAAAAAGTAGATTTGTATCACTCGTAAGTTCCGTGTTCGACCGGTTCGCCTTTCTCTATCAGTACTTCTCCTTTGGCTATCACGTACTCTATATCCAGTGTATCTTCATCCAAGAGTATAATATCGGCATCCTTCTCCTCTTCTATGACTCCCTTATCATGGAGTTTGAGCTGCTTCGCTACGTTCGTTGATGTTATCTTAACAGCCTCTTCGATCGAGATGTTTTGTTCAAGGATCAGGTTCTTGAAAACCTCCTTGAGATGTTTCGGTGAAGCAGAACTCATCCCTATCAATTCTCCCTTATCGTCGAATTCTGGTAGGCTTCCACCCGCATCCGTACTCACCTTGATCTTGTCCACAGGAACGCCCTTTTCAATCAATCCTTTTATCGTTTTGCTGGGACCTTGACCATCGCCTGGAGGCTCACCAACCGTGATGTCGATATAGCCGCCTTTCTTGGCGAATCCGATAGCTTCGTCGAGAAGTCTTTCATTGCGGTTGATATGTGTAGGCGCCAACTGCTCTATCGGTATGTCGGTATCTTCTATAGCGTCAAGTAGAGGGGTTAGGCCGCTCTTCTCATCTCCTACGTGGATATTGACGACCCCCGCGTCTCCTGCCAACATGCCTCCCACTCTAGCGTCGGAGATTATCTTTCTCAGTTCTTCTATGGATGGATGAGATGATCTATGGTCGGAAACGGCTATCTTGACGCCTATCATCTTATCGATGGTTATGATGTCTGTCAAGACGTCTTCAGTGATAGTAGGGGAGGGGACTTGATAGGCACCAGTGTAGATCCATGTACTTATGCCTTCATCTTCTAGAGCTCTAGCTTTCATTAGAAGATCCTTTAGAGAGCGTGTTATCCCGTCTGCACCTAGTAGACCTACCGCTGAAGTGATACCTCCTTTCGTAAAGTCGGTGAGCTGTAACGGAGGAGTCCTGTTTTTAGGACCTCCTTCTCCTCCCGCACCGTTGAAATGAACATGGTGATCGATAAATCCTGGAACCGCGATGTACCCAGAACCTTCGATGACGTCTATATCTTTAACAGAAGTGAGAGCGTTCTGATCTATCTCATCTTTCATTGAGGTTATCCTTTTCCCGCAAAACAAAACATCCTTTTCGCCTATATCTTTTGGAGCGTAAATCTTTACATCCTTAATCAATCTCATCATATCACCTTCCATACCTTGTAGTTCTAGACGATTTACGATTATAAATAATCTATCCAAGAAAATTATTTTTTAAATTTAAAAAATAATCACAACATTTTTATTATGAGAGCCTGTAAAAGGACCATGGACAAGAGAACTGTTGTCACTATTATCGGCATAATACTGATAATCGCAGGAGGTGTCTTCATGACGATAACTGAACCTTCCGGATCGGAGGGTTCAGACCCTAGTTTTGGCATCTCCGATGTGAGTGAAGAGACCAGACCGTACCTTCTTCAGGGGATCATATTGGTCGCGATAGGTATCGTCACAGTTCTGATAGCTATGGTCAAGATGGTATGATCTAAGGATGAATCGGTAGGATTGGATTTTGTTACTACGGTAAGGAACATCGAAGCTAATAATCGCCGATGATATCTTCTAAGAATCTATCTAAACGCTCTTTCCAATCATCGGGAAGCGCCTCTCCCTCTTCAGCTCCCTCTTTACCTATCTTGAACTCTACCTCTGCCAGTTTTTCCATCCCCTTTTTGGAAAGTATCTTATCCATATTTTTTAACCAGTTCCTCTTCATCGCATGAGTATTGATTATCGCGTATCTTTTCCCTTCCATGTTCTCCAGTTTTTTCATGAACTTCCTCATATCTTTTTTGATCCTGAAAGCCTCAGTAGGAGATGAGAAGATATATAAGTCCACATGAGGCATGTCTTTAGGGTCCAGCTCGTCCGGTTTGAAGCTCCTTGCTTCAATATCGTTCTCCTCCAGTCTCTCCACTAGATGAGCGATCAATTTTTTTCCATGCCCGTATCTGGACCAATACACTATCACACATTCCATATCATTCACCCACGATAGAAACGATCTTTGGCTATATATATTTAATGAGGATCTATCGGTTCTATGACTAAATGACTTATAGAAATCAGTAAAAAAGGTTGATAATCCGTCATCAGATTAAAATAACCGTAGAAACTTTAGGGTCATAAGATGAACAACAAAGTAATACTGGGAAAAGAGGATATCGATCTTCAAGAGTTCAAGGGAAAGATGGTCTATGACGATACCGACTCTTTGGTAAGTTATACCGAGCGTGCGGAGAAAGAGAGGAAAGGAGCTGAGGTTGAGTCGATCGAGATAGAATCCTACGGGAGTCCAACAAGGAACAGCATGCATAAGGTAAAAGACATGATACAGAAGGAATTTGAAATAAATACTATTGTTTTGATACACCGCATCGGTCACTTCGAACCCGGAGATACAATCAAAGCGGTGCTTATAAGCGCACCTGAGAAGGAGGTCGCGCTGAAAGCTTTGGCCATGACCATAGATATGGTCGAATCGCACGTCCCTATAAAAAAGAGAGTATCAACGACAGATGGAAGAGATTACTGGGTAAAAAGAGCGGACGAGGTCATGAATCTTTACGGTCAGGTAGTAGAAGGGATCTTTGAAGAGGAATGAAAGAGTTATTTCCAGTCGATTAGATTTCGATCGAAAGATATATATTTGTTAGTTTTCGCGAGGTTTTGTCTGTCTGGAACTTTTATGATATTTTCAATGATCGGATCATCCTTATGAATCAATATGTGAATAATGGGACTAAATTATAGTGGAACTCGTAACTTTTTGACGGAATCTTTTAATTGTCTTCAGCACTAGCTTTGTTCTTTGAAGATATATTTGGCTTAGCAACAGGCTCGTCCCTGATCACTTTCTCTTTCCAAGTTCCCTTCAAATAGAAGGCGAAACCAACACCTGCAGCCGCAACGTTACTTATGGCCATGCCCATCCAAACACCGGTCTCACCTAGACCCAAGAACAATCCTAAAAGGAAGACGAAAAGTAGTCTGAAACCCCATATCCTGCCCAGATCTAGGATCATCTTCTGTACAGTATGTCCCGAGCCGCCTAATATGTCCGTTATCCCTCTGAATATGCCGAAGAACGGCATGGTCAATGAGAATATCATCAGGTATTCGGCACCAGAACTTATCACTTCGGGCTGTCCCGGTACTATGAAGCTGAGCAGTATGTTTCTCGAGAGGAATATGATCACCGCTATGAAAGATGTCAATACGAGCAGTGCTGTGAGACCAGTTTTAGTCACCTTTTCAGTCCTATCGATCAGATCAGCGCCCAAACCTTGACCCACCATCGTACTCATCGCCATGGTTACTCCACCCACGACCAGGAAAGTTATGTTCAATATTCGATTTCCCGCACCGTAGGCCGCCGCAGCCACATCAGGATTAGGAAGTCTGTAAACCACGGCCCAGAGTATCAGAAAACCAAGAGCGCTCCCAAATCTACCAGCAGATGCGGGAAGACCGACCTTGAAGAATTGGATTATCTTGGTCGAGTCAGGGATCAAATAGGAGAGTTTCAGCTCTATGCCTAGCTTACCCGAGAACATGAGATATACTGAATAGATGGTCCCTACCGCTCTAGTACCTATAGTGGCGTAGGCCGCACCCTCTATGCCCAACCTGGGTATCGAATAACCGAAGATGGTGGGTACTGTAAAGGACAATGCTCCTATACTGAAAGTAGTGCCGGAACCGAATATGAGGATGGGGTCGATTATCATGTTGAGTGTCACGGTGACAGCTACTATCTTCATAGGCGTTACATTATCTCCCCATCCACGCAGAATGAACATGAACGCGAAAAATAAAAACATCGCAGGAATACCCATGAATATTATCTGGAGGTATCTTGTTCCGTAATCGGCTAGAAGAGCTCCTTCTTCACCAGGAGCGACCAAAAGCTCCAATAGATAAGGACTTGAGAAGTAGCCTATTATACCTAAAAGGATCGAAAGTACTATGATTATGAAGTAGAGCTGCCCCGCATATTCCGACGCCTTCTTGAATTTTTTCGCTCCTGTGTACTGCGATATCAGGGAAAGAGCGGCGATACCCATACCTATCTCCAACGACATTATTATGAAGACTACGGACCATGCTTGGCTTGCCGCTGCCACAGAATAGGTTGCTTCTTCACCGGGTAATCTACCAAGCCATATCGTATCCACCAAGTTATAAAGAGTTCTGAGAAAGGTCGCGACCATTATCGGCCAACCCAGCTTGAACATCACAGCGATGATATTGCCTTCTAGTATCTCATCTTTGCTGGGTCGGCTCATCTTACTCTTGATACTGTTGTAAAGGTTACTAGCTCCTGTCTTAGAGTCGTCGGGCATGATATTAGTTTCGTATGAAACAGTTCTATATAATAGTTTGGTGAAAAACGAAAATCATCATTGTTAGAAGATTGTTGTACGATACTTGATAGGAAGGAGTATATACTGGTTAAAAGAATATTCAAGGTTGATGGTGGAAATGAAAAAACCAAGCATAATCGAGAAAGGAAAAATAGAGATCGCTGGTGTTTGTGGAGATGGAAGTGAAACGACCAAATTATGGAAAAAGTTCTGTAAGAGAGGTGCAGAGTTCGGGGTGAAAAATAAGAATTCGGATCACGGATACGAAGTCCGTAGTTACTCTGGTGAGAGTTGCAAATGCTTCGTTGGATTTTCTGTATCAGATCTAGAAGGAAATGAAGAATTCGATCGATTGACATTGCCCCCTAGTGAATACGCTGTCTTCGAAATTCATGTTGCAGAAGGATACGACAGCCAAAACGAAGCCATGGATGAGTGGATCGATAACAATGAACAGGGATATGTTCAATCAAAATATGAAGGAGAACCTTTTGTGATAGAATATTACGACGAACGTTACAAAGGAGATGAACCGGGATCCATCGTAGAGATATGGGTACCTATCGAAAAGAAATGAATAGGTTTGTTTTTAAAACATCAGAAAGGATCGGTATTTGCTGGATTCATAGGGTATATCACAGTTTCTTGTTTTTCCAGTGATGCGCGCTCATCTTCGATCATGTCGTAGACCCAAAATCCATATACTCGACTTATAGGTATCGGAGAAAGATAGGTGTAAGTTATCACAATATGTCTTGAATCCCTTTTATCTAAAAAATAGACCGCCATCTCTCCGGGTATCCTCGTGATCTCATCGAAATCCAACTGCTCTTCGATATCTTCTAAATACCAGTCATCCGGATTTTGCCTCATCTCTTCTAGGACCGCGTCCGTATCGCGATATGGACCTATCTGTCTTCTTACCGGGTCATAAACTCTAGATCGACCGAGACCACCGAAATACCGCCTATCCCGAGACATAGTGATGTCAGATAGATCGGAGAATGTAAAATTCATGACAGGAAGAAATATAAGCAAAAATACAACGAGAAAAACCTGGAGTTTCTTTATATCTCCCATGTGCTTCCTCAACATCGGGGAGGAACGGTCTTCTCTACCCTCTCCAAATTTACTGATGCCCGTTATGAAGTCCTTTTTCCTCCATATGATCAAGATCGGGATTATCAACCCGAGTGGGAATAGGACGTAGTAAACGAAGTAAAGTAGGTACATCATCATCTCATCTGACATGGTCACACTCGTATGATTTTACAGTGTCAGAACTAAATAAAAGTTTTCATCTGGTGAATCGATGAAGAAAAACAAGAATGCATTATATTCCTAACGAAAATTTTAAACGAAAGCCGTATATTAGGTGGATACATATTCGGAAGCATCTATATCTTTTTCAGTCCTGTGATATTATCCTCTGAGGCGAGTCGTCCGTTCGGGACTGGCGCGCTTTACATGATGATTGTTGCATTTTTGGTTTTGATCTACGGAGTGAAAACGAGAAAGGAAGGACTGATAGTCTCTACTTGTGGTATCATAATAGTAGCCATGTGGTTCATCCCATTTTCTTTCTTCGACTCCGAAGCGTTCTATATGATAATCGTGTTAGGTATACTCACCGCGCTGATACTGATAGGGATCGCATGGTTTTTAAGAAGATTTTCTGATCGATAAGTGTCTAAGATATTCTTTTTGTATCTTACCAGTAATCATCGTCTATCTCCATCTGAACATCTTCGTAGACCATCTCTAGTAGATATTCAATGTCATCGTGCTCGAATTCGACATATCTTCCTTTATTGCTTTGAACTTTGGCTTTCCACATCGAGTCGCCTTTACTTATCTCTATCTCGCATATCGGTTCTTCCATGATATTTCACCCTTGAAGGAAGAGGAAAGAGGAGATGTATAAGTAGTTTTGGAAGTTTCGTAGATGGTG
>Ga0207421_10003885_pt1 | contig 17547 bp, 14 predicted proteins | sample SodLakKL_010_SED_4_FD_187542 | JGI IMG/M metagenome (GOLD analysis project Ga0207421, IMG submission 187542) | Alkaline sediment microbial communities from Lake Tanatar, Kulunda Steppe, Russia - 8KL_010_SED (SPAdes) (version 2) | ecosystem: Environmental > Aquatic > Non-marine Saline and... | reverse complement strand
AGGGCACGTTCCATTCCGAACAAGCCATCGCTTACGGCACCAAGATGGTCGGCGGCGTGACCCCAGGCAAAGGCGGCAGCACCCATCTGGACCTGCCCGTCTTCAACTCGGTCCATGAAGCGCGCCACGTCACCGAAGCCAACGCTTCGGTCATCTATGTGCCGCCGCCGTTTGCTGCCGACTCGATCCTCGAAGCGATCGACGCCGAGATGGAACTGATTATCTGCATCACCGAAGGCATCCCTGTGCTGGACATGATGCGCGTCAAGCGCGCGCTTGAAGGGTCCAAATCCCGCCTGATCGGGCCAAACTGCCCCGGTGTCATCACGCCTGACGCCTGCAAGATCGGCATCATGCCTGGCCATATCCACCGTCGCGGGTCGGTCGGTGTTGTGTCACGCTCTGGCACGCTGACCTATGAAGCCGTGAAACAGACGTCTGATTCCGGTCTGGGCCAGTCCACTGCCGTCGGCATTGGCGGCGATCCGATCAAAGGGTCCGAGCATATCGATATTCTTGAGATGTTCCTCGCTGATGATGAGACACATTCGATCATCATGATCGGTGAAATCGGCGGTTCCGCCGAAGAAGAAGCCGCGCAATTCCTTGCGGACGAACGCAAGAAAGGCCGTTGGAAACCAACCGCCGGTTTCATCGCTGGCCGCACCGCCCCTCCGGGCCGTCGCATGGGTCATGCGGGTGCAATCGTTGCGGGCGGCAAAGGCGACGCCGAAAGCAAGATCGAAGCGATGAAATCCGCTGGTATCATCGTGGCCGACAGCCCCGCCACGCTGGGCGAGGCTGTGTTGAAAGCGATCGGGTAAGTCGGGGTTCACCCGACACCCACCTACGGCGGGGGCCGCCCCCCGCCGGACGATATTTAACAAAGGTCCCCTGTCATGAACGACCATTCCCCGAACGATGTGTTCCACGCTTCCAGCTTTTTGCAGGGGCATAACGCAGCCTATGTGGAGCAGTTATATGCCCGCTATGCCGATAATCCGGGGGCGGTCGACGAAAGCTGGCAGGCATTTTTCCGCAGCCTTGGCGACACCGCCGCCGATGCGCAGGCAGAGGCCGCAGGCCCAAGCTGGGCGCGCCGCGACTGGCCGCCAGTGCCGAATGACGATCTGACCGCGGCGCTTGACGGTCAATGGCCCGCCGAACCTGCCGCCGCTGGTGACAAGATCAAAGCGAAAGCCGCAGAAAAAGGCGTGACGCTGGACGAAAAACAGGTCCGCAACGCCGTACTTGATTCGCTGCGCGCGTTGATGATTATCCGCGCCTACCGTATCCGCGGCCATCTGATTGCCGATCTGGACCCGCTAGGCATGCGCGAAACCGTGCCGCATCCGGAACTGGACCCCGCCAATTACGGCTTTACCGCTGCCGACATGGACCGCCCGATTTTCATCGACAATGTGCTGGGTCTTGAGGTCGCAACTATGGCCGAGATTATGGCCATTGTGCAGCGCACCTATTGCGGCACCTTTGCGCTGCAATACATGCATATTTCCAACCCAGAAGAGGCCGGCTGGCTGAAAGAACGCATCGAAGGCTACGGCAAGGAAATCAGCTTTACCCAGAACGGACGCAAGGCGATCCTGAACAGCCTTGTGCAGGCCGAAGGCTTTGAAAAGTTCCTGCACGTCAAATATATGGGGACCAAGCGGTTCGGCCTGGATGGTGGCGAAAGCCTGATCCCCGCGATGGAACAGATCATCAAACGGGGTGGCCAGCTTGGGCTGGAAGACATCGTAATCGGCATGCCGCACCGTGGCCGTCTGTCGGTGCTGGCGAACGTCATGCAGAAACCCTATCGCGCGATTTTTAACGAATTTCAGGGTGGTTCGTTCAAACCGGAAGATGTCGATGGTTCGGGCGATGTGAAATACCATCTTGGCGCGTCCAACGACCGCAGCTTTGACGACAACACCGTCCACCTGTCCTTGACCGCCAACCCCAGCCACCTCGAGGCTGTGAACCCCGTTGTGCTGGGCAAGGTCCGCGCCAAGCAGGACCAGAAGAAAGACACCGACAAGACCAAGGTCATGGCGATCCTGCTGCATGGCGATGCGGCCTTTGCTGGTCAGGGCGTCGTTGCGGAAGGGTTCGGTCTGTCCGGCCTGCGCGGGCACCGCACAGGCGGGACGATGCACATCGTGGTGAACAACCAGATCGGTTTCACCACTGCGCCGCATTTCAGCCGGTCCAGCCCCTATCCCACCGATATCGCGCTGATGGTCGAAGCCCCGATTTTCCACGTCAACGGTGACGATCCAGAGGCTGTGGTCCACGCCGCCCGTGTTGCGACCGAATTCCGCCAGAAGTTCCACAAAGACGTGGTGCTGGATATCATCTGTTACCGCCGCTTTGGTCACAACGAAGGCGACGAGCCGATGTTCACCAACCCGGTCATGTACACCAAGATCAAGAAACAAAAGACCACGCTGACGCTTTATACTGAACGTCTGGTCAAGGACGGCCTGATCCCCGAAGGCGAGATCGAGGACATGAAAGCCGCGTTTCAGGCCCACCTGAACGAGGAATTCGAGGCTGGAAAAAACTACAAACCCAACAAGGCCGATTGGCTGGACGGGCGCTGGTCACATCTCGACCGGATGAAGGAAAAGAAATACCAGCGCGGCAAGACGGCAATTTCTGATGATACCTTTGCCAGCATCGGCAAAGCTTTGACGACCGTGCCGGATAATTTCCCGACCCATAAAACCATCGACCGCCTGCGTGACGCCAAGGCGCAGATGTTTGAAAAAGGCACCGGCATCGACTGGGCAACAGGCGAAGCGATGGCCTTTGGCTCGCTTTTGCTGGAAGGTTACCCCGTGCGCTTGTCCGGTCAGGACAGCACGCGCGGCACGTTCAGCCAGCGGCATTCGGCCTTTATCAATCAGGAAAACGAAGATCGATACTATCCCCTGAACAACATCCGCGAAGGTCAGGCAAAGTACGAAGTCATCGATTCGATGCTGTCGGAATATGCGGTCTTGGGTTTCGAATATGGCTATTCGCTGGCCGAACCCAACGCATTGACCCTGTGGGAAGCGCAGTTCGGCGATTTCGCCAATGGCGCACAGATCATGTTCGACCAGTTCATTTCGTCGGGCGAAAGCAAATGGTTGCGGATGTCCGGCCTCGTCTGCCTTCTGCCGCATGGCTATGAAGGGCAAGGGCCGGAACATTCCAGCGCGCGTCTGGAACGGTTCCTGACCATGTGTGGCGGTGACAACTGGATTGTTGCCAATTGTACGACGCCTGCGAACTATTTCCACCTGTTGCGCCGCCAGCTGCACCGCAGCTATCGCAAACCGCTGATCCTGATGACACCAAAATCCTTGCTGCGCCACAAACTGGCCGTGTCAAAGAAGGAAGAATTCACCACCGGATCCAGCTTTCACCGGGTGCTGTGGGATGATGCGCAATACGGCAATTCCGAAACCAAACTGGTCGCCGACGACAAGATCAAGCGCGTGGTGATGTGTTCGGGCAAGGTCTATTACGACCTGCTGGAAGAACGCGATGCGCGCGGTGTGGATGATGTCTATATCCTGCGGTTTGAACAATTCTATCCCTTCCCCGCGCAATCCGCGATGAAGGAACTGGAACGGTTCAAGAATGCCGAAATGATCTGGTGTCAGGAAGAACCCAAAAATCAGGGGGCGTGGTCCTTTATGGAACCGAACCTTGAATGGGTGCTGACACGGATCAAGGCAAAGCACACCCGCCCCGTCTATGCAGGGCGCAGCGCCGCTGCCAGCCCGGCCACCGGTCTGGCCAGCAAGCACAAAGCAGAACAAGAAGCGCTGGTAGATGATGCGCTGACCATCAAAGGAACAAAGAAATGACCACCGAAGTCCGCGTCCCCACACTTGGCGAATCCGTGACCGAGGCGACGATCGCCACATGGTTCAAGAAACCCGGCGATGCCGTGGCTGTCGATGAAATGCTGTGCGAGCTGGAAACCGACAAGGTCACGGTCGAGGTGCCCAGCCCCGTCGCCGGCACATTGTCTGAAATCGTCGCTGCCGAAGGTGAAACCGTCGGCGTCGACGCGCTGCTGGCCCAAATTGCCGAAGGCGATTCCGCACCCGCGCCAAAGAAAGAAGAACCCAAGGCCGACAGCAAATCTGACGCGGGTATCACCCAGACCAGCGCCGGCCCGGAAGACACCAAGCCGCGCGATCCCGAAGACGCGCCTTCGGCCAAAAAGTTGATGTCTGAAAATGACCTGACCGACGTCAAAGGCACCGGCAAAGACGGCCGCGTCATGAAAGAAGACGTGCTAAAGGCGCTGACTGCAAAGTCCGACGCCCCTGCCCCCGCTTCCGCACCTCGTGCGCCAGTGGCCGCCAGCGATGAAGCCCGCGAAGAACGTGTCAAGATGACCCGTCTGCGCCAGACCATCGCCAAGCGTCTGAAAGACAGCCAGAACACCGCCGCCATGCTGACCACCTATAACGAGGTCGACATGACCGAGGTGATGGCACTGCGCGACGCCTACAAGGATCTGTTCGCCAAGAAACATGGCGTGAAACTGGGCTTTATGTCCTTTTTCACCAAGGCCTGTATCCACGCCCTGAACGAAGTCCCCGAAGTGAACGCCGAAATCGACGGCACCGATGTGGTTTATAAAAGCTACGTCCACATGGGGATCGCCGCAGGCACACCCACCGGCCTTGTGGTGCCGGTGATCCGTGATGCCGACCAGATGTCATTCGCCGATATCGAAAAAGCAATTGCCGCGATGGGTGCCAAAGCCCGCGACGGCAAATTGTCGATGGCCGAAATGCAGGGCGGCACGTTCACCATTTCAAACGGTGGCGTTTATGGCTCGCTGATGTCCTCGCCGATCCTGAACCCCCCGCAGTCCGGTATTCTTGGCATGCACAAGATTCAGGATCGTCCGATGGCGATCAACGGTCAGGTGGTGATCCGCCCGATGATGTATCTGGCGCTGTCCTATGACCACCGGATCGTGGACGGCAAAGGCGCTGTGACCTTCCTTGTGCGCGTCAAAGAAGCGCTGGAAGACCCACGCCGTTTGTTGATGGATCTGTAAGCAAGGCGGGGATAACCCTGCCTACGTAGGTCGGGGTTATCCCCGACCGCCCCCAACCAAAAGGCGCTGACCATGACCCCCGAACTGACCGTCCTCGCCCTCGCGGGTTTGTTGCAAGGTCTGCAATTCGTGCTGATGTCGGTGCCTGCGAACCTAGAATTGGGCCCCGGCAAAACCGCCGGGCCGCGTGATCCGGGCAGGCTCGGCAAGCCGCTGATCGAACAGGTCAGCCCCAAGACAGGCCGCCTGTTTCGCGCGCTAAATAACCATTTTGAAGGTTTAATACTGTTCACGCTTGCCGTTGTCGTCGTTACGCTCGGCGATAAGGCGACGGGTCTGTCTGCGGTCTGCGCTTGGGTCTATCTGGGTGCGCGGGTGCTGTATGTCCCCGCTTATTATTTCGGCCTGACCCCGTGGCGGTCGGTGATCTGGATGGTTGGTTTCGGTGCCACCATGCTGATGATCATCTCGGCCCTTTTCTGAAGTTTCAAGGAGTTAACTCATGTCCAGCTATGATGTCATCTTTATCGGCGCAGGCCCCGGCGGTTATGTCGGCGCAATCCGTGCGGCGCAACTGGGCCTAAAGGTCGGCTGTGTCGAAGGCCGCGCCACATTGGGCGGCACCTGCCTGAACGTCGGCTGCATCCCGTCCAAGGCGATGCTGCACGCGACCCATATGCTGCACGAAGCAGAGCATAACTTTGCCACGATGGGGCTGAAGGGCAAAGCGCCGAGCGTCGACTGGAAGCAGATGCTGTCCTACAAAGACGACACGATCGCCCAAAACACAGGCGGGATCGAATTTTTGTTCAAGAAAAACAAAGTCGACTGGATCAAGGGCTGGGCGACCATCCCCGAGCCTGGCAAGGTCAAGGTCGGCGATGATGTGCACGAGGCGAAACATATCGTCATCGCATCCGGTTCTGCTGCCGCCAGCCTGCCCGGCGTCGAAGTGGACGAAAAGACCGTTGTCACCTCGACCGGTGCGCTAGAGCTGGGCAAGATCCCCAAAACCATGGTCGTGATCGGTGCAGGCGTAATCGGGCTGGAGCTTGGGTCGGTTTATGCCCGTCTGGGCGCGGATGTGTCGGTGATCGAATATCTTGACGCCATCACTCCCGGCATGGACGCGGAAATCGCACGCCAGTTTCAGAAGATGCTGACCAAGCAAGGGCTGAAATTCACCCTTGGTGCGGCTGTACAGGGTGTTGCGGTCAAAGGTGGCAAAGCCACCGTGACCTACAAGCTGCGCAAGGATGACAGCGAACACACAATGACCGCTGACACTGTGCTGGTTGCAACGGGTCGCAAGCCCTATACCGAGGGTCTGGGTCTGGCAGAACTGGGCGTCGAAATGTCCGACCGCGGTCAGATCAAAACCGACAGCAGATATGCGACCAACGTCAAAGGCATCTATGCTATCGGCGACACGATCGCAGGCCCGATGCTGGCCCATAAGGCCGAGGATGAAGGCATGGCCGTCGCCGAAGCTATCGCCGGACAGCACCCGCATGTGAATTACAATATCATTCCCGGTGTGATCTACACCCACCCCGAGGTCGCCAACGTCGGCGCGACCGAAGAAATGCTGAAGGAAGAGGGCCGCGCCTACAAGGTTGGTAAATTCCCCTTCATGGGCAATGCACGGGCAAAGGCAAATTTCGCGGGCGACGGTTTCGTGAAAATTCTTGCGGACAAGGAAACCGACCGCATTCTGGGCGCGCATATCATCGGCCCGATGGCAGGCGATCTGATCCACGAAATCTGCGTCGCGATGGAATTCGGCGCCGCCGCCGAGGATCTGGCCCGCACCTGCCACGCCCACCCCACCTATTCAGAGGCAGTGCGCGAAGCTGCCCTAGCCTGCGGTGATGGCGCAATCCACGCCTGATACGGCACTGAATCAAACGCTGGATGGCGGTGCCCTTGAACAGGCATCGCCATTTTTTCAACTTTAGGGCGAATGTCACTTTAGTGGGTTTTTTCCACCACATCTCTGCCACATTCGCTTCGTTAACTAAGATGTAACCAAGGTACAGGTTCTCGGGTTGACGATTAAAATTTTTCTTGCTGCATTTTTTATGGGTATCTGGTCCGGCGCACCCGCACAGGCGCATGCTGATGACACAGGGTTCTTCAACGATCTTGCGTTTGTTGCCCAAACCCGCATCGCAGGTCCGGCGCAACATGATCTGGCGCTGTGTCACACGACCTATGATTTCCGCCTGCTTGGTCTGGCCGTAACGCGGCAGATCACCGGATTTGCGTTGTCGATTGATGGCTGTCAGTCATTGCCGGGCCTTCCGCTGACAACGGACGAATTTCTTGCTGCACAATCCTTGGGTTTGATTGACGCCTCAATCCCGCTGCCGGACCAGTCGGGCTGGCAGTCGTGGTTGCACCAATACGGTCTTTGGGCCGCTGTGGGGCTGGCGATGTTGGCTGTGGTGATCCGGCGGATGAAAGCCTTGTTGGGGATCGAACCTGCATCAGGATTGCGTAAAATGGCGGCGAAGCGCATTTTGTCTGCAATGTGCCATGTCAGTAAATGCGACGGCACAGTCACCGCATCCGAAATCGCATTAATTGCAGATACGGCGCAGCGTCTGACCGGACGCGTGTTTTCGGTGTCAGAGATCAGTCAGCTTGTTGAACAGGTTGATCCGGTTCGTGACCATGTCGCCTATGGCCACGGATTGGGTGACCATGAAAAAGACCTGATGCTGCGCGGCGTGCTTAGCATCGCTATCGCCAGTGGCCGGATCTTTCCCGAGGCTTATGAATTTGTCATTTCATTGGCGCATGGGCTGGGTATCCCGGCCAAGGATTTCCGCCGCGTGCTGGGTCTGGCGATCATCGATATGAATACCCGCGGGACATAGCGCACAATCGGCTGTTTTCGCTGGGGCCGCAAATCTTGGAGCCTCCGGCGGGGATATTTTTACTCGGACGATGATGGAAGGGCGTGACCTGATCACCCCTTGAGCATGCGCAACCCTTGGGTCACGTCGGTACGGATCGCCAGTCGCAGGCCGGGTTCGTCGCCCGCTTTCAGCGCGCTGAGGATAAGTTTGTGATGATAGGGTGGTTCTTTACGGTTCAAACGCCCGTAAAGCGCGCGCATCGTCGGCCCCAGTTGCAGCCAGACTGTTTCTGTCATCGCCAGCATCGCGGGGGCCTGCGCACGCAGGTAAAGCATCCGGTGAAATTCAAGATTCATCCGGATATAGCCTGTCGCGTCATGCCGCGCGACCATCTGGCTGACGCCCTGATTGATGACCTCTAACCGGTCGATCAGTGCAAAGTGGGCGCGCGGCAATGCCCGCGACGCCAGTTCAGGTTCCAGCAAGGCCCGCAAGGTCGCCAGTTCCTCGATCCGTTCGTTGGACAGGGCCGGTGTCGAAACCCGGCCGGACGAGGACAAAAACAACGCACCTTCCGCCACCAACCTGCGCACCGCTTCGCGTGCGGGCGTCATCGAAACCTCGAAGGTTTTGCCAATGCCGCGCAATGTCAGCGCAGCGCCCGGGCCGATTTCACCGTGCAGGATCTGCGTGCGCAGCGCCCGGTACACCCGTTCATGGGCAGAGGTGGTTGAATCGATGGGGCGGGGTTGGATCAGCATGGCCGGAATGTGATCACAAACGCAGGCGCGGTCAATCGTCGAAACGCAGACGGTGCAGGCTTTCTCCGTTGGTGCGCAACCAGTGACGGTGCTGATCGTAATCAGGGCATAGTTGCGCGACAACCGCCCAGAACGCAGCACTGTGGTTCATTTCGCGCAAATGCGCGACTTCGTGGGCGGCGACGTAATCCAGCACCGCAGGTGGAGCCATGATGAGACGCCACGAATACATCAACACCCCCTTGCTGGAACACGATCCCCAGCGCGAACGTGTGTCACGTATCGACAAGCGGTTATAAGACAGGCCAAGCGACGCGGCATACCTGTCAGATGCCTCGGCCAACGCGTCGCGTGCCATCGCGCGCAGCCGTGCGCGCACGGCAACACCAGTGCTGCGGGTCACGGGCACCTCGATCCGGTCCTCAAGCAGGCGCAGCCGCGCGCCTTGCGTGACCACACGCCCCCTGCCCTGCACCGGCACGATGCTGCCAATGCCCACCATCTCTGACGGTGCCATCTTGTCCAGATGCCCGCGCAGCCAGCTTTCCTTGTCGCGCAGAAAGGCGATTCCCTCGCGATCGGGGGCGCCTTGCGGCATTGTCAGCGTCACCCGCCCGTCCAGCCGCGATATCCGCAGCGACAAACGCCGTGCCTGCGCAGATTTGCGCAGAGTTACGTCAATCGGGGGGTTGCCATGCAACGTGTGACGGCCCATATCCAGCTTTCTAAATCCAGCAGCGCCAAAGCCTTTGACACCCTGTCTTGCTTATGGCAGTTGGCATCGATCACCCGCAAGGGGCGACCAAGTTTTTGAAGGGATAGCCTATGCCTAACGAAGAATGGGGCACAAAGCGCCTTTGCCCCGAAACCGGCAAACGCTTTTACGACCTGAACGCAAGACCGATCATCAGCCCGTACACGGGCAAAGAGGTGGCCGTTGATACATCCAAGACCCGTACAATGGTCGCGGATGCCGAAGACTTGCAAACCAAGAAAATGCGCGACACCGACGATGACGATGATCTGGTTCTCGACGACGACGAGGATGAAGATGTCGATCTGGGCGATGATGTGCTTGAAGATGACGACGACGAAGACACTGTGTCGTTCGACGACCTTGGCGACGTCGCTGCCAAGACCGACGACGACTAAAAGCTACTATCCGGGCGCGATTTGTACTTGATCTCGCCCGGTCTGCTGCATAGACAGCAGCACGCGACGCAAGTTGCACGTGGGGCCATAGCTCAGATGGGAGAGCGCTTGCATGGCATGCAAGAGGTCAGGGGTTCGATTCCCCTTGGCTCCACCAAATTCCTTCCACGAAAAAGATTAATCTGCCAGCCAGTCTGGTTTTGCGATCGTCAGTCGCAAGATCGCCGCTAGCGCAAAGGCATCTTCGATTCGGTCTTGTACCAGCCAGTCGCGCAACGCAGCCCGTGTGATTTCAAAATTCTTAAGCGCCTCGCCATCGCCGACACCCAGCGGGGTGTCTTTGACATCGGCCCAGAACAAGGCGACCCGCGCCGCAAGCAATCCGGTATCAGGGCGCAAATAACCTAGCGGGTGTAGATCATCTGCCGCAACCAGCAGCCCGGTTTCTTCGTGCAATTCGCGCAGGGCACATGCGGCGGCTGTTTCGCCCTCGTCACGCAATCCGCGCGGAATTTCAAAGGTTTCAGCCCCTGCTTGGGACCGCCGCCGATGGGATTGCAGGATCACACCATGGGTCGTCACCGGTAGAATCGCCGCCCCCGCCACATCGCCCGGGGGGACATTTTTGTGCTCGACCCAGAACCATCCGTCATCCTCGACCACGCGGAACCATTTATTTTCTTTATTCATCGACAATTTCGACTCCGATCTGGTTGATCAATCTTGGATACAGCCCGAACCAATTGCGGCGGTCAAACCAGCCCATCCCTTTATCCTGCGCCTTGTCTTCGAGATAGCCGACGGCGGCGTCAGTCAGCGCGCGTAGGATTTCCTCGGTCGCCAGCGACGAGATAAACGAAAATACCCGTGCGCCAGTGCGCAGGTGCCCGATCTCGCGCCGATAATTGCGCAGGTTGACCGTGCCGGACAAGAACGCGGTCGGCAGCCCGCCCAAGACGGGAATGCGGTCCATGGCAAAGGCTTCGCCACGCCGCACGAACAGACTGTTATAGGCCGCATCCACAATTCCGATCCGCAGACGGTCCTGATCGGCCATTGGCAATGGCGAACCGTTTATCGCCGCATACCAGTCGGATCGCGACACCAGAGTTTCGGGGGCGATGTTTGCGGCGCTGATCAGCGCTGCCGCACCGGGGTTACGTGCGATGCGCCGCGCTATCGCCTTTGCCAGCGCATCGGGGTTGCGCGTGATGGGGGACGTGCCTGCGCTGTAAAGCGCTAGCAATCCGTCAATCCGGTCCAGATCGCGCAAGATCAGGTCGCGTTCCGCCTGCGTCATTGCAGCCTTCGTGCGGCCGCCCAGTCGCGACAGGCGATATGACGGCGGCAGCGCATTGAAATAATCGACAAGCGATAGCTGGCCATCACTAAACATGCCGCGCAGCGACAACGACCCTGCCCCTTCTTCGCGGTACCAGATTTCAAGATCGGGGCGGGCCAGCACATCAGCAATGCCATTGTTGTCGATCAGCAGATTGACGGACATCACGACCCCTTGGGCAAAGGCTGCGCCCAACAGCAACCGCTTGGCCACTTCTTCCTGCGACAACTGGCGCACCGAATCGCAATTGGCCAGAAACAGCCGTTCTTTGAGGATCATGCGCCGCATCCCTGTAGTCCTAGAGTGCAATCTGGCGAAACCGTCAAGCGAAGGCAATGTCGCTACCGCATGACAACCTTTTCTTCATGCCTCGCTGTTAGGGTTGCGGGCGATGAAACATAAACTGCCTTCACAGCATTACCTGATCTGGCCGGACGGGCCGGGGGAATTGCGCCTTTCCGAATTGTTGGGCGCGCTTAGTCATGCGCTTGATACGACCGAAGGGCAGCCATTGGGCCATGCGATCCGTGTCACATGGATTGGCTGTGCCATTGGCGAACGGCTGGGTCTGGCGGGGGATGAACTGCATGATCTTTATTATACGCTGCTGTTAAAAGATCTGGGGTGTTCATCCAATGCCGCGCGGATTTGCCAATTGTATCAGGTAAATGATCAGGTTTTCAAAAACGCGTTCAAACTGGTGGATGGCAGCACAGGGTCTGCCATGCGGTTCCTGTTTCAGCACACCGCACCGGGTGGGTCAGTGTTGCGGCGGGCACGCACGCTGGCGCATGTGATGCGCCATGCCGGGCCGATCGTGGATGATCTGATTGTCACGCGCTGCGAACAAGGCGCAGCTATAGCACGCGATATGGGTTTTTCAGACAGGGTCGCGCAGGGCATCCATGCGCTGGACGAACATTGGGATGGGTCAGGAAGGCCCGATCATGTTTCTGGCACGGCCATCCCGCTGGGCGCGCGGATCGCACTAGCAGCGCAGGTTGCGGATGTTTTCATGACACATGGCGGCGTCGGCAATGCCATGGACGAGATTACAGCGCGGCGCGGGATTTGGTTTGACCCGGCCGTCGCCGATGCTGCCTTGGCCGTCCTGCGCGACAAAGCGGTTTTGGCCAGCCTTGCCAGCCCCGATCTGGCCGACATCGTTTTCGCGCATTCTGCAGCCAGTCAGACAATGGGGTTGGACGATGCCGTACTAGACCGCATCATCGCCGGTTTTGCCCGTGTGATCGACGCCAAAAGCCCCTTTACCCGCAACCATTCTGCCAGAGTTGCGACCTACGTGAACCACCTGACCGTTGCATTGGGGTGCAATACCACGACACAGCGTTGGATGCACCGCGCAGCGTTGCTGCACGACATCGGCAAACTGGGGGTGCCGAACCGCATTTTGGACAAGCCGGGCCAGTTGGACGCGACTGAACGGGCTGTCATCGAAGGGCATACGCTGACAGGGCGCAACATTCTGGGCCAGATCACGCTTTTGGCGCAGGTCGGCCATCTGGCGGCGGCACATCATGAACGGCTGGATGGCACGGGCTATCCGTTGCGCCTTAGCGGGGATCAGATCAGCATGGATGTGCGCATTCTTAGCTGTGCCGACATCTATGATGCGCTGGCTGCCGAACGACCGTACAAACCGGCATTCGCACCCGACAAGGTGCGCGCAATCATGGACCGGATGGTTGGTGTTGAGATTGATCCGCAATGCTATGACGCGCTGCGGGATACTTTGCTGGCATGACGTGCAGCAGGCAAACACACCTGCCGCACGATGGTTTTACAGCAACCCGTTGGGCAGCGGCTGTTCATTGGCGGTATTGATCCGCCGGAACCACAGCGTCAACGCCGCCGAGGTCAGCACGATAAACAGCGAATAAAGCGCTGGCACGGCCATGATCCCCTGCGCCTCGGTCCCGCTGAAGGTGAACGCGATGATCGCAATCGCCAAGGGCCCGTTCTGGATACCGGTTTCCAGCGCCACAGTACGCGCATTGCGCGGGTGCAGCCGGAGGAGTTTGGCAAAACCATAGCCAATGGCAAAGCCGAAAAGCCCTAGCGTGATCGCTGCGAAATAGGTGCCCCATGTCGTTGCCAGCAGAAATTCCCAATTCCGCGGAATCCATGACACGATCAGGAACACAATGAACACCAGCGCCAGCAATGATCCGAAAAATTCGGTCACAGCACCGACATTGGCGTTGAACTTGCGCAGCACCATCCCGATGGCGACCGGGACCAGCAGCAGGATCAGTGTCACGATGATATTCTCGCGCGGGATATCAAGATCAAGAGCGCCAGCATAGATCAGCAACACGATCGGGATCAGGATCACGCCAAAAACAGTAGAGGTCACCGTCATCAACACCGACAACGCCAGATTACCTTTGGAAAAATAGGTAAAGATGTTCGACGTCGTGCCCCCCGGCATACAGGCCATAATCAAAATGCCAATCTTGATCGGGTCCGACACCGGCAAGGTCGTCGCCAGCACAAAACCGATCAGCGGCATGAACCCGAATTGCGAAATCACCCCGACGCCCAGACCGTAGGGACGTTTCAGCGCCAGCACAAAATCACGCGGGGTCAGGGATGCGCCCATCCCCAGCATGATTACGAAAATCATCAGTGCCAGAACGGCCTGCTCAAGTGGTCCGACCATCTTACACCTCTGTCTTTACAAAATGTTGCATCATGCTGCCTTTGCCTTTTCTTCGGCGCGCAGATCCTTGCGAAGGATCTTGCCCACGTTCGATTTTGGCAGCTCTTCGCGGAATTCCACGAATTTCGGCACTTTGTAGCCGGTCAGATGTTCCTTGCAGTAGGCGCGCAGGCTGTCCTTGGTCAGCCCGTCTTCACGCACAACGACGAAAGCTTTCACCGCTTCGCCTGCCGCGCCGTCGGGCACCCCGATCACCGCGACTTCGAGCACATCGGGATGGGCCGCGATGACATCCTCTATCTCGTTGGGGTAGACGTTAAAGCCGGACACCAAGATCATATCTTTCTTGCGGTCCACGATGCGGAAGTACCCGTCAGGTTCCATGATCCCGACGTCACCGGTCAGCAACCAGCCGTTCTGAATGGTCTTTGCGGTCTCATCCGGTTTGCGCCAATAGCCCAGCATGATCTGGGGGCCTTTGGCGATCAGCTCTCCCGCCTCGCCTTGCGGCACGTCGGCGCCATCTTCATCTACGCAGCGCACATCGGTAGATGGCAGCGGCACTCCGATGGACCCGTGGCGCACCTTACCGAATGGATTGAAGGTCAGAACAGGCGAGGATTCAGTCAATCCATAGCCTTCGAGAACCGGTTTGCCGGTCACTTCTTCCCAGCGTTCTGCGACGACCTTTTGCAAGGCCATACCACCGGCAGAGGCGAATTTCAGATGGCGTGGCGGGGTATCCAGAAACCACGTTTCATTGTTCAGCCCGTTGAACAACGTATTCACGCCGCTAAGCCATGTGATCTTGTAGTTTTCGAACGCCCGTTTCAGGTTCGTTAAAGGCCGCGGGTTCGGAATCAGGATGTTGCGGGCACCGATGGAATAAAAGCCAAGGAAATTCACCGTAAATGCAAAGATATGGTAAAGCGGCAAGGCGGTCAGCGCGACCTCTTTGCCTTTTTCCAGATTGGTGATCATCGACATGGTCTGCGCCATGTTCATCAGAATGTTCGCGTGCGACAGCATCGCCCCTTTCGATACGCCCGTTGTGCCGCCGGTGTATTGCAAGCAGGCGACGTCATCGGGTTTGATCGTGCTGCGATACGCCTCGATCGCGTTGTGCAGGCTGTCGTGTTTCGCGCGCCCTGCGGCGATTGCATCAGGTAGGCGAATATGCGGGATCGTGACGGGCAGGACAGACTTGTCCCAATGTTTCTGCACCAGACCGACAATCATCCGTGGCAGGCGTGGCAGATACTCAGCCACCCGCGTGACGATGACATTCTTGACCGGATAGGTCTTGACCGCCTCGGCCAGTTTGTCGGCGAACATATCCACGACGACCACCGCTGCAGGTTCGGCATCAGCGAATTGTTTGGCCATCTCCTCGGCGGTATAAAGCGGGTTGACGTTGACCAGCACACAGCCAGCCTTGAACACCGCCATGGCGGCAACCGGATAGGCCAGACAATTCGGCACCTGAACGGCGACCCTGTCGCCTGCTTGCAGCCCCGCGATATCGCGGAAATATACGGCAAGAGCGTCAGACATTTCATCGGCTTGCCGGAATGTCAGTGTCCCGTTCATGCCGTTTGGCAGGACGGTTGTGAATGCAGGTAAGTCACCATAAACGGCAGCGGTCGAGGTGATGAAATCACCCAGACTGCGATATGCCATGTCATCAATGGTGCTAGGGACAGACTGGCCATATACAGCCGCCCACGGACGGTCATTTCCCAAATTGCTTCCTCCCAAAAGCCGTTTTTTCAAGCCTAGCCAGAATAATCGCTTTGTGAAGCCAGTGATTGATCAAGGACGTTACGTCGTGACACCTGTCAGTCACCCCAAATACATGAAACTGTGTACGTTAACCGGTTATTGGCAATCGGCACCAGAGCTTTGCACAAGGCCGCCCTGTTGACACAAGCAATCAAATCTGGCCTGTCCGCAGATAGTTAAGGTGTGATTAATTTTTCTCGTCGGGCAGAGCTTGGCTTTTTCTTGGTGTTAGCAGGCATGGGCCGGAACACAGTCGCTAAGTATTTGTCTGAATTTAAACATTTGATTTTTGGAAGGCGGGCAGCCGCTGACTGATAGAAATTTGGTACAAAATGAACTATTCAGGCCCCATCCTGATGACCGGCGACCAGATCGCGATGATCTCTGGGCAGCCAACAAATCAAGGCAATCCAGGCGATGCCAATTTCGGCATGGTGATGAACGGCGTCACTGCGTTTGGCGGTGCAAATGATGTTTACCGGCTGGTTTGGCATAACAACACCAACGCCACAGCGACGTTTTTCAATAACGGTCAATGGTGGCGCTTGCAGGAATATAAAGGCACCGGCGATCCAACGCAGGACGAAGACGGATGGTCCAATGTCGGCGGATATAACAACCTGAACCCCAAGAACGATCTTGTCGCTGGTGTGGGTGGCGGCGACGAATACATCGTTCTTGAAGCGACAAACGGCAGGCACGTTCTGTTTGATCTCCGGGGTGGACTGTCTACCAACCCGACACAACTAACCTACCGCGGTTCGGACCAAGAAACGCTTTCAAACCCTGATAACACACCAAGCGAATTCAATTTCGCGACTGCTTATGCCACGAACGCCATCTGCTTTTGCGCTGGCACCTTGATCGAAACCGATCACGGGCCAGTCCCGATCGAAAAGCTATCTGTCGGCGATCTGGTCAGAACGCTCGATCACGGCCTGCAACCAGTCCGCTGGATCGGGCGCAACGACGTCAGCGTGACGCAGACACTGCTGCACCCGAAGATTCTGCCAGTGCACGTCGCCGCAGGTGCGATGGGCCCCGCGCGTCCGATCCGTGATCTGTGGCTGTCACCGCAGCACCGCGTTTTCGTGCGGTCCAAGATTGTAGAACGCATGACAGGCCAGCCAGAGGCATTAGTCGCAATCAAGCAGCTTTGCAGCACCCCTGGCATCACCCAGACGACCGAAGCGCGGGCTGTAACCTATCTGCATCTGCGGCTGGATCACCACGAACTGGTGTTAGCTGAAGGACTATGGGCCGAAACCCTGCTGCTGGGACCACAGGCATTGCGCGGCATGGCCCCCGCAGCACGCGAAGAACTAGCCTTGATTTTCCCTGACGTGACCGAAACGTCGCAAGACGCGGTGCGCCCGATCATGTCAGGGCGTGCCGGACGGACCATGGCAGACCGGCATGCCCGCAACGGAAAGTCCCTGACGAAAGATATGGCCACGCAGGACTAGGTCGCAGTCCTTTGCGCAAACCGTGCTGTCACACAGGTTTGCGCAAAGCCACTATTCGGCAGGTACCGGCGCACGGCCAGACACATGCCGCGTCGCGCGCTTTTCAGCCAGCATCAGCATGGCAGGTGTGACAAGCAAGGTCAGCACGGTTGCAAACACCAGACCACCTGCAATGGCACTGGACAATTCCGTCCACCACTGCGTTGACGGCGCGCCATAGACGATTTCGCGCGTAAAGAAATTGATATTCAGACCAATAACCATCGGCATCAGCCCCAGCGCGGTCGTCACCGACGTCAGCACAACGGGTCGCAAACGCTGCGCACCGGTGCGCAACGCCGCCTCTAGCGGGGACTGCCCGTCCCTACGCAATTCGTTGTAGGTGTCAATCAGCACGATGTTGTTGTTTACCACGATCCC
>Ga0207421_10003884_pt1 | contig 17549 bp, 15 predicted proteins | sample SodLakKL_010_SED_4_FD_187542 | JGI IMG/M metagenome (GOLD analysis project Ga0207421, IMG submission 187542) | Alkaline sediment microbial communities from Lake Tanatar, Kulunda Steppe, Russia - 8KL_010_SED (SPAdes) (version 2) | ecosystem: Environmental > Aquatic > Non-marine Saline and... | reverse complement strand
CCGACGGCGGGCCCGGGTCCGACACCCAGCCTGGGTCCGACGCCGAGCCCGGGCTCGTGCGGCTCGACCCGCGGGTGCGGTCGCTGTGGTGGACCGCGGGCGGGCTGCAGGCCATCCTGTTCACCCTCGTCATCGCCCCGGTCGACCGCTTCGCACCGCTGCCGTGGCCGACCTGGTGGCTCACCGGCGGGGTCGCCGTGGCGACGCTCGCGCTCGCCGCGATCGTCCCGGCGATCCGCTACCGCCGCTGGGGCTACGCCCTGCGGGAGGGCGACCTGTGGATCCGCCAGGGCGTGCTCTGGGTCAGCGTCTCGGTCATCCCCTACTCGCGGCTGCAGTTCGTCGACACCCGCCAGGGGCCGCTCGACCGGCTCTTCGGGCTCTCCCAGCTCGTCGTCCACACCGCCGCGCTCGGCACGTCGGGCCGTCTGCCGGGTCTCGACGCGGCCGAGGCCGAGCACCTGCGCGAACGGCTCGCGGCGGTGGAGAGCGATGTCATCGCCGTCTGAGGCGCCCGCAGGGCTCGTGCCACCTCCCCCGCCCGGTGCGCTGCCTGCCTCCGGGCGGCCCGGCCAGGTGCCCGCGCCGCCGGCGGCCGCGCTGCCCGTCGGCGCGCCGCCTCCCACCGGACCCCCGGGCGCCGACCCGTGGGCGCAGGAGGGCCCACGCCACCTCCACCCCGCCGCCATCGGGGTGTGGTCGCTCGCGGGGATCGGGCCCCTCATCCTCCTGCTCGTCGTCGGGACGCTGAACCTCGTCATCGCCGCGTTCATCATCGTCTTCTCCCTCGTCGGCTCGACGGTGCGCTGGTGGCGCTTCCGCTGGCAGGTCACCGACGACGCGCTCGTCATCGAGCAGGGGCTGCTGCAGCGACAGCGCCGTGTGATCCCGCTCGAGCGCATCCAGTCGGTCGAGGCGGTCCGCCAGCTGCGCCACCGGCTCTTCGGGGTCACCGGGCTGCGCGTCGAGGCGGTCGGCGGCTCCGAGACCCAGGGCCAGCTCGACGCGCTCAGGCCCTCCGAGGCCGCCCAGCTGCGCGCCGATCTCCTGCGGCGCCGTCGCGGAGGCCCCGCGCGGCCCTCGGAGTCCGCGGCGGAGGCCGCGGCGCCTGGCGAGGGCGCCGACGCGCTCGCGCTCGTGCCGGCGGGTCAGCTCGTCGTCGCCGGGCTCACCGGAGGGCGCGTCGGGGTCGTCGCCGCGCTGCTCGGCTTCGCCTCGCAGTTCTTCGCCGAGCAGACCACCGCGGTCGTCGAGTACGTCTCCGACTTCGTCGGGGCACAGGGGCTGCAGGGCCTGCTGGTCGCCGTGGCGCTCTTCGCCGCCGCGGTCTTCCTGCTGTCGGTCGGCGCGACGGTGCTGACGTTCTGGCGCTTCACCCTGACCCGTGACGAGCGCAACCTCTACACGAGCCGTGGCCTGCTCGACCAGCGCACCGGCACGATCCCGCTGCACCGGGTGCAGACCGTCCGCGTCGAGGAGAACCTCGTCCGGCGCTGGCTCGGCCGCGCCGCGGTGCGCGTCGAGGTCGCCGGGCAGGCCGGCGACGCCGCCGAGGCCACGAGCATGGCCCTGCCGATCGGCTCGCGGCGGATGGCCTTCGACCTCGCCACGCGGATCATCGACCGCCCCGAGCTCGCCGACGTCGCCCTCGAGAGCATGCCGCGCGGCGCGCGTGACCGTCGCCTCGTGCGGGCCCTGCTCGCCACCGTCGCGCTCACCGCGGCGGCGGTGTGGTTCGCCGACGCGGTGGGGCTCGCCGCGGCGCTGCTCGTCGTCCCGCTGTCGGCGCTCGCGCTCGACGCCTACCGCGCGCTCGGCCACGCCGAGCCCGGCGGGGTGGTCGTCGCCCGCAGCGGCGTGTTCGTGCGCGCGACGACGTTCACCCCGGAGCGCTGCCTGCAGGGGGTCGCGCTGACCTCGACGCCGCTGCAGCGCCGTCGGGGGCTCGCGAGCCTCGAGCTCCACATCGCCCGCTCGCCCTCCGCCGGCGGCGGCGACCCCGAGCTCGTCGACCTCGACGAGGACCTCGCCCGCGCCGAGCTGCGCCGTCTCGCCGCGCTCGCCGCGCACGCCGGCCGCCAACGCCGCGACGTCGAGGGCCGGCTCGTGCGCCCCGAGCAGCCGCGCGACGCCGAGGCGATCGCCGCGCTGCACCGCGCCTCCGGCGGTGAGCGGGCCGCCGACCGCGTCGCCGCGCTGCGCGCCGGCCACGGCTTCGACCCCGCCCTCTCCCTCGTCTGCGAGCGGGGCGGTCGGCTGCTCGGCCACGCCCTCGTCAGCGAGGTCGGCCTCGAGGGCCACGACGGCGGCGTCCACGCCCTCGCCGCGCTCGCCGTCGACCCCGAGCAGGAGGGCGAGGGCGTCGAGGGCCGCCTCGTCAAGGCCGCGCTCGCCGCCGCCGCCCAGCGGGGCGCCGCGCGCGTCGTCGCGGTCACCGAGGGCGAGGACCTCGGGCGCTTCGGCTTCGAGCCCGCCGCCGAGCACGGCCTCGCGCCGGACGACGCCCGGATCGACGAGGCGCGCTGGCTCGTGCGCCGCCTGCCCGCCGACGACGGGCGCACCGGACGCGTGCGGCTGGCGGGGCTGCTCGACGGGGCGGCGACCGGAGGCGGGGCCGGACCCGGGTCCTCGTGACGGCGGAGACGTCGTCGCGGGGGCGGATGGTGGTGGGAGAAGGATTCGAACCTTCGTAGGCGTAAGCCGGCGACTTTACAGGCCGCTCCCTTTGGCCACTCGGGCATCCCACCGGGCCTGCGGAATGCTACGGGCCCCCTCGATAGGCTGCAACGTCAGCCGAGCAGGAGGACACCGATGGCCCAGTCCAGCTTCGACGTCGTCGCCGAGACCGACCGCCAGGAGGTCGACAACGCGATCAACCAGGCCCGCAAGGAGCTCGCCCAGCGCTTCGACTTCAAGGGCACCGGCGCCGAGGTCGCGTGGTCGGGGGACGGCATCGTCATCACCGCCAACAGCGAGGAGCGCGTCGACGCCGCCCTCGACGTCCTCAAGGACAAGCTCGTCAAGCGCAAGGTGAGCCTCAAGGCGCTCGACCACGGCCGGCCCGTGCCCGCCTCCGGGGGCACCTACCGCCTCGACGTCGGCCTCGTCCAAGGCATCCCCGAGGACAAGGCCAAGGCGATGGTCAAGCAGATCAAGGACTCCAAGCTCAAGGTCCAGCCGGCGATCCAGGGCGATCAGCTCCGCGTCTCGAGCAAGTCCAAGGACGCCCTGCAGGAGTGCCAGGCGCTGCTGCGCAACAACGACCAGGGTCTGCCGCTGCGCTTCACGAACTACAAGTAGAGGCGCCGGTCGCCCCCGGCGGGGGAACCGGGGGCGACGGCGCGCGGGGTGAGGTCGGTGGGGGCGGCAGCGGGCCGGCGCGGCCGCCGCGCGCTGGGCCTGCGGCCGCGGCTCAGCGCAGCTGGCCCATGCGCTGGGCGATGCGCTCGAGGTTGGCGACGCGGTCCTCGGTGCGGGGGTGGGTGCGGAACGCGCTCGACAGCCCGCCGCGGGCGAGCCCGCCGAAGGGCGCGGAGATGTAGAGCGAGGAGTACGACGAGCTCGGCGACTCCGCGGGCGTGCCGCCGACGCCGCGGCGGGCGAGCTGGCGGCCGCCCGACTCGAGCTTCTGCAGGGCCCGGGCGAGCGCGAGGGGCTTGCCCGAGAGCTCCGCGCCGGAGGCGTCGGCCTGGGTCTCACGGCTGCGGGTCACCGCGAACTGGATGATCATCGCCGCGATCGGCGCGAGGAGGATGAGCAGGATCTGCGCGATCGGGTTCGCGTCGCCGTCGCGCCCGCCGAAGAAGAGCGCGAAGCGCGCGAGGAAGGTCACCGCCGCGGCGATCGCCGCGGCGACGCTGCCGATGAGGATGTCGCGGTTGTAGACGTGGCTGAGCTCGTGGGCGAGCACGCCCTCCATCTCGTCGCGGTCGAGGAGGTCGATGAGCCCGCGGTTGACGCAGACCGCCGCGTTGCGGGGGTTGCGGCCCGTGGCGAAGGCGTTGGGCTGCGGCGACGGCGAGACGTAGAGCCGGGGGGCCGGCTGCCCCGCCCGCTGGGAGAGGTCGCGGACCATCGCGTGGTACCAGGGGTAGGTGGCCTCGTCGGCGGGCTCGGCGCGCGCCATCCTGATCGCGATCCGGTCGCTGAACCAGTACGAGCCGATGTTCATCGCGAGCGCGAGCCCGAGCGCGATCACCAGCCCGCCCTCGAAGAACGAGCCGGCCCACAGCAGCAGACCGCTCAGCAGCCCGAGCAGCGCGACGGTCTTGAGCCGGTTGGGCATCCTCTCGGTGCACCCTCCTCGTCGGTGCTGCGCCCCGTCGGCGCGCGCATTACCCCCAAGGGTACCCAGCACCTCGAGCGGACCCACCTCCCGGGCCCGTCCACCCGGTCATCGTCGCCCCTGGCGAGGGGGCCCCGGCCGGCGCCGCGGCGCTACCCGGAGGCGACGAGCGTGGAGACCCCGGCGACGTCGGTGAAGACCCCGATGCCGAGGAAGAGCACGACGGTGAGCACCGCGAGCCCACCGACGGCGAAGCCGAGCGCCTTGCCGGGGGCCACGGGCTCCTCGACGGTCGGCTCGTCCATCCACATCGTCCGCACGACCGCGAGGTAGTAGAACATCGCGACGACGGTGTTGAGGACGACCGCGGCGGCGAGGACGAGCCCGAAGGCCGTGCCCGCCTCGACGGCGACGCTGAAGACGAAGAACTTCGCCCAGATCCCCACGAGCGGCGGCACCCCGCCGAGGGAGAGCAGGAAGATCGACAGCGCGGCGGCCAGGCCCGGCGAGCGCCGCCCGAGCCCGGCGTAGTCGGCGACGAGCCGGCTGGGCTGGCTGCGGGTGACGGCGGTGACCGCGGCGAAGGCCCCGGAGTTCATCACCGCGTAGGCGATGAGGTAGATGAGCACCGCGCGGAAGGCGTCGCTGTTGAGCGCGGCGTCGGTGGCCGTGGCCACGCCGAAGGGCACGAGCATGTAGCCGGCGTGGGCGATCGAGGAGTAGGCGAGCAGCCGCACGACGTTGGTCTGCTGCAGCGCGAGGAGGTTGCCGAGCGACATCGTGAGGATCGCGAGGACGCCGAGCACCGGCGCCCAGACGTCGGCGAGCGGGGCGAAGGCGACGAAGGTCACCTGCAGCAGCCCCGCGAAGCCCGCGGCCTTCGAGGCCACCGAGAGGAAGGCGGTGACCGGCACCGGCGAGCCCTGGTAGGTGTCGGGCGCCCAGAAGTGGAACGGCACCGCGCTGATCTTGAAGCCGAAGCCGACGATGACGAAGAGCACCGCGGCGAGCAGCAGCGGCAGCCGCTCGCCGGTCTCGAGCGCGACGGCGATGCCGGCGAGGTCGGTCGTGCCGGTCACGCCGTAGACGACCGACATCCCGAAGAGGAGGATCGCCGCGGAGAGCACGCCCATGACGAAGAACTTCAGGGCCCCCTCGTTGGAGCGCAGGTCGAACTTGCGCAGCCCCGCCATGACGAAGCCGGGGATCGACACGAGCTCGAGGGCGACGAAGAGCATGACGAGGTCGCGCGCGCTGACCATGAGCATCATGCCGACGAACGACCCGAGCAGGAGCACGTAGTACTCGCCCTGGTAGGTCCGGAACTCCGAGAAGTAGCGGTAGGACAGCAGCAGGACGAAGAGGGCCACCGACAGGAACAGGCCCTTGAAGAGCAGCGCGTAGGCGTCGACGACGAAGGCGTTGCCGAAGGCCGCGCGCGCCCCGTCGCCGATGTCGGCCCACAGCGCGACGGTGAAGGCGAGCGCGGCGACGACGCCGACGAGCCCGATGAGGTTGACGTAGCGCTTGCGCTCACCCGTCAGGGCGAGCTCGACGAGGAGGATGAGCAGCGCGGCGACGACGACGGAGAGCTCCGGCGCGAGCGCGAAGAGATCGACGGTCGTCGGGTCGCTGGCGAGGTCGGTCACCGCGGCTCCTTACGCCCCGAAGGCCGACATGATCGAGGTCACGTCGGCGTCGGTGATCGCGGTGACGAGGAACGGCAGCGGCCCGAGCGCGACGGTGAGCACGAGCAGCGGCGCCCAGGCCCCCCACTCGATCGGGCTCACGTCCTCCGGCGGCGCGGCCACCCAGCGCTCGGGGGGCTCGCCCATGAGGACCCGCTGCATCATCCAGAGGAAGTAGCCGGCGGTGAGCACCGTGCCGACCGCGCCGAAGACGACGAGGACGCGGTAGAGGGTGAGCCAGCCCGCCGCGACGAGCTCCGGGGCGGGGTTGAACGCCGCGAGCAGCGCGAGGATCTCGCCCCAGAACCCGGCGAGGCCCGGCAGGCCGAGGCTCGCGATCGCCACGAGGCCGAGCACCGCGCCGAGGCGTGGCGTCGTCTTGAGCATCCCCCCGCCGAGCGCGGCGATCTCCCGGGTGTGGTAGCGCTCCTTGATGGTGCCGGCGAGGAAGAAGAGCATCCCGGTGATGATCCCGTGGGCGACCATCCCGAAGATCGCGGCGTTGATGCCCAGCGGGGTGAGCGTGGCGATGCCGAGCATGACGAAGCCCATGTGCCCGACCGAGCTGAAGGCGATGAGGCGCTTGAGGTCGGACTGCGCCAGGCAGGCCAGCGCGCCGTAGATGATCGCGATGACGGCGAGCACGGCGATGAGCGGGGCGTACTCCACCGCGGCGTCGGGCAGCACCGGCAGGGCGATGCGCACGAACCCGTAGGTCCCCATCTTCAGGAGGATCCCGGCCAGGAGCACGCTGCCGACCGTCGGCGCCTCGGTGTGGGCGTCGGGCAGCCAGGTGTGGAACGGCCACATCGGCACCTTGATCGCCAGCCCGAGGAACATCCCGAGGAAGGCGAGGCGCTGGAAGCCGATCGCGAACTCGCCGGCGGCGCCGTACTGCTGCAGCGCGACGAGGTCGAAGGTGCGCTCGGGCGCGGCGAAGTACACCGCGAGGAAGGCCACGAGCATGAAGACGCTGCCGAAGAGCGTGTAGAGGAAGAACTTGATCGCGGCGTACTGCCGGTTCGGCCCGCCCCAGATGCCGATCATGAAGTACATCGGCACGAGCACGAGCTCCCAGAACACGAAGAAGAGGATGAGGTCGAAGGCGATGAACGTCCCCGCCATGCCGGCCTGCAGCAGGAGCATGAGCGAGAGGAAGGCCTTCGGCCGTCCGGGCTCCTCGATGTGGTGGAAGGAGTACACCGCGCAGAGGAACGTGAGCAGGTAGCTCAGCACGAACAGCGGCAGGCTGATGCCGTCGATCGCGACGGTGTAGCTGATGCCCGCCGGCTCGATCCACGGGACGCTCGCGACGTACTGCAGGCCCCGCTCCGACCAGTCGTAGCCGACGAGGATCGCGAGCGACAGCGCGAACCCGCCGATGGAGACGAGCAGGGCGAGGACCTTGGCGTAGTCCTCGTTGCGCCTCGGCACGAGCGCGACGGCCGCGGCCCCGACGAGCGGCAGGGCCACGGTGATGGTGATCGCGGACTGCTCCCAGCTCACCGTGTCACCTCGGGGTTCTCCTCTGCGTGCAGCGACTCGGGCATCAGGACACCTCTCCCACCGCGAAGACGATCGCGAGCACGACGACGCCGGTGAGCATCGCCCCCGCGTAGAGCTGGACGTTGCCGGACTGCGACAGCCGCAGCCGCGCGCCCGACCACCACGTCGACGTCGCGAGGCCGTGGAGGACCCCGTCGATCCCGCGCTGGTCGACGTCGTCGTAGACGCGCCGGCCGGTGGCCACCGTGGCCCGCCCGGCGCCGGCGACCGCCCGGTCGATGACCTCGTCGTTGAGGGTGACCGCGGCGGGCGCGGCGGTGTCGCGCACGATCGTGCGCGTGACGAGGTCGGTCCAGAGACGGTCGAGGTAGTACTTCTCGGCGAGCACGGTGCTCACGGGGCCGAGGCGCCGCGCGGGGTCGTCGTCGCCGAGTGGCAGCGCCCGGTAGAGCGCCCAGCCGGCGAGGAAGCCGGCGAGGGCGAGGCCGACGGCGACCGCGGCGATCGCGGGCTCGAAGGCGATCGGGTGGGTCTGCCAGTACTCGAGGCTGAACATCGTCCAGGCGCTGAAGGCGTAGGGCTGGAAGGCCTCGACGGGCAGGTTCACGAGCCCGATGAGCGCGGCGGGCACCGCGAGGGCGACGAGCGGACCGGTCATCGACCGCGGCGACTCGTGGGGGTGGCCCTCACCGCGGAAGGACCCCGCGAAGGTGAGGTAGAGCACGCGGGTCATGTAGAGGACGGTGAGCGCGCCGCCGAGCGCGCCGACGACGAGGACGAGCGAGCCGGTGTAGCCACCGGCCGCGGCGGCCTCGACGAGGATCTCGTCCTTCGACCAGAACCCCGCGAGCGGGGGCACGGCCATGAGCGCGAGCGTGCCGACGAGGAACGTCGCGAACGTCGTCGGCATGACCTTCGCGAGCCCGCCCATGTCCCGCAGGTTGTTCGAGTGCGCCGCGTGGATGATCGAGCCGGCGCCGAGGAAGAGCAGGGCCTTGAAGAAGCCGTGGGTGAAGAGGTGGAAGATCCCCGCGGTGTAGCTGAAGGCCAGCGCCGCGACCATGTAGCCGAGCTGGGAGACCGTCGAGTAGGCCAGGACCTTCTTGATGTCCTCCTGCACGAGCGCGAGCAGCCCGGCCATGAGCAGGGTGATCGCCCCGATGACCGCGAGGGTGGCCTGCGCGGCCGGCGCGGCGCTGTAGAGGGGGTAGAGCCGCGCGACGAGGAAGACCCCGGCGGTGACCATCGTCGCGGCGTGGATGAGCGCGGAGACCGGCGTCGGTCCGGCCATCGCGTCGGGCAGCCAGGTGTGCAGCGGGAACTGCGCGGACTTGCCGACGACGCCGAGGACGAAGGCGATGAGCGCGAAGGACAGCATCCCGGTGTCGAGCGGCGCCCCGCCGGCCTGCACCCCGTCGCCGACCATCGCGGTGATCGCGGCGATGTCGAAGGTGCCGAACTGCCCCCACAGCGCGACGACGCCGACGACGAGGCCGACGTCACCGAGCTTCGTGGTGAGGAACGCCTTGATCGCGGCGTCGGAGTTGGCCTTGAGCTCCCACCAGAAGCCGATGAGCAGGAAGCTGCTCACCCCGACGAGCTCCCAGCCCACGAGCAGGAGCATGAGGTTGTCGGAGACGACGAGCAGGAGCATCGCGGCGCTGAAGAAGCTCAGGACCGCGTAGTACCAGGTGAAGCGCTCGTCGCCGTGGAGGTAGCCGAGGCTGTAGACGTGGACCATGAGGCTCACGAAGGTGACGAGCAGGAACATCATCACCGTGAGCCCGTCGATGCGGATGCCCGCGAAGATGCTGTCGCCGGCGCCGATGGGGGCGAGCTCGACCCGCGCGGTGTGCAGGAAGGCCTCCCCCACCCCCGAGGTCGTCGCGGCGACGTTCGCGCCGAAGACCTCGACGGCGAGGACGAGCGAGAGCACGAACGCGGTCGCGAGGCTGAGGATGCCGATCTCGGCACCGCCGACGGGCATCTTGCGGCCGAGCGCGACGATGACGACCGCCGAGGCGGCCGGAAGCGCGGGGATGAGCCAGGCTACCGAGCTCACCGGGGTCGCCTTTCTGCGAGGGGGTCAGCCATGGCTCAGTACTTCATGAGGTCGGCGTCGTCGATGTTCACCGATGCGCGGTTGCGGTAGATGAGCATGATGATCGCGAGGCCCACGCCGATCTCCGCGGCGCCGATCGCCATGACGAAGAGGGCGAAGACCTGCCCGGTCAGCAGCGCGTCGCCGGCGATCGCCCAGAACGTCACGAGGTTGACGGTCACCGCCGCGAGCATGAGCTCGATCGACATGAGCACGAGCACGGCGTGGCGGCGGCTGAGCAGACCGTAGACGCCGACGCTGAAGAGCAGCGCGGCGAAGATCAGGGGGTAGACGGCCGCCACTACGCCGACACCTCCCGCTCATCGGGCGTGGGCTCGGGCTGGCGCTGCGGCCAGCTCGAGGAGTCCGGCGGCGAGGCCTCGGCGGCCTCCGGCTCGTCGGGGTCGGGCTCGGGCAGCGGGCCCTCGCCCTCCTCGCGGCGGGCGATGACGACCGCGCCGATGAGCGCGAGCGTGAGCAGGAAGCCCAGGGTCATGAACGGCAGCGCCCAGGCGACGTAGAGGACCTCGCCGAGGGCGGCCGGCGGCACGTGCTCGAGCGCGATGACCTCCCCGCCGTAGGAGGTGACGATGAGCGCGACGAGCCCGGCGAAGACCGCGAGCGCGACGGCCAGCGGCATCGCCTTGCCGAGCTCGTTGCCCTGCCCGGTCGGCCCGATCGGCGCGCGCGTGAGCATGAGCCCGAAGAGCAGGAGGACGACGACCGCGCCGACGTAGACGAGCACCTGCGCCCAGGCGACGAACTCCGCGCCGAGGACGAGGAAGACCCCGGCCACCGCGAGGAGCGCGACGACGAGGTAGAGCGCGGAGTGCACGACGTTGCGCGAGGTCACGACGAGCAGCGCCGCGGCGCCACCGACGACGCCGGTCGCGAGCATGACGACCTCGGGGACGCTCATTGGTCGCCTCCCTGCTCGCGCTCGCGGCGCTTCTGGGCCTTGACGAAGGCGGCCTTGGCCTTCGCCCGCGCCGCCCGCTCCGGGGTGCCCTCGGCGACGAGCCGCGCGAAGAGCTCCTCGTCGATCTGCGGGGCCTCCGCCTCGGGCTCACCGCCACCCTCGGCGGCGGCCTTCGCCTTCGCGGCGGCCTCCTCGGCCTCCTTGCGGGCCGCGGCGATGCCCGCCTCGATCTCGGCGGGCGGCACCGCGCCCTCCTCGAGCGGCGGCGGTGGCGGCACGGTGTCCATCCACTCGCGCAGCCGCTCCTTCTCGTGGGTGAGCTCGCGGATGTCGTACTCGGCGTACTCGAACTCCGGGGACCAGAACAGCGCGTCGAAGGGGCAGACCTCGACGCAGATCCCGCAGTACATGCAGAGCGCGAAGTCGATCGCGAAGCGGTCGAGGACGTTGCGCGTGCGGGTGCGCCCGCCCTCGACGGGCACGGTCTCCTTCGAGGAGTCGATGTAGATGCACCAGTCCGGGCACTCCTTGGCGCAGAGCATGCAGACGGTGCAGTTCTCCTCCATGAGCGCGATGACCCCGCGCGTGCGCGGGGGCAGCTCGGGCTTGACGTGGGGGTACTGCGCCGTCGTCGCCGGCGAGAGCATCGTCTTGAACGTCAGGCCGAGGCCCTTGAGGAGGCCGCTGCCCGGCAGGGAGGGGGCTGCCATCTAGAACCACACCTTCGCGGTCGCGACGAGCACGATGTTGAGCAGGCCGAGGGGGATGAGCACCGACCAGGACAGGCGCTGGAGCTGGTCCTCGCGCATGCGCGGGAAGGTCGCCCGCAACCAGACCATGATCGCCGAGAGCACGAGGATCTTCGCGAAGGTGATGACGAAGCCGAGGACCATGCCCGCGGCCCCCTCGGGCAGGCCCACGCCGGGCCAGGGGTACCAGCCGCCGAGGAAGAGCACCGTCGCGAGCGCCGAGAGGATGACCATCCCCGCGTACTCCGAGAGCATGAAGAAGGCGTAGCGCATCCCGGTGTACTCGGTCATGTGCCCGGCGATGAGCTCGGAGTCGGCGATCGGCATGTCGAACGGCGGCCGGGAGAGCTCGGCGAGCGCGGCGACGAAGAAGAGCCCGAGGCCGATGATGTGGGGGATGCCGTAGATCATCGGCACGCCGAACAGCGTGAAGCCGTGCTGGGCCTCGACGATGCCGGGCAGCGACAGCGTGCCGGCCTGGATGACGATCGCCGCGGCGGCGAGCACGAGCGGCAGCTCGTAGCTGATGAGCTGCGCGGCGCCGCGCAGCCCGCCCATGAGGCTGAACTTGTTCGCGCTCGACCAGCCGGCCATGAGCGTGCCGAGCACGGTCACGCCCGAGGCGGCGAGGGCGAAGAAGATGCCGGCGTCGAGGTCGGTGAGCCACAGCCCCGGGCCGAAGGGCAGCACGGCGATGACGACGACGCCGGGCACGACGGCCACGGCCGGCGCGAGGGCGAAGACCCAGCGGTCGGCCGCGGTCGGGATGATGTCCTCCTTCTGGAGGAACTTCAGCCCGTCGGCGGGCAGCTGGCCGATGCCGTGCCAGATCGCCTCCATCGGCCCGAGCCGGTCCTGCATGTGCGCGAGGACCTTGTGCTCGAGGTAGCCGACGACGACCGCGCCGATGAGGAAGAGCAGGAGCGCGGCGAGTGCCTGCAGGAGCAGGGCCAGCCAGAGCGGCTCGAGGGCGAAGACCGAGGTGGCCACGTCAGCGGTCCACGTCGCCGACGACGAAGTACACGCTGCCGAGGATCGCGATCATGTCCGACAGCAGGCTCCCTTCGAGCAGCTCGGGGACCATCTGGATGTTCGAGAACGACGGGGTGCGCATGCGCATCCGCCAGGGCGTCTTGCCGCCGTCGCTCACGAGGTAGTAGCCACCCTGCCCGAGCGGGTTCTCGGTGCGCACGTACGTCGCGCCCTCGGGGGCCTTGACGGTCTTGGGCATCTTGCGGTTGACCGGCCCTGCCGGCAGGCCCTCGTGGACCTGCTCGATGAGGTCGAGGCTCGCGTCGATGCGGTCGAGCAGGACGACGAAGCGGTCGTAGCTGTCGCCGTTCGTGCGGACGGGGACCTTGACGTCGAGCTCGTCGTAGACGCAGTAGGGCTCGGACAGCCGCACGTCCTCGGCCACGCCGGTGGCGTGCAGCGTCGGGCCGGTCACCCCGTAGTCGACGGCGACGTCGGGCGCGAGGGCCCCGACGCCCTTCGTGCGCGCCTGGAAGATCTCGTTGCCGAGGAGGAGCTGGCGGTACTCGTCGTTGCGCGAGCGCATCGTGGCCGCCATCTGCCGGCTCGCGTCGAGGAAGCCGGCCGGCAGGTCCTCCTTGAGGCCGCCCACGCGGGTGTAGGTGAAGTGCAGGCGCCCGCCGGTGGCCGACTCGAGGAAGCTCTGGATGTCCTCGCGCTCGCGGAAGGAGAAGAACACCGGGGTGATCGCGCCGAGCTCGAGGCCGAAGGAGCCGATGAACATGAGGTGGTTGAGGATGCGGTTCCACTCGCTCATGAGCACGCGGATCCACTGCGCGCGCTCGGGCACCTCGAGCTCCATGAGGCGCTCGACGGCCAGCGCGACGCCGAGCTCGTTGCAGAACGCGCTGAGCCAGTCGTGGCGGTTGACCAGGGCGATGATCTGCCGGTAGTCACGCGCCTCGGCGAGCTTCTCGAAGCCGCGGTGCATGTAGCCGATGACCGGCCGGGCGCGGACGATGACCTCGCCGTCGAGGTCGATGACGACGCGCAGCACCCCGTGGGTGGCCGGGTGCTGCGGGCCGATGTTGAGGTTCATCTCCTGGGTGACGAGGCCGCCGTCGCGGATCTCGACCGACATCGCCTCGCCGGGCCCGCCCGGCAGGATGACGCCGCCCTCGTGCGGCAGGGTCTCGCTCATGCGCCCTCACCCTTCCCGGGCTCGTCCCCGCCACCGCCGCGGCCCTCGCCGCCGGCCTCCGGTGCGGCCTCGCCGGGGGAGCCCTGCGCCCCGCCGGCCTCGGCCTCGCGCTGGGCGCGCTTCTTCGCGCGCATCTCCGCGGCCTTCTGCTTCGCGCGCTCGGCCTTGGCCTTCTTCGCCGCGGCCTTCTCCTCCTCGGAGGGGCCCTCGTCGGCAGGCTCGCCCCCGGCGTCGGCCTTCGCCGGCTCCTCCTTGGCCTTGGGCACCTTCTCGCCGGGCCAGGGCTTGATCTCCCGGGTGGTGAGCAGGAAGTCCTTGCGCAGCGGCCAGCCCTCGAAGTTCTCGACGGTGAGGATGCGCGGCTCGAGGCCGGGGTGGCCGTCGAAGACGATGCCGTACATGTCGTAGGCCTCGCGCTCGTGCCAGTTCGCGCCCCGGTAGACGCCGGTGAGGCTCGGCAGCCGCGGCGCCTCGCGGCCGCCCTCGGCGAGCGCGCGCAGGAGCACCGCGTGGCGGTGGCGCGTGGAGTACAGCCGCGTGACGACGTGGAAGCCGTCCTCACCGGCGTCGACGCCGGCCATCATGTCGAAGAAGTCCATCGCGAGCGCCTTCTCGCGCTTGCAGAGCGCGGCGGCGCGCGGCAGGTGCTCGGGTACGACGTCGACGGTGAGCTGGCCGTGGGCCACCGTCGTCGCGGTCACCGCCTCGGGCAGGCGCTCGGCGAGCAGCGCGGCGATGGCCTCGGGCGCGAGGCGGGTCGCCGGCGGTGACGTCTCGGAGGAGCGGACGGTCGGCATGGGCGCCTCTACATCGGGTCGTCGACGGGGTGGCGCGTCGGGTCGCCACCACCCACGACGATCGGCTCGGGGATGCGGGGGCCGTAGCGCTCGGCGTGGCGGGCCTTGAGCGACTCGGTGCCGATGCGCTCCTGCAGCTGGACGATGCCGTCGAGCAGCGCCTCGCCACGCGGCGGGCAGCCGGGCACGTAGACGTCGACGGGCAGGATCTGGTCGACGCCCTTGGTCACCGAGTAGCTGTCCCAGTACGGGCCGCCGCAGTTCGAGCACGACCCGAAGCTGATGACGTACTTCGGCTCGGGCATCTGCTCGTAGAGCCGCTTGAGGGCCGGCGCCATCTTGTCGGTGAGCGTGCCGGCGACGACCATGAGGTCGGCCTGGCGCGGCCCGTGCGCGAAGGGGATCACCCCGAGGCGCATGAAGTCGTGGCGCGCCGCGCTCGTGGCGATGAACTCGATCGCGCAGCAGGCGAGGCCGAAGTTCATGACCCAGAGGCTGTACTTGCGTCCCCAGTTGAGGACGAACTTCAGCGGCTGTGGGACCTCGGTACGGTCGATCAGACCCACTTGAGCACGCCCTTCTTCCACTCGTAGGGCAGGGTGATCGTGACGAAGAAGAGGAAGACGAGCATCACCCCGAAGATGAAGCGCTGGTGCTCGCTCGTGCCGAGCACGACCGCCCAGGGGAAGATGAACAGCGTCTCGACGTCGAAGATCACGAACATGAAGGCGAACATGTAGTACCGGATGTGGGTGTGCGACCACCCGGTGCCGACGGGGTCGATGCCGCACTCGTAGCTCGAGAGCTTGAACCCGTACTCGCGGTCGGGGCGCACGAGACGGCTGACGGCGAAGGCGAGGGCGACGAGGAGGATGCCGGCGACGGTGAGCGCGAGCACCGTCGCATAGCTCGTGAGATAGGCCTCCACGCCCGCAACCCTTTCCTCTGTGCTCGCCGTTCGGGAGTCTACGGTCGCGCCCTGCCCCGCCCAACACCTCGCGACCGGAGGGATGCCAGGGGTCCCGACGAGCCGGGACCCGTGACCCTGCCGGGGTTGCCCGCAGTGCGCAGGCTCTGGAACAGGTCGCCGAGGGGCCGCGTCCCGGTGGCCGGGTCCGGCCGCACCCCGGGCCCACACGAGTCCCGAGGAGCGCGTCGATGCTCAACCTCACGACCCTGCTCGACCCCGCGCCACCGGCCGTCGACGACGTGCGCTACGGCACCCACCAGCCCGCCGGGGCCGCGCGCCCGGTCGTGGCGTGGACCGTGACGCGCAGCTGCAACCTCACCTGCCGGCACTGCTACTCCGCCTCGATCAACCACCCCTACCCAGGCGAGCTCACCGAGGAGGAGTGCGACGACTTCGTCGATGACCTCGTGGCGATGCCCGCCTCGGCGCTGCTGCTCAGCGGTGGCGAGCCGACCCAGCACCCGCAGCTGCCCGAGATCGCCAAGCGCGCCGCCGACGGCGGGCTGCGCGTGACGCTGTCGACGAACGGCACGACGGCGGCCAACCCCTCCTACGCCGACCTCCTCGCGAGCTCGGGCTTCCGCTACGTCGGCATCTCCTTCGACGGCATCGAGCGCGTCCACGACGACTTCCGCGGAGTCGAGGGCGCCTACGCCGACGCCCTCGCCGGCGCGCGCAACCTCATGGAGCGCGGGGTGCGCGTCGGGCTGCGGATGACGCTGACCGCCACCGCGGTGCCCTACCTCGAGGACCTCCTCGCCCTCGTCGACACCGAGGGCTTCGAGCGTGCGTGCTTCTACCACTTCGTGCCCTCGGGCCGTGGCCGCAAGGCCGACGCCGAGACGATCGACCCGCAGACCACCCGCGCGGTCGTCGACCGGCTCCTCGACTTCGCCGACGACCTCCGCGAGCGCCGTCCCGAGGCGGAGATCCTCACCGTCACCAACGCCGCCGACGGCGCGCGCGTGCTGACGTGGCTCGAGGAGCGCGGCCGCGACACCACCGAGGTGCGCCGCCGCCTCGCCCGCGTCGGCGGCAACCGCAGCGGCAAGGCCATCGCCCACGTCTCGAGCACCGGCGACGTCCACCCCGACCAGTTCAGCTGGGGCCGCAAGGTCGGCTCGATCAAGGAGCGCCCGTTCTCGGAGATCTGGCGCGACGAGGCCGGGCTGCTCGGCGAGCTGCGCGACCGCCTGCCGCGGCTGTCGGGGCGCTGTGCCTCCTGCCGCTTCCTCGACGTCTGCGGCGGCAACCTGCGCGCGCGGGCCAAGGCGATGACCGGCGACGCCTGGGCCTCCGACCCCGGCTGCTACCTCACCGACGCCGAGATCGCCGAGCCGGCGGCGTGAGCGGCGCCGCAGCCGGCCACCCCGGCGGCCACGCCCCCGCCACCGGCGCCAGCGGCCACCCCGGCGGCAAGCCCGACCTCGACCGCGCGCCGATCACCGTGGCCTGGGAGCTCACCCGCGCCTGCGCGCTGCGCTGCCGCCATTGCCGCGCCTCGGCGATCACCCGCCGCGACCCCGGTGAGCTCAGCACCGACGAGGGCAAGCGGCTCATCAGCGACATCGCCGCCTCGGGCGCCCGGGTCCTCGTGCTCACCGGCGGGGACCCCCTCGCGCGCCCCGACCTCGAGGAGCTCGTCGCCTGGGGCCACGCCGAGGGGCTGCACGTCGGGCTCTCCCCGGCGGTGACCGGCCGGCTGCGCCGGGAGCGCCTCGCCCGCCTCGCCGAGGCCGGCGTGGCCTCGGTGCACCTGTCCCTCGACGGTGCGAGCGCCGCCACCCACGACGGGCTGCGCGGGGTCAACGGCTCGTTCGAGCGGACCCTCACCGCGCTGGACTGGGTCGGCGAGCTCGGGCTGCGCCTGCAGATCGGCACGTCGGTGACCACCGGCACCGTCGCCGACCTCCCCGCGCTCGCGACGCTGCTCACCGACCACCCGGTGACGATGTGGAACCTCTTCTTCCTCGTGCCGACCGGGCGCGGTGAGGACCTCGCCACGCTCGACGCCGCCCAGCACGAGGCGGCCCTCACGTGGCTCGCCGAGACCTCCGAGGACCTGCCCTTCGGGGTGCGCACCACCGCGGCGCCGACGTACCGCCGCATCCGTCACGACCTCGGCCTGGCCCCACCGCCGGCCGGCAGCGCGAACGACGGGCGCGGGTTCTGCTTCGTGAGCCACACCGGCGAGGTCCACCCCTCGGGGTTCCTGCCGGTGCCCGTCGGCCACGTCCGCGAGACGCCGATCGGCGAGATCTACCGCGAGGCGCCGCTCATGCGCGCGCTGCGCGACCCCGCCCGGCTCAAGGGCGCCTGCGGGCGCTGCGACTGGAACCGGATCTGCGGCGGCAGCCGGGC
>Ga0207421_10003883_pt1 | contig 17549 bp, 15 predicted proteins | sample SodLakKL_010_SED_4_FD_187542 | JGI IMG/M metagenome (GOLD analysis project Ga0207421, IMG submission 187542) | Alkaline sediment microbial communities from Lake Tanatar, Kulunda Steppe, Russia - 8KL_010_SED (SPAdes) (version 2) | ecosystem: Environmental > Aquatic > Non-marine Saline and... | reverse complement strand
CATGGGGCTTGCGGTGTCGGTATTGCGTCAGCTGGGTCTGGGTGAGGTCGAGACGCACAGTCAGGACATCTGGGTGAACGGTCGCAAGATCATGGGCACGGGTGCGGCGACCCTGGAGAACGGCTGTGTGTTCGGCGCGAGTTTCCTGCGCCGGTTTCCGGTGGAGCGCTTCGCCGCCTGCATGTTCGCGCCCAGCGAGGGCTATCGGGAATGGTTGCTGCCGGCCTTGCGCGAGGGGATCACCGACTACGAGCAGGAACTGCTTCCGGTGCCGGGCAACGATGCCTTCCGCGAGGCCCTGCGCGAAGCCCTGGTTCAGCACTTCGGCGCACCGCCGCAGATGCTGGACCTGGATCCGGCCGAGCGCGACCGCTGGATCGCCAGTGGCCAGGAGGAGCTCGCCGACCTGGAGCAGGGACAAACCCGCCCGGCGGTGCCCTTCGGCATCCGGATCAATCGGGCCAACCATGTGTTCGAGACCACGTCGCGTTGCGGTCGCCTGCGCCTGCATGTGGCGGACACCCAGATCCGCCGCATCTGGTGCGAGGCGCCGCAGATTCACGCGGTGCTGCAGGAACACCTGATCGGCCTGGTGCCCGAGCGCCTGGTGTTGCGCGCTCGCTTGAATAATCGCCTGGATCCCGCGCTGGTGGACGAGATCAGCACGCGGATCGATACCCTGTACCGCGGCATCCGGACGCCCTGAGCGACCGGCCGCAGCGGCGTGACCCCTGACGAGGCCCCGTGATGTCCGAACCCACCATCAACCAACGCCTGCAGCGCCGGATTATCTTGATGAGTCGCGATGCCGCGATGATCGAGTCGCTCGAGGCCCGGATCGAGCCCCCCTGGGAACTGGTACCGACCACCGATCTCGATGCGCTGGGATCCTGGAACGAGGTGCTGTTGTACCGGTTTCTGCTGCTCGACCTCGACGAGGTCGAGGTCTTCGATCCGCTGGATGTGATTCGGACCCTGCGGATGGAGTATCAGATCAACCTGCCGGTGTTCTGCTTTGGCGGCGATGCCGACATCCAGGACGAGATGCGCCTGTGCCGAGCCGACCGCTTCTTTACGGCCGAGGAGATGGTGCAGCGCCTCCCCGAGTTCCTGCGCCAGTACGACTGGTAGGTTCTCCCCCCCGGGCAGCCTACCAGTCTGCTGGGGCCACATGGCCCCGGTGCAACCGGGCCCGCCACGCCGCCGCCGCTTCGGCAGGCTCAACCGATCGGCATGTGCTCCAGCACGTCGATGCGCAGTTGCTCTCGATGCTGCGTGTTCGGGCCGTCGATCGTCAGGGTGCCGATACGACTGCCCGGGGTGGGGTAGCTGAACCGACAATCGAAGCTGCCCGGCAAGGTGATCGTGTCCTCGCACAAGGTCTCCCCATCGACGGTGAACGCGGCCTTGGCCTCGCCCGTGCCCTCGAGCAGCACCTGCAACCGGAAGGTCTCATCCACCGGGCGCCGATAGAAGGCCGGGTCCCGGTTGGCGTTGTATTGCAGGTTATTGAGCTTGATCAGTTTGACGAGCTTCATGCCGGCTCCCTAGACGCACTGAATTCGAGTGAAATGGTTGATATTAGCGAAAGCTGAAATGATACAGCATTCGTACGAGCACCCAAGATCCGCGGGTCCGTGTAGGGACACCGGCCGCGGACGTCGATGGTCAGGGCCGTTCGGTTCGTGACGTTCTGCAACGGTCGTTGCGCAAAAGTCGTATGGCCACGGCCTTGTCGCCGATGGCTCTCGCCAATGCATGAGGCTTCCATGAAAAATTTGCTCAACCGCCTGCGTGGCGTGGAACGCGATGTGATCGACGCGCCGCTTGCGGGCGACGCCCCCTTTTATGTCCCGAATGCCAATGAAATCGACATCTTCCGCGCGGCCTGGTCGCGGCGCCTTCCGGTGATGCTCAAGGGGCCGACGGGCTGCGGCAAGACCCGCTTTCTGGAGCACATGGCGCATGTCTTGGGCCGGCCCCTGGTCACCGTGGCCTGCCACGAAGACCTGACCAGCTCGGACCTGGTCGGGCGTTTCCTGCTTCAGGGCGAGGAGACGGTCTGGCAGGACGGTCCGCTGACCCGGGCGGCGAAGGAGGGTGCGATCTGCTACCTCGACGAAATCGTCGAGGCGCGCACCGACACCACGGTGGTGATCCATCCGTTGACCGATCACCGGCGCCAGCTGCCCCTGGACAAGCGGGCGAGTGTGCTCGATGCGCACGAGGACTTCATGCTGGTGATCTCCTACAACCCGGGGTACCAGACCGTGTTGAAGGACCTGAAGCCGTCGACCAAGCAGCGCTTCGTCGGTATCCATTTCGATTACCCCGGCGAATTGGTGGAACGCGAGATCGTCGCGCGGGAGTCCGGCGGTCTGGATGCTGACCGGGTCGAGCGTCTGGTCGCGGCCGGGCGCCGGGCGCGGGTGCTGAAGGATCACGGGTTGGAGGAGGCCACCTCGACCCGAGCCCTGGCCTATGCCGGAGAATTGATGCAGGCGGGCCTGGCGCCGCGGGTCGCCTGCCGCGCGGCGCTGGTCGCGCCGATCACCGACGACCCGGAGTTGATCCAGGCCCTCGAGGAGATCATCGCCGCTCATTTCCCGGAGGCCGAGGCGCCTGCCGCTCATGGCTGAGGCCGACGACGCGGTCGCGATCGAGGAGATCCTGCAGGATCTGGAACGCATCAGCTTCGTCGCGCACCGGGATGCGAAGGCCGCGCTACCGGCGATCCGCGGTTTCGGCGTCGCCGAGACCCGGCGCTGGATCGAGGCCGCGCGGGATCTGTTCCGGCACGATCGCGAGTGCGGCAAGAGCTTCATGCGCCATTCCGCACGGCTGGCGGAGAACACCGGCGTGGTGGGTCCGTGGACCGAACAAGCGCTGGCGTTCCGGGAGTGGGTGAACGCGCACGACGCGCTCGAGGGTTTCCTGCACCAGCTCGATGCGGTCTGGGCCGCCTGGGGCGAGGCCGGCGAGCGCGCCTGGTTCGAGATCGGCCTGCGCTGGTGCGCGCGCAGCCGGCCGGATGCCCGCGCCTTCTTCGAGGCTCCGTTCGAGCACCTTGCCGGCGGGCAGGGCTTAACCGGGCTGCAGACGCTGATCGAACCCGCCGAACGCCTCTTCGAGGAGCGCCGCCTGTCGCTGGATTGCTACCTCGAGGGCGCGCCCATCGCACGTGGGCTGGTCGGCGACGCCGGCTTGCTGAACTGGGCCCGCCGTGGCGCGGACCTGCTCGCGGCCGGGCGCTCCCGGGGCGAGGCCTATTTTCGCATGGAGAGCGAAGAGGGCCTGAGGCTCCTGCTGGAGAGCCTGCCCGGGTACCGGGCGCGGCCGCATGCGCGCTTTCTGCAACTGGTGCTGCTGGCGTGGCTGGAGGCCGAAATCCCGCTCGCGGATGGCGACTGGCGCCCGGGCGAGGGGCGCCCGATGCTGGAGACCGACGGCCGGCGCCTGTTCCTGCCGGCGGTCTTCGACCACCGTGACGAGGCCCTGGTGGCGGTGCAGCACGGCGCGGCGCATCTGGCCTTCGACACCTATGCCCAGCCCCACCTGGAGGCCCTGTTCGCCCAGGCCGGGCAATCGCATCCGCCGCTGGACGAGCAGGGCCGGATCACCTGGCGGCCGTTGTTCGCCGGCTTCGCCGAGCGCATGTTCCGGTTCCAGGTCCTGTTCGATCTGGCCGAGGACCTGCGGGTGAATGCCCGTCTGCACCCGCGAATCCCCGGGTTCCTGCGCCGCCTGCTGCAGTTGGCCGGGCAGGGCGAGGTGCCGGCGGAACCGGCCGGGAGCTATTACCGCTTCGCTCTGGAGGCCCACCGCGCACTCGCGTTTCAAACGGCGCTGGATCCGCGGCTCGAGGGCCTGCGCACACCGCAGGCCACGGTGCTCGAGGCCTGGGCCGCCGCCGAGCAGTTGTTTGCGGATCCCGCCTTTCCGGAGATCGGCATCGAACAACGCCAGGCCGCCTACCTGCCCGGGTTGTCCCTGAACGCCGCGCGGCCGGTGTACCCGCAGCGCGCGCGCCACGGGGATCTCAGCGACTTTCGCGATGTCGGCGATGCCCACGAGGCGCACCGCTTTGTGCACGCCAAACAGGAGGAGGCGCCCGAACAAACCCCGCAGGGCGTCCAGAAGGATCCCGACGCCGACATTCAGCTGCCGCGGGAGGAAACCTCGGGTTCCGGCGGGCGGATCGGGGTCGGCATTCCGCAGCCGGCCCAGGTCGCCAAACAAGGGGTGGCCTGGACACCGTGCCAGGACGGGATTGCCTACCCGGAATGGGATTATCGCGAGCAGCGCCTGATCACCGACTGGGTCAACCTGAACGAGCGGATCCTGACGGAACAGGACACGGACGGCGCACAGGCCATCCTGGCTGCGCACGCGGATACCCTGAAGCGTCTGACCCGCGGCCTGGAGATGCAGCGCCCGATGCGCATGGCGCCGCTGCGCCGGCAATTGGACGGCGACGAACTCGATGCCGAGGCCGTTATCGGCTTCGTCGCCGACAAGCGGGCCGGGCTGTCGCCCAAGCCCTTCATTTACCGTCGGCGCGCGGTGTTGCAGCGCGATACCGCGGTGCTGTTGCTGGCCGACATGTCGACCTCGATCATGGCCCGGCACCCCGGCGGGCAGGGCCGGATCGTCGACCGCATGCGCTCGGGCCTGATGCTCTTTGCCGAGGCCATCGACCGCATCAAGGATCCCTGTGCGATCACCGGGTTTGCCTCCAAGCAGCGCGATCAGGTCCATTACTACTGGCTGAAGGACTTTGCCGAGCCGCTGGATGACACCGTGCGCGGGCGCATTGCCGGTCTCTCCGGGCGGCTCGCCTCGCGCATGGGGGCGGCGATCCGGCACTCGGTCGCGTCGATGCAACGCGTCTCGAGCGCGCGTCGTCTGCTGCTGATCCTGTCCGATGGCCGGCCCGCCGACTACGATGATGGTGGCGATCCCCGCTACCTGCACGAGGACACGCGCATGGCGATGAAGGCAGCGATGGATGCCGGTATCCACCCCTTCTGCATCACCTTGGACCCGAGCGGGGCCGAATACTTGCCGCAGATCTTCGGCCCCGGCCACTACACCATCGTCGATCGGCTCGATGAACTCCCGCGCCGTCTCCCGGAGATCTACCTGCGCCTGCGGCGCTGATTCCAGTCGCGCAGGATGTCCATCCAACGTCGAGGAAGCTTATGAACGCGCCAGAAGGACTGATCCCGGGCTATGCCAATGCCAAGGCCACCCGCGCGTATGCCGAGGTGCATCAGGCGGCCGGACGCGCGGCACAGGGGCACTACAGCGAGTTCACCCGCGCGAAGATGCGGCTGTCGAGCCTCGGCATCGGCACCTTCGGCGGTGCCGCCACGCCCGAGGTCGATGCCCAGATCAGCGCGGTGGTCGCCCGGGCCTTGGTTTCGGGGATCAACGTGATCGATACCGGCGCCCATTACCGCTATGGCCGTTCGCTGGCGGCGGTGGGCGCCGGGGTGCGCACCGCGTTGGCCGCCGGCGTGCCGCGCGAGGCGATGTTCCTGATCGGCAAGGGTGGCTTTCTGACCCTGCGTGGCGGACCGCCCGACGACATGGCGGCCTGGTTCGAGCGCGAGATCGTCGCGGCGGGACTGGGCACGCCCGCGGATCTTGCCAAGGGCGCGCATCTGCTGACGCCGGCCTACCTGAACTACCAGATCGAACTCTCGCGCAGCCTGATCGGGGTGGAGACGCTGGATGCCTTCCTGATCGACCAGCCGGAAGTGCACATTCCCCAGATCGGCAAGGAGGCGACCAATCGCAAGCTCGAGCCGATTTTCGAGATGCTCGAGCGCGCGGTGCGCGACAACCGGATCCGCTGCTACGGCATCAGCACCTTCGAGGGCCTGCGGGTCGAGACCGATGCAGCCGAATTCCAGTCCCTGACCTCGATGCAGGGGCTGGCCGAGCGCGCCGCGCAGGCTGTGACGGAAGATGCCCTGGCGCGGCATCATTTCAAGCTGGCGATGTTGCCCTTCAACCAGGTAATGCTGGAGGGCTTCACGCGCTTCAATACGGCCACCGGCAAGGGCAATGTCGCCTCGCCGCTGCAGGCCGCGCACCAGCTCGAGGTGTTCATGATGTCGTCGCACACCCTGCTGAAAGGGCATCTGGCGGCACAGTCGGTGGATGTGGTGACCGATCGGCTGGCCGAGGTCCCGAACGCCGCGCAGCGCGCCCTGCAGTTCAATCGCTCGACCCCGGGCCTCGGCACCGCCCTGGTGGGCATCAGCACCCCCGAGCACCTGGACGATCTGCTGGCCGTCGCCGCTCTTCCCCCGTTGGAGCGTGCCCAATACCTCGGAATGTACCAGAAGGCCGAATGATAGAAATGCGGAATGGGCCAATGCGCATTGGAGGTGAGACAGCGTGGAAATCGATCTGAAGCCACTGGAATTCCCGGCGATCCAGCGTCTGCTGGAGCGGCGGACGCGAACACCCTACGGCGCTGATGCCGCCCGGGCCCTGGAGCCGGCGCCGAGCTTGGCGGTTGCCCGATCGCTACAGCACGCGGTGACCGCCGCCCGCCAGGGTCTGGAGGCGGGCACCTTGCCGGAACTCGGATCCCTGCCGGACGTGCGTCCGGCGTTGCGCCAGGCGGGCCTGCCCGGTGCGGTGTTATCCACCCAGGCGATGCACAAGCTGCAGGTGATCATGCACGAGGGCGCGCACCTGGCGCGGGCGCTGGCGGCGATGCCGACGCTCTACCCACGGGATCTGCGCGAACTCGAGCCACCCGAAGACCTCCAAACGCGGCTTCAGGGCGCGCTGCACCCGGGCGGGGCTCTTCGCGAGGACGCGAGCCCCCGGCTCGAGGCCTTGCATGCCGAACGCACCCGGCTGCGGGGTGAGGTCGAGCAGGTGGTGCGCGCACGGCTCGAGACCCTGGGCACGAGCCCCGGCGCCCGGCGGTTCCAGTGGCATCAGGAGCGTGCGGTACTGAGTCTGCCGGTGGATCGTGTGGTTGAGGTCAAGGGCGTACGGCGGGGTGCGACGGCCAACGGTCGCGATCAGATCATCGAGCCGATCGAGGCCGTGCCGCTGAACAACCAGCTGGATTCGGCGAACGACGGCATCAACCTCGAGCAACAGCGCCTGTTGCGCGAACTGACCGATGCGGTGCGCGAGCGGGTGCCGGAGCTGGAACGGGTGATCGGCGCGATCACCTGGATCGATCTGGCGGTGGCGGCCGGGCGCCTGTCGCGGCAGATGAACGCGCATGCACCCGCGTTGCACGAGACCCCGGGCGTCTGCCTGCGTGAGGCCTATCACCCGTTGTTGCTACTGCAATTTGCCGATGGCCAGGGGCCCCAGCCGGTCCCGCTCAGCCTGGAGTTGACGCCGGAGCGCCCCCTGCTGCTGATCACCGGTCCGAACACCGGCGGCAAGACCGTAGCCCTGAAGACGCTGGGGCTGCTGGTGACCATGGCCTGGTGCGGCCTGCACATTCCCGCGGAGGGCGACTGCACGATCGGCGGCTTCGATCGGGTGATGGTCGATGTCGGCGATCACCAGAGCCTGCTGCACCATTTGTCGACCTTTGCCGGTCATGTCGAGGTGCTCAAGCGCGTGCTCGACCAGGCGACCGCCCGGAGCCTGATCCTGCTCGACGAACTGGGAACCGGTACCGATCCCGACGAGGGCGCGGCGCTCGCGATGGCAATGCTCGACGAACTCCGGGCGCGCGGTGTTTGCGGCATCGTGAACACGCATCTGCCGCCGCTGAAGGACTACGCCGCCCGGATGCCCGGCATCCTGAATGCGTCGATGCAGTTCGACGCGGTGCGCTTGGCTCCGACCTACCGCCTGGTCGCTGGCGAGCCCGGCATCTCCTTCGGCCTAACCATCGCCGAACGCAACGGACTCCCGCCCCCCCTGATCGCCCGCGCCCGCGAACACCTCGCCGCCCTCCCCACGCGCCGCGCAGACCCCAAGGCCAACCCTCAGGGCGGACCACGTAGCCCAGCCGGGGCAAGACAAGGTCCGTGAGTGCGTCGCCTCGCTCACTCTTGGTGCGCGCCCGTGATCGCCGCCCCGAAAATGCCGGTGCGGTTGGTTCAAATGCTGCGGTGCGTGAAAACGAATGAATTTTATATTAAAATGTTAGGCTATTTTGACCTGCCATCTGCGCTCGGTGCACGATCGCTGGACTTCGCCACCAGGAACCACCACCGCCATGTCTGAGACCCCCGCCTCGTCCACCGCGATCACCGGTGCTGAAATCTTTGTTCGCTGTCTGCTGGAAGAGGGTGTCGATACCTTGTTCGGCTACCCGGGCGGCGCGGTACTGCACCTTTACGATGCGCTGTACCGTCAGGACAAGATCGCCCACATCCTGGTGCGCCACGAGCAGGCCGCGGTGCATGCGGCCGAGGGCTACGCGAAGTCCTCGGACAAGTGCGGCGTGGCCCTGGTGACTTCAGGCCCGGGTGCGACCAATGCAGTGACTGGCATCGCCGACGCCTACATGGACTCGGTGCCGCTGGTGGTCTTCAGCGGCCAGGTGCCGACCAGCATGATCGGCAACGATGCCTTCCAGGAAGTGGATACCGTCGGCATCACCCGCCCCTGCGTGAAGCACAACTTCCTGGTCAAGGACGTGAAGGACCTGGCGCTGACCATCCGCAAGGCCTTCTATGTCGCGACCACCGGGCGGCCGGGGCCAGTGGTCGTGGACATTCCGAAGGATGTGACCGCCGACACCTGCGTGTTCGAATACCCGAAGCAGATCAAGATGCGTTCGTACAACCCGACGACGCGGGGGCATAGCGGCCAGATTCGCAAGGCGCTGGAGATGATCCTGTCGGCGAAGAAGCCGATGTTCTACACCGGCGGCGGCGTGATCCTCGGCCGGGCCTCCGACGCCCTGACCGAATTCACGCGCCGGCTCGGCTATCCGATCACCAACACCCTGATGGGCCTGGGGGCCTACCCGGCCTCGGATCCGCAGTTCGTGGGCATGCTCGGGATGCACGGCACCTACGAGGCCAACATGGGCATGCACTATGCCGATGTGCTGATCGCGATCGGGGTGCGCTTCGATGACCGGGTGACCGGCAACATCGAGAAATTCTGCCCCTACGCGAAGATCGTGCACGTGGACGTCGATCCGGCGTCGATCTCCAAGAACGTGAAGGTCGATGTCCCGATCGTCGGCCAGGTCGAGCCGGTGCTGCGCGACATGATTCGCGAGCTCGACAGCATGCAGCAGAAGCCGGACGCCGAGGCCCTGGCCCAGTGGTGGCAACAGATCGACGAGTGGCGCGCCAAGGACTGCCTGAAATACGACAGCGCCTCGCCGCTGATCAAGCCGCAGTACGTGGTCCAGAAGCTCTGGGAACTCACCGAAGGCGATGCCTTTGTGACCTCCGACGTCGGCCAGCACCAGATGTGGGCGGCCCAGTTCTACGGCTTCGACAAGCCCAACCGCTGGATCAACTCCGGAGGGCTCGGAACCATGGGTGTGGGCCTGCCCTTTGCGATGGGCACGCAGTTCGCCCACCCGGAGGCGACCGTGGCTTGCGTTACCGGCGAGGCCAGCATCCAGATGTGCATCCAGGAACTCTCCACCTGCCTGCAATACCAACTGCCGCTGAAGATTCTGAACCTGAACAACCGCTATCTCGGCATGGTGCGCCAGTGGCAGGAGTTCTTCTACCAGGGCCGCTATGCGATGTCCTACATGGAGGCGCTGCCCGATTTCGTGAAGCTCGCCGAGAGCTACGGGCATGTCGGCATGCAGATCACCGAACCGGGCGATGTGGAAGGGGCAATCCGCGAGGCGCTGGCGTTGAAGGGCCGGCTGGTGTTCATGGACTTCATCACCGACCAGTCCGAGAACGTCTACCCGATGATTCCGGCGGGCGCCGGCCAGAACGAAATGATCCTGCTGTAGGAAAGGGACCCGCATGCGACATATCCTGAGTCTTCTCCTCGAAAACGAATCCGGCGCCCTCTCGCGGGTGTCGGGCCTGTTTTCGGCCCGTGGCTACAACATCGAATCGCTGACCGTGGCGCCCACCGATGACCCGAGCCTCTCGCGCATGACCATCGTCACCAGCGGCTCGGAGGAGATCATCGAACAGATCACCAAGCAGCTGAACAAGCTGATCGACGTGGTCCGCCTGATCGACCTGACCCCGCACCGGCACATCGAGCGGGAGATGCTGCTGGTCAAGGTCAAGGTGACCGAGGCCGCCGCCCGCGAGGAGGTCAAGCGCCTGGCCGACATCTTCCGCGGCAATATCGTCGACGTGTCCCAGGAAACCTACGTGATCGAGCTGACCGGCCATGGCAGCAAGCTCGATGCCTTTCTCGAGGCCCTGCAGCCCTTCCCGATCCGCGAAGTCGTGCGCTCCGGCGTGATGGGCATCGCCCGCGGTGAAATCGCCCTCCACTTGTAGGGTGGGCCAAGCGCAGCGGACTTGCCGGGGCGGCTCGGCAAGTCCGGTGAAAATCCATATAATGTACGGTCACCACGCGAGCTCTTGACGAATTCCGCGGCCACCGCTCGGGCGGCCGTCTTTATTTGGGCGACAAGGAAACCACCATGAACCTGTATTACGACAAAGATGCCGACCTCTCGATCATCCAGGGCAAGAAGGTGGCCATCATCGGCTACGGGTCGCAGGGGCATGCCCATGCGAACAACCTGCAGGACTCCGGTGTCGACGTCACCGTCGGCCTGCGGGCGGACTCCGGTTCGCGCGCCAAGGCCCAGCAGTCCGGCCTGAAGGTTGCCGACGTGGCGGACGCGGTGGCCGCCGCCGACGTGGTGATGATCCTGACCCCGGACGAGTTCCAGGCGCGCCTGTACCAGACCGAGATCGAGCCGAACCTGAAGCAGGGGGCGACGATGGCCTTCGCGCACGGCTTCGCGATCCACTACAACCAGGTGGTGCCGCGCGCCGACCTGGACGTGATCATGATCGCACCCAAGGCCCCCGGCCACACGGTGCGCAGCGAGTTCGTGAAGGGCGGCGGCATCCCGGATCTGATCGCGGTGTTCCAGGACGCCTCCGGCCGTGCCCGCGACACCGCCATGGCCTATGCCTCGGCGATCGGCGGCGGGCGCACCGGCATCATCGAGACCACCTTCAAGGACGAGACCGAAACCGACCTCTTCGGTGAGCAGGCGGTCCTTTGCGGCGGTGCGGTGGAACTGGTCAAGGCCGGTTTCGAGACCCTGACCGAGGCCGGCTACGCCCCGGAGATGGCCTACTTCGAATGCCTGCACGAGTTGAAGCTGATCGTCGACCTGATGTACGAGGGCGGCATCGCCAACATGAATTACTCGATCTCGAACAACGCCGAGTACGGCGAATACGTGACCGGCCCGAAGATCATCAACGAGGAATCCCGCTACGCGATGCGCGAGGCCCTGGAGCGAATCCAGGCCGGCGAATACGCGAAGGCCTTCATCCAGGAGGGCGCCGCGAACTACCCGTCGATGACCGCCTATCGACGCCTCAACGCCGCCCATCCGATCGAGCAGGTCGGTGAGCGTCTGCGCGCGATGATGCCCTGGATCACCGCCAACCAGCTGGTGGACAAGACCCGCAACTGATGCCGAGCGGCCGGGGGCCCACGGCCCCGGGCCGTCCTGCGAGGCCGGTTCCCGCCCATGCTCCCGATCGCCCCCGAAGGCCGACGCTTCGTCCTGACCATGGCCTGGCTGGCCGTGTTCGCACTGCTGTTCGGTTTCACCGCCGCCGGGGTGGCGCTGGTCCTGTTCGCAATCCTCCTGATCGCGGTGTTTCGGGACATGTTGCGACGGGTGCCGGCGAAGGCCCTCGGTGTGGTGGCACCGATCGATGGCACGGTGCAGTCGGTAGAGAATGCCCCGCACCCCTTTACGGGCCAGCCGGCAAAGCGCATCGTGATCCAGCAGCGCCTGTGGGGGGAATACAATCTGCATGCCCCTCAGGCGGCGAAGGTTGTGCACCGGGTCTGGCCAGGCCGGCAGGGCAATGAACCGGTGGATGCCCAACTCGCCGGGCAGCTGGGCCTTGCCTTCGAGACCCCCGAGGGCAGTGCCTTTGCCCTGGCGATCGACCTCGACCACTGGCGGCGTTTCGTGCGGGTGGGGGCGATCACCGGCAACTTCATCGGGCGGGGCCAGCGCTTGGGCTTTGCCGGTTTCGGAACCCGCGTGACCGTGTGGCTGCCGTTGAAGTCGCAGGTATCCGCGCGGGCCGGGCAGCGGCTTCGGGCCGGCAGCGACCTGATCGGGCAGCTGCCGGCTGGCAAGTCCTAGCCCGGTTGTGGCTCGCAACCGGCGGCCCGAAGCTGCCGGTTTGAAGCCGCCGGTTCGAAGCAGGGGGTTCAAAGTGGGTCGACTGAGCAGGATGCATGAGCAGTGGGTGGACGCGCAGGATGTGCAGAAATGAGCAACATGGGATGGTAACGAATCATGAGTGACGAGAACGGGGACGCCGAACCGCTACGGGCGCGCCGCCGCGGGGTGTTCCTGCTGCCCAATCTGCTGACCACCGGGGTGCTCTTTTCCGGATTCTTCGCGGTCGTGTCCGCGATCAATGGCGACTTCATCACCGCGGCCATCGCCGTCTACGTGGCCATGGTGCTCGATGGTCTGGACGGCCGCGTCGCCCGTCTGACCAACACCCAGAGCGAGTTCGGGGCGCAGTACGATTCCTTGTCGGACCTGGTGGCTTTCGGTTTGGCCCCGGCCCTGATCGCCTATCTCTGGGCCTTGCATGAGCTGGGCAATCTGGGCTGGGTCGCCGCCTTCTTTTACGCGACCACGGCAGCGCTGCGCCTGGCGCGTTTCAATAGCCGCCTGGCGGTGGTCACCGACAAGCGGTTCTTCCAGGGACTGCCGAGCCCCGCCAGCGCCGCCTTCGTGGTCGGTACCGTCTGGGTGATCGAGGACATGGACATCTTCGCCCTCTATCCTCCGGTGCTGATGGCCTTGGCCTTGGGGGTGACCGTGCTGGCGGGCATCCTGATGGTCAGCAACCTCGCCTACTTCAGCTTCAAGGACATGGACTTCCGCCACCGCGTGCCCTTTTTGGCGATGCTCGCGGTCGTCGGCGTGATGATGCTGGCGGCCCTCGATCCCCCGAAGGTGCTGCTCGCCGGATTCACCCTGTACGCCTTCTCGGGACCGCTGTGGTCCCTGGAACGCTGGCGGCGGCACCGCAGCCGACGCACCTGACCCGTTCCTACTCTTTTTGACCTGGATTGCGACCATGAGCAAAGCAGCGCTGATCATCTTCGACACCACCCTGCGCGACGGCGAGCAGAGTCCGGGGGCGTCGATGACGCGGGAAGAGAAACTGCGCATCGCCCACCTGCTCGAGAAGCTGCGGGTGGACGTGATCGAGGCCGGTTTTCCGGCGGCCAGCATCGGCGATTTCGAGGCCGTGCGTGCGGTGGCGCGTGCGGTCAAGGACACCCGGGTGTGCGGGCTGACCCGAGCCCGGGCCGCCGACATCGATCGCGCCGCCGAGGCGCTGAAAGACGCCGTCGCCCCGCGTATCCACACCTTCATCGCGACCAGCCCGATCCACATGCAGCACAAGCTGCGCATGACCCCCGATCAGGTGCTCGAGCACGCGGTGGCCGCGGTCCGGCACGCGCGGCAGTACACCGATGACGTCGAGTTCTCGGCCGAGGATGCCGGGCGTTCCGAGATCGATTTCCTGTGTCGTGTGATCGAGGCGACGATCGCTGCCGGCGCGCGTACGATCAACATCCCGGACACCGTCGGTTACGCGATCCCGCACCAGTTCGGCCAGACCATCGCCACGCTGCTCGAGCGCGTGCCGAATGCTGACCAGGCGGTGTTCTCGGTGCACTGCCACAACGACCTGGGCCTGGCGGTCGCCAACTCGCTGGCGGCGGTGATGCACGGCGCGCGGCAGGTCGAGTGCACGATCAATGCGCTGGGCGAGCGCGCCGGCAATGCCTCGCTCGAGGAGATCGTGATGGCGGTGAACACCCGCCAGGACATCTTCCCGGTCGTCACCCGTGTCGACACCACCCAGATCGTGCCGTGTTCGCGCCTGGTCTCCAACGTCACTGGCTTTCCGGTGCAGCCGAACAAGGCCATCGTCGGGGCGAATGCCTTTGCCCACGAGGCCGGCATTCACCAGGACGGCGTGCTCAAGCACCGCGACACCTACGAGATCATGCGTGCCGAGGACGTCGGCTGGAGCACCAACCGCATGGTGCTGGGCAAGCATTCCGGGCGTAACGCCCTGCGCTCCCGGCTGAGCCAGCTGGGGATCGAATTCGAGACCGCAGCGCAGCTCGACGAGGTCTTTGCGCGCTTCAAGGACCTGGCCGACAAGAAGCACGAGATCTTCGACGAGGACCTGCAGGCGCTGGTTTCCGAGGCGAGCCCCGAGGCCTCCGACCGCTATCACCTGCGCTTTCTGCGCGTCTGTTCACAGAGCGGAACCACGCCCCGGGCCGAGGTGCATCTGGAGGTGGACGAGCAGGTTCTGACCGGAGAGGCCGACGGCGGCGGGCCGGTCGATGCCGCCTTCCAGGCGGTGGAGGCGATCGTGCGCAGCGGCACCGAGCTGCTGCTGTATTCGGTCAACAACATCACCTCCGGCACCGATGCCCAGGGGGAGGTCACGGTGCGCCTGTCCGAGGCCGGACGCATCGTCAACGGGCAGGGGGCCGATACCGACATCGTGATCGCGTCGGTGAAGGCGTATCTGAACGCGCTGAACCGGCTGACCGCGCCCTCGGGCCGGGCCCACCCGCAGCACGACGGCGTCTGAATCGGGCCATGCCCCTGAGCCAGCGCCAGCGCGAGGTCCTGCACGAGATGGGGATCCCGGTCTGGGTGCGTCGCGACGATCGCGGCGGCCCGACCCGGGCGGCTGAGACTCGGGCCGAAGCGGTCCTGCCGGATGAGCTCCCAGCAAACGCCTCATCGATCTCGGCCACAGTAGCGTGGGCCAAACGCAGCGGGCCCACCAGGGCTGCCCCGCTGCTGGAATCGCAATCGACCGAGGTCTTCGACCCGGCGTCGGCATCCGCAGCGGCGTCGCCTTCCACCGAGCCCAAGGTGGCGGAACTGGACTGGCCGGCGCTGCGCAAACGTGTGGCCGCCTGTGTCGCCTGCAGGGAGTTGGCCGCCACCCGCACCCAGACCGTCTTTGGCGTCGGCGACCCTCAGGCCGACTGGATGTTCATCGGCGAGGCCCCGGGGGCGGAGGAGGACCAGCGCGGCGAGCCCTTCGTCGGCCGGTCCGGGCAGCTGCTCGACAACATGCTGGCGGCACTCGGGCTGGATCGTGCCGAGAAGGTCTTCATCGCCAACATCATCAAGTGTCGACCGCCCGGGAACCGCAATCCGGAGCCGCCGGAGATGGCCAATTGCCGAGGCTACCTCGAGCGTCAGATCACGCTGGTCGAACCCCGGGTGATCGTGGCCCTGGGACGGGTCGCCGCGCAGGCGCTACTCGATAGCAGAAAAGATCTGCGGGAATTGCGCGGACAGGAGCAGGTCTACCGCGGGATTCCGGTGGTGGTAACCTATCACCCGGCCTACCTGCTGCGCACGCCGAGCGCGAAGCCCACGGTCTGGGCGGACCTGCTCCGCGCTCGCGCGCTGATGACAGCCCCGCGCTGAGTCGACGCCTGCGGCAGCGTCTACGCTGATCGCGCGGCCGGTACCACGCCAGCCCACGCGGAGGTCCTGATGATGAATGCGCGGGTCGAACCGAAACCGGCATTGCGCCCGATGCAGCCCGCCGATGTCGCGCGGGTGATGGTGATCGAGCGCGGCGCCTACCCCTTTCCCTGGACCGAAGGCATCTTCCACGATTGCCTGCGGATCGGCTATGGCTGCTGGGTGGTGGAGCAGGCGGGGGACGTGGTCGGCCATGCGGTGCTGTCGATCGCGGCCGGCGAGGCTCATCTGTTGAATCTGTCGGTGGCGGTCGAGCATCAGGGCCAGGGGCTTGGGCGCCACCTGCTCCGCCACCTGATCCGGCAGGTCCAGGCACAGGGGGTCGAGGTCTTGTTTCTCGAGGCCCGACCGTCCAATCACGCGGCGCTGGCGCTGTATCGTTCCGAGGGTTTTCTTCAGGTCGGCACGCGCCCTCGGTACTATCCTGGCGAGCGGGAGCGCGAGGACGCCCTGGTCTTCTCCCTGCGGCCCTGACGGCGCGGCCATGGCCGACGCCGCGACGGGGCCCGGCACCGCATGTCGCGCGCGATATCGGCCTGCGGCGGTGATCCGCCGCAGTTTGCGGGTGGAGGGAAGGCCCAAATTTGCGAACTAAGTCCGTATCGCATCCGGTGGGCTTTACGCCACGGGGCGGCTGCCTCTATCCTCGGGGCACGCCTCGGGTCGTCCTTGACCTGTGCGGGCTCCCATTCTCAGAGGTTCACCGCCATGCTCAAGTCACACCCCGCCTTCACGATGGTCCGAATCCTCTCGGTGGGGGCGTTGGTCCTGCTGTTGGCCGCGGCCGCGGCCGCGCCGGCGTTGGCACAGGCTCCGAATGCCGAGGAGCGACAGGCGGAACTGCTGCGTATCTGGCACGAGATCCGGACCCAAACCGCACAAAACGGGGATCCGCAGGCCACGTACGACGTCGGCGTGGCCCATTTCATCGGGCGCGGGACCCCGCAGGACTATGCGAAGGCCGCGGAGTGGTTTCAGCGCGCCGCCGAGCAGGGCCACGCCGACGCTCATCATTACCTCGGTTACCTCTATGCTGCGGGCGTGGGTGTGAGGGCCGATGCGGAAAAGAGCCTCGAACATTACCGGCTGGCTGCCCTGGCAGGGCACCCCGATGCCCAATATCGGCAGGGCCTGCTTTATATCTCCGGTAACGGCGTGGCGCAGGATCGGGACCAGGCCGTGACCTGGATGACCCGCGCCGCGGAGCAGGGCGTCCCCGAGGCGCAATTCTATCTGGGGCGGTTCTACGAAACCGGTCAGGGCGTCCCGATGGATCGCGCGGCCGCCCTCCAGTGGTACCAAGCCGCGGCCGAACAGGGGCAACCCACGGCGCAGCAGCGCCTTGGCGACCTGTACCTGTCCGGACGCGGCGTGCCGCGGGATCTCACGGAGGCCTATGTGTGGTTCAGCCTGGCCAAGGCCGAGGACCGGATCGCCGAAATCGGCCCGCGCCTGAGCCGGGCCGAACGTGCGGCCGCCGATGAGCGGCTGCGCGCCCGCCGCGCCGTTGCGTCCGATTGATTCACTGCGATATCCCCCAACCCCTGTTGCCAGGCGGTCAGGCCAGGCTGAGCAGGTGCCGACCGTAGGCCCGCACGTCGTCCCAGTCGGTGTAGTCGATGACCGACTGCCGGTCCGTCGGGCCGTGCGTCATCTTCATGATCATCTGGATCATGAGCACGTCGTACCAGGGCCAAGCCGGGTAGTTGACCTTGCCCGCGATGACCTTCGCCTCTTTAGGCTTCCAGGCCGAGCGCTGGAGGAACTTCTGCATGTAGCGGTTGCCCTCGACCGTCGCCTTCTCGGGGTTGCGGGCGACCACGGAGACGTTGAAGAA
>Ga0207421_10003882_pt1 | contig 17556 bp, 19 predicted proteins | sample SodLakKL_010_SED_4_FD_187542 | JGI IMG/M metagenome (GOLD analysis project Ga0207421, IMG submission 187542) | Alkaline sediment microbial communities from Lake Tanatar, Kulunda Steppe, Russia - 8KL_010_SED (SPAdes) (version 2) | ecosystem: Environmental > Aquatic > Non-marine Saline and... | reverse complement strand
GGGAAGGACGGGGCGGCGGGCGGGAAGGACGGGGCGGCGGGCGGGAGACACAGGGCGGGGGGCGGGAAGGATCAGTAGGCCCGGGCGAAGGCGACGCGGCGACCGTAGACCGATGGGCGATCGCACCGGATACAGGTGCCCTCACCCTCGAAAGCCGCTTCCGTGTCGATGCAACGCGGGGTGGCGGAGGTCTCGGCCTTGATGTCGTCCTCGCAGGCCGGCTCGCCGCAGTGCAGCGCGTAGGCGAACCCTCGTCCGACCAGAGCGGTGAAGGTGTCCCAGTCGTCGGCCACCCCGCTGCGCTCGTCGCGGAAGGCGGTGGCACGCGCCACCAGCTGGTCGTGGTAGGCGTCCAGCCGCTCGGGCGCACCGGTGACGAACTCCTCGAAGCCGACCGTCTCCTTCACCGGCCGGCCCTTGTCGTCCCGTTCGCCGACGCGCTGGGCGACCAGCACGTGACCGGCCTCCAGGTCGCGGGGGCCGAGCTCGACGCGCAACGGCACGCCCTTCAGCTCCCAGTCGTTGAACTTGAACCCCGGGGAGGCGTCGCGGTCGTCGACGTGAGCGCGCACCCCGAGGCCCTCGAGCCGCGCCGCGAGCTCGCGGCACTTGGCGAGCGGCGCCTCGGCCTGCTCGCCGCGACCGATCGGCACGATGACGATCTGGATGGGGGCGAGCCGTGGCGGCAGCACCAGTCCGGCGTCGTCCCCGTGGGCGAGGATGACCGCCCCGATCATGCGCGTCGACATCCCCCACGAGGTGGTGTGGACGTGTTGGATCTCGTTGTTCTCGTCCTGGAAGGTGATGTCGAACGCCTTGGCGAAGTTCTGGCCGAGGTAGTGCGAGGTACCCGACTGCAGCGCCTTGCCGTCCTGCATCATCCCCTCGATGGTGAAGGTGCGCACGGCGCCGGCGAACCGCTCCCCCGGGGTCTTCTCCCCCTTGACCATCGGGATCGCGGCGACGTTCAACGCGAACTCCACGTAGACGTCGAACATCCGGAGGGTCTCCTCCATCGCCTCGTCCTCGTCGGCGTGCGCGGTGTGGCCCTCCTGCCAGAGGAACTCGGTGGTGCGCAGGAAGATCCGCGGACGCAGCTCCCACCGCACGACGTTGTTCCACGCGTTGATCAGGACGGGCAGGTCGCGGTAGGAGGAGATCCAGCGCGAGTACATCTCGCCGATCACGGTCTCGGAGGTCGGCCGCACCACCAGCGGTTCGTCGAGTTCCTTGCCACCGCCGTGGGTGACCACCGCGAGCTCCGGTGCGAATCCCTCCACATGGTCCGCCTCGCGCTGGAGGTAGGACATCGGGATCAGCAGCGGGAACGAGGCGTTGACGTGCCCGGTGTCCTTGAACCGCTGGTCGAGTTGACTCTGGAGCAGCTCCCAGATCCGGTAGCCGTAGGGGCGGATCACCATGGTGCCCTTGGCGGGACCGCGGTCGGCGAGCTCGGCCTTGAACACGAGCTCGTTGTACCAAGCGGACACGTCCTCGCTCAGGGGGGTCACACCGAGCTGGTTCTTCTTGGCCACGGGAGGTCCTCGCATGCGGATCGGATGGACCGAGCGTGTGGGTGCGACACCTCGGCGCGGACATGCCGATCGCGAGGCTAGCGCTCAGGCCCCCGGGTCCCCATCGCTGCGCTGCCTCCGACGCTGCCGGTCGAGGGTGAGCAGGGCGATGGAGGTGATCGAGTCGGTGATCTCGCCCCGATCGATCATCGCCATCGCAGCGTCGAAGGGCACCAACCGCACCTCCAGTTCCTCGGTGGGGTCCGGGTCGTCGGGTACGGCGCGCAGCCCGCGTGCCAACCAGACCCGGGCGATCTCGTCGGTCACCGAGTTGCTGATCGCGATGTCGTGGCCCAGCCGCTCCCAGTGGTCCGCCTCGTAACCGGCCTCCTCGACCAGTTCGCGACGGATGGCGGTCAGGCCGTCCTCGTCCCGGCCCGCGCCGCCTTCGACGATCTCCCAGGAATAGGCGTCGAGCGTGTAGCGCCACTGCCCGACCAGGACCACCTCGTCCGCGTCGGTCAACGCCACCACCCCGACCGCGAGGGACGTGGTGACCACGCCGTAGATGCCGGGCGAACCGTCGGGGCGCAGGACCTCGTCCTCACGCACCCGGATCCACGGGTTGGCGTACACCTCGCGCGACGACAGGGTGGTCCACGGATCCCGGGGCTTCGCCGGCTCGTCGCCCTCCGGGCGGAGGTTCGGTCCGTCCGGTTCGCGCCGTTCGCGCCGTTCGGGTGCAGGCACGATCGTTCCTCGGGATCGGTGGCGGGTCGGGACCTCGCAGGCTCGGTCGGACCCTACCCGCGGTAGCGTTGCGCCTCGATGACACGCCGCCCCACGGGCCGGACGTGCGACGACCGAGGCGAGCGACCAGGTGGACCGACCGGCCGAACCCCACGACCTTCGCCTGCTGCTGCTCGCGAGCCTCGCCGGCATGGGCGCGGTGATCGTGCTGCCGCTGTCCGCGGTCACCCCGGTGGCCGTGGTGCCGCTGGTGTTCTCGCTGCCGCTGTTGTTGGCCGTGGTCGCGCGCATGCGAGCGATGCCGTGGCTGTTGAACACGGCGTTGGTGCTCCTGGTGCTCACGGCACTCGGGGTCGCGCCGGTGCTGGGCGTGCTGAACGTCGTGCCTGCGGCGGTGATCCTGATCGGCCCGATCGTCGCCGTGGTGGTGGTCGGTGCGCCACTACGGGAGGTGGACGTCCCCGCCGCGGCGGGCTTCCTGCTGAGCGGGACCATCGCGGTGATCGGCGGGTTCGCCGCCGGAGGCGTTCCCGGCGCGGGCTGGTTGGTCGGGGGGGTCGCCGTGGCCGGGTTGGCCGTGGTGGGCGCACGTCTCCACGCCCGGAACCGCGCCGGCGACATCGCCTGAGCCGCCTACCCGACGACCGACGGTCACACCTGTCCAGTCGGGTGCGTCGAGGCCTTGGCACTTGGTCGCCCAGCCCCCTACGGTCGCACCCACGCTGGCCTCGGTGGGCCGACGCGCCGACGTAGAGTAGGCGTACCGCGTACCGGTGCGATCGCACGCCACGACTCGCGTGGCACCCACTGACGGCCTGAACCCACCGGAGGCCCGTGTGTCCGACACCTTGAGTCGAGTGCGAGAGAACATCCACCCCGTGGTCTTCCCCGTCTCCGCGGGCGTGATCGTCGCCTTCGTGATATTCGGCGCGGTGTTCAGCGACACGGCGGAAACCGTGCTCGGTGGCGTCCAGACCTGGATGGTCGCATCGTTCGATTGGTTCATGATCGCGGCGGTGGCGCTGTTCCTGATCTTCTGTCTGTTCCTGGTGGTCAGTCCCTACGCGAAGGTCAGGTTGGGGCCGGACGACAGCCGTCCGGACTACGGCTACACCACGTGGTTCGCGATGCTGTTCAGCGCGGGTATGGGCATCGGACTGTTGTTCTGGGGCGTCGCGGAGCCGATGTTCCACTACGCGTTCGCACCGAGGTTCCCCTCGGAGACCGCGGAGGCCGCGCAGGACGCCATGGTGCTCTCCTTCCACCACTGGGGGCTGGGACCCTGGGCGGTCTACGCCGTGCTCGGCCTCTCGCTCGCCTATTTCGGGTTCCGTCACAACCTGCCCCTGACGGTGCGTTCGGCGCTGTACCCGCTCATCGGTGACAGGATCCACGGCTGGCCGGGAAACGTCGTCGACGTGCTCGCGGTCTTCGGGACGATGTTCGGCGTGGCCACCTCGCTCGGTCTGGGGGTGCTCCAGGTCAACGCCGGGCTCAACATCGTCTTCGACATCCCCTCGACCACCGGTGTCCAGGTCGTGTTGATCGCCTTCATCACCCTGATCGCCGCGGTCTCGGTCTTCACCGGACTCGACAAGGGCATCCGTCGGTTGTCGCAGATGAACATCGCCATCGCTGCGGTGCTGCTGGTGTTCGTCGCGGTGGCCGGTCCGACGCTGCTGCTGCTGAGTGCCTACCTCGAGAACATCGGCAACTACCTCACCAGCGCGGTCGACACGCTGTTCTGGGCCGGCACCTACGACGCCGAGGCCCGGGACTTCCTCGGGGCCTGGACGATCTTCTACTGGGCCTGGTGGATCTCCTGGTCACCGTTCGTGGGCATGTTCATCGCCCGGATCTCGCGCGGGCGCACCATCCGCGAGTTCGTGCTCGGGGTGCTGCTGGTGCCCACGCTCGTGTCGTTCCTGTGGTTCACGATCATGGGCAACACCGCGATCTTCCTCGAATCGACCGGCGCGGCCGACATCCTCGGACCCACCAACGAGGACGCCTCGTTCGCGTTGTTCGCCCTGCTGCAGAGCTTCCCCGGGGGCCAGATCGCCTCGGTGCTGGCCATCGTGGTGGTCATCACCTTCTTCGTCACGAGTTCCGACTCGGGTTCCTACGTGATCGACATCATCGCCTCGGGCGGCGCGCTCGAGACACCCAAGATCCAACGGATCTTCTGGGCGGTCAGCGAGGGGGTGGTCGCGGCCGTGCTGCTCGGCGCCGGCGGGCTCGGTGCACTCCAGGCCGGGGCGGTGTCGACCGGGTTGCCGTTCACCGCGGTGCTGGTCGTGGTCGTCATCGGGTTGGTCAAGGGTCTGCGCAGCGAACGAACGGGCATGCCCATGCACGAGGTCCCCGCCCAGTCGTTGTTCGGCAACGGTTCGGAGGACGACCCCGCGCCGGTGCCCACCGGCAGGGGAACCGATCCGTCGACCGGCGGCGCGTCCTCCGACAGCAGGACCGACGCCTCCGAGGGATCCGCGACCGACGAGCGACCGGAACCGACGCCCTGAGCCACCCGACTCGGTTGACGGAGGTCAACCCCCGTCAACAACCCCCGTCAACAACCCCCGTCGACGAATGAAGCGGAGCTCATCGTGAACAGGATCCTGGTCGGTGTCGACGCGTCACCCCCGTCGGTCAAAGCGCTCGAGCGAGCGGCCGAAGAAGCGCGGCTACGTGGCGCCACCCTGGAGGTGGTGCACGCCTTCAACCCACCGGACCAGAGCACGGCCTTCCCGGTCGTCCCGGAGAAGGGTGCGGACCGGGCCGACCTCGAGGCCGAACGGACCAAGGCCAACGACAAGCTCGGACGGTGGCTCGAGGAGAGCGAGGTCGACCTCTCCGACCTTGACGTCGAGTGGTCCGTCCTGGCCAACAACCGCCCGACCGAGGTACTGATCGACCGATCCAAGGACGCGGATCTGGTCGTCGTCGGCTCCCGCGGCCGGGGAGGGTTCCGTGGCCTGTTGCTCGGCTCGACGAGCGAGCAGGTCACCCGGCATGCGAGGTGCCCCGTGCTGGTGGTCCGACCCAGCACCCGCTGACGCCCGGGCTGACCCGGACGGAGCGTCAGCCACGGATCTCGACGCCGTCGGGCGAGATCAGGAACCAGTTGTCGTCCTCGCCCTGCCCGGTGACCTGCCCGGGTAGCTCGTCCTGGATGTGGTAGTGCAGCGGCTTCTCCCGGTAGGTGACCTGCTCGAAGCTGTCGTCGGGCAGGTCGTCGCGGACGATCGAGCCGACCAGTTCCTCGTCGACGCCTTCGCCGAGTTCCCTCCCGTCGTCGAGCGACAGGATCGGCCACTGCTGCAGGCAGGCACCGGTGCACCGGCTCTCACCCGGCGGGTCGACCGCCGAGACGTACAGGGCGCGGCCGTCGCCGTCGGTCAGGTACTCGCCGTACTCCTCCGAGGTGGCCGTCGCGAGCAAGGGAGCCCCGGGATCGGTCATCTCCCGTTCGGGGTCGGGGTCGGGGAGCGTCTCCGCCTCCTCCTCGTCGATGAACGGGTCGTCCCCACTTTCTTGGAGCTGCTCGATCGGCGCCGGCTCATCATCTGGCGGGGCGCACGCCACCGACCACACCAGGGCGAGCAACAGCACGGGTAGTCGCCGGGCGGTACGACGGATGGTCATCAGCAGCTCCTGTCGGCGGTGGTGCACGCCGCGGGTCGGTCGAACAGCGTGACGCGGCCCGAACACCGATGGATAGGACCGACGGACACCCGTCCGAAGGGGTGAAGGGGTCCCGCAGGGCCAGTCGGACGCCCCAGCGCCGATCCGGGTCCCGGATAGCCTCCCGGACCGATGCACGACCCACGGTCGTCGTGCTCCCGCCACCCTGGTCGCCTTCCGGAAGCCTCCCTGCGTGCCCATCGCTGTCGTCGACGTGTTCACCGCACTGCTGGTCATCGGCCTGCTGCTGGTGGCGGCCAAGTGGCTGCGGGTCAAGCTCCCCATCTTCCAGCGCCTGTTCCTGCCCGCCTCCGTGATCGGCGGGGTGCTCGGGATGCTGATCGGGCCGCAGGTGCTCGGCAACCTCGTGCAGGCGCTGGACGGACCGGAGCTGCTCGCGGACGGGTTGATCCCGCAGGTCGTCCTGGAGGTCTGGAGCGAGCTCCCGGTGCTGTTGATCAGCGTGGTGTTCGCGGCGCTGTTCATCGGCAAGCGCATCCCCGGCATCAGGACCATCTGGCAGATCGCCGGCCCCCAGGTCACGCTCGGGCAGTCGATCGCCTGGGGCCAGTACGCGGTCGGGTTGAGCGTCGGCCTGCTGATCCTCACCCCGGTGTTCGGGTTGCCACCGCTCGCCGGGGCGCTGCTCGAGATCGGTTTCGAGGGCGGTCACGGCACCGCGGCCGGCCTGTCCGACACCTTCGAGGAGTTCGGGTTCGCCGAGGGCACGGACCTGGCGCTCGGCCTGGCCACCATCGGGCTGGTTGCCGGCGTGCTGATCGGCACGCTCATCGTGAACTGGGGGGTCCGCACCGAGCGCATCATGCTCGGCGCCGACGGCGATCCGGTCACCACCGCGCGCGAGGCCACCGACGACGACCTCGACGACCTCGACGACCGCGAAGGTGCTCGTGACGCCTCACAGAGCTCCACCGACCCGCTCTCGGTGCACATCGGCTACGTGGCCATCGCGATCAGCATCGGCTGGTTGCTGCTGGAAGCACTCGAGGCGCTGGAGCTGGCGACCTGGGGCGGTGACGATGGGCTCGAACTGCTCGTGCACCTGCCGTTGTTCCCGATGGCGATGCTCGGTGGGGTCCTGCTCCAACTGGTGCTCGACCGCACCGGCCGGCAGGCGCTGGTGGACCGGCACCTGATCAACCGGCTGTCGGGCTCGGCGCTCGACCTGATCATCGTCGCGGCGCTCGCCACCCTGTCGCTCGAGGCACTCGGGGGCAACCTCGGTCCGTTCCTGATCCTCGCCGTGACCGGCATCACCTGGAACGTGGGTGCGTTCCTGCTGCTGGCCCCGAGGATCATCCCCGAGTACGCCTACGAGCGAGGGCTCGGGGACTTCGGCCAATCCATGGGCATGACCGTCACCGGCCTGCTGCTGATGCGCATCGCCGACCCGCCGAACCGATCCGGCGGGCTGGAGGCCTTCGGCTACAAGCAGTTGCTGTTCGAACCGGTCGTGGGTGGCGGGCTGTTCACGGCGGCGTCGGTCCCCCTGATCGCCCAGCTGGGGGCCGTCCCGGTGCTGATCGGGACCGCCGCCCTGCTGGTGTTCTGGGTCCTCGTCGGCCTCCGCCGATTCGGGCCGGGAACCGGTACGGCCGCGGACGAGCCCGCGGACCGCATCGACCGTCAGTAGCCCGAGCCCGAGTCCTCGTCGTCGTCCTCGAGTTCGTCGGTGATCGCGCTGCCGTCGGGCGCGACGACGTACCAGACGTCACCACTGGCCTGCCCGTCGACGTCGCCCGGCGCCTCGTCCGAGGCGAAGGTGTAGAGCGGCATGCCGTCGTAGGTGACCTGGGTCGAACCGTCGTCCTCGCGCTCGATGGTGTCCACCAGGTCGCCGTCGACACCCTCGCCCCAGTCCGGATCGCCCTCGACGGTCAGCGCCGGCCACGCCTCGAGGCATCCGTCGGTGCACGTGCTGGTGCCGTCGCTGTCGTCGGTGAACAGGTAGAGGGTGTTGCCCTCGCCGTCGACGAGGTGGTCACCGAGCGGCGAATCCGCGACGGCCAGCGTCACCTCCGCGTCGTCCGCGGCGGCCCCGTCGGCATCCTCCGCGCCCGCATCGTCGTCGACCTCGTCGGCCTCGTCGGCTTCGTCGGTCGCGGCATCATCGGTGAGCAGGTCGTCGCCGGCGTCACCCTCGGCGCCGCACGCGGCGAGGAACAGGCCGGTGGCCGCCAGAGCGGCGAGCCTTCGTCGTCGGTCGGGGAGGTGTCGGGGGGTCACGCGAACTCCTGGTCAGGGGGCTACGGGGACGGTCGGGACCCGGGCCGGACACCGTCGCTCCGCTCACGTGCCGAGCCCGCGGCCTCCTACGGCGTTCGTACCCACCCCTCGACCCGATGGGTCCTGCACGTGACGGCCCGGGCGGATCAGCCTTCCCGCTCCGCGCGGCGGGCGACCGCCTCGAGCAATTGCGGCCTCGTGCGCAGTAGTCCGCTGACATCGATGACGTCGGTGAGCTCCGCGTCGCGCAGGAGCAGTTCCCGCACGATCCCGGCGGCGAGGTCCTCGTCGTCGAGCCCCGGGATCCCCACCCCCGCCGGGATCACGACCCGATGACGCCGGCCGTCCGCGACCACGTCGAGCTCGCCTGGGACGATCTCGGTCACCTCGAGGTCCATGCGCACCCTCCCGTCGTGGTCCGCTCCGCGGGCGGGCCGGTCACGACAACCGGCTGCGGAGCTCGTCGACGAACTCCGGGTAGCGGCCGGCTGCGGCCCCGAGCACGAGTTCGTCGTCCTGTCCGGTGTCGATCGTCTCCCGTTCGAGCAGGAAGGCGACGATCTCCGTGGCCACGGTCAAGGGGGGCACCCCCTGCAGCCCGAGCCCCCGTCGGGTGTGGTGCGAGAGTCGGGCCGCGACACGGCGGCCCTGACCGAGCATGACCTGGAAGGTCTCGGGGCCGGTCTGGAGCAGTACCGGGCCTTCCATCAGTAGCCGAGTCTCCCGAGCTGCTTGCTGTCGCGCTGCCACTCCTTGGCGACCTTGACATGGGTGGTGAGGAACACCTTGGCGCCGAAGATCACCTCCAACTCGCGCCGGGCCTCGGTGGCCGCGGCCTTGAGGTTGGCGCCGCCCTTCCCGATCACGATCCCCTTCTGTGAATCGCGTTCGACGTGGATCACGGCCTCGATCCGGAGCAGGTCGTCACGGTCGTCGTCCGGCGCGACCTCGTCGACGGTGACCGCGATCGAGTGCGGCAACTCGTCCTTGCTCCGGGCGATCAGCTTCTCGCGCAGGATCTCGGCGGCGAGTTGGCGCTCGGGCTGATCGGAGACGTCACCCCGGGCGAACAGCCGCGAGCCGTCCGGCAGGTGCGAGACCAGCACGTCGAGCAGGTGATCGACGTTGTCGCCGGTCGCGGCGGACACCGGAACGATCTCCGTGAACTGACGGCCTTCGCCGAGCAGGGCCGAGAGCCGGGCCAGCTGTGGGAGCATGCGTTCCTTGCCGGGCACCAGATCGGCCTTGTTCGCGATGGCCACGATCGGTGTCGTCACGCCGCGCAACTCCTGGGCCAGGAACTCGTCCCCACGGCCGACCCCGTCGGCGACGTCCACCAGGAAGCAGATCAGGTCGACCCCCGCCCAGGTGTCGCGGACCAGTTCGTTCAACCGGCGGGCCAGCAGGGTCCGCGGCTTCGACAACCCCGGGGTGTCGAGGAACACCAGCTGCGCGTCGTCGCGGGTCAACACGCCCCGGATGGTGTTACGGGTCGTACCCGGCACCGGGGTGACGATCGCGACCTTCTCGCCCACGATGTGGTTGAGCAACGTCGACTTTCCCGTGTTCGGGCGACCCACCAACGCGATCAGCCCGGAACGGTGCCCCTCGGGCACCTCGTCGTCCAGACCCGCCAGGACCGTGGCGACATCGAGGTCATCGGCCTCTCGCCGTCTGCGCCCGCTCACGAGGCCGCCGCGTCGTGGCCATCGGCGAGTCGGGTCGCACCGAAGCTGTGCGGCAGCAACTCGGCGATGGTCGTACTCAGCGTGCGGCCGCCCTCGCCGCTCGCGTGGATGACGGCATCGGGCCCGAACTCGAGGATCGTCTGACGACACGCCCCACACGGTGTGCAGGGAGCGTCACCGTCCGCGATCACCGCGACCGCCGTGATCGGACCGCGCGATCCCGACGAGGCCATCGCGCTGATGGCCGATTGCTCCGCGCAGCTCGTCAGCCGGTACGAGGCGTTCTCCACGTTGGCGCCCTCGAAGCGCTGGCCGTCGGCGGTGACCACGACCGCACCGACCCGGAACCGCGAGTACGGCACGTAGGCCCGCTCCCGGACCCGACGGGCCTGACCGAGCAGCTCGGCCACGTCGGGTGAGGGGCCGCCGGAACGGACACGATCCGGGTCGGGCTTCATGGCGCGCTCGTCTCGTGGATGGCCCGGTCGCTCCGGGTGGGCCACAGCCTACGTCGCCCTGGGAGCGGTCACGGCGTGTCGGTGGGTTCCACGGGGCCGAGTTCGTCGACGACGTCCGGCTCGACGGGCTCGACGAGCTCGTCCTCCATCCCCCACCGTTCGGAGACCTCGTCGGCGAGCCGGGGGCCGGCCTTCGCGTCCTCCGTGAAGCGCTCGGCGTCCAACGCGCTGACCCCTTGCGATTCCGGCAGTTCCTCGTCGAGCGGGAGTTGGCCGACCTCCTCGTCCATCGTCGGTCCCTCGACAGGGGACGGATCGATGTCGTCGGGGTCGATCAGGTCGTCACGGACCGGTTGGTCGTCGACATGGCGATCCACCTCGAAGCTGTCATCACCGCGGTCGGGCGTGGTCGGCATGGGGAGGTTCCGTTCGGTCGGGGCCGGGAGGGGACATGCGCCGCGAGGTCGAGTCGTGACGCATCCCCAGTCGACCGGACCCGCGCCGCCCCGGCAGCGACGTTCGGCCGGGGTCGGCCGAGCTCGCCGGTGGGGTCAGCCACGCGAGGACGACCGGGCGGATCCGCGGGCGTTCGCGGCATCGTCGTCCGCCTCGGGATCGACCGCATCCGTGCCCTCGCCCAGCCCGTGCCGCACGATGACCTTGCCCACGCGCCGACCCTGGACCCGTTCGACGGTGATCGCGGTTCCCTCGAACTCGACGGTCTCCCCCTCGATGGGTACCCGTCCGAGCGTGCCGAAGACGAGCCCCCCGACGGTGTCCCACCCCTCCTCGGGCAGACTCGCGTCGAGCAGTTCGTTGAGGTCGTCGACGCCCAACCGGGCATCGACCCGCAGGGAGCCGTCCTCGAGCGGCTCGACCAGGGGTTCCTCGTGGTCGTGTTCGTCGACGATCTCGCCGACGATCTCCTCGAGGATGTCCTCGATGCTGACGAGCCCGACCAACGCCCCGTACTCGTCGACCACCAACGCGAGGTGCACGGTCCCGGTCTGCAGCTCGCGCAGGAGTTCGTCGCAGCGCTTGGTCTCGGGCACGAAGGTCGGGCCACGGACCAGCTCCGACCACGAATCGACGGTGTCGAGGGCGCCGTCGACCGAACCGGCCGCCAGTTGGCGGAGCACGTCCTTGGCGTAGACCACCCCGACGACGGTGTCGGTGTCGTCCGGATCGTGGACGGGGAGCCGCGAGAACCCACGCTCGAGGATGGTGTCCACCACCGTGCGCAGCGTGGCATCGGCGGCGACGGTGACCATGTCGGGACGCGGCGTCATGATCTCACGCACGATGGTGTCCGCGAGCTCGAAGATGGAACGGATCATGGCCCGCTCCTCCGGGTCGAGCTCGTCGTCCTGTTCGTCGTCGTCCGCCTCCAGCTGGCGGAGCTCGTCGTCGGAGGCATACGGGCCGGAGACCTCGTCGCGCTGGGGCACCAGCGCACGGCCGAGCCCGACGATCACCTGCGCGACGGGGGCGAGCAGACGCACCAGCAACCGTGTCGGGGCTCCCAGGCGCAGCCCCGTGGCCTCGAGGTGGCGCAGCGCCAGGGTCCGGGGGGTCACCTCGCCGAGCACGAGGCTGAGCAGCGCCACGATCACCACGGCGGCGACGATCGACGCGCCGATGCCGCCGAGCCGCACGCCGAGCACGACCGCCGTCGCGGCCAGTGCGACGCGGACGAGCACGGTGAGCATCAGCAACACGTTGAGCGAACTCGCCCGGTGCTCGGTGACCCACAGCAGTTGCGGGGCTCCGGGCGCCTCCTCGTCGTCGAGTCGCAGCGCGCGCACCACGTTGAGCCGACTCAACACGGTCTCGGCGGCCGCCAGGTAGGCGGTCACGAGCAGCAACGCGACGGCGGTCAGCAGCAGCGCCACGTCGGGAGCGAGGACGGTCACCGGGCACTCGAGCGACGGCTCACGTCCCGTGCTCCCGGGACGCGAGGTCCGAGGCCAGCAACGCGTCGGTGAGCGCGAACATCTCCCGCTCCGTGGCCGTGTCCGCGTGATCCATCCCGAGCAGGTGCAGCAGGCCATGCACGGTCAGCAGGCGGAGTTCCTCGTGCGGCGACCGGTCGAACTCGGATGCTTGGGCGTAGGCCACCGAGGGGCACAGCACGACGTCACCGAGGATCGACGGGGTGTCGGGCGGGGTCTCCCCCGGTTCGTCGATGGGGAACGCCAGCACGTCGGTCGGCCCCGCCTTCCCGAGGTGTTGGCTGTTGAGCTCGGCGATCGTGGTTTCGTCGACGAGCAGCAACGCGACCTCCATCTCGGCGGGCACCCGCTGCTCGTCGAGCACGTGTCGGCTGAGGCGCACGAGATCGTCGCCATCGACCTCGAGGTCTTGTTCGTCCGCCAGGAACACGGCCACCTCAGCCACCGTCCCGCCGGGATCGGTCATCGGCGGCCGCGGCTCGGCTCGCGGCGCGAGCTTCGTCACGTGCCGCTTGCGCCTCCTCCTGGGCCACGTCCCAGACCTCGTAGGCCTCGACGATGCGCTGCACGATGTGATGGCGCACCACGTCGCCGGCCTCCAACCGCGCGAACGCGACCCCCTCCAACCCTTCCAGGATCTCGCGCACGACCTTCAGCCCCGACCGTTTGCCGCTGGGCAGGTCGACCTGGCTGATGTCGCCGGTGACCACGGCCTTGGAGTTGAAACCGATCCGGGTCAGGAACATCTTCATCTGCTCGGCCGTGGTGTTCTGGGCCTCGTCGAGCACGATGAACGCGTCGTTGAGGGTGCGGCCACGCATGTAGGCCAGCGGCGCCACCTCGATGGTGCCACGGTCGACGTGCGCGATCAGTTCTTCCGCCTCCATCATGTCGTGCAACGCGTCCCACAACGGCTTGAGGTACGGATCGATCTTCTCGTGCAACGTCCCCGGCAGGAACCCGAGGCGTTCGCCGGCCTCGACCGCCGGCCGCGTCAGGATCAGCCGGTTGACCTGCTTCGAGCGCAGCGCCTGCACGGCAGCGCCCATCGCGAGGTAGGTCTTGCCGGTACCGGCCGGCCCGATGCCGAAGGTCACCGTGTTGCCGCGGATCGCATCGAGGTAACGCTTCTGGCCGAGCGTCTTCGGCCGGATGGTGCGGCCGCGGTGGGTGATCAGCGCCTCGGAAAGCACGTCCGAGGGCCGCTCGTCGCCGTCCTCCTGGATCATGCGCACGATCTGACGGATCATGGCGCGATCGACGGACTGCCCCCGATCGAGCAGCAGCACGAGTTCCTCGAACATCCGGGCGACCCGCGCCGTCTCGGCCGGATCGGCGGCACGGATCGTGATCTCGTTGCCGCGGACGTGGATCGTGGCGGCGAAGGCGTCCTCGACGACCTTCAGCAACTCGTCACGGGTGCCGAGCAGCGAGACCATCGCGTGCTCGCCGGGAACCAGCACCTTCACCGCGGCCTCGCGCTCGTCCGGGGGGCTCGAACCGTCCGTGGGGCCTGGCTCCAGCGAGGCGGACGAAGCGGTCGAGGACGGCGTGCTGCTGGTCACGAGGTGACGATGCTCCTGCGATGGGCCGGGTGGTTGTCCCTCGGAGGGTACCGGTCAGCGAACGATGCCGGTCGCCGCGAGCCGCGAACGGAGCTCGTCGGGACTCGCGGCGAGGATGGCCGCCAGCATCTCGAGGTCGGCGGCCCGGACCGTCAACACCCGGCCGTTGTAGTCGCCGCGTCGGGACTGGATGGCCTCCGCGTACCGCGCCAGCGCAGGTTCGGCATCGCGTCGTGCTTCGAGGGCGACCAGGTCGATCACCAGTTCGGGCGCGGCCTCGGTGGCGATGTTGGCGGCGACCCCCGGGACCGGGAGCAGTTCGGCGACCGGGACCCGGTAGAAGTCGGCCATGCGATGCAGTCGGGTGATCGACACCGCCCGTTCACCGCGCTCGTACGCGCCGACCACGCTGGCCTTCAGCTCACCGCTGCTGCGTGCCTCGACGTCATGGAGCGACAGGCCCTGCTGCTGCCGGACCCGACGCAGCCGGTCACCGAGTCGCACCGCGTACCGCTCATCGTCGTTCGTCGTCACCACGGACCTCCGGGCCTTCGGGCCGCCACCTGGCCAGGGTCTGGCTGCTGCGCACCAGCCATGCACGCGGGCATCACCGCACGAACGCCAACGTAGAGGCGCTCACCCCTCGTGGCGAGCGACTCCGACGCTCCGTGACGCTCCCCTACGGTGAGTGAGAGAACGGCCGCTCCGCGTCCATCGGGCGCGCGATGGACGCGCGAACGCCAGGACGAGCCCCTCAGCCCCAACGGCCCAGCACCGCACCCGCGACCGCCAGCGCCGCCGCGGCCGCGTGCTCGGTCCGCAGCACCGTGCCGCCGAGACCCACCACGACCGCGCCGTCGGCCCGGAGACGGGCCACCTCGGCGTCGCTCCAGCCACCCTCGGGACCGATCGCGATCGTGAGACGCTCGAGGGGTGCCAGGCTCGCCAGGACCACCGGCAGCGCGGGGGCATCGAGGTGCGCCACCAGCAACGCTTCGCGGGCCCCGGGCGGCGCGGCATCGGCCACGACGTCCGCCAGCGACGCGGTGTCGACGACCGGGGTCACCGCGGTTCGCCACGGGCTGCGCGCCTGCTCCGCTGCCGCCCGGGCCACGGCCTGGGCACGGGTCCGCAGCCTGCCGGTCCGTTCGCTCGGCGGTCTCGCGATGCTGCGCTCGGCCAGGACCGGGATCACCGCGTCGGCACCCAACTCCGTGACCTGGCGCACGACCTCGTCGAGCTTCCGGCCCTTCGGGAGCGCCTGGGCCACCGCCAGACGCGGCGTGCGCGCCGGCTCCCGGCGCACCGGCCCGGCGAGCTCGACCGCATCGCCACCGAGCGTGGCCTCGGCCGTGGCCCCTCGCCCGTCGGTGACCTCGACCCGGGCGCCGGTGGGCAACCGCAACACCCGTGTCAGGTGGTGCTGCTCCGCGGTCGACAACGCGACCCGGTCGCCCACCCGGGCGGATTGCAGCTCGACATCGAGGTGGACGAACGGGACGAGACTCACACCCCGCTCAACGCTGGATCGCGTCGCGCAGGCGCGTGAACAGCCCGTTACCGGTCGCGGCCAGCGGCTCGCCCCGCAGCTCGGCCAGGTCGGCCAGGAGCTCGCGCTGGGCATGATCGAGGCCGGTCGGCACCTCGACGCGCACCACCAGCTTCAGATCGCCCCGACGGCCACCTCCGCGCACGGGAAGTCCCGCCCGACGCACGCTGAGCACGTCGCCCGGTTGGGTACCGGCGGGCACCGGGACCTCGACCTCGTCACCATCCACGATGGGCACGGCCAGGGTGCCACCGAGCGCGGCCTGGGTCACGGGGACGGTCACCTCGGCGACCAGGTCACGGCCCTGGCGCTCGTAGACGCGGTGCGGCGCGACCCGGACCTGGGCGTACAGGTCGCCCGGGGGCGCTCCCTGCCGACCGGACTCGCCCTCCCCGCGGACCGGGATCCGGTCGCCGTCCTCCAGACCGGGGGGGAGGTCGACCTGCAGGGTGCGCTTGGTGGCCCGACGTCCCTCGCCCGCGCAGCCGGGGCACGGATCGCTCACGGTGCGTCCCGTGCCCTGACAGGCCGCACACGGCGCGGCGGTCGCGAGCTGACCGAACGCGGTCCGCACGACCCGCTGGACCTGACCGTGACCACCGCAATCGCCACACCGCGCCGGGCCGGACCCGTCCAGCGAGCCCGAGCCCCCGCAGTCGTCGCAGGTGCGGGCGACCTCCACCTCGAGGTCCCGGCTGACGCCGGTCACGACGTCCTCCAGGGTGAGGTCGACGACCACCAGCACGTCCCGGCCCGGCTGGGTGCGTGCCCGACCCCCGCGGGCCCCACCCGCCGCAGCATCGCCGAAGGCCGAGCCGAAGAACGCATCGATCACATCGTTGATGCCCCCGCCGAAGCCGCCACCACCGAACCCGCCGAACGGGTCCTGACCGGCGCCGCGGGACCGCGGGGTGCCGTCGTCGCCGGTGCGGTCGTAGTGCGCCCGGGTCTGGGGATCGGCCAGCACCGTGTAGGCGTGGGTGACGGCCTTGAAGGTCTCCTCGTCGCCGCCGGCGTCGGGGTGGTGTTCCCGGGCCTTGCGGCGATAGGCGCGCTTGACGTCGTCGACGGACGCGTCGCGCGGGACATTGAGCTGGTCGTAGAGGTCGGACACCGGTGCCTCGCAGGACGGAAGACGGGGAAGAGGGAACAGGGTGCGGAAGGAGCGTGGGTGGCTGAGGAGCCTCGGGGGTCAGTTCGACAGGTCGGTGAGCGTCTCCTGGAGTTGATCGGCGACCGCGCGGACGGTGGCCAGCACCCCCGCGTAGTCCATCCGCGTCGGACCCAGCACGCCGAGGGAACCCGCGGTCACCAGTTGGTAGCGCTGCGCGACCAACGATGCAGCGCGCAGATCCTCGACCTGGTTCTCGCCACCGATGCGCACGGTCGGTGCGTTGTCGGCGGTCGCATCCGACAGCAGTCTCGCCAGGGTGGCGCGTTCTTCGAGCAGCTGCAACATGCGGGAGAGATGTTCGCGCTCGAACGTCTCGTCGCCGGCCAGGGACGCCTGTCCACCGACGAACACGTGGTGGACGGTGTCGTCGGCGAGATCGACCGCCGTGGCGTCCGCCACGGCGAGCAGGACCTCGCGCAGGTCCGCCGGTGCGTCGTCGACGATCGCGTTCACCGCGGCGTGCACCTCCCCCAGGCGACGACCTCGGACGTGCTCGCCCAGGACGGCACGCACCCGCGCGAGGTCGGCCTCGGTGGTCGAGGCCGGAAGATCGACGGAACGCTTCTCGACCCGGCCGGTGTCGGCCACCATGAGCAGCAGGGCCGATCCGGGACTGAGGCCCACGAGTTCGACGAGCTTGAGGCGTGACGCATCGATCGCCGGGGCGATCACCAACGAGACCAGCCGGGTCAGCTGGCTGAGCACCGACGAGGTGCGGGCCAACAGGTCCTCGACGTCGCGGGCGGAGCCGAGCAGTTCCTGCACCAGCTCGCGACGTGGATCGTCGAGCTCCGGATTGTCACGCAGGTCGTCGACGAACCGTCGGTACCCGAGATCGGTCGGCACCCGACCGGCCGAGGTGTGCGGCTGCGCGATGTACCCGAGCTCCTCGAGTGCGGCCATCTCGTTGCGGACGGTCGCGGCGGAGACGTCGAGTCGGGCCACCTCGACGACCCGTTTCGAGCCGACCGGCTC
>Ga0207421_10003880_pt1 | contig 17559 bp, 13 predicted proteins | sample SodLakKL_010_SED_4_FD_187542 | JGI IMG/M metagenome (GOLD analysis project Ga0207421, IMG submission 187542) | Alkaline sediment microbial communities from Lake Tanatar, Kulunda Steppe, Russia - 8KL_010_SED (SPAdes) (version 2) | ecosystem: Environmental > Aquatic > Non-marine Saline and... | reverse complement strand
TATTTCTTTTAGCTTCTTAATTAATGCGGCTTGTTGTTCTGCTGTCAAAGCTGTTTTTGGGCTGCAGCATGAAGGGTGCTGCAGGGATGAATGGTTTAACAGCGGAACTTGAAGGCTTTTTTCGATATGTCGAGCGGTCCGGTCTCCGAAAACCAGCCCTTCCAGCAAAGAGTTGCTGGCCAGTCGATTGGCGCCATGGACACCGCTGCAGGCAGCTTCTCCGCAGGCATACAGCCCTTCGATGTTTGTTTCTCCCCAAAGGCCTGTCTTGATACCACCCATGGTGTAGTGGGCAGCGGGAGAAACAGGCAGTCCCTGCCGGCTCATGTCATAACCGTGTTTTAAGGCCATACTGTAAATGGTGGGGAAACGCTGCTGCAAGAAGTTTTTTTCCCGGTGGGAAATGTCCAGGCAAACAAAGTCACTTTTTGTCTTTTCCATTTGTTCTGCTATGGCGCGGGCTACTACATCCCGTGGCCCCAGTTCTGCTTGTTCGCAGAAATCTTCCATGAAACGTCTTCCGGACCTGTCCCGCAGTACTGCCCCTTCACCCCGTACCGCCTCAGAAACCAAGAAGGGTTCATTGCTGTTTTCATCGTGAAAAACAGTGGGATGAAACTGAACGAATTCCATGTCAGCAATATCTGTTCCGGCACGGTAAGCCATGGCAATGCCGTCACCTGTTGTGGCAGGGTTGTTGGTGGTCCTGACATAAACAGCGCTGCAGCCTCCGGAAGCAATAATTACTGCTCCGGCACTGATGCGTTTTCCTCCCAGCAGCTCAACCCCCTGGATACGGCCTTCCTGGGCCCAAAGCTCCGTTACAAAAGAATGTTCAAGAACGGTAATATTATCATTGGACTGGACTTTCTTGATTAATGTTTCTGCAAGTAATCGTCCGGTGGAATCCCCGCCGGCATGAACCACCCTTCTTCGGCGGTGAGCCCCTTCACGACCCAACTCCAGCTTCCCATCACTTTGGTCGAAAGGCATTCCCATCTGGAGCAGTTCTTTTATCCGACCGGGTCCTTCTTTTACCAGTATTTCCACAGCTTCCCGGCGGCAAAGACCGGCGCCTGCGGTCAGTGTATCTTCAAGGTGCTGCTGGGGGCTGTCATCTTGCCCCAGGGCAGCGGCAATACCCCCCTGGGCCAGCCAGGTATTGGTGCTGCTCAACTCGTCCTTGGCCAGGAGGCAGACCCGGGCAAATCCTGCGATTTTCAAAGCTGCCAGCAAGCCGGCTACTCCGCTGCCGATAATGATAACATCGTATTGATCTTGAGGTTTTGCAGCATGAGTCATGGAGTAAGAACTCCCTTTCAATTGTAATCTTTATTTTCTATTATCCCACCTGCTGTCTGTCCAGTCAACTGGCAAGAAAACAAAGGCAGGTTGCCGGGGTAGCGTATACTTTGAAGTAGATGTGCCGGCAAACCTGCCCTTGTTGCAGCATCAGCTTGGAATTGTTTTTTACAGAGCCACCAGGGCATCCACCGTTACCGGTTGAGAGCCGATGATGAGCAGGGGGTTGAGATCAATTTCTGTGATTTCAGGATGAAGAAGCCCGATAAAGCTTAGTTTTTGCAGCAAGTCCACCAATGTTTCCCGGTCCACAGCAGGCATCCCCCTGAAACCATCCAAAAGCTTTCCCGCCTTTGTGTCCTGGAGCATCTCTGCTGCTTCCACCTTGCTCAAGGGAGCCGAACGGAAGGTGACCTCCCGCAGGGCTTCGGTAAAGACGCCGCCCCAGCCGAACAGGATGCAGGGTCCAAAACCCTGGAAGCGCACCATACCGGCCATGAACTCCCGGCTTCCAGTAATCATTTGAGAAACCAGCAGGGGAATTGGAGATCCTGCAGCAAGATGAATTTTTTCTGCAGCTTCCCGGACCTGTTCCTGGTCGGTAAGACCCAGGTAAACCAGGCCTTTTTCTGTCTTGTGCAAAACCTCGGGAGAGCATCCTTTCAGGACAACAGGAAAGCCCGTTTCTGCTGCTGCTTGCATTGCCTCATCACCGGTGGATACCAGTTTCTCTTTTACTACGGGAATGCCGTAGTATGCCAGCAACTGCTTGGCTGTGTATTCGTCCAGGTGGCTTTGTCCTTTTTCCCGGGATTCCCGGATTATTTGTTCCACCTGGGCCGATGGAGAAGGCAGTTCTGGTTTATTAACCTGACCCCTTTGCCTGATTTCCCGGTGCCGGTTTAATGCCAGCATGGCCCGGGCCGCTTTTTCCGGGGAATCCAGCACAGGGATGTTATTCTGCCGGTATGCCTGGGTATAGTTGTCTTCATCCAGGAAGGATGAGACAACCAGCGGAATGCCGTGTTTGTCCGGAAGTGATACGGCCCCTGATGTGTCGCGCTTAAAACGTTCCAGTAAATCTTCCAGGGGAACATTGCCTACCAGTTCCTGGATATGGGGGTATTTTTCCTTCATAAAACCGGAACTCATGGCCCCATGCAGCACAATGCCGTCCACTTCACCGCTTTTCATGATCATTTCCGGCAGGGTTGTGCTGATCAGGTCTGCATCCAGGTGAAAGGTTACATCTACGGGGTTTTTGCAGGAAGCTTGATCGGGAAGATATGCTTCCATTGCTTTTTGCAGCTCGCTGGAGAACAGGGGGACTTCCATGCCTCCTTCGTCACAGGTGTTGGAGATAGCTGTTCCCGGCCCTCCCGAATTGGTTACAACGCCTACCCGGTTCCCCTGCAGGGAAGGCTGGGTGGCCAGTGTCCAGCCGTGGGCATAAAGGTCTTCGATGGAATGAACACGGATAATGCCGGCCTGCTTGAAGATGCCGTCGTAAAGATAATCGGGCCCGGCCATGGAACCTGTGTGGCTGCTTCCTGCCCGGGCGCCGGCTTCAGAGCCGCCGACGTACTGGGCCAGGACCGGCTTGTGCGGGGTAATTTTTTGAGCAACTTCGATGAAACGCTCCCCTTCGCGGATTCCTTCGATGTACAGGCCAATTGCCTTTGTAGATTCATCTTCTCCCAGGTATTCCAGGGCATCCACCAGGTTTAAATCGGCTTCGTTGCCCACGCTGATCGCCTTGCTGAAGCGGATGCTTTTTTTTCGCAGGTAAACCAGGGTCTGGGTTACATATGTGCCGCTTTGGGAAGCGATACCCAGCATCCCGGGCTGGTCCTGCATACGGATTACAGTCATATTAAGGGAAGCCTGGGAGTTAATAATCCCCATGCAGTTTGGGCCCAAAAAACGGATTCCGTACCGGGAACCCACTTCCCTAAGCCTGTTTTCCATGATTTCACCTTCATCGCCTGTTTCCTTGAAACCGGCCGAGATGATAATTGCCCTTTTGGTGCCGGCCTGGCCGAGCTGCTCCAACACCTCCACGGCATCCCGGGTTGGTATGACCAGCATAGCCAGGTCCGGGGGCTCGGGCAGGTCAGAAACAGACGCGTACGCCTTGTGTCCCAGGACTGTTTCTTCCCGGGGGTGGATCGGATAAAAGTTTCCGGAAAAACCGTCTTTAATAATGCTCAAAGCCTGCATCGTGCCCATCTTCATGGGGTTGTTTCCAGCACCAACTACGGCAACGGACCGGGGGTTCATCAACAAGTGAAAGGGGTTTTCTTTTTTTTCTCCTGGACCGGGTTGATCAGCCATTCTGATTTTGTCCATTTCTGCAGCTCCTTTAATAAAACTGTTGTTATGTAGCAAACAAATCCTTTCTATTATAACAAATATCTTTGGCTGCATAAATGCTGTTGCAATAAGAAGTTGAGATAGGAATTGAAGTATTTTGTTTTTCCTGCAAGGAAAAGAGAGGGACTGTGGCGAAAATAAAAAAGTATCAACGTGGAAATAAATCTTTATTTTAGCAGGAAGGTGGGTGCAGGCAGTTTGCCGGAACAATCGAAGCAAGGGATAGGAGCACAGTTCAAGACTTTTTTCTCTGACAAAAGAAACCTTTATCTTGTGGTGGGGGCGGCGGCCCTGGCAGTGTTATTGCTGGTAGTTGCCATAATAGTGGCTTCAACTTCAGAACCTGAAGTATTTGCTTTTAAAGATATTTGCCAAACAGATGAAAGCAAAACGGCAGAAATCAAGCTGCAGGCAGATATTCGGGAAGAAGAGATCGTCATCGAGGAACCCGGGGAGGTTGAAGATTTCTTCGTTTTAATGGCTTCTTTGGAGTTTCAGGAAAAACGCGGTTCTGCAGATGCTGATAAATGGCATTATACTGCAGACCTCTTCCAGGCAGAAGATGATTTTATCCGGGCCCGGTTTACTGCTGATAACGCAGTTTTTACTTCTTATACCAGGTCCAACGGCCGCGGCTATATAACACAAGATTTAGGGCTTTACCAAATCATTGCACAACCTGCTGAAGAAAGTGTTGTTTCCCTGCTGGACGACTATTTTGAACAGGTAACCCTGGCTGCAGCAGAACGGGAAAAGAAAGCAAAAGAAGAGGAAGAGGAAGAGGAAAAGCCTGAGCCGGTAACTGTCAGGGAAATAGACCCGGCTATTACAGTGGTGATCAACAACCATCCCTCAGCGCGGCCTTCTTCCGGGCTGCAGGAAGCCGACGTGATCTATGAATTCCTGGTGGAAGGCGGTTCCACCCGCTACCTGACAGTCTATCGAACACACCACGAAGATAACTTTAACATCGGCCCTATCCGTAGCCTTCGCCCTTACTTTGCTGTGCAGGCCCAGGAGCACGGGGGCATTATTGCTCACAGCGGCTATTCTGCCCGGACCCGGCAGATGATCCAGGGGTTGGGGATCTTTCAGATTGCCGACGTGGGCAACAATTTTTGGCGGGATTCTTCCCGAAGGGCGCCCCACAATCTCTATACCAATATCAGTAACCTGTACCGGGCTGCAGGTGATCGTACCCGGGAAGTGGAGACAACATATACCTTTAGTGAAGAAAAGCCCGATATTTTTGGCAAGGCTGAAGAAGTGGACGTCTTTTACAGCGCCCACAACCTGGTAAACTACCGGTACGACGAGGAAGAAAAAGTCTATTACCGGTATATTAACAGCGAACCACACACGGAACTGGAAACAGGCGAACAGTATACCGCAGACCGGATTATTGTCCGGGAAACATCTCACAGTAACGTGCCCGGGCCGGAAGGCCTGGTTGATATTGACCTGCACGGATCCGGCCGAGGATTTCTTTACGAGGAAGGCTTTAAGTATGAGATTACCTGGAACCGAACAGGGGAGAAAACAATCTATAAGTATATCCGGGGCGGTGAGGTGGAGCCCATCCCCGGCACTACCTGGATTCAGGTAATCCGGAATTAGCTGTCTCTTTGGTGATTAACACTCATCAGGCTTGATGTACAGGTCTTTCATTGTTTCATCATAAGGTTCTTTTCGCCCGGGGCAGTTTTCCTGGGGACACATCTGGCAGTTCTCAAAATGACCGTCTGAAGGGAAAGCGATTCCGGACAGGGACTTAAGCGGTGTCATCAGCATATTCTCCTCTAATCGAACCTGGATACTCGCTAATTCCGGAGATTTGTCGAACAGGGAAAAGAGCGGTTTTTGCTGTTCAAGAGGCCAGTCGGGGAGAGAGCCCGGGTTCATCTTGGAAACATTCTCCAGTCCATAGTTTTTTCCCAGGTAATCCAGGAAATAAGCTTGCGCCTCGGACAGGACGACATTTGCAATTTCCTCTAAATAGTACCTGTCTAACATATCCTCCAGGGAAGAAGAAAGGTCTTCGAATGCTTTTCCACAGGTAAGAATATAAGGAAAAGCATTTTTCGTTTTTTCCAGGTTCACTCGCAGGATGCGGCTCTGGAACCGTACACCGTCAATCAGTACCGAACTGTTATCAACAGCTTTGACAGAGCATTCCCTGTACAGGAGCACGGGATTAATTTTGCCATCAATTTTTGCCACCAATTTCTCCAGGGGTTGGACGTGTTTTTCTTTGCTGCCCGCATTCAGTCGGGATAAGACTTTATCTGCATCCAAGGGGCAGGGGATTTCTGTTAATAGCTTCACGGCATGGTTCCTCCTTCAAATTTCTGTCATAATATCAACAATCACGGCCCTATGGCCTTTCTTTGAGATTCCTCTTCTCTTGTGCATTATACTTCATGCAAGAAAAAAATCAAGTTGCTGCTGTCAGCTTTGCATTGCAGGAAAAATATGATAAATGTAGAATATTTGCAAGAGGGTGAACAATTCACCCAAGTTAAGCAAGCAAAACAGGGAGGAGGTCAAAGGTTGAGGTTAAGCTTTTTTAATAACAATGTCCAGGTTATTGAAGACTTGTATGACCGAACCCAGAAATGGTATAACATCTTTTACACGGATAAAAACAGTCTTTCCCTGCATTACGGTTTTTGGAATGAGCATACGTGCTCCAAGAAAGAAGCCCTGCTCAACCAGTATCGGGAGGTGGCTGCCCTGCTCAATCCTTCTCCCGGAAAGCGGGTGCTGGATGCCGGGTGCGGTGTGGGGGGAGCTTCTATCTGGTTGGCGGAAAATACCGGTGCAGCTATGGTCGGCATAACTCTTTCTTCTGTTCAGGTTAATCTGGCGAAAAAGTATGCTCAGGAACGGGGAGTAAGCCAGAAGGCAAGTTTTTACCCGGCCAACTATTTTGAGACCGGTTTCCAGGAAGAATCCTTTGACCAGGCTTTTGCCATCGAAAGCTTTTGCTACTCGTACCCTGAACCGGAGAGGTTTTTTCAAGAAATGCACCGCATTTTGAAGCCAGGTGGGGAAATTGTGATTTCTGATGCCTTTTTGCTTCGCCAGTTGCAGGGGGACCAGGAAATCAAAATAGCCCGGGATTTTTGCCAGGGCGTGAAAATGAACGGCTGGTCGACCAAAGATGAAATCATTGCTGCCCTGGAACAATGTGGTTTTAAATTGATCCGTTTCGTGGACAAAACGGGGGAGGTGGAAAAGAGCGTCCGGGATGTTTACCGTCTGGGCAGGCTTTCTCTACCGTTTTTTTATTTATTAAAGCCCCTGGGTTTGGCGTCAAAAATAGAAATAGACCACTATCTTTTTGCCTGCAGCCAAAGGGAACTCTACAATCAGGGCCTGGTAGGCTACGGGTTGTTTTGTGCGGTAAAAAATTAACCGCTATGAATCGGACAGGAAACAGGAGAAGCAGGAAGCAGGAAGCAGGAGAAGAACGAAATCGCTATCGCGGTGCGTTCTATGCTCTTACTTTTCATGTCTTGCATAAAAAAGGCAAAACTTTTTGAAGCAGCCTGCATGATTCTAATTCGTCCAGGCTGGAAATTGTAAAAAACTGCGGAAGCAAGGAAGCAAGGGGACGGTTCTTATAGGGTTCCCTTGTTCTATAAGAACACCCCCGGCTCAAAGCGTTACTTTTTGCCGGGGGTGTGTTTTCAGTTGCCCTGAAATAATCTTGAGCAGTCATGTTCAGGCAGTTTTTATGTGGTTAAAGGTTGCCTCACTGCTACCCTGAAAACAGCAACTCTGCCGTATATAATTCCGCGCGTCTTTGATTAATAACTTCATCCTTTTGGCTGGTGAAGAAGCGTTTAATGGATGTCTTATAAGTTCATTTCATAAGTTCCATTAAGGGCATAAACGTGGTTTTCCCAGACCCGGTTGTAACGCTCCAGGTCAACAGCGGGCTTTTTGAGCATTTTTGACAGGTAAGCCATCTGCTGCTCTGTGCTGCTGTATTTGCTGTAAAGCTGCAGGGCAAACTTGGAGAAGTCCCGGACCATGAAATCAAAAATCTGGTCTACCAAATCCTCTTCAATCTGGTAAATTTGCGCATTTTCCAGGATTAGCTGTCCATAAACCACCAGGGTGAACAATTCTCCCAGGGAGAGCAGGAAGTCGGTGTCCCGCTGCTGTTCCTTGTCCGGTGTAGCCTGTAACAAAAACTCTTTCAGCAGTTTTGTTTGCTCTTTAAAAATATTAATGTTGGGCAGGTCAAACTGGTTAAAGACATGTTTGTAATCATGGAACTGGATTTTGCCCAACCCTTTCGCCGGTCCCTGGTCGAACAGGAAATAGTCATGTTGAGCCTGGTCCTGGCGCCCAATTTCCGGATATTCCCCGGGGTTGAAAAAGTAGTTTTGCATAAACTTGACGATCAGGGCGATGTTGACGTGGACGGTGCCTTCCAGCTTGGGGAGTGCCCGGATATCGCGGGTTGCCATTTCAAAGAAGGTGTCGCTTTCAAAACCTTTGGCGGCGATTACATCCCAGAGCAGGTTAATGACCTCCTCCCCCTGGGTGGTCACTTTCATTTTTACCGTGGGATTGTAGAGCAGGTAGCGCCGGTCTTGCGGGGAGGCGGTCCGCATATAATCGGATGTTCTCAAGGCAAAAAGCTTCATGGCCACCAGCCGGGCATAAGCGTCTGTAAAGAGCTGCTTGACATGGGGGAAATCTGTAACGTGGATTCCGTAAAGGTTTCGGTTGGCGGCATGATTGATGGCTTCGTACAGGGCATGGGTGCAGATGCCGATGGAGGCCCAACCCAGGTTGTACTTGCCCACATTGACCGTGTTTAAGGCATCATCCCAGGCCCGGTCTCCCCTGGAAAGGATATCGTCTTCAGTAACCAGGTAATCGTGCAGGATAAAATCGGCTACGTAAGACTGGGAGTTGACCACGTTTTTTACCAGCTCATAGTTTTTGTTGCGGTAGTTGGCAGCAAAAAAAACATATTCATCGGTGTCGGCCGTTTTCCCAAAAGTGGAAACCATTTCAGCCACATTTCCATTGCCGATATAATACTTTTCCCCGTTGGCCCGGTATGTTCCGTCGGGTTGCGGTGTGAGTGTCATTTCTGTGGAATAAATATCGGCCCCGTGCTCCCGTTCTGATAAGCCAAAGGCAAAAACATGTCCTTCCTGGAGCAGCCGGGCGGCGCGTTTTTTAGCCTCTTGATTGGCGCTCATCCAGATGGGTCCCAATCCCAGAATGCTTACCTGCCAGGTATACCAGTAGTGCAGCCCGTAAAAGGAGAGGACCTCGTTAAACTGGCAATTGCGCCAGGTATCCCAGCGGCAGTTTTCCGTCCCGTATTCTGGAGGTGTCAAAAGGGTGTAAAAGACCTCATTGTCTTTGACGAACTCCAGCAAATCTGCGTACCAGGCCCTTTCCCGGTCATCTTCTTTCAGTTTTTGCTTGCCCTTGTTTTCAAAGAAATCAATGGTTTTCTGCATAATCTCGTTAGATTTTTCATCCAGGTGAGGGTTTTGATACTGCTTGGGGTTTAATAAAATCATCGACTGTTGCCTCCTTACAGGAAATAAAATCCAAAAAAATAACACAACGTAACACTGATGAACTAGCAGGTGCCAGGTTGGCAAGAAAGAAATATTGCTCAGCGCTGCCGCTGCAATGCCGGTTATAGTTTACAAATTCTACAGGGACAAAGTAAACTCCTTGTCATGGCTAGATAATTAAAGATTACTTTTCACCTGTGTAATTTTTGTTTGTTCAAAACCACTTTTTTGCAGGTAATTTATGAAAAATAGAGAAATTTAAGAATAACGAAATATTCTATATAATGAGAATACTATTTACTATAGTTAAACGATCTCTAAGCCGGGGTAAAGTGTTCAGGAAAAACAGCAAGGGGGGTGAAACCTGGTTCCCTTTTTCCTAGTGCTTGCTGACAAGCAGAAAAATGTTTTCGTCAGTTTAGAGGGAGCGAAGGCTGGGTTGTATTTGTGTGTAAGGAATTATAGCTCGATGAGGAGGTAAGAAAGTGAAAGAAACAAGTTCCAGGATTAAAAACATATCCAGGATTAAATATGACCAAAAATCGGCAGAATACTGGGGTCCAACTCCCGATGAGGCCAGGAAAAAAGCCGTTGATAAATCCAAGGCCATGGTGGATAAAAGCACTTCATTAAAAGAAGCAGTTCAGCAGCACATCAAAGATGGCATAAATATTGGGATTGGAGGTTTTGTAAATACAAGGGTGCCGGCGGCAATCATCCACGAAATTATCCGGCAGGGAGCCAGGGACCTGACGCTGTCTTTCCAGTCCAACTCCATCTGTTCCGAATGGCTGGCCGGGGCCATGATCGTCGATCCCGACAGGGTTTCCATTAAGCGGGCCGAACTGGCCTGGTGGGGTTACGAAATCATCGGTATAGCTCCCATATTAAGATACCTTAACACCAACGGTATGATCCAGCTGGACGACTACACCAACTATGGGATGTCCGCCCGGTTCAAAGCTGCAGCCATGGGTATTCCCTTTATCCCGGTGCGGGACCACGGGGGAACGGATATGGAACTGACCAACCGGGGTAAGATGATGGAATGCCCGTTTACGGGAAGAAATATTTACCTGGTCCCCGCCTGCCACCCCGATGTGGGGCTGGTCAATGTAACGGCAGCGGATGTTTACGGCAATGCCCGGGTGTTTGGGGCGCAGTGCACCTGCCCGGAGATCGCCATGGCGTCCACTCATACCATCATGACCACGGAAAACATCATTCCTACCGAATCCATCAGGGCTTATCCCAACCTGACAGAGATTCCCTACCCGGCGGTGGATGCTGTCGTCGAACAGCCTTTTGCTTCCTATCCCGGGGCTTGCTACGGCAATTACTGGTTTGACATGGACCACCTGCGCTATTACCGGGGAATTTGTGACGAGTTCAGGAAGACAGGCAACCGGGATGGTTTAAAGAAATATTTTGACGAATATATCTTCGGCTGCGAGACTTTTGACGATTTCCTGGAAAAGATCGGGTATAAGAAGCTGAGAAAGCTGCGCAAAATGGACGGCGCTCAGCCGGTAATACTGTAGTGCTAATCAAAGAATATCGAGGGAGGTTTTGTCATGGGATACAGTGCTGTTGAGATGATCTCATATACGGGTTCCAGGGTTTTGGAAGATGAAAAGATTGTTTTTGTGGGCACAGGTTTGCCCATTATTGCCGCCATGCATGCCCAGCTTACCCATGCGCCCAACCTGTATATGATCTATGAAGCCGGTTCGCTGGCCCCCATCCTGGAAATTGGCATGCCCTTATCGGTAGGCGATACCCGGGCGGCCCGCAAGGCTTGCTACTTGAAGGGGCTATGCGCGGTTTTCGAGTTGACCCAGAGAGGGTTTGCCGACTATGCTTTTATCGGTGGGGCCCAGATTGACATGTACGGCAATGTAGGTTCCCACCTGGAAGGGGACGTTTATGAAAAACCCAACGTCCGCTTCCCGGGCAGCGGTGGGGCGGGGGCCATGGCCGCCAACTGCGAAAAAACCATCGTTATTATGGCCCTGGAGAAGCGCAGGTTTGTTAATAATGTAGATTTTGTAACCAGTATCGGGTTTGGCGACGGCTCCCCTGATTACCGTGAAAAAGCCGGGGTTATGGGTTCCGGGCCGTACCGGGTGATCACCCAGCATGCCCTGTTTGGGTTTGACGAAGAGACGAAGCGGATGAAGCTTTTGGAGGTTGCCCCGGGGAAAACACCCGAGGAGATCCAGGAGAACGTTTCCTTTGAACTTCTGGTGGCCCCCGATCTAAAAGAGATGGCTGTTCCCACAGAGGAAGACATCAGGCTGTTAAAAGAGGAGATAGATCCCGAAGGCTACTTCCTGAAAAAAGCAACAAAATAATTTCCTTAGTAGTCGCTAAATGAAATTATTCGGTTTAAACGTTTCTTGATAATACCTTGCCTGGCAGCAGAGAAAAACCTGCTGCCAGGCATTTTTTTGCCGGGGCCGGGAAAGAAAAGAACTGCCTTTCTGCTTATCATAAACAGCATTTTCCACAACGCAGTTAATAAAATCAGTAAGGATATAAGCGGTTCTCATGATTTCGTTAAATCAAGCTGGATTTTCCTTGACAAGTGAGTATTTTTTGTTACAATCTAATTAAGTGAATGCTAAAATAGTTCGGAAGGTGCTTATGCAAAATCTACTGACTGGCTTTAAAGCCCTGGCTGACGAGAACCGTCTAAAGATTATCATGTTTCTTTTACGCTATGATTTTTGCGTGGGCGCCCTGGCGCGAAACCTGGGTATTTCCAGGGCTGCTGTCTCCCAGCAGCTGCAGGTGTTACGCAAGGCTGGGCTGGTTAAAGGGGAAAAGCGAGGTTACTGGACCCACTATTCAGTAGAACGTGAGGCCCTGGAAGAACTGGCGGAAGGTTTGCTGGAACTGGGAAAAAAACAGGAAAGCTTACGTCTTGGCTGTCAAAGACAGCAGGCGCAGGTTTTGTCCCTGGAAGAAGCCGGATTTCATGTTAGCAATAAGGAAGGGAGGGAAGAGAACATGTGTCAATGCAGTTGCCAAAAACCCCAGAAGCTGGAAAGTGAGCCGGGTAAATGCAGCCCGGAGAAGATTAAAGAATGTCACGGGGATGAAGAGAATCATCCTTGTGTGCAAGAACAAGAAGAATAAATAATTATTCCTACTGACGGAAGACAAGATTAGTTGCAGGCGTTTTGGGCCTGCTCTCTTTTTACCCGGGGGGGTATGGCTGTGAATGTTATTGAAGTGAAAAAGCTCAGCAAAGTATATGACAATAAAACTGCTGTGGACGGGGCAGATTTTGCAGTGCGCCGCGGGGAGATCTTCGGTTTTTTGGGCCCCAACGGCGCCGGAAAGACGACCACAATTAATATGCTTACCGGGCTTGCCCGCATCAGTTCAGGCCAGGTTCGGATCATGGGGCAAGACTACAGCAGTGGGGTAAAAAAAGCGCAGCACCTGATGGGCGTTGTGCCCGATGAGAGCAATCTGTATGAGGAAATGGACGGATTTGAAAACCTGACCTTCTGTGCAGCTTTGTATGGAATGGAAAGAAAAATGCGGGAAAAGCGAGCCCGGGAACTCCTGGAAATGTTTGGGTTGGCCCAGGCGGGGCAAAAACCCTTTAAAGCCTATTCCAAGGGGATGAAACGCAAGCTGACCATTGCTGCCGGAATCATTCACCAGCCGGAGATACTTTTCCTGGATGAGCCCACTACTGGTATTGATGTGGCCAGTGCGCGGCAGATCCGTAAGCTTGTCGGGGATTTAAACCAGGGGGGCACGTCCATCTTTCTAACTACCCATTACATGGAGGAAGCCGAGCGTCTCTGCCACCGCTTGGCTTTTATCGTGGAAGGCCGGATTATCCGCTTGGGCCGGACGGAAAAGTTAATGCAGGAGGCGCAAAAAGAAAATATTGTACAATTTGCATTCCAGGGAGATGGGAAAAAACTGCAGCAGCTGGAAGAACGGCTGCCGGGGGTCAACCGGGTTGAACAAATGAATGAAAGCACGGCTCGAATATATTCCTCGGAAGCGGTGGACCTTGTTTCTTTGGTGGATATTTTTAGAGAAAATGGTTTTTCCCTCTTTGAAGCCCGGGTTATCCGTCCTTCCCTGGAGGAGGTTTTTGTCAATATTACCGGGATTGAGCATGGACGGCATGGCTCCGGGTGGGCAGGAGCAGTGGCTGAAGAGGAGGTGGAAATACAGTGAAAACCTGGATTGCTTTCTGGAATATCCTGCGTAAGGATATGCGCAACTATTATTTGAAGCCGCCTAACATCAGTTGGGGGATTATCTTTCCCCTCTCCTGGACACTAATGTTTTTTCTGCGTTCGCCGGTAGCTGTAGAAGTCCGGGATCTTTTGCCCGGGGTAATGGCCCTGTCCATCCTTTTTGGGACGACTTCCATGTTGGCCGTAACGATTACATTTGAGCGCAAGCAGCGCTCTTTTGAGCGGCTGCTGATGGCTCCCATCAGTTTAAACCTGCTGATGCTGGCCAAAACGGGAGGTGCTGTTTTATTCGGGGTAGCCAATGCCTTCATCCCGGTCCTGTTTGCCTCTTTTCTCACTGACCTTTCGGGTGTTCGTTGGGGTCCGGTTTTTGGTGGTGTTTTCCTTATTGCCGTTACGTCAACATTCCTGGGGCTGTTTATTGCCGTGGCGGTTAAAGAAGTTTTTGAAGCCCAAACTTTTTCCAACTTTTTTCGTTTTCCCATGGTTTTTTTATGCGGCCTCTTTATCCCTGTCCAGGATTTGCCCGCTATCCTGCAGCCGCTTTCCTATATCCTGCCCCTCACCTACGGGGCGGACATCTTAAAAATGGCTGTTAACGGGGACGGTCACCTCTCCATGGTTTTCAGCTTTTCGCTGCTGCTGATCTTCAGCGCCCTGTTGTTTGGGTTAAGCACCAACCGGATCAACCAGAAGTGGATTTCTTGAGTTCATTATTACCCCTGGACAGTGGGAGCAATGAGAGCAGGGCCTTAAAAGGCCCTGCTCTTCCAATTTGCTGTGTATGCGTAATTTGGCATCCCTGAAAAAGCTGCCTGTCCCTCAGTTTTTTGGCTTCTATTTTGCTTTTCCGGAATAGGTCTGGCTTAATAATAACAGGTTGAATCTTCTTCTGGTAGTTTTCCTTCTTATTTGAATAAAAGTGTGGTAGAATAAGTTATAGATAGGACCATTAATTAAATAAAAACATTTCAACTTGCAGTTGAGGAGGCGCTCCTATGCCTGAAGTTACTGTCAAAGCTTTTGCCAAGCTTTATTTCCTTTTTAAGGAACGCGGTTGGGACAACCCCCAGGTCTACACCTTTGAAGATCCCATGACGGCAGATGAGTTGCGGGAGGAGTTGAATATACCAAAAGAGGACGTAGAGGTGGTCTTTATTAACAACCTCATCTGTCCCCTGTCAACACCCCTGCAGGATGGCGACACGCTGGCTTTTGTCCCCCCCGGCATCCCTTCGGTTCATCGTTTTTGGCTGGGATTCTATGGTGCAAAGGAAGAGGATGCCCGGGCATAATCAGGCCGGGCATCCGATCCCGAACAGAGCAATAAATGTGTCAGGAAAGATATAGGAATCAGTTGAGATGAAACCTCTACCATACTTAAAGCTGTCGGGCTTTTATTTTTTTTATTTTGCCAGCTTGGGGGCCTTTATTCCTTACTGGGGATTATACCTGAAAACCCAGGGGTTTGAGCCGGACCAGGTGGGGCATTTGATGGCCGTGGTCCAGGGAACCAAGATTATCGCTCCCAATGTCTGGGGTTGGCTGGCTGATCTAAAGGGCAGGCGGGCCGGGATTATCCGGTTGGGGGCAATGCTGTCTTTGATCATGTTTTCCGGGGCAACTTTTGCTGCTGGTTACTGGTGGCTGATGGCCGTGATGGCTCTTTTCAGTTTTTTCTGGAATGCTGTATTGCCCCAGTTTGAGGCGGCTACCTTGAAAAACCTGGGCGAGGAGACCCACCGCTATAGCCAAGTGCGCCTTTGGGGTTCCGTTGGCTTTATAGTCAGCGTGGCCGGTTTGGGCCCGGTATTTGAGCGCTTTGGGATGTCGGTTCTTCCCTGGCTGGTATTGGCCCTGCTTTTCGGACTCTGGATCAATTCCCTGGCCATCCCGGAAGCGCCTCCTAGCACAGAAGAGAGCCAGGCCCGGGAATCAATTTTTCAAGTCCTGCGCCATCCTGCGGTGCTGTTTTTGCTGGCTTCCTGCTTTTTTATCCAGGCCAGCCATGGCCCGTATTATACTTTTTATACCATTTACCTGGAAGATTACGGCTACAGCCGCAGTGCAGCGGGCCAACTTTGGGCCTTGGGGGTTTTGGCTGAAGTTGGCATTTTTCTCGTCCTGCATCGCTGGGTACCCCGGTTTGGTGCCTGGCGCCTGTTGCTGGCAGCGATGCTGTTAACGACCTTGCGCTGGGCGGTTGTCGCTACCATGGTCAGCAATCCGGTGTTCATTGTTGGGGCGCAAACCCTCCATGCAGCCAGTTTTGGGGTTTATCACGTTGCCGCCATCCAGCTCATTTTCCAGTACTTTCCCGGTTCCCTGCAGGGCCGGGGGCAGGCCCTTTATTCCTCCTTGAGTTTTGGATTGGGCGGAGCCATGGGCAGCTTCATCAGCGGCTATGTTTGGGCCGGCCTGGGCGGCCCCTGGGTTTTCGGGTTTGGCGCTTTGTTGGCCGCATTGGGCATCATTACAACGGCCTTGGGCCTGCGCTCTTCCGCCCGGGCAGTTTTGTAGACTGCCATTGTGTTTGCTGCACATGCTTCGGGCGGGTCCGGCAACCGCCGCGCTGCCCTGGTGTAGTGAGCGTTCTGTTGGCTGGACCGCCCGAGAACCTTCGGTCACCAAACTCCTTTGGCCATAGAGACCAACGTCGCCGGACGAATGCGCCAACTCCCCGGTTAGGGGTGCGGGGTGTTGAAAACCAGAATTTCGAACGCAAGCAAGGTTTTTCATCCCCTGTTGTGGCCCGTTAGGGTTGTGGAAGTTAGTGAGGTTTCTTTAGCTTGGATTTTTTTCACGGGAGGTTTATAATATGGCTGGTCTGAGCCGGAGACGGTTTTTATTGCTGGGTATTCTTTCTATACTGGGGGCTGTGCTGGGTGCCTTTTGGGGAAAGCTGGAAAGGTTGTTTGGCCCTGGAGCCTCGGAAATCCCTGTCCCGGAAAACCAGGAATTCACCGGTGAAGCCAGGCCCGGCACTTTGCGGCCGACGCAAAACCGGGAAGACAGTCCTGCCGGTGAAGGAGAAAAGGAAAATAATGCCGCAAAAGCGGAAAGCGGAGAGAATGGGGAAAATGGACGTGGGGAACAGGAACCCCAAGACTCCCAGGATCTCCGGGAACCCGGTGATCCTGAACAGCGCTGGAAACGCACCCTGGGGAAAACAGGCTTTGCCGTCAGCATCTTTGGACTGGGAGGCGGCGGCATTTTTCACCTGGCCGACCGGAAAGATGAAGTCATTCAAATAATACATCGTGCCCTGGACCTGGGGGTAAACTTTATTGATACTGCGCCCACCTATGGCGACGGGATTAGTGAACGGCAGATTGGCGAAGCGCTCGAGGGCCGGCGCAGTGAAGTCTTCCTGGCCACAAAAACATTGGACCGCACCTATGACGGGACCATGAGGCTGGTTGAACAGAGCTTGAAAAATCTACGGACCGACAAATTGGATTTGTACCAGATCCACGGGGTCCGGGACCGGGAAGAAGCTGAAAGTATTTTTTCCGGCGGGGGCGTCCTGGAGGCCATGGAGCAGTTAAAAGGTGAAGGGGTAATCGGCCATATCGGGATCACCGGGCACCGTAACCCGGAACCGCTACGCTATGCCCTGGATCGCTTTGAATTCGACTGTGCCCTGTTCCCGTTAAACCCCGCCGAAGTACACTTCCAGTCTTTCCAGGAAGGTCTTCTTCCCCTTGCTGAAGAAAAGAATGCCGGGATTATTGCCATGAAAGTCCCGGCTTATGGTCGGTTGCTACGTCAGGGCGGAGTTGAATCCATGAAACAGGCTTTAAATTATGTGTATACCCTGCCTGTGGATACGGCTATTGTGGGGGTTTCCTCGATAAGCCAGCTGGAAGAGAATGTGGAGATTGCCAAAAGCTTTTCACCGTACTCCCCCGAAGAAATGAAAAACCTGGAGGACCTGGCCAGGCCCTACCAGGAAGAAGCCAATTTCTTTAAAGTGGAGTGGTAGGTTAAGGTAACTACTAAGCACACCTCTAGAGGGAAGGAAAGGGGACGGTTCTGGCGCTTCCGTAGCGAAGCGGATGACTGAATGGAAAAGCGACAAAACTGTCCCCCAG
>Ga0207421_10003878_pt1 | contig 17561 bp, 15 predicted proteins | sample SodLakKL_010_SED_4_FD_187542 | JGI IMG/M metagenome (GOLD analysis project Ga0207421, IMG submission 187542) | Alkaline sediment microbial communities from Lake Tanatar, Kulunda Steppe, Russia - 8KL_010_SED (SPAdes) (version 2) | ecosystem: Environmental > Aquatic > Non-marine Saline and... | reverse complement strand
CCGGACTCGTCACGGCTGGCGCGATCAGCGTCACCCACGGTGTGAACTACCCGACCCCCTGGCGTGATAGCCGACCGTTCGACGTGGCCAGTCGAGGAACGTACGTCGGGCTGGGGCTGATAGCGATGGTGTACCCGAATCTCACAGTTTCGGTGATCTGTGTCGCCGTCGCCGCAAGCTTGTTCATCGCACAGTACGCGGTGAGTATCAAACTGTCGCTGGAACAGCTCGTCGAACGGGCCGCCTCCTGACACTGTCGGCCCCAGCCTACACGTTCGTGGGAGAACCGAGACGTGCTGGGAAGCCGGTTTTGGCCCAAGATGGTTCACACGACCGTAGCCGATGCGTCCACAGACCGGCGGCCGGTGGAATAATTTCTTCTTTACCTACCGGGGAGCGGTTCCCCTTCTCTGTTGGCCCCGATACTACGGCGATGGTAGACGAACATACAACAAATAACCCGTAGGTTGGGAAGATTTATGTGTGCAGGGGCGAAATACGAACTATGTCCGACAGCCAACTACAGACGGACGATATAGAGACATTGGACAGAGAACACGTATTCGGAACGTGGCGACACCAGCGTGACTTCGATCCGACTCACGTGGTCGACGCCGATGGCTTCCGATTCACCACGGCTGACGGGACGTCGTTTCTCGACTTCAGCAGTCAACTCGTCTGTACGAACCTCGGATACGACAACGAGGCGGTTGCGGATGCGATCGCACAACAGGCCAAAAGCGTTCCCTACATCAGCCCTTCCTATACCACTGAACCACGGGCGAAACTCGGAGCGAAAATCGCCGATCTCACACCGGGTTCCCTCGAGAAGACGTTCTTCTCGACCAGCGGTACAGAGGCCAACGAAGCCGCGATGAAAATCGCCCGGTCGTACACCGGGAAAGAGAAAATTCTGACCCGGTACCGGTCCTACCACGGTGCAACGGCGGCGTCGCTCAGCGCATCGGGGGACCCCCGACGAACCGTCGAGGACTCCGCGACCCAGCCGGACGTCCCCGGAATGGTCAAAGCACCGGACCCGTACGCCTACGGATCGACACTGGACCCCATGGAGAGCCTCGAGTACATCGACGAGATGCTCGCACTCGAGGGTGGGACGGTCGCCGCCGTCCTCGTCGAACCGCTAGTGGGGTCCAACGGCGTCCTGGTCCCGCCGACGGAGTACATGCCCCGGCTCCAGGAGATCGCCCACGACCACGGGGCGTTGTTGATCTGTGACGAAGTGATGACCGGCTTTGGCCGAACCGGTGAGTGGTTCGCCTCCGAACTGCTCGAGGTCGAACCGGACATCATCACGATGGCCAAAGGACTGACTGGATCGTACCAGCCACTCGCGGCGACGACCGTGACCGCGGAGATCGCCGAACACTTCGAAGACGAGCTATTGAACCACGGTCACACGTTCGCGGGCCATCCCATCGCCTGTGCCGCTGGCGTTGCGGCCATCGAAACCTACGAACAGGAGGGCCTCATAGACAACGCCCGCGAGATGGGCGAATACCTGCGCGAAGAACTCGAATCACTCGCCGCCCGCCATCCGAGCGTCGGGGAACGTCGCGGAATCGGCCTCCACCAGGGCATAGAGCTGACTCAGGATCCGGACGAGCGTGTCCCGTTCGAACGACGTGTCGACAAAGTCACGAGTCGAACGACGGTACTGGATGAAGTCGCCGAACGCGCCGGTGAGGAGGGCGTCTACGTGTTCACCTCGATGAATACGATCGTCCTGACCCCGCCGCTTGGTATCGATGAAACCCACGTCGACGAGGCGATCGACGCCCTCGACATCGCCCTCGAGATCGCGGACGACGCGATGGACGCGTAGTCGTCAACCCGTCGTAGCGGCCTATCCACCGGTCAACGGCGGTGAGAGGGCCAACTCGTCTCCGTCCTCCAGAACGACGTCGGCCGGGGCGTTCCGGTCGACGAGTCGACCGTTGTACAGGACCGTTACTGTGGCAGTAATCTCTCCATCCCCGGTCGTGAGTCCGTCGAGCCTGGGGTAGTCCCTCTCCAGACGGGTCAGTACGTCGATGGCCGTCGGCTGTACTCCCGGTTCGAACGCTACCGACAGCGATCGTCGACCGACTCGGTCCCGAAACATTGCAAAGAGCCGGATAGCGATATCCATCTCAGCTCACGAACTCACGTAGTCCAAGCCGGTCGAGAGCGGTCGGTGTCGGCCGACCGGTTTCGTCCCATCCCCGGTACTCGTAGTACGTCTCGAGCATAGCGTCGAGTTCTTCGGGCGGGCAGTACATCCCTTCGGCTGGACCGTCGGGAATAGGCTCGTTCATCACACGATGTGGGAGCGTATCGGATTCGCGATCGGCGACGCCACGCTCGACGTTGATCTGGCGCTCGAGGGTGTAGATCCGTTCGCCGATCGCCTCGACGTCAGCGACCGTCAGGTCCCAGCCAGTTGCCGCAGCGATCGCTGCCCGGTACCGGTCGTTGATCTCTTTCCCCCACCCGCCTTCACTGACGAACCGACACTGGGTCAGTGAGTCTCCGAGCGTGGTGAAGTTTTGCGATCGGGCAGCGAAGACTGCTGTCCCGTCCGTCGTTTCGGCGTGGTTTCCGTCGTACTGTGGCGTTGGACGCGTGTCGTGGTGTGATCCACCACGAGTCGAGGTGGCATAGCCGATACTCATCCCCTTTAGTCCGCGGGGGGAGTGCGCTGCGAACTCCAATCCTTTCACACCGTGGAGGTATCGGTGAGCACCGTCTCCGAGCTGTCGTGCGATTTCGAACGATCCTTCAGCAAGTAAGTCACCGACTCCCTCCCTGTGGGCCGACTGCCGGGCGAGTTCTACCAGCCCGTCCGCGTCCCCGAACTCGAGATGCGGGGACGCGTCGGCTTCGATGAGTCCCTGGTCGTAACACTCGCGTGCGAACGCGACTGTAACCCCCCAGCTGATCGTGTCCATCCCGAGGCGGTCACAGAGGTCGTTCGCTTTCATCACTCGCTTGATGTCGTAGACCTCCTGCATCGTCGCCGTTCCGAAGAGGCTCTCGAACTCGGGGATCTTCGCTTCCGTGATCCCCTCTGATTCGACCGTAACGTGTTTCCCACACCGGACCGCGCAGTTCGCGCAGGTCGTGTCCTCGGTAACGTACTCCGTTTTCAGGGTTTCACCGCTGATCCGTTCTGCCGCCTCCGGATCGGCTTGCTCTGACTGGTTGTTGCGTTGGCCAAGCTTTCCCATCCGGTTGACCGGGTTGACGAGCCCGCTCGTGCCGTACTCCTGTAGCATCTCCGTCTCCTCGAGGAGTGGCTTCATTCGCCCGACTGCGAGCTGTCTGAGCTCCGCCTCGTCGGCCACCTCCGGCTCGAACGAGCCCTCGCTGACGGCCACGGCTTTGACGTTCTTCGATCCGAGGACGGCGCCGCTACCGCCCCGACCGGCGACCCCTTCCCTGTCGCGACCCTTGTGTAACAGACACGCGTACCTGACCAGGTTTTCGCCGGCTGGGCCCGTGGCGATGACGTGGACGTCGTCTCCCTCCTCGCGTTCTCTGATCGCTTCACACGTCTCGTAGGTGCCTTTCCCTTCGAGATCCGGTGCGGGGACGACCGTCGCTCCGTTTTCGGTGACGTGGACGTAAGACGGCTTCGCCGCTGTGCCGTGTAGGACGATCGCCTCGAAACCCGTTGTCTTCTGGGCTCGCGGAAACGTTCCGCCGAACGTGCTGTCGAAAAAGCCATCGGTCATCGGACTGATGAACCCGACGACGCCGCGACTCGTACTCTGAAACGCGGTCGCGTTCATCGGTCCGACAGCGAAAACGACGACGTTCTCCGGATCGAACGCGGAAGCCTCGGGCGGGACGTGTTCGTGGACCTGTGCGGCCGCAAAGCCGTTCCCACCGAGGAACTTCCGGGCGTACTCCGGTTCGACGGACTCTCGCTCTATCGTCCCCGCCTCGAGGTGGACGTGGAGGATTTCCCCGCCGTACACCGATGGCAACTCAGTCACTGTCACCGACTCCGTTACAACAGCAGTTTCGTCTCGACTCGTCGTGTGGGCCTGTCATTGGTTTACGCTACGTCGTTCGTGTAGCTCAGTCGGTGATAGTATTTCTTATGAGGAAATATTGGCCCGTTTCAGACGGGCTATGAAATCGCTGTGGATGAACCGTGGACGTTCGGGTAGCGACCGGAAACCGATGGCCGGTTTCGACGGCTCCGGCGGGAGTTCTCGGTGTCACTGACGACCGAACGCACACTTCCCCGTTTCCGAAAACGTCGACGAAAATGGATGTTATTCAATCGTACATCTGGGCGGATACGTTCCCGTAATCACGCCCGGAGACAGAGCGCGATAGGTGACCCAACTAATATAACATCTGAATGTACAGCGGGAGATGTGCGTGTGGACCATAATACCATAACACGTCTGAACTGTCACGTGCGCCCATCGGGGCCCCACTCGAGACCGCTGTGTCGGTCGATAGCCGGTGGGACCGGCGGATCGGCTCGCGGGTTCTCGGGGGTTCTTTCCCCGGCCGACGGGTTTCGTCCCCACCGCCACGACGTACCGCGGCGATCCGGCAACCGGACCGGCGACAGGCCACGCCCGTTCGATCGCGTTTTCTGTTTTGCGAACACGAAATGGCTTGCAAAAGATATCTCAAGATTGGGCAGTCGAACCCGCATGCAGACGAGCTCTTCTAAGCTTTCACAAATTATAAGATAGTTGAGTATAGTGGCTTCCCCGTCGCGCTGGCGGTGGGGCGACTCGACAAGCCGTCAGTCCCGTTCGGTGACCGGCCCCGAACCCACCCCGATCCCCCGTGCAGCCGTCGCCTTGAACGACGCCGTAATCGACCGGCCGACCTCGAGGTCGAGCCGATCGACGCTCGACCGGGTGATGAGCGCCTGGAGCGTGGCGTCCTCGCTCAACCGGACGGTCGCCCTCGAGACCGCCTCGCCGGAGGTGAGGTCCTCGAGGTGGCCGGTGAACTGGTTTCGCAGGCTCGTGGCGTCCCCGTGGGGGGTGTCCCCTGGATCGGTGAGGACGACTGCGTCCGAGCGAACCGATACCTGGACCTCGCGTGCCCCTTCGGGGACGAGTGCGAGGACCGGGCCGGCGTCGGTCTCGACGGTCGCGAGTTCGCCCGTCCGGTCGGTTACGGTCCCCGGGAACACCGACTCGGTCACCCGGGTGACGCCCTCGAGTTCGGCCTCGTGGCGCTGGAAGCGCCGACACAGGTCGTGGGCCGTCTCGGTGAGTTCGGTGCCGCCGCCGTCGCTCCCCCCACGCGTTCGCTCCGTGATCCGGCCGACGGCCTCCTCGATCTCGACGACCCGGTTTTGCAGGCGGGCGTACGACCGTCCCAGCTCCCCGGCCGCCCGGTGCATCGAGCCACAGTCCTCGATCGCCTCGAGCATCTCGACGTCCCGGCGGTCGATCGTCACGCCGTCGACCGACAGCTTCGTCGTGTATCCCTTTTCGATCGTCATCTCTCAGTAGACCAGTTCTCCGTTGATAAAATTCCGGGTGCGTTCGTCCCGTGGGGCCTCGAAAACCGTCCCGGTCTCCCCGACCTCGAGGATCTCGTCGCCGAGGAGCACCGCGACGCGGTCGGCGACCCGTTCGGCCTGGTGCATGTCGTGGGTCGCGACGGCGACGCCGATACCCCGGTCGCGGGCCTCGAGGATCGCTTCCTCGAGGACGGCCGTGTTCCGCGGGTCGAGGTCGGATGTGGGCTCGTCGAGCAAGAGGACGTCGGGTTCGTACGCGAGCGCACGGGCGAACGCGACCCGCTGGGCCTCGCCACCGGAGAGGGACGTGGCGTCTTGCTCGAGTTTGTCCTCGAGTCCGACGGTCTCTAAGGCCTCGACGGCGGGGCCCGTCCCGTTGGTTCGCCCGACGAGGCTCGCGAGTTCGTGTCGAACCCGCTCGGACCAGGGCTTGCGAACCCGCAGGCCGTACTCGGCGTTTCGTTTCACGCTCGCGTCGAAGAGGCTCGCGTCCTGGAAGACCATCCCGATCCGCCGGCGGATGTCGAGGCGGTGGTTCTCGGAGACCGTCCAGACGTCGGTCCCCTCGTAGGTGATCGAGCCGTGGTCGGGGGAACCAAAGAGTGCGAACAGCCGGAGGAGGGTCGATTTGCCCACGCCGGAGGGACCGATGATCGCCACGACCTCGCCGGGGGAGACCGACAGCGAGACGCCGTCGAAGACGGTCTCGTCCCCGTAGCCGTGGTGGACGTCGACGGCCTCGAGTGTCATCGGTATCCCCCCCCAGGGCGTCCCAGTCGGACCACGATCGCGTTGACGAGCAAGACGAGGACGACGAGGATCGCACCGAGGATCATCGCCGTCTCGAAGCGGCCCTGGCGGGCCTCGAGCTGTATCGCAGTCGTGAGTGTTCGCGTCACGGACGTTCCGTCCGCGCTCGCGATGTTGCCACCGACGATGAGCACGGAGCCGACCTCGCTGATCGCCCGGCCAAAGCCCGCGAGCACTGCCGTCGCGATGCCGTACCGGGCTTCCTTGATCGTCACGACGGCGACGTCGACTCGCGTCCCGCCCATCGCGAACGCAGCGTCGCGAACGTTCTGTTCGACGCTACTCACCGCGGCGAGACCCACCCCCGTGATCACCGGCGTGGCGAGGACGAACTGGGACATGATCATCGCCTCGGGTGTAAAGACGAGATCGAACGAGCCGAGTGGCCCCTGGTTCGAAACTGTAAACAGGACGACCAGTCCCACGACGACGCTCGGGAACCCCATTCCCGTGTTGATCACGGACGTGACCAGACCCTTTCCGCGAAACTCTTTGAACCCCACGAGGAGGGCGACCGGGAGGCTAACCAGGGTACTCAACGCGACCGCCACGAGACTCACGTACAGCGAGACGTGGATGATACTCCTGATGTAATTCCATTCGAAGGGGAACTCGGCCACGAACGCGGGGAGCATCTCGAATGTCACCGTGTCACCCCCGCTCTCCGTCCGTCCCTGGGTCGGCGAACTGCGGACAGCGTTGTATCTTCATAGATATATCGAGTGTCGAATCACACATAGTGGTTCCGGTCTCGGCGGTCGGAGACGGCTCGGTCGCTGCGTTACTCGTCACCACCGCGCCACTCTTCTGGGACGTACTGGGCGAAGTTCGGATCGTCGGACAGCGCTTCGGGGAAGAACAGCGCCTCGCCCTCGACGGTGTAGTTCTCGATGATGTCCTGGCCCTCGACGCTGGTGACGAAGCCGATGTAGGCCATCGCGAGGTCGTACTCGACGCCCTCGTGAACCGCGGGATTGACCGCGACGATCCCGTAGGGGTTCATCAAAAGCTCCGGACCGCCCTCGACCGGCCCCTCGACGAGAACCTCGAGATCGATTTCGTCTTGCATGGACAGGAACGTCCCCCGGTCGGCCAGGGTGTACCCACCCTGCATGTTGGCCTCGTTGATTATTTCCCCCATTCCGCCGCCGCCGTCGACGTACCACTCGCCGAACTCCTCGACGGTGAGTCCCGATTCCGCCCAGATCTCGAGTTCTTTCGTGTGGGTTCCCGAGTCGTCACCACGGGAGACGAACGTGGCTTCCACGTCGGCGATCGCGTTGAACGCGTCGGTCACTTCCTCGGAGCCGTCGATCGACGCTGGATCGTCGGCGTGGCCGACGACGACGAAATCGTTGAACATGAGATCCCGTCGGTTGACCCCGTAGCCGTCTTCGATGAACTCCGCTTCGAGCGATCGGGCGTGGACCATCACCACGTCTGAATCCCCGTCCTCGCCCGTCCTGAGTGCAGCCCCCGTACCCTGTGCGACGGCGTCGACCTCGACGCCGAACCGATCTTCGAAGGCGGCGTTGAGCTCGTCGAGCAACCCCGTGTCGTAGGTACTCGTCGTCGTGGTCAGTGTCAACGTTTCGCCGCTGATCTCCGCCATACCACCGTCGTCGTCGCCACCGAGACAGCCGGCGACTCCGGCCGCGCCAGCAGCACCGACCGCAGCAATGAACGTTCGCCGTTGTATCGCCATGGATATGACGTCCTAGGCATAGATGAAATAACTTTCGATGGGCGAGAAACCACTGGTAGTTAACTATGGCCCAATAAGGGGGTTGAAATCGAATTATGTAACTTTTAGTGGTTTCAAAAAATGACGCCCTCGTCGCTAAATGCCGGCCAACACTCGATACAGTAACAAACGAGTCAGCGTTCGTCTCGTAGCTGAGTGCCCCACAATCGATCCCGAGCCACATAGCTCCGCGTCCGGGCCCGTCAGCCCGTGGGTTCCCAACGGCGTCCTCGGTCACTGATCCTGATCGTAACCCTCGCCGGGAGCGTACGCGCGCGGACCTCGAGTGACAGTCCGGCCGCCGAACGGGGTTCGTCGTCGACGCTGTAGGGGATCTCCTCACCCCGGCGGTCGGTGACCCGGTACGAGAGACGTCGTCGGAAGGGACGATCGCCTCATCCGTCCGTGCGTGGACGCCTGAAGTAGAAGTAGACGGCGTGCCCGTCCGAACAACGCTTGCGGCGTGTGTGGTGGTGCTCGTCTTCGGGTTTCGACGGATCCGGTTCCTCGCGTACCTCGAGGTCGGCGTACCCCCGTGGTAACGATATCGTCACTGGTTCCCCACAGGTCCGACAGTCGACGTCTATGATCGGCACAGGCCGAGTAGAGTCCGTTCGGAAATAGTACGTGCCCCTAACAGGTGAGGGCGGTCCCTCGAGAAGCGTTCGAAGTCGCCTGCCGGAGCGCCCGGATTTTCGACCGAACGCCCGTTCTTGAGCCGCCGGTAGCCCCAGGTGTTTAAATTACCATCTTATATGTTTGAAAAGGAGTCCTTCAGGGAATATGCTTAAGAATCTCTAGCTCGTTGTAGCTCCTATCGGATCGGAGATCGAAACAGCATTCGAACACGACTCCCAAAGCACCATGACGAAACGCCACGTCGATATCCCACCGGAGGCTCAAGCGACGATCGATGAAACGATCGAGCATATCGATACCCGACTCACCGAGGAAGATCTCGCTACCACCGTCGCGGAACTACTCGCCGACCTGTTCGGTGATCGGAACGCATACGAACGGTATCAGAACGGGGAGCCACTCCCGTCGATGACTCGGAACCGCCTCCAAAGCTACGACCCACGATATGCACTGATAGAAATCGAACACTGGGCCGAACACGAGCTCTCGGCGTTACAGGAGGCGAAGTGTCTGCGGTATCTCTGGACGTGCTTCGATCTGTCGCCGCTTTCGAAAAACCTCGCTTTCGCGCTTCCGTTCCGGCAAATGCTCGCAAAGCACCTGTTCGCCGAGGCTGGAGATGGCCTCCGCTTGTTCGGAAACATCAAGATCCAGTGTGGACACAATATCCATATGGGAGATAACGTCGTCGTCCACAACGACGTCCTCCTCGACGACCGCGGGAAACTCTCGATCGGCGATCGGGTCTCTATCGCGGACCGGAGCCATATTCATACCCACGCCCACGATACCGTCGACCAGTCTGAAGTGACGAATTACGAGACGATCCTCGAAGACGATGTTCGACTCGGATACGGATCGATGATCAGTGCCGGATGTCGTATCGGACGGAACGCGATGGTTGGATCAGGAGCGACGACGCTGGGCGATGCCCCACCACACCACATCGTGGCCGGGTCGCCAGCGAAAAGTATCAAAATCAAGCCGGGATGGGAATCAGTCGCCGAGAGTCCGGGTCCGCTTCCGGACAACCGAGAAAGCAGACGGTTACCGACGGAGTTTCCCGAGTCGTTCGACGAGTTCGATGAATTCGGACGGGAGTTATCGCCACCGACAGACGTCTCAGAGTAACGTCCTCGCCCGCGGGAAACGGCAGGGCTCTCTCGCTGTCCAAAGATAGGCGACTCGACTCGAGCCACGGTTCCGTCGCTCACGGATTTGTTCGCGACAGAAAGTGGGACCACGATCACAGCAAAGCTGCTCTCTGTTCCCATTTTTTCTTCGCAAAAAGTGGGACCGCCGAGAGTCGAACAGGTGCAAGACGTTCCGGCTCGCTCCCTTTCGGTCGCTCGCGGGCTGCGACTTGCATGCTCGATCTCGGCTTATTCCATGGTTCCGTCGCTCACGGATTTGTTCGCGACAGAAAGTGGGACCACGGTCACAGCAAAGCTGCTCCCTGCTCCCATTTTTGCTTCGCAAAAAGTGGGACCGCCGAGAGTCGAACTCAGGTCCTACGGACCCCATCCGCAGAGGATACCACTACCCCACGGTCCCGCATCTACTCAGACGGGAGTGTTCGGTTTAAGAGTGTCGTTTCGATCGCTCACTGCCACTCCCTCTCCCGTTTTCCACCCACACACCCACACCTACCGGGAAAACGCCGGCGTGGACCAGTAATGTAGTCACGTCGGCGTGCCCGTCTCTCAATCCTCGCCGAAACGGTCTTCGACGGCTGCCCGGTCGAGCTTCGAGGGGCCACTCGTCGGCAACGTCTCGACGAACTCGAGGTGGTCCGGGATCTTATAGCGGGCGAGTCGCCCGTCGAGGAAGTCCTCGAGGCCCTCGAGGCTGATCGATTCGTCGCCCTCGATCACGGCCTTCCCGACGGCGCCCCACTGTTCGTCGGGGACGCCGATGACGACGACCTCCTCGACTGCGGGGTGGTCGGCGATGGCGTCTTCGACCTCCGACGGGTAGACGTTCTCGCCGCCGCTTGCGAACATGTTCTTCTTCCGGCCCTCGATGTGGTAGTAGCCGTCGGCGTCGACGCGAGCGAGATCACCGGTCGACACCCATCCGGAGCCGAAGGTTTCCTCGCTCTCCTCGGGTGTCCCCCAATAGGCGGGTGCGGCGTGGGGACCCGCGAGCTCGAGTTCGCCAACCACTCCCGGTCCACAGACCTCGCCGTCCTCGTCGACCACGCGGGCGTCGGCGTGTATCACGGGCTTGCCCACGCTCGAGACCGTCTCGCGTTCCCAGCTGTCGGGCATCGCGAAGTTGTTCGGCCCACACTCGGTGAGTCCGTAGCCCTGTGAGATTTCGACTCCGCGCTCGCGCCAGGCGTCGAGGATCGCCGCCCGACAGGGACCGCCGCCGCTTTTGACGAAACGCAGCGTCGAGAGGTCAGTCCCCGCCCACTCGTCGTGGCGGGCCATCGTTCGCAAGACGGCGGGGACGGCCACGAGTACCGTCGCCTCGTGGGTTTCGATTCCCTCGAGCACCCGGCCGGGGTCGACCTCCCGATCGATCACGACCGTCCCACCCATGTGGAAGACGGGGACGGTGATGACGTTCCAGCCACCGGTGTGGAAAGTCGGGAAGACGAGCGGGGTGACGTCGTCGGGACGTATCCCCCACGCGGTGATCGTGTTCAGCGAGTTCCAGTAGATCGAGCCGTGGGTGACGACGGTCTCCTTTGGCGTCCCCGTCGAGCCGCCGGTGTGTAAGAGGAGGTGTGGATCCTCGAGCGAGCGCCTCCGTGTCTCGAGGGGTGAGTCGTTCTCCGGGATCGCCTCGCCGACGGCGTCCCACTCCTCGGGGGAGTCTCCGGTCGGCAACTCGAGGACGTCCGGTTCGACGGCCGCCGCCTCGAGGGCCGCCGAAACGTCGTCGACGAACGGCGATTCGACGACGAGGAGCCGGGGATCGACCAACTCGAGCAACGCCTCGAGTTCCGGCGGCGCGAGTCGATGGGACAGCGGCGCGAGCACGCCACCGGTCTTCCCGGTCGCAAAGAAGAGGTCGAAGACCTCGATTCGGTTGCGCGAGACCAGCGCCACGCGTTCGCCCGCTTCGACGTCCCGCCGGGCGAGTAGCCGGGCCGTCCGGTTCGCTCGGTCTTCGAGGTCGCCGTAGGTGTAGCGCTCCCCGCTCACCGCGTCGACGATCGCCTCCCGGTCGGGCGACAGCGAGGCCCGGCGGCCGCTCCAGTCGCCGACCCACTCGTAGGGTCGATCACTCCACTCCATCGGTGCTCACCCTCACGGCATGTCGCCGAGTGCCGTCCGTGATGGTTACGTCGCCCCCGCCCCCGAAACCCGTTGGTGTGCTCAACCGGGACATACCATACGATATGTTGGCGGACCCAAAAGGACCCGGGCGTTCGTACCCGAGCGATCGGTGGACACCCGACCGTTTCTACTGAGCGTGTATCGGCTGACATGGGCGAGTCCCCGTCCGCACACAGTGTCCTGCCAGTACCGACGGACGACGAACAGCCGGTCGGACGACGTTATATCCGGTGTCCGATAGGAGTTCGTCGCCGAGGACCTCTGGCTGTTCATCGCGGTCGTGACCGTCGGGATTAGCGCACTCGTCGGCTTCATCGGCCTCGAGGCCGTCGCCGGCTTCGTCGCGACCGTCGGCTGGTTCCTGCTCACGCCGATCTTCCTGTTCTGGGGTGAGGAAATCGCCGAGTGGCTGTACGGGGAGGAGACGGAGAGGGCGGACGTACCGAGCCGTGACACCGAGGACGACGCCCTCGCGGAACGCAAACGACGCTACGCCAGCGGCGACATAAACGAGGAGGAGTTCGAACGCCGCCACGAGGGACTGCTCGCCGCCGCCGAGCTTTCGGATGAGCTGTTCGAATCCGGATCGGGACCAGGGGAGTCGGATCGGGAGCGGGACTCGAACGGTACGGTTCAGTCCTCCGAGACGGCCTCGAGATCGACGGCGGGCGGCTCGTGGGTGCCGAAGTCGGGGTGGGTCTCCTCCATCCAGAGGAAGACGAGGCCGCCGGAGAGGAACATGGCGACGGCGGTGCCGTAGAAGGCGGCCTCGAGCGAGAGCAGGTCAACGGAGAGGCCGATGAGGACGGCCCCGACGGCGTAGCCCAGATCACGCCAGAGCCGATAGACGCCGAGGCCGGTCGAGCGCCACAGCGGGTGGGCCGCGTCGCTCGCGACCGCGATCAGGTTGGGGTAGTGCAGTGCCATTCCGACGCCCGACAACGCCGAGAGGAGGATCCAGAGGGAGTAGCCCTCGACGAGCACCATCCCGAGAACGCCCGCGCCAGCGAGCAAGAAGCCGACGACGATCGGCGGCTTGCGTCCCACCCGATCACCGAGCCGGCCGGTGTAGATCTGCAGGAAGTACGCCCCACTGTGGGCTCCGACGACGACCCCGACCTGGGCGACGCCGAGTCCCTGGGAGACGAGGAAGATGGGGAAGGCGATCCAGACGAGCGTGTCGACGAAGTTCTCGACGTGGCCCGCCTGGGCGGCCGTAAAGAGCGTTCGGTCCGTGTAGGTCGCGCGCTTGACGATCTCGGGAAAGGAGAGGTCCGCCTCGTTTTTCCCGCCGTCGGCTTCGACACCATCGCCGTTGCCATCGTCCTCGAGGCCCGCCGCCTCCGCTTTCGCGTAGGGGAGGGTTTCCTCGATCAGGACGAGCGCGATGAGCAAGGCGACGACGATCACCGCCGCGAGGGAGTAAAACGGTTCGGGCCGGAGGCTGTACTGGGCGGCGATCACGCCCGTAAACCACGCGCCGGCGGCGACGCCGGTGTAGCCGAAGGCCTCGTCGAGTCCGGCGGCGAGCCCGCGCTGGTCGGGGCCGGCGAGCTCGATCTTCGAGATCATGCTCATACTCCAGGCGACCCCCTGGTTGACCCCCAGCAGGACGTTCCCGACCGCGATCCAGCTCCAGCTGGGCGCGTAGATCAGGATGACGGGGATCGGGAGTGCGGCGATCCAGCCCGCGATCAGGATCGGCTTGCGGCCGTAGGCGTCGGCCCACTTGCCCGAATACAGGTTGAGAACGGCCTTGACGATCCCGAAGCTCACGACAAAGGAGCCGATCACCAGCAGTGACTCGACGCCGAAGGTCTCCTCGCCCATGATGGGCACCACGTTTCGCTGTGAACCCATCGTGAGACCGACGGCAAAGACCGTCAGGATCTGCAAGAGGAACTGTCGCCAGTTGCGACGGATCCCCTGTGTGTACTCGCCGCTCATCTCTCGATGTCGCGAACGTCGACCAGGGTGGAGTCCCCGCTCTCGAGTTTCGTTCCACCGGTTTCAGCCACGATTTCCGTCATCGAGCATCCGTACGCACAGTAGACCCATATCGCCGGTGCCGGTTATGACCGGTGCATTCTCGTAGCTCGAGACCGTCTACGAACCGATGAGCATGTACGAGATGTCGTTCAAACTCCGCCACGAGTGTCCGTACCGCGGGCTCTCCGAACGGTTTCCCGGGGTGTCGATCCGGGAGTGGTACCTCCGGGACTGCCAGGTCCTCGAGATCACCGCCCCGGACGCCGCCGACGACGATCTGCTCGAGGAGATCGACGAACTCGGAACGGCCCTCCACACCTCGATCGACGGTTCGGGCCTGAACGTGATCGTCCAGTCGTGTTCCTGTCCCATCGAGGAGTCGATCGTCCGGAGGTTCGAGCGCCACAACTGCGTGCATCTGCCGCCGACGGTGTACCGCAACGGCTGGGAGCACTACTCGGCGATCGGCTTCGACGAGGGCGACGTCACCGCCTTGCTCGCCGAACTCGACGAGAGCCGCGAGATCGACGTCCTCTCGAAGACCTCGATCGAGGAGCGACAGGTCCCCCACAGTTCGCTTTTCTCGGTCGACCGACTGTTCGACGGGCTCACCGAGCGCCAACTCGAGGCCCTCCGGATCGCGCTGGATGCGGGTTATTACGACCAGCCCCGTGGCGCGTCGATCGCCGAACTCGCCGAGGGGACGACCGTCGCCCGGGCGACCTTCGAAGAACACCTGCGGAAGGCGGAGAACAAACTCGTCACGAACGCCGGCCAGTTCGTGCGGTTGCTGACGGAAACACAGGGCGAGGTGTTACGCGCCGGAAGCGAACGGGCGACGCTCGTTGACGACTGATAATGATGGCTGTGACTGATTGCCGACGCAACCGCAGGACGTTCCGCGGTTGCGGCGGTAAAGACTCACAGCCATCGTTATGATACCCTCGGTTCTCGTCACTCGACTCGAGCGATCATGCCGGGGGTCGCGTCGAGGCCGTACACCCGTCCCGATCCGGCCAGTTCTGCCGTCAGCTCGGTCGAGGCGCGTCCGGTCCCACAGCCGACCTCGAGGACCCGTTCGTCGCCTGCAAACTCGAGTCCGGCGATCGCCCTCGAGCGCGTCCGTCCGGAGAGTTGAGAGACGAACCGGTCGTAGAGTCCCCCAATGCGGTCGTAGGTCTCGACGACGGCTTCGTTCGGATCGGGGGTCGACGTTTCGGATTCGGCGTGGGGGTTCACGTTCCCGGCCCCGAGGTCGGGGCCATTGCCGCCGTCCCGGAACGGAACGGTCCCGATGATGGACTCTAGGCGCATAGGCCGTGTTCGTCTGCTACCCAGTTGATATTCGTGGGTAGACCGTCACGGAACGGGTACCACGGCCTCGTCCGCGATCCCGTCCGGTTTTGCAACATCTGATACTTTTACAACCGTCGGACACCTCCCCACTGTATGACCGACGACGACGGCGAACACGACTTCGCGACGCGTAGCGTACACGCCGGCCAGGAACCCGACCCGACGACAGGTGCACGGGCACCGCCGATCTACCAGACGACGTCTTACGTCTTCGAGGACACGGACCACGCCGCGAACCTGTTCGGACTGAAGGAGTTCGGTAACATCTACTCGCGGATCATGAACCCGACGAACGCCATGCTCGAGGAACGGATCGCGAGCCTCGAGGGCGGCGTCGGTGCGCTCGCGACCGCCTCGGGGATGGCGTCTTTCGACCTCGCGACTTTCATCCTCGCGGAAGCCGGCGACAACATCGTCTCGGCCTCGGCGCTGTATGGGGGAACCTACACCTACCTCTCTCACACCGTCGAAAAGCGTGGTGTCGAGACGACGTTCGTCGACACCCTGGATTACGACGCCTACGAGGAGGCCATCGACGACGACACCGCCTTCGTCCACGTGGAGACGATCGGTAACCCGGCGCTCGTCACCCCCGACATCGAGCGCATCGCCGACATCGCCCACGACCACGACGTGCCGCTGTTCGTCGACAACACGTTCGCGACGCCGTACCTCTGTAAACCGATCGAACACGGCGCGGACATCGTCTGGAGTTCGACGACCAAGTGGCTCACCGGCTCGGGCACGACCGTCGGCGGGATTCTGGTAGACGGCGGCACCTTCCCGTGGGACGAGGGTGACTTCCCCGAACTGGCCGAACCCAACCCGGCTTACCACGGCGTCAACTTCTATGAGACCTTCGGCGAACAGGCGTTCGCCATCGCCGCACGCACCCGTGGCCTCCGGGACCTGGGCAACCAGCAGTCACCCTTCGACGCCTGGAACACCCTCCAGAAACTCGAGAGCCTCCCCGCCCGCATGGAGCGCCACTGTGCGAACGCACAGGTCGTCGCCGAGTACCTAGAAGACCACCCCGAGGTCGCATGGGTCACCTACCCCGGCCTCGAGAGCCACGAGACCCACGAGAACGCCAAAGAGTACCTCGAGGGTGGCTTTGGCGGTATGATCACCTTCGGCCTCGAGGGTGGTTACGACGCCGCCGAGACGGTCTGTAACGAGGTCGAACTCGCGAGTCTGCTCGCGAACGTCGGCGACGCGAAGACGCTGGTCATCCACCCCGCGAGTACGACCCACCAGCAACTCACCGAAGAGGAGAAACTGGCCGGTGGCGTCACGGACGACCTCGTGCGCCTGTCAGTCGGTATCGAGGACGTCGAGGACATCATCGCCGACCTCGATCAGGCGATAGAGCAGGCCTAATCGCCCGTCAAACCGATCTGTCGATTACTTCTCCCGTCGATAAATCACGGGTCTGACTCTCACGGAATACTTATGAGTGTCCCACCACTCCCTTTGGATGCAATGGCAGAAGGCAACGTTGATTTCTTCAACGACACAGGCGGTTACGGTTTCATCTCGACGGACGACGCGGACGACGACGTGTTCTTCCACATGGAAGACGTTGGCGGCCCGGATCTCGAAGAGGGAACGGACGTAGAATTCGACATCGAACAGGCCCCCAAGGGCCCCCGGGCGACCAACGTCACCCGCCTGTAAGGCGGCGTCTACGGTTTCCGGATCTTTTCAGTATTTCACACTGTCGGACGAAAATCCGCGAGATTTTCGCCCGCCAGTAGTTACTTCGGTTTATCGAATACTGACTCCATCGACGCCTCGAGCGATCGCTGTGACGATCCGTCTCCGTGATACAGGGACGCCCTCGGGACGAACACGCCCGAGAGGATCGTTCGCCGATCGCCGGTTCCGGCAACGGTCGTTCGGTGACCGACGGCAGTTAGCCGTCGTCGGATTCTGCCCGCTCGTCTTTGTCTGACTTGTCGATCAACTCCTCGAGTTCGTCCTCCCGAGGGCGACGATCGACGCGTTCGTCGACGGCCTCGACCTGGGCTTTCATCTCCTCGAGTTGTTCCTCGACCGTCTCGCCGACGGTTTCCTCGACTGTCTCGCCGACGGTCTCTTCGACAGTTTCTCCGACGGTTTCCTCGACGGTTTCGCCAACGGTTTTCTCGACGGTCTCGCCAACGGTTTTCTCGACTGTTTCGCCGACCTGTTTCTCGACGGTCTCGCCAACGGTTTTCTCGAC
>Ga0207421_10003876_pt1 | contig 17565 bp, 15 predicted proteins | sample SodLakKL_010_SED_4_FD_187542 | JGI IMG/M metagenome (GOLD analysis project Ga0207421, IMG submission 187542) | Alkaline sediment microbial communities from Lake Tanatar, Kulunda Steppe, Russia - 8KL_010_SED (SPAdes) (version 2) | ecosystem: Environmental > Aquatic > Non-marine Saline and... | reverse complement strand
GAAAACCTGGAGGGGAGGTTGGAAGAACTTCAGTCCGAGGAGAGTGAACTGAGGGAAAGTCTGGAAGATGTTAAGAACAGTGTGACTTCCGAAGAGGATATAGAAGAAAAACTCATGAGTCTCCAGGAAATTTTAGAAGAACACATCAGGGAGAGAACCAAAGACAAGGTCAGCGAAGAAAAACATGAGATGGAGATGGAGAAACTCGGAAAACAGATGAAAAATATGATGGAAAACTTCATAACGAAGGAAGAGTTCACTTCCGAGTTAAACAGCCTTAATGAAGAGATAAATGAACTAAGAAGAAAGCTGAAGAAAAACGAAAGAACAAGACCCGTAGTGATGGAGTAACTACTTTTTTGCTCCTCTTACCGTGGACATATATACATCGAGTTCATCCTCATAGATAACATTACCAACGATAATTGTATCTGCATATTTTGACATTTTTCTAGCTTGATCCTTGCTTTTTATCCCGCCGCCATAAAAGAGATGGGACTCATCTAATGCCTCACTAACTGCTTTGACCACCTCTGGATCACCGAATGTACCACTATATTCTATATAAACTATAGGGAAATCATAGTATTTTTCAGCTATTTTTGCGTAGGCTGCAACCTCTTCAGTAGACAGATCTGTATTCGACTGGGTGACCATCCCAACGGCCGAATCAGGATTTAAAACTATATACGCTTCTTTAGTTATCTCTTCCCATCTGGGATTAAAGTTTATGGCCCAATCTTTATGGTGTCCCATGATCCACCTAGGATCCCTTGCATTTATGACAGAAGGTACATATATGTCGTCGAAGCCATCGTACATGACTGTTGTAGGATCAGAGGGTTCAAGGATTTTAGGAAGGTCACAGTCTTCGAGCATGCTCAAGGTCTTTTTGAGTTTAGTCTTCGTAACTCCTTGTGTACCAGAAATCATCAAAGCATCTGTACCGCTGTTTACTACTCTGTCCAATTTTTCCTTTGTTATTTCCTTGTCGGGATCTATTTTCGTTATGTGGTTCCAGTCTCTTCTCATTTTATCACGAACTAAATAATTCCCGCACGTTTAAATAAGCTTTCGGTATCAAAATCCTTTACATCCAAAACAGTATACCTATCCCTTATGTTCTTCGCTTCTTCCCAGGCTCGGAAGGCCTCGTCTTTGGAGAAGGATGTCTGATTTATTCTCGTAGGTATGTCAAGTTTTTCCATTGTTTCTCTAATACCACTGTAGTCCATGTCCCTGAGTTCTGCCGAAAGTAGTGCACCCATAGCACACTGATGACCGTGGTTTCCGGGTTCTTCGGCTATATAATCCAGCACATGTGAAAACTGGTGGTCAGCACCTGAACAAGGTCTTGAAGAACCTGCTATGGACATAGCTATACCTGCAGATATCAGGGCCTTTACAAGATTTCTTATACCTCTTTCTTCCCTGTTTTTTATCATATCAGACGAACTTATGATAATTTCAGCCGCAAGCACTGAAAGGGCTGCTGCATAGTCGGAATAGTATTCACCGTTGTCTCTCTGACCCAGTTTCCAGTCCTCGACAGAGGTTATGTTCGAAAGAAGATCACCACAACCTGCTGATATTAGTTCCATGGGTGCATCGCCTATGATACCGAGATCAGCAACAATCGCAGTGGGTGCATCGGCCTCGTATGAATACCTGCGATCCTCTTTGTTTATTGTCGCCCTCGAACTGGCTATGCCGTCGTGGGAAGGTGCTGTAGGAACCGATATATACGGAACTGATTCTTCTGTACCAACATATTTGGCTGTATCTATTATCCTACCACCACCAACACCAAGGACAAACTTAAAGTTGTCTGCCCTGCTCCTGACTCTCTCTAGCTCTTTCTCTGTAACATCACTACAAAGTACCTTGTCAACTGCAAAGCCGTCCTTCTCAAGTATCTGCCCTACTTCTCTGCCCGCAACTTCGAAAGTAGTAGGATCACAAACAATTAAAGCAGGGCCTTTTAATTTAAGCTTTTCCAGGATTTCTGGCAACTTCTTGTAGGCCTCGTTTCCTATTATAATCTCCCTCGAAAGTTCTATCCTGTGTGGATCCATTTTAATCATCTAAAGCATATTTTTCAACGCATTGGGAACGTCTCAGTAAAGTTGAACACAAATCCTTATAAATTTTAAGGTATATTTACTAAATGGTAACATGTCTATTGATCTCAAGGAGGGTCTTCTAAAGGTCTACGGCTTTCTCAAAGACAGCTATGAAAGGGCAACGGACTGGGACGAGGTTGCAAAAAACTTCAACAACGATCCCTATGATAATCTTGGCCTCGGTTTCGAAGAACCTCTTGTTATGAACTACCAGGAAAACATGGCCACCGAACAAGAGGATTTAGAAGACGAAAAAAGATAATACTGGAACATTTAGATGACCTACCAAAGAACGTTTTCAATGCCTTCCTCGGATACAGTCTCGTATCCCGAAAAATATTTAAGCCATGAGAAGAAAATGTCGTTGTGGTATTATGGTAGGTGGACGTTTTTGTCCCGGAAGTAGTTGGTTATGATTTTCTGAACTATAGTTCTAAAAAAGATTTTAAGTTAGACCACTATACTACTTCTATGTTTGCCGGGCTGGCCGAGTCAGGCTTAGGCAGCGGACTGCAGATAAACTTTTCAAGGAAAAATATCGAAAACGGGGTTTCCGTAATTTACGAAAGCTTCGCTTTCGAGAAAAAAAGTTTCATCAAACCAAGTGTGGACATCCGCGTACGCCGGTTCGAATCCGGCGCCCGGCTTCAAACAATGTGATATTATGTCATTGAAGCTCTACAACACCATGTCAAGGAAAAAGGAAGAGTTTGAGCCTATCAAAAAAGGAAAGGTGGGTATCTACTCCTGTGGTCAGACCATATATCTGGACATGCATATCGGAAACGCAAAGACCTATGCTTCATGGGACATACTCAATAGATACCTAACGTGGAAGGGTTATGATGTTTTCCATATAATGAATATAACTGATGTCGGGCACCTGACCGACGATGAAGATCAAGGAGAAGACAAGATAGAGAAGGAGGCAAAAAACAGAGGGATAGAACCCATGGAACTCGTCACCGAAAAGGTGCAGAACTGGTACAAGGAGATGGAAAAACTTAACATGAAAAGACATAATGTAAATCCAAGGGCTACGGGCCATATGGTTGAGATGATAGAAGCTATAAAGGAAATAATAAAAAACGGGTACGCATATGAGGTGAACGGAACGGTCTACTTCGACGTAATGAAGTTCAACGAAGACCACGAATACCCAAAGGTAGGAAGCATGGACATCGAAGAACTTAAGGCCGGTGCCGGTGGACGTGTAGACAAAGAAGAAACTGAAGAAAAAAGGTCTCCTATTGATTTTGCACTATGGATAGATGCAGATCCTGAACATATAATGAAATGGCCATCACCATGGAGCAAAGGATACCCCGGATGGCACCTTGAATGTAGTGTAATGGGTTCCAAATACCTTGGTAAGAGGTTTGATATACATACCGGTGGGGTAGACCATATATTCCCCCATCATCCCAACGAAAGGGCACAGAATATTGCAATGAACAATCTCGACGAAGAACCTGTGAACTACTGGATCCACAGCGAACACATCACCGTAGAAGGGGAAAAGATGAGCAAAAGCAAGGGCAACTTTTATACTGTCAAAGAACTTCTGGGAAGGTACGATCCTGAGGTTCTGAGGATGTTCTTTGCAAGTAGCCATTACAGAAAGCAGGTAGACTTCAATGAAAAGGTCCTGAAGAACGCAGAAGATAACCTCGAAAAACTGTACAATACACTGTGGAATATTGACAATGCAGAAGGTGGAAAGAAGAAAAACTTGAAAAGAGAAACAGAAAAGCTGGAGGAAAAGTTTGTAGAGGCCATGGATGATGACTTGAACACACCTCGAGCACTCAACGAAATAATGAAGTTCGCCAAGAAGGTCAACAAAAACCTGGACAATGAAAAGGAAATACTCGAAGAAGCCCGTAACAAGATACAGGAGCTCGGAAAGATCCTGGGTCTCGGGCTGGAGCTGGAGGAGGAAGGTGATAAAATACCGGAGGAGGCCGTGGAGCTTTTAATTGAAATAAGGGACGACTTTCGAGAAGAAGGAGATTACAAAAGCGCAGATGATATCAGAGATGTTCTCAGTAATGCAGGCATAATACTAGAAGACGAAGGTGGGAAAACTGTATGGAAGAGAACTTGATGCAGATTTTATGAGGACACGTTGTCCTCAGTACAGGGGATAATACCATAGAAGTGAGGGTATGAATAAGTTTTATAAAGGTTGGTTCTAAGTAAATTTACAAGTTTTAAAATATATCAAAAGTTTGATACAATGGAAATCATGGAAACGACGGAGTCAATCTGTCCGGATTGTCTAAAAGAAGGAGACGTAAAGAAGATAGCTGCAGAGATAATCGAAGAGGATGGAAAGATATGGTTAAAGAAGGACTGTAAAGAACATGGAACATTCAAAGCAATAATCTTCAGCAATCCTGCCGACTACAGAAAATGGAAGAAGTACGAAAAAGAAGGTAAGGGCATGGACAATGCAGAGCTAAAAAATCTTTCCCTCTACGACAAACATAAATCACAGTCCGTACTGACAAACCTAACTGTAACAAACAGGTGTAACCTACGATGTTCATACTGCTTTATGAATGCAGGTGCCTCTGGATACGTCTATGAGCCATCGCTCGAAGAAATAGGAGATCTTATGGACCAGGCAAGAAACATAGAGCCCGTGGGTTCCAAGTCTGTACAAATAACAGGTGGTGAACCAACGGTCAGAGAAGATCTCTTTAAAATAATAGATATGGCTGATGAAAAGGGGTTCGTGCATATACAACTAAATACAAACGGACTTAAGATGGCAGAATCCGAGAAATTTACCGAAAAACTAGCAGAAAGTCCTGTTAATACAGTTTATCTAAGTTTTGACGGTGTGTCCGAAGATACAAATCCATGGATAGAACAGAACAAAAAGGCAATAGAAAATATGAGGAAGGCTGGTATACACAGCGTAGTCCTTGTGCCTGTACTATCGCAGGACAATCTTGATGAAGCAGGTGATATCGTAAGATTTGCACAGGAAAATCTAGATGTCGTAAGCGGTGTGAACTTCCAGCCTCTGGCCTTTACAGGCAGGATAACAGAAGTAGATGATGATTACAGGAAAAACCACAGAGTTGATTACTCGGAGATGATGGAAGAGCTCAACAAACAACTCGACGGAGAGATCAGCAGAGATGACTGGTATCCTGTTCCTTTTGTTTATCCCGTCTCAAAGCTTGTAGAAAGTGTCAAGGACAAGGACCAGGTCGAGTTTACTGCAAACCCCATGTGCGGTGGAGCAACATATGCTTTCATCAAAGACGGAAAGCTTCTGCCTATAACGAGATTCGTTGACGTCGAGGGTCTTATGAAGTACGTAGAAAGGCTATCGAAGAAAAGAGGGAAGCTGAAAAAAACCAGAATAATGTCGTCATTGATGAAAAATCTGCCTGATTTCATCGACTCAGAGAAGGTTCCCGAAGAACTTTCGATTAAGAATGTACTCAGTAATGCACTGGTGTCAGGAAACTACTACTCCATAGGCAAGTTCCACAAAAAAAGTCTATATATAGGTAGTATGTGGTTCCAAGATGCCTGGAACCTCAATATAAATAGACTAAGCAGCTGTGTGATACAGTACAGTACCCCAGAGGGGATGGTACCTTTCTGTACTTACAACGGTCTCGGTGTCGGCGAAGAAATCCGTAAGAAAAACTCCATTCCCCTTGAAAAATGGGAAGAAAGAGAAGGTAAAAGTTTGAAGGATGGGCTCTGGCATGGCAAATTAAGCTAAGTGTTGTAGATTTTCTAAAGCTTCCTAACTAATTTATTTAACTCATCAACCACTAAAACTAAAAGTGGTATGTCTTTCACAGGAGAGTTCATAAAGTTCGGTGGACTTATAAGTTTAACAGTAGGATCAACAGTATCCATATTTCTGGTGATGAAGGCATGGAGTCTCTTTAGTGGTTTAGAAGATATGAAAGAAGAGTTTGAAGATCTATGGAAGAGGGGCATCGGTTCGGGACCTGTTGATGAAACTCTCACAAATCTAAGTTATGTACACAAAGCAGTAAAAAGACAGATGGAAGGAACAGACCAAGTAGAAAAACACCTTCTGGATAGGGCGATAAAAAAGGCGGACCAGAAAAGAAGTATATTCAAGAGTGGTAAACAGCACCATATGTACTACGTAGCACATCGTAAGCTAAAGGACCTGAAGAAGGAGATCAACTAGACCTGTACAACATTTCTAACAGATACTGGAAAGTTTTAAGTAGCTTTAGCAACAGGTAGCTACCGTAGACATGTGTCCTCGTAGCTCAGTCTGGACAGAGCACCAGATTCCATACGGAAGGTGAACCTCCTAAGCTGGGAGTCGAGGGTTCAAATCCCTCCGAGGACGCCATTTACATCCAGCGATAACCCGGAGATATTTAAGTAAAGACAGTTATGGTTTTTTTATGAAGAACATCGCAGACAAGATTGGGAAAATTCTTATTGCCTTCGGGCTTTTCTTCCTCGCAAGAGAATTTTCTAATATAGCCATATTATTATACTCCGGTGCCCTCGTAGCATACGTTATCTTCATGGACCACAGCAGAAGAGAAAAGATTGTACTTCCATTGATAATCATAGCCTTCGGTGGCATGCTCTTTTTCGGAGTAGAGAACTTACCAATCAGTCCAAGCTACGGAATTTTCCAATCAGTCTACTTCTTCCTAAGAGATACACCCGGGCATCTGATCATTATCACCGGTCTCATACTTGTCTCAATCAGAAGGATAAAAAGCCTATTTAGAAAACTGATCGACTAGGACACTCTAAAAGAGTCTCCACAGTACAAGTCCTATTCCTGTTCCTACAGCTATACCGGACATAGCACCATAGGAAAACCCGCACATATACGGAAGCTCGTTGCTCCAGGAAACAGATATTCCTACGAGTATACCTACGAATGTTCCCCATCCCATCGCAAAAGGAACTATCATCCTACTGTCTTCGAGGCTTTCATTAATGAGAACATGTGCGGGGACCATGGCAACTATTACACCAGCACCTATCCCGTTCACAATCCCAGTAACCAAGCTTATCTCGGTGATCAAAGACAGAACTATGCCCGTAATCTGGCCTAGAACAAGTCCTGTGATAAAGCTAAAAGAAACGATCCTTTCTGAAAGGGAATATTCGTTGAACAACATGATAACAACTACATAAACAAGAGTTAATAAGCCTTATCGAGGTATTTCAAGCCATGCATTCGAGTACGTACACGGATTTGTCCTCAGGGAGTGCATCGAAACTGAGCTCTTCGACTCTACGAACTACGTAGTCTTTTTCGATATCCTTCAAAAACCTTTCAGGTCCTGAGACCGGCACTTTGAGTCCATCAACTTTGTAATGCATGGGTATTACTATACGTGGTTCAAGGCTTCTGACAAGTTCCGCTGCCTCAAGTCCGTCTATCGTGAACTTACCTCCCACAGGAATCAAGAGAACGTCCACTGGTTTGATCTCTTCGATCTTATCTTCATCCAGCAAATGGCCCAGATCCCCCAAATGACATATACTTGCGCCATCGACCTGAAACTTTGATATAATGTTTTCACCTCTGGCATCACCGCTTACCTTGTCATGGTAACTAACAAACCTTTCCAGATCTATCTGCTCGGATCCACTAGTATCGGTACCTTCTATCACAGTCGAACCATCCCCCGACACCATACTCTTACCGCTTGCATGGTCGTAATGATCGTGTGAAATAATAACAAAATCTCCCTTAGTTTCAGGAACATGTAAACCAACAGAATCGCCGTCATGTGGATCCGTAACCACAGTCGAAGAACTGTCTATCTCGAAACATGCCTGTCCAAACCATCTGAAAGTGACCATAATTTCACCTAAAATATATTGGAGGTCTGATATTTTTGAAGTTTATGTATAGTTTTTCAAAGATGTCCATATCATAGACCTACAACTAATCGATCAAAAATAAAGAAAGGAATTCGGGATCGGTTAAACCCCGAAAAGAGTTTTTAAGCCTTCGGTATTTTATCTACTCTCTTGACACCTTGCTTCTCTACTAAGGGCTCCTTGACCTTGTTTCCAAGCCAATCAGGTGCATCAGAAGGTGCGGATTTCTCTTCATAACCTACGTGATACTGGTGCAGGGAGTAGGTACCGTCCTGGTTCCTTCTTCCACGCTCCCTGAGCTCTATCTTCTTTCCAGCTTTTCCTCTGGTGCCGAACCTGGTTGCTGCTTTAAGTGCTGCCTGGCGCGGTGTCTTGCCTTTGAATACATGCTTCTTACCTTTCTCTATCATCTCAAAGTAACGAGTATCGGCCATCTTTTTCACCTCCACACTATACCCTTTGTATACCCTCCTTTTTAAAATTACGCCCTCTGGGTACCACTTTGCTTAGATCCCAAAAATCGGAGAACAAAAAATCCCAAAAAGCCGTTACAGCAAGGTCAAGACCGGAAACATATCTTTATGTAAAGCCCGATTCCAGGCTGTAAAAGACGAGACAAAGATTTAAAATTGGAAAATACGAATAAAAAATACGAACCAATCAGAGCTCTTGGTTTTGGTAGCAGATCTCGTGGCTTATACAATACTTCTTTCCGCATCTGGTCTGACCTACCAGAAACACCAGTTTAACTATACCGTTGAAGAAAGATCATATATGACATAAAGTTTTTATATAAGGATCAACAAATTAGAATTAATATGGTTATAAATAACTCTGAACTATTCGATATTTTAGCTTCGGAGGTGACTGATACGAAAGTCTCAGGTAAGGTTCTAGCGGTTTCGGTGCTTACCGTGACCATTTCCATGTTACTGATTTTGCCGTCTGTATTCGCTGATGATGATACGGTCATAGGGATAGCCGAGGTCCACGGCATAAATGTGACACATATTGATGCCCCTGAAGACATAGTTTTAACGCCGGGTGAGGTGATAGAACAGAGTGGATACAGCGCCATCGTCTCCCATTTCTCAGGATCGGACAACATCAGCCTATCGGATTCCTATCTTGAAATTCAATATGACGGTGAAGGATCTCCAACTGTCTACATCCCTAGAGTGTACTGGGACGACGAAACTTTTGTCGACTACGACGAGACGTACGGTGATGAAACCGAGGCCAAGGTAGAGGCAAGCGTGGAGATACCGTACTTCCAGGAACCTGGGAACTACGACGTTTACTGGTACACTGAAGACGTTGATGGATATAGTAATAATGATACGGGGGTTGAAGCAACGAGTATAAATACTCTGGTAGCTTCCGAAATAGAGGAAGAAGTTGTAAACTTTGATCCAGGAGTTCCTGGAGAAGTGGTCGAGTCCAGTAACCTGACAATAAAAAACTATGGTAATATAATACTCAATTCTTCTTGGGAAGGAAGTAATTATACAAGCGAAGAAACTGATGATGAGATACCCATAGAGCAGACTGAGATATACGCCGAGGAGGAATCAATGACCGTAACTGAGACAAGTCAGGTCTTCACGGAGATACCCAAGGCCGAGATATTCGACGAAGTCGGATACAAGCCCGGGTTCACGTTGGAACTTCCTAATGATATAAAGGCGGACACATACACAAATCAATTTAACCACACCATTGAAAGCGCACTTTAGGACTGAAGATCCTGGATGGAAAGGTTTTTATTTCTCTGCCCACACTTACATTCTATGAAAGGAATGTATGTTGTTCTCTTTGCACTTTCCTTTATTGTTCTTGCACAATCGGTAATGTCCGCAACCGTAGGCATTTCCTACGCTGAGGATGAGATAACAGTGAACGTAAGTGAGAGTTTTGATTACAATCTGACCGTGAGCGTCTCCGAGGAGACCGATATCCACTACGAGTTCGAGTTTCTGAATCAATCCGAGACCAAGAAATATACCGAGGTCTCGGGGGTCAAGAACATAGAACAGGAAATAAAGGTACCGAAGGAAGAAGGCGAATACGAAGCAGTATTTACTGTTCGCTCGATAACCGACGGAGAAGAAGGTACCTCGGAAATAGTCACTAGTTCAAGTTTTACCCTAACAATACACGCAGTCGAGGAGAAGACCGACATGGAATGGATCTACGCAGGAATATTTCTGATAGCTCTCTTCCTCATATACCTCACCTTCAGATGGATTGAAGACAAAAACTCATTTGGAGGATTTTACAAGGAAGACCTCGGGAACGAGAAGGACTCGAAGGATAGAAACTAGAATTGGGTCCCATACCTAAAAATCTGTTTTAAAATATCACATGTATTATGATCATCATACTGAGGATATTATGGATAACCACCAAAAAAGAATCATTTTAGCATCATTACTCCTCTTAGCTTTATTTCTACCAGTCAATGTGAAGGCTTCTGAGGATGTAGAGGGGACAGCACCCGTAAAGAATGAGATAACAAACATCACTCATCTCGAAAGTATTCATGAGGACCTCTCTGGTGACTATATAATGACTGACAATATAGACGCCAAAGGTCAGGAATTTAATCCCATAGGAAATTCAACTCATCCTTTTACAGGTAGCATCGATGGCCGAGGTCACCTGATATCAGATCTCTATATAGACGAAAAATCCAACAACACCGGTCTTTTCGGATATACAAAAAACGCATTGATAAAGGACTTGGGAGTAAAGAACGGTCATGTCAAGGGATTGAACAATACAGGGGGTCTGGTGGGGCATGGTTTAAAAACCACCATCCAGTCCTCATATTTTTCAGGCATTGTATCGGGCAAACATAACTCAGGGGGTCTGGTGGGGAAGGGAAACTTGACAAAAGATAACCCGATAGAGAATTCTTATACCATGGGAAATGTCATAGGCCAGAAGAAAGTAGGGGGTATTGCCGGGGAATTAGTAAGTGGGAATATTTCAAGGTCCTATGCAACAACTGAGGTTTATGGAGAAGGGTCGGAAGGAGGGCTGGTCGGAGAGAGTAGTGGTGATGCAACGATAAAAGACTCCTACTGGAACAACGAGACCAGTGGTCAAGAAAAGTCCGAAGGTGGCGAACCAAGGACAACTGATCAGATGACCAATTATGAGAACGATTATCCTGAAACGTACGAAAAGTGGGATTTTGAAAAGATCTGGAAGGGAACAGAGTGGAAAAAAGACCGTAAGGGAAACAGTGGTTACCCTGCTCTCGTCTGGGAGGAGCACCAGTACAAGCTTTCTGTGAAAATTTCAGGTGAGGGAAATGTGGAGATAGATCCTGAAAGTCAATTCTACCCGAACGGAACTAAAGTAGATATCACGGCACATCCCGAAAGTGGATGGTACTTCGACGGGTGGATAAAGGACTACGAAGGCGAAGAGGAAGAAATAACAGTAATCATGATTGAAGATAGGTCTATAACTGCCCGGTTCGAGGAAGACACAGCGGACCCCAGTAGAACAACCACCACACCCCGTCTAGAAGAATACACTTTAAGCATCGAATGGCTAAGAGAAGGTGGCAAAGTTATCGTTCGCGAGGAAGGGAATCTCCTCGAATCCGATGAAAGTGATGTAAACGGGACAGTTACGGAGAGCTACAACGTAGAGGAAGGCACAGAACTTGAGATAACTGCAGAACCTGTAGAAGGATACGTCTTTGGTGAATGGTCCGGGGACCTAACTGAAGATTCCAAGACAATCAGTTTTACAGTAGATGGAGATACACATTTAATGGCAGGGTTTGCTGAACTCTTCACCCTCATAATAAACGGACCCATAGGGAAAGGAACCGTGAGTCCTGAACCAGGCTCTTATGAGTATACAGAAGGGAAGGAAGTTATAGTTGAAGGTGATCCAAAAGAAGGATGGTACTTCGACAGATGGGAAGGAGATTTAATTTCTAGTGATCCCAGAATAGTCTTCTCCATGTACGAGGATTTGGAGATAACACCTCACTTTATTAAGCCGGAAATCATCGAGGAAAGAAAGGAAGCTGAGGACATGATACAGGAAGCTGAGGACATGATCGAAGAAGGGGAAGGTGGTTTTAGAACTTTGCAAAAAGCAAAAAGGGCCTTTGGAGAGGGAGACTATGAAAAGGCATCCGAACTGGCTTCCCAAGCCATAGAGGAAAAGGAGGGAGTCGGAATTATTCCGTACATCATAGCTTCTGTTCTGGCCGTGGTACTGATTTCTTTATCTCTGATAAAGTTCAGGAAGAAAGGGGTTGAGCCTTCCATCAGAAAAGCCGGAAGTAAGGAGGTGGAAAAGGTTGATATCGATGAGATACTCAGAAATCCAGATAAATTCACTTCGAAGAAGGTGAGGTTCAAGGCATTATGCAAGCCTTTGTGGAAGGATGTGAATAACAGGAACTACTACAGGCTCACAGACGAAGCCGACAGCATACTCGGTGTCTCAAAAGGGAAAAGGGTATCGGGTGAGGGCATAATCGAGGGGTTGGTAAGGATAAAAGATGGAAAGGTATATGTTTGGTTCTAGAATTTATTACAACTACTTCCATGATTATAGGAAATATCATTAATTTAAGCTAGTAAAGAGATTCGGGGTATAAACCTTCTCTGTCTCTTATTATTCGAAACTTTTTATAATGATTACACAATTATTTAGATATGTGCAGTGTAGGTAGTCGTAGATCAAAAAACTTGATTATATGTCTCGTTCTAATCTCCTCCCTCAGTTTTGTTTTTCTCTCTCAAGGAGCCATAGCATCAAATCCGGAGGAAATATCGGACTGGCACGGACTTAATGATATGAGAAACGACTTGAGTGGAGACTATGTTCTTGTTAATGATTTAGACGAAAACACAGATGGTTATGAAGAACACGTTGATACCGATAAAGGTTGGGAGCCGATAGGAAATAGCGACAACAGATTTGAAGGCACTTTTGACGGTGATGGCTACGAAATAAAGGATTTGACTATAGATAGGCTTGATGTGGATTACATTGGATTATTTGGTTATCTTGATAGTTCTACTATTCAGAATGTTGGAATGGTAAATGTTGATATATTTGGAAAAAGAAGGGTAGGCGGTCTATCAGGAAGAACATCAGAAGATTGTACCGTTTCTAATACCTATTCGACTGGTGTTGTGAAAGGTAAGGATTTCGATCATGATGGTGATAAAACAACAACTACCGGTGGATTAGTAGGGGTAAACAGTGGGGATATTTCCAACTCTTATTCAGCTTCAAGTGTCGATGGCCACATCGAAGTAGGTGGGTTGGTCGGAAGAAATAATGGAGAAGTTACTGATTCTTTCTCGACCGGAGAGGTTTCTGGAGATGATGAAGTAGGTGGGTTGGTCGGAAGAAATAATGGAGAAGTTACCGATTCTTACTGGAATAGTGAGACCTCTGGAACGGATACAAGCGATGGCGGAGAACCCAGGACCACAGAGCAGATGATATATCCATACGAAGATACATACGAAGACTGGGACTTTGTTAACACATGGCAGGATGGTGATCATGAAGTCGTTGAAGACCATAAAGGTTATTCTGGGTATCCTGCACTTTGGTGGCAAGCAAAAGAACTGGAAATAAATATAGAAGGAGATGGTAGCACGAACCCAGAAGAAGGAACGCATATTTTTGAAAGGGATGAAGAAGTTGACCTGGAGGCCGAGGCAGATGATGACTGGCATTTTGATGAGTGGAGCGGTGTTGTAGAAAATATAGAGGATACAGATTCAGCCAGCACTACTGTGACCATGGAATACAGCTATTCCATAACTGCTGTGTTTGAGGAAAACTATGAATTAGATATCAGTATAAGTGGCAATGGGTCTGTGGGCATAGACCCAGGTCAGGATAAATACGAGCCGGGAACCGAGGTTGACCTGGAGGCCGAGGCAGATGATGGATGGTTCTTCGAGGGATGGACAGGAGATGTTCCGGAAGACGTTGAGGAAAATGAGGAAATAACTGTAACGATGGATAGTGATAAAGAAATAACTGCCAATTTTAACAACACTACTACTCTCGATGTATCAATAGAAGGAGACGGCTCTGTCGAAAAAGATCCAGATAAAGAAAGATATGATTTAGAAGAAGAGGTAACGCTTACAGCAGAACCGGACGATGACTGGGTGTTCGACAAGTGGGAAGGAGACTATCCCGACGGAAAGTCGGAGGAAGATAAGATAACAATAGTCATGGATAGTCACAAGGAAGTTACCGCAAACTTCATGGAAGCAAAGGACCATACACTCCAAATAGATATAGAAGGAGGCGGTGAAACGGATCCGGAAGAAGGAACGCACTACTATGACGATTACGAAGAGGTCAATGTAACAGCCTCCCCCCATGAAGGCTGGTTCTTTAGCCACTGGACTGGAAATGTTACGGAAGGAGTCGAGGAAGATGAGATAACACTAAACATGACAAGTGACAGGAATATCACAGCCCACTTCAACGAAACATCTGTGAATGTGACTACAGAATCGTCCACGGTAACAAATGACACGGCGACACTTGAAGGAAAAATAAAACTAATGGGGATGGAATCCGATGATATAACCGTATTCTTTGAGTGGCGAGAAGACGGTGAGAATGAGTGGGAAGAAACCGAAAACGAGACTCTAAACGAACCTGGAAAATTCTCCAGAGAGATAACAGACCTTAACGAAAGTACTACGTATGAGTTCAGAGCGATAGGAGATGTGGATGACGAGACAGATGAAGGCGATATATTAAACTTCACGACATACACGAGATACAATTTAACAATAAATATAGGGGATGGAAGCGGTGAAACGGATCCGGAAGAAGGAACGCACACATATATAGAGCAAAGCGAAGTTACAGTCGAAGCTACAGCAAGCTCAGGTTGGATGTTCGACGAATGGGAAGGAGACTATCCCGACGGAGAGTCGGAGGAAAATGAGATAACGATACTAATAAACGAAAGCAAGAATATCACAGCTCACTTCGAAGAGGACACAACAGGTAATGGACCTTCGCCCGGTCCGGGACCTTCTGATCCAGACGAATATACACTTGAGGTAGAGTATGTAAATGAACACGGAGAGATTCTGGTCTACAAAAACGGCGATCTAATAGATCCTGATGAAACAGATGAAAACGATGAATTTATAGCAGAGTATAAGGTAGAGGAAGGCACTGACCTTGAACTAGACATAAGTTCAAATATAGGCTATGTATTCGATGAATGGTCCGGTGATAGAACAGGTGATAACATACCACTTACGGTAACCATGAGCAGTGACAAAAGTATCTCGGCTGTGTTTGTCGAAGTCCCAACATACACTCTAACTATGAACGAACCCACAGGTGAAGGTACTGTAATACCGGACACGGGGTCCAATATTTTCGAAGAAGGAGATACAATAAATTTAGAAGCCTTCCCCGAAGAAGGATGGGAGTTCGATGAATGGACGGGAGATGTCATTTCGGAAGAGGCCGTAAAGGAAATAGAAATCAATGAAAACATGACTGTAGCTGCAGTCTTCAAGCCACTCGATGAAAAAGAAATGGACGCAAGAAAGAGAGTTCTTAGAGCTGAGGAGATGATAGAAGAAGGTGAACCCGGATACGAAACACTACAACGGGCTTTAGAGGAGTTTGAAAACGAGAATTACGAAGATGCCATGGAGCTTGCTTCCCAGGCATTAATGGAAAATCGGGACGAAGGACCAGGATTCGGGATAGTTCCTTATATTGCAATCTCCCTTTTTGTGCTGGGGCTGGTTACATTCCTCACATACCACTTCAGGACCGAGCTCAAAAGAAATCTTCCACTTCCATGGTTAAGTGAAGAGGAGAAAACAGGAGATAGGATTACGATCGACAAGATAGTAAACAATCCTGATGACTTTCTTCTGCGGGAGGTTAAACTGACAGTCCAGTCGAGACCGCTCGATAAGAGAGAAAATGGGTGGAAATATTACAAGCTTATCGACGGAACAAATGAAATAACAGGTATTTCAAAAGAAGGCTTTGTTGGTGAGGGAGAAATCCAGGGGCTTGTAAGGAAGTCAGGGGGTAAAGCATATATACAGTTCTAGGAGCCTGTTCATTCGAAACAAAAATATGTTCAAAACATGTTTTCAAAAACATGTTTTCAGATTCGACAAAATCCTCAGGTTTAAACTTATATAAAGAGGATAAAATAATTTATAACCAATATCTTTTGACAAGTGAAAACTATGAATCATGAAAAAATCTTAACTTTGATCATTACAGCAACAATCTTCACAATATTTTTCTCAAATTCTGTTTTAGCAAGTTCGGAAAAAAGCCTGGATGGATACGTTCTTTCACCTGATGAAGAACCATTGGAAGATGTAAACGTTACTATCAGAGGCTATACTGAAGATATGTTTCACAATCAAAATGAATCCGAGGTTTTAACCTGGAATGAATCAGATTCTGACGGTTGGTTCAACATAACAGAAATACAGACAAAGATAGACGGAGACAATATCACACGATATGTAATAGACATGAAGAAGTGGGACGGAGACGTTCTCGAATATATGGGCGAAAGTTACATGACTTCAATAGACCCGTTTTTCTTTGGACAACTAGGAACATATAACTATACACTGAGTGAGGCCGTCATGTTTAACGTTTCAAGTAACGACGGAACAAAGTTTTCATACGAGGTTAAGGACTATCTCTCAGAGGAAGTTCTGGTGGCCAACCACCACGACATAGAGGAGGAAAATGAAGAGGGTTATGTTGACAACTTTTCTTTTTACGGTGTCGCCGACAGAGGATTTATGTTTAACTTCGGAAAGGAGGGTTCGCCGCTCCACCTGAATAAGTATATAGATGACGTGATGGAACACGAGGACTGGAACGAAACCACAAGAGAACTCAACCTAACTATAAATTTAGAGATAGATCCAAGGAGAGTTTCAGGTTATGTCAACACTTCGGATGGTTCTTCCCAGTTCACAAATCTGTCCGTGGTCTACCAGGAAATAGATGCGAACAACTTGACGGACCACACAGGAAGCTACAATAGGACCGGTTTCATGGACGATGAAGAGGGCGATATATATACCCCAGATGAAGGGTTCTTCAACATAAGTATGGCATATCCGAGCGGCTACAACGAAACATATCTGATTTTCATAATGGCCTACAATGAATCAGGTGTTGAAGAGCACTATGGAGCTATGAAAAAACTGGAACTGAAGGAGGATGGTGGAGACATAGAGAACTTTAATGCTACGCTCCGGCTACTTCAAGGTGAAGAGAGCGAACTTGCCTACTACGATAATACCGGAGAAGCAGATGATCCAACCGATTATCCTAGCATTGCCACGAAACTGAAGAGATTTGAGATTGTGAACTCGGATGGTTCTGATGTTGATAATTACGATGCAAGGGTTTACATGGACTATTCAGAACACTTCAACGATTCCTCTCAGGCCATCTGGAGGAGAAGTTCAGGTATACATACAACAAACTCCGATTCTGGATACTTCGAAGTTCCCGCCTTTGGTCGGGATGGTAT
>Ga0207421_10003875_pt1 | contig 17566 bp, 11 predicted proteins | sample SodLakKL_010_SED_4_FD_187542 | JGI IMG/M metagenome (GOLD analysis project Ga0207421, IMG submission 187542) | Alkaline sediment microbial communities from Lake Tanatar, Kulunda Steppe, Russia - 8KL_010_SED (SPAdes) (version 2) | ecosystem: Environmental > Aquatic > Non-marine Saline and... | reverse complement strand
GCGAGATGCAGCGCCGACCGACCCGACACCGTGGCGTGTGACCCGAGGGCCAGGGCGGCGGCCCGGGCGCGCACGGCGGGGTCCACGGCGCGTCCCGGGAGCACGGCCACACCCCGGTAGGGGCGGGGCCAGTCCTCACGACGGATGCGGTCGTTGAAGCTCGCGGCCGGCAGACCGAGGGCTATGACCTGGCGGCGTGCGACCGGTCCGTGCTGCATCCGACCGAGCGCGAAGACCTCGCGCCAGACCTTCCCCTTGGATCCCATGGCCACAGCATGGGCCACCGGACCGCGAACGGTTTATCGGGCCTCGCCCGACCTGTGGACGACGCCCATGTCAGGTGGGCGGCGGGGGCGGCCGGGGGGCGGCCGTGACGGCCGGGGCGGCCACGGGCACCACGGAGGGATGTGGGCAGGATCGCCGACTCACCGGTGCAACCGCCCACGCAACCCGGCGCGGCCACGGGCACCATGGAGGGGTGTGGGCAGGATCGCCGACTCACCGGCGCAACCGCCCACGCGACCGGGGGCGACCGGGGGCGACCGGGGGCGACCGGGGGCGACCGGGGGCGGCCGGGGCCGGGGGGCGGCCAGGGGCGGGAGCGGTGCAGGCAGGCGGGGTCCCCGGACCAGCGTCGGCGGCGGGGGGTCCGTCGTCGCCGATCCGGGGAAGTGGGGAACTCAACTGGTGTGGTGCACCTCCGCCAAGGCGTGGACGGGGGTGTCGAGACCCTCCATGCGGGCCTTGAGCTGCAGCGCGAGGAACTGCGAGTAGTGGCGGGACTGGTGCAGGTTGCCACCGTGGAACCACAGGTTGTCCTGCTGCGTGGGCTTCCACATGTTGCGCAGCTCACCTTCCCACGGGCCCGGGTCCTTGGTGGTGTCGGAGCCCATCCCCCACACCTTGCCGACCTTGTCGGCCATCTCCTGGCTGACCATCTGCGCGACCCAGCCGTTCATCGATGAGTAGCCGGTGGCGTAGACGACCAGGTCGGCCGGTAGCTCGGTGCCGTCGGCCAGCACGACCGCGTCCTCCGTGAGGTGGTCGATCTGGCCGCCGACGAGCTTCACCTCGCCGTCGATGATCAACTGCGAGGCGCCGACGTCGATGTAGTAGCCGGACCCGCGGCGCAGGTACTTCACGAACAGCCCGGAGTCGTCCTCACCGAAGTCGAGCTGGAACCCTGCAGCCTCGAGCCCGTCGTAGAACTCCGCGTCGCGCTTGGCCATCTCCTCGTAGACCGGCTTCTGCACCTCCGGCAGGATCCGGTAGGGCAGGGAGGCGAAGATCAGGTCGGCCTTGTCGGTGGTGACCCCGGCGGCGAGTGCCTCCTCGGAGTACAGCCCGCCGAGCGCGAGGTCCATCAGTGAGTCCGAACGCGCGATGTGCGTGGAGCTGCGCTGGACCATGGTGACGTCGGCCTCGTGCTCCCACAGCGCCGCACAGATGTCGTGCGCGGAGTTGTTCGAACCGATGACCACGACCTTCTTGCCCTTGTAGGCATGCGGTCCCGGGTGCTGCGACGAATGCTGCTGTTCGCCCCGGAACACGTCCTGGCCGGGAACCTCGGGGATGTTGGCGACCGCGGACATGCCGGTAGCGAACACCAGCTGCGTGGGATTGAGCGTGACCGACGCGCCGTCGCGGTCGACCTCCACGGTCCACTGCTGCGAGGCCTCGTCGTAGCCGGCGGTCCGCACGGTCGAGGAGGTCCAGTAGTTGAGCTCCATGATCTTGGTGTAGCTCTCGAGCCAGTCGCCGATCTTGTCCTTGGAGGCGAACACCGGCCAGTCGTCGGGGAACGGCAGGTAGGGCAGGTGGTCGTACCAGACCGGGTCGTGCAGGTGCAGCGACTCGTAGCGGTTGCGCCACGAGTCCCCGGGGTTGGGGTTCTTCTCGAGCACGATGGTCGGCACGTCCAGCCGCCGCAGCCGAGCGGCCAGCGCGATGCCACCCTGTCCCCCGCCGATGATCACCACGTAGGGATCACGCTCGTAGCCCAGCTCCGCCCGTTCGCGCTCCAGGCCCTGCTTCCAGGTCTCGCGGCCGCGCACCACCCCGTGGTGCACCCCACGGTCGCGGTCGGCGCCGGTGCGCTCCTCGAAACCGGCAAGTTCCTGCAGGGTGGTCAGCAACGTCCACGCGGTGTCGCCGTTGAGCCGCAGGTGGCCGCGCCCGCGCCCGGCGGCCGTCTCGAAGGTGAGGAACGACTCGGTGATGCCGTCGGTCTCGTCGGCGTCGCCTTCGCGCTGCCAGGCGCGCGGCGCGGTGCGCTCGAGGGTGTCGTCGAGCATCTCGCGGATCTGCTCCGGGCCCTCCGCGGTGTGCAGGTTCCAGGTGAACGACACGAAGTCCCGCCAGTAACAGTCCGGCCCGAACAGCTCGAGGACCGCGTCGACGTCGCCAGCCGACAGGGCCGCGTCGAGCCGGGCCAGCCATCCGTCGATCCGGTCGTTCGCGGTCTGCGTGGTCGACGTCACCGTGTCGCTGCTCATGCGGCGTTTCCCTCTCCCTCGATGGCACGAGGTGGCAGCCTCCCAGCCGCCATGGCGGACTCCCGGCCGCCACCTCGATGATTTCCGCGGGGACTTTACGTCCTGCCCCGTTGCATCGAGGTTGCATGATGCGACCAGGGCCGGCGCACACCACGTTGACGGGACCGCGATCCCCGGTGAGGATGTGGACGGGAGAGCGGCCGGGCCAGACGCAACGGACCGGCTGACCACACGCGTGCGTGACGAGTTCGTCGCCATCGGAACGGCCACCGACCTGCGCGCCCACGCGACGGAACTCCGTCGCCGGTGGGACACCAGTTTCGGACTCGGCCGGCCCCGTGGCGTGCGCTCGGTGGTGGCCGAGTCCTGGTCGCGCATGCTCGGTGAGGGGCTCGCCCCCGACGAGCTGGCACCGACGCGGGCGCTCGACGAGGATGGGCTCGCCGCGGCCCGCGAGACCTCGCCGTTGGCGGCGGTCCTGCCGGACCTGCGCGGTTGCCTCGCCGGGTTGGCCGACGACGCGGAGCACATCCTGGTGGTCGGTGACGCCACCGGGCGTCTGCTGTGGATCGAGGGCCACGAACGGGTCCTCGAGCAGGCCCGGACCATCGATTTCGTCCCGGGGATGAGTTGGTTGGAGTCGAGCGCGGGGACCAACGCCATCGGCACGGCCCTGGCCATCGACCACGCCGTGCAGATCTTCTCGGCCGAGCACTTCCTCTCCGAACAGCACCCGTGGTGGTGTTCGGCGGCACCGATCCACGATCCGACCAACGGCGAGGTGGTGGGGGTCATCGACCTGAGCGGACCGCAACGCACCGCACACCCCCACAGCCTCGGGTTGGTCATGGCCGCCGCAGCGATGGCCGAGCAGTCGCTGCGCCACCGCGCCGAGGTGGCGGCGGCGCGACGCGAGACGGTCGACGAACGTCGGCGGCGCTACCGCCCGGCCGTCGCCGCCCCACCCGAACCGGCTCGGCTGCGGTTGCTTGCCAGCCACGAGCCGGCCGTCGATCTGCCCGGCCGAGGTTCCTGCCGACTCAGCTCGCGCCAGGCCGAGGTCCTCGCGTTGCTCGCGTTGCACCCCGCCGGCCTGACCGCCGAGCAGCTCACCGTCCACCTCTACGGCGATGCCGGCAACCCGGTCACGACCCGGGCGCTGTTGTCGCGGCTGCGGGTCTCGTTGCCCGGGCTGGTCGAGACCCGCCCCTACCGGCTGGCCGACGGGGTGACCGTCGACGTGCAACTCGTCCGTCGCCTGCTGATCGGCGGGGAGGGTCGCACGGCGCTGGCGATGTACCCGGGCCCGTTGCTGGAAGCCTCCGAGGTGCCCGCCATCCGGGCAGCGCGGGCCGAGCTCGATCTCGCGGTCCGAGCCGTGGCGATGCGCGGCGGCCCCGACGAGTTGTGGCGCTGGTTGGACACCCCCACCGGGCAGGACGATCTCGCGGCCGTGGAACGCTTCCTGCGGGATGCCACGGCGGACGATCCCCGCCGCCCGCTGGCCCGTGCGCGCCGGAGCGCGATCCAGGCGGACTGGGACCACTGACCTCGTCGGTCGTCGAGCGTCGGTCGTCGAGCGTCGGTCGTCGAGCGTCGGTCGTCGGTCGTCGGTCGCCGGTCGTCGGTCGGCGCTCGCGTGGGCGGTCGTGCCGGGTCCACGGCGCAAGCGCCCACAGCGCCCACAGCGCCCGTCGGCCGACGCTCGACGTCGCGGACCGCGGGTACCGTCGCCGGCCATGGCCAAACCAGGTGATCGGCGCATGACCGACGTGCCTCCCGACATCTCCGACGAGGTGCTCGGGCGCTTCTCCCTGCCCGTGCGCGAATGGTTCCGGACCACGTTCGCGGAGCCGACCACCGCCCAGGCGCAGGGCTGGCCCGCGATCGCCGACGGCCAGCACACCCTGATCCTCGCGCCCACCGGCTCCGGCAAGACGCTGACCGCGTTCCTGTGGGCGCTCGACCGGCTGACCTCGACGCCGCCACCGGAGGACCCCAAGCAACGCCTGCGCGTGATCTACGTCTCGCCGTTGCGCGCCCTGGCCGTGGACGTCGACCGCAACCTGCGCGCCCCGCTCGAGGGCATCCGCCTGGCCGGCGAGCGGTTGGGTGTCGAGGTGCACCGGCCCGAGGTCGGCGTGCGGACCGGCGACACCCCGGCCAACGAACGCGAGCGCATGAAGCGCAAGCCCCCGGACGTGCTGATCACCACGCCGGAGTCGCTGTATCTGCTGCTGACCTCCAAGGCCCGCGAGACGCTCCGCAACGTCGAGGCGGTGATCGTCGACGAGATCCATGCGATGGCGCCGACCAAGCGCGGCAGCCACCTCGCGCTCACCCTCGAACGCCTCGAACACGAGGTCCTGCACGGCGAACGACGGGACACCGAGGCCGCCGGGCGCGCCACTGACGCCGCCGCCGGCTCTGGCGCCGGCGCCGGCGCCGGCGCCAGCGCCGCAGCCGGTTCCGTGGGCGGTTCCGCCAGCGGGTCGGCGACGGCGCCCACGCCACCGGGGGAACCGGCGCACCCGGCGAAACGCGCCCCGCAGCGCATCGCGCTGTCCGCGACGCAGCGACCGCTCACGGAGATCGCCCGCTTCCTGGGCGGCTACGACCACGACGGCCCACGCCCGGTCAGCATCGTCGACGCCGGGCTGCGCAAGGAACTCCAGCTGCAGGTCGTGGTCCCGGTCGAGGACATGAAGGAACTCGGCCAGGAGATCGAGGTCGGTCGCGATCCGGAGATGATGTCGGGTGCCGCCGCGGCCGGACCCTCCCGCCGATCGATCTGGCCCGCGGTCCACCCGCGCCTGCTGGAGCTGATCCTGCAGCACCGCTCCACGCTGATCTTCGTCAACGCCCGGCGGCTGGCCGAACGCCTGGCCGCCAAACTCAACGAACTGCACGCCCACGACGAACGCGAGCACGCGCTCCGCCAGGAGGGCCTCACCGGCAGCGAGCTGGAGGCCGCGCTCGAAGAGCGCGCCGAGGAGCCGCCCCAGGAACTCGTCAAGGCCCACCACGGCTCGCTGTCACGCGAACGTCGCCTCCAGATCGAGGACGAACTCAAGTCCGGCAAGCTGCGCGGGCTCGTCGCGACCTCGTCGCTGGAGCTCGGCATCGACATGGGCGCGGTCGACCTGGTGGTGCAGGTCTCCTCCCCCGGCTCGGTCAGCCGCGGCCTGCAACGCATCGGCCGGGCCGGTCACCAGGTCGGCCAACCCTCGCGCGGCGCGCTGTTCCCGAAGTACCGCGGCGACCTGGTGGAGATCGCGGTCGTGGTCCAGCGCATGCACGCCGGGCTGATCGAGGCGACCCGCTACCCGCGCAACCCCCTCGACGTCCTGGCCCAGCACGTGGTCGCCATGGCCGCGATGGACGAGTGGTCGGTCGAGGACCTGGCTGCCACGATCCGCCGCAGCGCGCCGTTCCGCGAGCTGTCCGACGAGGTCTTCCACGCCGTGCTCGACCTGCTCGCCGGCCGCTACCCCTCGGAGGAGTTCGCCGGGCTGCGACCGAGGATCGTCTGGGACCGCACGCTGAACACCGTCCGCGCCCGCGCCGGCGCGCAGCGCCTGGCCGTGACCAACCCGGGCACGATCCCCGACCGTGGGTTGTTCGGGGTGTTCCTGCCCGACGGTGCGCGCGTCGGCGAGCTCGACGAGGAGATGGTCCACGAGTCCCGGCCCGGCGAGACCTTCGTGCTCGGCGCCTCCACCTGGCGGATCGAGGACATCACCCACGAGCGCGTCGTGGTCACCCCGGCCCCCGGCGAGCCCGGCAAACTGCCGTTCTGGCACGGCGACGGCCCCGGCCGCCCCTACGAGCTCGGCAAGGCCATCGGTGCCTTCCACCGCGAGGTGCGCACGGCCGCCGAGGAGGACCGCGACGCCGAGGTGGCGCGCCTCCAGGTGGACCACGACCTCGATGCGTGGGCGGCCTCCAACCTGGTCGCCTACCTCGAGGAGCAGCTGGAGGTCAGCGGTGCCCTGCCCGACGACCGGACCGTGGTCGTGGAACGGTTCCGCGACGAGCTCGGCGACTGGCGGGTGTGCATCCTCTCGCCGTTCGGCGCGCAGGTGCACGCGCCGTGGGCGATGGCCATCGAACGGCGGCTGACCGCGTCGGGCTACGACCCGGAGATCATGTGGGCCGACGACGGGATCGTGCTGCGGTTGCTCGAGACCGACCCGGGGTACGACAGCGGCCATGGCGGCTACGGCGGTGGCTACGACACCTATCCGGACCCGCTCGCCCCGGTCGCCGGTCACGCGGAGACCGACGGCGCGGTCGGCGCGGACGGAACCGGTCGCGACGCGGCGCACGAGGACTTCGCCGGCGGGTTCTTCGCCGGGTTCGACGATGGGGCGGATCACGGCTCCGCCCCGGGCTCCGGCCCCGACTCCATCCCGGGCTCCACCCCCGGCTTCGAGCCCCTGCCGCCTCGCCGGGCGGAGGTCGACCAGGCCGCGTTCCTGGAGGACCTGCTGCTCGATCCCGACGAGGTGGAGCAACTCGTCGTCGATCAGCTCGCGGGCACGGCGCTGTTCACCACGTTGTTCCGCGAGGCGGCCGGCCGCGCGCTGCTGCTGCCCAAGCGCATGCCCGGCAAGCGCACCGCGCTGTGGCAACAGCGCCAGCGCGCCGCCGACCTGTTGCAGGTCGCCAGCCGCTACCCGAGCTTCCCGATCCTGCTGGAAGCCACGCGCGAGTCGCTCCAGGACGTGTTCGACCTGCCCGCGCTCAAGGAGCTGCTGACCGACCTGCGCAGCCGGAAGGTGCGCATCACCTCGGTGGAGACCAGCTCCGCCTCGCCGTTCGCGCAGTCGCTGCTGTTCGGTTGGGTCGGCCAGTACATGTACGAGTACGACGCCCCACTGGCCGAACGACGCGCCGCCGCACTGTCGCTCGACGCCGGACTGCTGCGCGAGCTGCTCGGCGGTGACGAGCTCCGCGACCTGCTCAGCGCCGACGTGCTCCACGCCCTCGAGCGCGAGCTGCAGCGGCTCGGTCCCGACACGGATGCCGACGCATCGATCCAGACCGGCGCCGACACCGACGCCGAGACCTGGGACCGGCGCGCCCGCGACGCCGACGAGCTCCACGACGTGCTGCGGCAGCTGGGCGATCTGACCCGGGACGAGCTCGCCGAGCGCGCCCGCGAGGACCCGAGCGATTGGGTCGCGAGCCTGATCGACGCACGCCGCGCCATCGAGGTACGGGTCGGTGGCGAGCTCCGGATCGCGGCCGCGGAGGACGCCTCGCGGTTGCGCGACGCGGTCGGCGTGCCGCTGCCCCCCGGTCTCCCCCAGGCCTACACCGACCCGGTCGACGACCCGCTCGGCGACCTGGTCTCCCGCTACGCCCGCACGCACGGCCCGTTCACCCTCGAGCGGTGCGCCGCGCGGCTGGCGGTCCCGACCGAACGCGTCGGTGCGACCCTGCGATGGTTGGCACGTCAGGACCGCGTCGTCGAGGGCGAGTTCCGCCCGGACGGTGCCGGTCGCGAGTGGGTCGACGCCGAGGTGCTGCGGCGGCTGAAGCGACGCTCGCTCGCGGCGCTGCGATCCGAGGTCGAGCCCGTCGACGGCGCGGCGCTCGGGCGGTTCCTGCCGGCGTGGCAGCACGTGCGCAGCGCCTCGGGCGCCACCCGTCGCCGGGGGTTGGAGGCGCTGGTCGAGACCATCGGCCAACTGCAGGGCGCCCCCGTGCCCGCCAGCGTGTTGGAGCAGGACGTGCTCCCGGCGCGACTGGAGGGCTACCGCCCGTCCGACCTCGACCAGCTGATCGCGGCCGGCGAGGTCGTCTGGCTGGGGGTGGAACCGCTCGGCGCCAACGACGGTCGTGTGGTGCTGTGCTTCCGCGACCAGGTGGGGCTGCTCGCGCCCGACCCGGTGGGCGATGCGCCGGAGGGCGAGGTCCACACCGCGATCCGGGAGCACCTCGCCGCCCGCGGTGCGTCCTTCTGGCCCGAGGTGTTCCAGGCCGCAGGGGTGGCGGATCAGGACCTGGTGCTCGATGCGCTGTGGGACCTGGTGTGGGCCGGCGAGGTGACCAACGACACCTACGCGCCGGTCCGCGCCCTCAAGGACCGGGGCGGCCGCGGGTCGGGCGGCAACGGCCGGGGGCGGGGGCGGCCGGGACGCCTGGCGCGCCTCGGACCCCCGACGGCGCAGGGCCGGTGGTCCTCGACCCGCACCTTGGTCGGCACCTCGACGTCACCGACCGTCCGGGCGGCGGCCCTGGCCGGTCAGCTGTTGGAGCGTCACGGGGTGTTGACCCGTGAGGCGCTGCGGATCGAGGCCATCACCGGCGGCTTCTCCGCGGTCTATCCCGTCCTGAAGGCGGCAGAGGAGGCGGGCAAGGTGCGGCGGGGGTACGTGGTCGCCGGGCTCGGGGCCGCCCAGTTCGCGGCCGCCGGCGCGATCGACCGACTCCGGGGCGAGCGCGAGCGCCGCGACGAGTCCCCCCAGGTGGTCCGACTCGCCGCCACCGACCCCGCGCAGCCCTACGGCGCGGCCCTGCCGTGGCCGGACACCGCCGGCCGTCCCGCCCGGGCGGCGGGCGCGTTCGTGGTCCTGGTGGACGGGAGCGTCGCCGCGACGCTCGATCGCGGTGGTCGGAGCCTGACCACCTTCGCGCATCCGTCCGACCCGGGCACCTGGCTCCCGGCACTGATGGAGCTGGTGAGCATCGGTCGGCTCCGCAAGCTGGAGATCACCAAGGTCGACGGCGTGGCGGTCCACGATGCGGCGCCGTGGCCGGCGACGCTCGGGGCCGCGGGCTTCAGTGCGGGCTACCGCGGCCTGACCTTCCGCAGCCGCCCGAGCGCTGCTGCGCGGTGAGCCCCCCGTGGCTGGTCGGTCGCTCGCAGCAGCTGCCGAACGGCCCCGACGGCGTCCGGGGAAGCCGCGGTCGGAGGGTGGCGGGTCGGACGGACGGGGGCAACGTGTTCGCAATCGGCCTGGAGGGCGTCCTAGAGTGCCCTGCGACGCCACACGGGTACCGGATCCGACCGCCAACCCTCTCCGCCACCCAGCGGAACGGGACGCAGCGGCGGGCACGGATCGCCCGACGTCCCAGCCCGCGGGGGTACCCCCGCGACCACGAGCCACAAGGAGAACACATCATGGCGGATTCCCTCGTCGTCCAGAGCAAGGTCAAGGAAGCCGTCAAGGGCCTCGACCTGCGCATGGACTCCAGCCTCCCGGACGCATTGAACGAGAAGATCGCGGACGTCCTGAAGGAGGCCGCAGCGCGTGCCAAGGAGAACGGCCGCGGCACGCTGCGTCCGTACGACCTCTGAGTCACCGGTGATCGCGAGGAGGGGGCCGGCATCCGCCGGCCCCCTCCTCGCATGTGCACGCCCCGCCGCGCGCCGGCGACCGCGTACCGGCGATCACGCGCCATCTCGACCGGGTGATCGCGGTCGACGAGGCTCCCTATCCTCTCGGCATGCCCGAGGGAGACACGATCCACCGCGCTGCCGCCGCGCTCCGACGCGGCCTGCTGGGCCGTGAGCTCACCCGGGTCGAGCTGCCCCGACTGCGCCCTCCGCTCCCGGCGATCGGCGCCAGCATCCAACGCATCGAGGCCCGGGGCAAACACCTGCTGATCGGTTCCTCGGACGGGCTGATCGTCCACACCCATCTGCGCATGACCGGTTCGTGGCACCTGTATCGGCCTGGCGAGCAGTGGCGCAAGTCGGCCCGCGCCGCGCGAGTGGTACTGGGCGTCGACACCGCGACGGCCGTGTGCTTCTCCGCACCGATCGTCGAGGTTCTCGATCGGCGTGCCCTCCGTCGCCACCCGACCCTCCGGGCCCTCGGACCGGACCTGTGCGACCCCACGGCCGACCTCGACGAGGCCACGGCACGACTCGGTCGGTTGATCGAGGGCGAACGGACCATCGGCGAGGCGCTCCTCGATCAGCGGGTGGCCTGCGGGGTGGGCAACGTCTACCGCTGCGACGTGCTGTTCCTCCACGGTCTGCACCCGGCCACCCCCGTGCGCGCGGTCGAGGTGACCACCAGGCGTTCGCTCATCGCGACCTCGGCGGAGCTGCTGCGGGCGAACCTCGACGGCGAGATGCGCACCACGGTCCCCGGCTCGCCCGCCGGCACGCTGTGGGTCCACGGCCGGCGGGGGGGACCGTGTCGCCGTTGCGGCACCCCGATCGAGATCGACCGGTTGGGGGAACACGCCCGGTACGTCTACTGGTGCCCCGTGTGCCAACCCGCCCCTACCGAGGTGCTCGTGCGCCCGCCCCACCGGCACACGAGGCCGGCACCTGAGGCCGGCGGGGAGGACGCCTGACACCGCCGCCGGCCGCCGGCGGAGCGAGGGTTCCGAGGTCAGCGACCAGGTATCCGGTCCGCCCGTCGGTCACCCGGTCCGTTGCGGTGTCAATCGGGTCGGCGCACAGCTATCCTGGCCCCATGTCACGCCCCCCGACCTCCGTTCGAAGCTCGGTCCCCGCACCGCAGCTGGCGGCGTGGCGCGCACTGCTCGATGCCCACGCGCGCACCACCGAGGTACTGGCTCGCGAACTCCGCGACGAGGCGGGCCTGCCGCTGCCCTGGTACGACGTCCTACTCCACCTCAACGAGAGTCCCGAGCGACGGCTGCGGATGCAGGAACTCGCGGACAAGGTCCTGTTGTCCAAGAGCGGTCTGACGCGGCTGGTCGACCGGATGGAACGCGAGGGGCTCGTCACCCGCTCGGCCTGCCCGGACGACCGCCGTGGCACCTTCGCGGAGCTGACCCCGGAGGGCAAGGACCGCCTGCGCGCCACCGCCCCCACGCATCTGCGCGGGGTGCGTGAACATGTCGCCGACCTGCTCGACGACGACGAGGCCGCCACGTTGGAACGGCTCCTGCGTCGCATCGCCGACGCCGCCCGCGACGCCGCCCGCGACGCCGCCCGCGACGCCTCCTGATCCGAGGATCCGTCGGCCGCTGCCGGACGGTCCCGGTGAGATCGATGTCGGTGGTCGCCCCGGCGGTGGACGGAGCCGGCCGAAGGACACGGCGTTCCTCCCTTGGCGCTCCTCCCTTTCAGGTGGGCGGAACCGGTGACCACCGGCGCCGATCGTTCACGGCCCGGCTCACACTCGCAGGCCGGCACTGGCCACGGCGATCGCGAACAGGACGGCGAGCAGGGCGAGCAGGAGACCGCCGGCGGCCGTCCGGTGGCCGGCGACATCGGTCTCCTGGCCTCGCGAACGCTTCAGGCCCACGTGGGCTGCCACGAGCGCCAACAGGGCCATCGCCGGATGCGCGACGCGCACCAGCAGCGACTCGTGCCCCCAGTACCCACCCAGCACGTAGAGCAACAGACCACCGAGGACCTGCACGTCCAACACGACCGTCGCGATCACGTAGATCCGAGGCACGAAGGCCCGGGCTTCGCGGGCCTGGACCAGCCCGACGACCCCCGCGGTCAGCACGATCAAGGCCACCGCGTACCCGAAGAACTGGTGGACCGTGGCCAGAGCGTCGATGGCGGTTCTCCCCTCAGGATCTGCACGAGTCGGGACGCCATGGCGGCATCGTGCCGGGATGCTAGCCAGGGACGGGGACGGTGCGAACGATGGCCGGCCGGCTCCCACCCGGCCACCGGACCGCGCCCCCATCGAACCGGTCGGGGTCGCACGGACCCGTACGCGCCACCGACACGGGTACCGACACGCCCGGGTACTCGACGTCCGGGAAGTCGCCGCTCTTGACGTGACCGTCCCGGTCGTCGTCGTTGGTGGAGAGGGTGTTCCTGGTGGGGCCCGTCCGCTGGTTCAGGTGATCGGCGTGACGGGTGGCCGGTGTCCGGACGCACCCCGTCGTTCGGGCCAACACCACCCGGGACGTTGACATCGCCACCTCCCCACGTTCACGGCTCGCGCAACTCCGACACCGGCATGGCCGGCCGATGAGGACGCGGGCTCCCGACTACGACTACCGTGTAGGCCGATGCTCGAACAATCAGGAGTCCCCGCCCGATGAGCGACACCAAGGACACGCTCACGATCACCGACAATCGCACCGGGAAGACCTACGAACTCCCGGTCGAGGACGGTGCCGTGCGCGCCATGGATCTCCGCCAGATCAAGGTCGAGGAGGGCGACTTCGGTCTGCTCGCCTACGACCCGGCGTTCAAGAACACGGCGAACGTCCGGAGCGAGATCACCTATATCGACGGTGATGCAGGGATCCTGCGCTACCGCGGGTATCCGATCGAGCAGTTGGCGGAACACTCGAGCTTCCTCGAGGTGGCCTACCTGCTGATCCACGGCGAGCTGCCCACCACCGACGAACACGACGCGTGGGTGCACGACATCACCCACCACACGTTCATCCACGAGAACATCAAGCAGTTCATGGACGGCTTCCACCACGATGCCCATCCGATGGGCATGCTGGTCTCGACCGTCGGGGCGTTGTCGACCTTCTACCCGGAAGCGAAGGGGATCGACGATCCCGCCGCGCGCCACCAGCAGATCGTCCGGCTGATCGCGAAGTTCCCGACGCTGGCCGCGTTCGCCTACCGGCACTCGATCGGGATGCGCTACTCGTATCCGGACAACGACCTGTCGTTCTCCGGCAACTTCCTGAACATGATGTGGAAGACCACGGAGCTGAAGTATGAGCCCGACCCCATCCTCGAGAAGGCGATGGACACGCTGCTGATCCTGCACGCGGATCACGAGCAGAACTGCTCGACCACCACGATGCGCGCCATCGGCTCGTCCGACGCCGACCCCTACTCGGCGGCCGCCGGCGCGTCGGCAGCGCTGTACGGGCCGAAGCATGGCGGCGCGAACGAAGCGGTGCTGCGGATGCTCGAGGAGATCGGTTCCGTCGACCAGGTCCCGGCCTACATCAAGAAGGCGAAGGAGGGCGAGTTCCGGCTGATGGGCTTCGGGCACCGGGTGTACAAGAACTACGACCCACGGGCCAAGATGGTCCAGGGGCTCGCCCCCCAGGTCTTCGAGGTCACCGGCAAGAACCCGTTGATCGACATCGCCCAGGAGTTGGAGCGCATCGCCCTGGAGGACGACTACTTCGTGGAGCGCAAGCTCTACCCGAACGTCGACTTCTACTCGGGCATCATCTACCAGGCGATGGGCTTCCCGACCTCGATGTTCCCGGTGCTGTTCGCCATGGGCCGCATCCCCGGCTGGCTCGCGCACTGGCAGGAGAACCTGCTCGACAGCGAGCAGGCCATCGTCCGTCCACGCCAGTTGTTCGTCGGTGCCGACGAACGTGAGTACGTCCGGCCCGAGGACCGCTGAGCACCCTTGCGCCCCCGAGCGCCGCTGCCCGGTCCGGACAGCGGCGCTCGTCTCGATCCGAAGCGGTACGTGCCACCCGTCGTGGGCGCGCGCCAAAGCGCCCGAGGGCGGTCGCGGCCGTCCCCGGCGGACGCACCGGGCGCACGGTCAGGTGCGCGGCGCCGCCTCGGTCCGCTTGGCCTCGTCGCGGACGGCAGCGGCGACCGTGGCCACCACGCGCTCGTCGAACGGACTCGGGATGATGTAGGTCGCCCGCAGCTCCTCCGGCTTGATCACGTCGGCCAGCGCGCGGGCCGCCGCGACCTTCATCTCCTCGGTGATGAAGCGCGCCCGGGCATCGAGCGCACCTCGGAAGACGCCCGGGAAGGCCAGCACGTTGTTGATCTGGTTCGGGTAGTCGCTGCGTCCGGTCGCAACGACCGCCGCGTACTCCCCCGCACCGGTCGGATCGACCTCCGGGTCCGGGTTGGCCAACGCGAACACGATCGGGTCGCTCGCCATCGTGCCGATGTCGGACGGGTCGAGCACGTTCGGGCCGGACACCCCGATGAACACGTCGGCGTCGCGGACCGCATCCCGTAGCGAACCCGTGCGATCCTGGTGGTTGGTGTTGACCGCGAGCCAGGCCTTGGAACCGTCGAGTCCCGGTCGCCCGCGGTCGAGGATGCCGGCGCGGTCGGCCACGAGGATGTCCGCGACCCCCTCCTGCAGCAGCAGCTTCGCGATGGCCACCCCGGCGGCTCCCGCGCCCGACATCGCCACGGTCAACTGCGAGAGATCCTTGCCGACGATCCGCAGGGCGTTGTGCAGTGCGGCCAGCACCACGATGGCGGTGCCGTGCTGATCGTCGTGGAAGACCGGGATCTGCAAGGAGGCCTTCAACCGCTCCTCGACCTCGAAGCACTTGGGTGCCGCGATGTCCTCGAGGTTGATCCCGCCGTAGACCGGCGCGATCGCCTCGACCACCGCGACGATCTCGTCGGCCGTCGAGGCGTTGATGCACACCGGCCAGGCATCGATGCCGGCGAAGCGCTTGAACAGCACCGCCTTGCCCTCCATGACCGGCATCGCGGCCTCTGGTCCGATGTCGCCGAGGCCGAGCACCGCGGAACCGTCGCTGACGATCGCCACGGTGTTGCCCTTGATGGTCAGACTGCGGGCATCCTCCGGGTCCTCGGCGATGGCCAGGCACACCCGGGCCACGCCGGGGGTGTAGGCCATGGACAGATCGTCGCGGGTCTTGAGCGGGACGGTGGAACGCACCTCGAGCTTGCCCTTCAGGTGCAGCAGGAACGTCCGGTCGCTCGAACGGTGGACCTCGATGCCCTCCAAGGCATCGACCGTGGCACTGATGCGCTCCGCATGGTCGCCGTCCCAGGCGTTGGCCGTCACATCGACGACCAGCACGTCACCGACCGTCTCGACGAAGTCCATCGCCACCACGATCCCGTCGGCCTCACCGATCGCCGTGGTGACGCGCCCCACCGCCTTGGGGTCGTCGGGGTCGAGGTGCAACCGCATGGTGATCGAGTAGGACGCGTTCGGCAGGGCTGGCACGCGAGCTCCGAGGTGAGGCGACGTGGCGGGAGAACGGCTCGGGTCAGGCTAGTCGCCGCCCTTTGCCGAACCCACCGATCTTCCCCACCGGATGGTGCCCGGGCTCAGTCGCGGGCACCATCCGTCTCGGTCACCAGCGGCCGCCCGAACAGCTCCTCGGAGATGCCGACCTGGTCGAGGTACTTGCAGATGCCACCGTTGAAGAACGGATAACCGGCGCCGAGCAACATGGCCGTATCGATGTCCCTCGCGTCGGCGACCACGCCCTCGTCGAGCATGCGTCGCGCCTCGTCGGCGACACCGTCGAGTGCGGCGCGCTGGATCTGCTGCTCGGTCCAGGGGGTCGCATCCTCGTCGACCACCAGGTGGTCGCGGATCTCCGGGTAGACCTCCCCGCCCTTGGACCAGTCGTAGACCGACGGTAGGTCGCTCTCACCCATCAACCGGAAGTTGTCGTCGATCTCGAACCGGTCCGGGAACGCCTCGACCAGCGTCTGCGCGGTGTGGTAGGCCACTTTCAGACCCACCAGCCCGAACAGTACGAACGGGCCCATCGGCAACCCCAGACGCTGGATGGCCCGGTCGATCTCCTGGAAGTCGTTGCCGGCCCGGAGCGCCTTGGTGGCCTCACCGTTGAAACGCAACATCAGTCGGTTGACGATGAACGCGGGCGCATCGGCACACTGCACCGCGGTCTTCTTCAGCTGCTTGGCCACGTCGAACGCGGTCGCCATCGCCTCGTCGGACACCGCCTCGGGCTTGATGACCTCGACGAGCGGCAGGACCGCCACGGGGTTGAAGAAGTGGAAGCCGACCACCCGCTCCGGGTTCGCCATCTTCGAGGCCATCTCGGCGATCGACAACGACGAGGTGTTGGTGGCCATCACCGCCTCGGCGTCGAGCACCTGCTCGAGGTCGGCGAAGATGTCCTGCTTGAGCGACATGCGCTCGAGCACGGCCTCCAGGACCCAGTCGGCGCCCGCCACGTCGTCGTAGGAGGTGGTGTAGGTCACCAACTGTTTGAGGAACCTCGCCTTGCCCTCGTGCAGGCGTCCCTTGCCGACCCGCTTGTCGAGCTCGCCCTCGATGTGCTCGCGCGCACGTTCCAGCACGCCTTCATCGATGTCCTTCATCACCAGCGGCACCTCGAGCCGTTGCAGATGCAGCAGGCCGAGCTGTGCGCCCATCAGCCCGGACCCGATGATCGCCGCCTTGCGGATCCGGCGCGGGCGCGCATCGGGCCTCCAGGGTTGTTTCTTCGCCCGCTGCTGGGTGAGCTCGAAGGCGTAGATCGAGGCCTGCGCCTGGCGGGCCGGAAGCAGCTCGGCGAGCCCGTCCTGCTCACGCTGGCGTCCCTCGTCGAGGTCACCTCCGCGGGCGGCGAACTCGATCAGCTCGAGCGCGAGGTAGGGGGCGCGGGTCGCGCCGTTGGTCTTGCCGTCCGCCATCGCCCGGGCGTTTCCGAGCGCCTCGTCGAGCCCCTCGGTGGGATCGACGTCCCGTTGGATCGACTCCTCACCCGACACCAGTCGCTCCAGCAGGGCGAAGGAGTCGTCGAGGAAGGTCGCGCTGTCGATGAAACGGTCCGCGAACCCGCGTTCGAAGGCCTCCTTGGGCGACATGACCTTGTTGTTGTTCAGGGCGTTGTTCACGATCGTCTCGACCGCATCCTTGGCGCCGACGATCCGCGGCGCGAGTTGCGTGCCGCCCCAGGCCGGGAAGATCGACAGGAAGACCTCGGGGAACGCGACCGCCTGCGCACCGGTCGACAGGGTGCGTGCATCGCAGTGCAGCGCGATCTCGAGCCCCCCGCCCATGCACGCGCCGTTGATGGCCGCGAGGGTCGGGAAGGGCAACTCCTGGAGCCGGGCGAACGCCTCGTGGCCGCGACGGCCCCCCTCCCGTGCCTCCTCGGTACTCATGCCGGTGAAACTCTTCAGATCCGCGCCGACCGCGAAGATGAACGGTTTACCGGTCAGCATCAGGCCCTTGACGTCGGATGCGCCCTCCAGTTCATCGAGCGCCCCGCTGAGCGAATCCAGCGCCTGTTGCCCGAAGACGTTGGGCTTGCGGTGATCCTCGCCGTTGTCCATGGTGAGGATGGCGAGCCGGCCCACCGGACGGTCGGCGTAGGTCAGCTTGAACTGCGTGAAGTCGTCACTCACAGGGTGCTCCAGTGATCTGGATCGACGGGGCGGCGGGCGGGAGGACCGGGGCGGCGGG
>Ga0207421_10003874_pt1 | contig 17570 bp, 14 predicted proteins | sample SodLakKL_010_SED_4_FD_187542 | JGI IMG/M metagenome (GOLD analysis project Ga0207421, IMG submission 187542) | Alkaline sediment microbial communities from Lake Tanatar, Kulunda Steppe, Russia - 8KL_010_SED (SPAdes) (version 2) | ecosystem: Environmental > Aquatic > Non-marine Saline and... | reverse complement strand
CTGTGCCTGGCCAGTATTTTTGCCGTGCAGCAGTTTTATAAAACCAGCCGGGAAGCTCAGCGGTATGAAACGGAAAAACTCATGTTCAAGTACATTGAAGAACAGAACCAACTTTACCGCCAGCACAAGCACGACCTCAAGAACCAGCTAATGGTGATCTCTATGCTGGTGGAAAAAGGAGAACCGGAAAAAATAAACCGTTATATAGCAAGTTATACCGCTTCTATTGATGAGGGCATTTTTCATGTGGATACCGGGATAAAAGAACTGGATGCTCTTCTGTACAACAAGTTCAGCGAAGCCCGGAAAAATAATATTTTGGTAGAATTTAACTGCAACACCGGGATAAAATGCCACTCTCGCTACTTGGTAGACCTGGTTTCTCTCCTGTCTAACGCCCTGGATAATGCCATTAAAGCTTGTAATTCCCTGGAGGACGAAGAAAATCGTAAAATGAAACTGGTGCTGGAAAGTGATCCGGTAGATTACACCATTTGTCTTTCCAACACGGCTTCTCAGTCATCTATAGAAGTACTATTTAACAGGGATAAGCAGGAAATTCGCCGTGACCCGGAAAGGGGACAGGGACTATCCATCATACGCCGTATCGTTAACCGTTTTGGGGGAAAAGCAGAATGGACCTCCCGGGAAGGGCTGGTTGACCTTACCCTGGAATTACCCCGGCACAGGCTGGAGGGATGATGGTGAAGATGATTGGATCCGGGGTGAAACCTATTATAAGTTGGGTTCTACCAAGAATTCTGAAAAATCTATCATGTGGCTTGTTTCAAGGAGTTACCGGCCATCCGGGAAAATCTTGCCGCTTAGCTCCTTCTATGATAATATAATCCTAAAAATACTGTCAGGTTTTTTAACCCCGGCTGATAAAAAGGGAGAGGTGCTCTTGCAGGCAGAGAAACTGCACCGTTACTTACGGGAATTTACCCTGGAGGAAAATAAGCGGGTTTTACTTGAAAAAAAATCCCCCTTAACCCGGATAGAGGAGTTCTCCCCGGGTGATGAAGGGGACAAAATACCTGTTTTTATTAATGAGTTTTGGACCTCCCGTCAGCGGCAGGCGGCTCGCCTTCACGAAATAGCTTACCGGGCCTGTTTCAAGCCCCAGCTTCCGCGCTTTTTTATAAAACTTTTGACTAACCCCGGAAACCAGGTTTTCGACCCCTTCATGGGAAGGGGCACCACCCCGGTAGAGGCGGCGCTTTTGGATAGACGACCTGCCGGGGTCGACATCAACCCCTTGAGCTGTATCCTTACCAGGCCCCGTCTGGAGATACCCCAGCCGGAGGAAGTCCGTCGGCGCCTGCAGAAGATCTCCCTGGATGAAGAGGCCCGGGCGGAGATAAATTTGTCCATGTTTTATCATACCCGCACGGAAGGAGAACTGGTTTCCCTAAGCCGCTACCTTCAGGAAAGGCGGTGTTCGGGAGAAGAAGACCGGCTGGACCGCTGGATCCGCATGGTAGCCACCAACCGGCTTACCGGCCATTCGCCCGGCTTTTTTTCTGTCTATTCGCTGCCTCCCAACCAGGCGGTGACCCCGGAGCGTCAGCTTCTCATCAATCAAAAATATAATCAGGAACCGGAATACCGGGATGTCAGGGCCCTGATTCTAAAAAAGACTCGACACCTGCTCTCGGACCTGGATCTGGAAAGCATCTCCCGAGTTAACCGGCGGGGCAAAGATTCCCTGCTCTGTGAAGGGGATTCCCGCAGCATCCCTTCTATCCCTCCGGAAAGCGTGCAGCTTACTGTCACTTCACCCCCCTTCCTGGATATTGTCCAGTACGCCAAAGATAACTGGCTGCGCTGCTGGTTTAACGGTATGGACGCCCGGGAGATCGAAAAGAAGATGACTTTAGACCGTAAAATCGGGCACTGGTCTTCTGCCATGGAAGCTACTTTCCTCGAACTTTACCGGGTTACTTGCCCGGGGGGCTGGGTGGCCTTCGAAGTGGGCGAGGTTCGCCGGGGAAAAGAAAAACTGGAAAAATATGTAGTTCCCGCGGGGCAGGCAGCGGGCTTTACCTGCCAGGGTATCCTGATCAACCGGCAGAATTTTACCAAGACCGCCAACATCTGGGGCGTTAAGAACAACCGCTCCGGCACCAACAGCAACCGGGTAGTTCTTTTCCAAAAAAGTTAACCAGGAGATAGATTTCTCTGGAATTTCGGCTTTTCCATTTAGTAGATAGCGTATTGGCCTTAAACAGTTACTTTTTGCTTATATATAAAGAAGGAAAAAGAGGATAGTATCTATAATTAAATTAAAGAATTATAGAAGGAAATATGAAGTTCAAAAGTTAAGACTAATAACTTTGAAAAAACCTTAGCTGGTGAAAAAGGTTTTTTTTAAGTACTTGTAACTTCTTAGCCTGCAAGATTAACATAGGGGACTGGTCCAGCGTCCCCGGAGCGTAGCGGAGGACCGTTAAGGGAAAGTAAAGGAATCGTCCCCTGTGGCTGGCGTATTGCCCTATGCAGTTACAAATACTTTATAATACGCCAGACGGAAGTGTCAGTTTCAGGTGAAGATCTTTTATTCCCTTCATCTACTTCCGACCTCCGAATCTAGAAAGAAAGGCGGGATGAGAAGATATGGAACAGAATAAGGCCCGTGCCGGTGCGGGGAATGCGCAAAGCTGGCTCATCTTGCTTATCATTTCCACGGCTTACATTGCGGTAACTACCAATATCCAGGGATTTAAAGCCATGCTTCCCCAGGTAGAAGAAGAATTCGGAATTAGTGGAGCCCAGGCCGGTTTTTACTCCAGCTTTTACTTTTTAAGCGCTACCCTGATAGCCCTGTACAGCGGTAAAATTGTGGATCGGCTGGGGGCCAAAAAAGGGCTTATCTATGGGGTGGCTACGGTAGGGGTCATGATTGTTTTGCATTCCTGGGCACCCTTTTTTGGTATAATCCTGGGGCTGGCTTTCTTTACCGGTGTAGGGTTTAGCGTTATAACTCCTTCAATAAACAAGGGCGTCCTGGCGGCGGTAGATCCAGGCAAACGGGCCCTTTCCATGGGTTTGACCCACAGTGGGGCAGGCATTGGTGCTTTGCTGGGTACTTCCCTGCTTCCCTTTCTGGGGGAAATATTGGGGTGGCGTACGGCACTGCTTTGCGCAGGTGTGTTTGCCTTGTTCATAAGCCTTTTTATTCTCAAGTTTTATCGGGGCAGCGGGGAAGAGGTTAACGGGGTAAGCGAGGATAGCTCATCAGATATTTCTAACTCTTCAAATTCTAATCCTTCTTCGTTAAAACAAGATTTACTGGTATTGTTAAAAGACCGCTATTTGTTGAGTATATGCATATCAGGTATTATATTCGGCATTACTATTTCTTCTATAACTGCACATTTCACCCTTTTCTTGAACCAGGATTTAAATTACAGCCCTGCCCTGGCTGGTATGGGGTTGTTTTCTTTCCACCTGGGAGGTATTGTAGGCCAGCCTGGCTGGGGGATGGTTAATGACCGGTGGCAGGGCAGTGACCGAAGAAAAGGCCTCTTTATACTGGGCATATTCTCCTCTATCATGGCCCTGGTATTCGGTATAGTAGTTAGCGGAATGGGAGTTTCTTACCAGCTCATATTGTTATTTTCAATGCTGCTGGGCCTGTTTGTGGTGGGTATTCCGAGTCTTTATTTTACTGCGGTAAGCGAGCAGGTCTCCTCTGATAAAACTGGCGTAGCTACCAGCCTGGCGCTTATCTTTACCCGGTCGGGTGTTATTTTTTTCCCGCCTCTTTTTGGCTATCTTTCTGATTTGACCGGCGATTACACCCTGAGCTGGCTCTTGCTGGGGGCTGCGTTGCTGTTCCTTTCGCTAAGCTTCTTTTATCTGACCGGCAAGCACCGGCAGAGGACAACCTGATATGCAGTTACAGCAAAAGAATTATTTCCAGGTTGCCTCCCCGGCTTTCATCGCTTTGTGTACGGGGCTTTGAAAAAACCTGTAATTTTGTGGGAAAGCTTTTGTTTTTTCTCGATACGCTGTTGTTTTTCCAGCTGGCTCAGTTCCTCGTAAAGTTCCTGGAGTTTTACCGTATAGCAAAATATCTGCTCTATTTCATAACAGATAGTTGATATCTCCATTAAAGAAGTACTGTTTTCCCGGTTTTCATCGGCCAGGTGCCATGCATTGATAGTACTCTTGAGTTTGTTGATGATGTTTTTCCCCTGGCTGGAATAAGAGCTGGCAAACCGGTAAACTTCCTGTTCAGTATACTCGGTGCCGCTGAGGGAATTCATGATACCCAGGGTAACCGATAAAAGCTGCTGGCTATCGTTAATAATTTCCTGGTAATGGGGAGTTACCTGGTCCAGGTTAATTTTTCTCTGGCTGCGGTTGTTGACCGTTTGGTAGATGCCCAGTATTCTTTCGAAAACCAGGTAAAATGTAGAGATTATTTTTTCGTACATTTTAATTTTATCCAGGGAAGAGAGGTAGCCGATTTCTTCTTTCAGGTCAAAGAAGATTTTACGCACTTCTTCGAACTGGCATCTGATTTCTTCGGTTTTTTCGTCAGCTACCTGGCAATAACTTGAGGAATCAAAAAATCTCTGGGATATGTAGAGGTAAAAATATTTCAGCATGCGGTTCAAGCGGTCCAGCTCTTGCTGCAAGAGGTTTTCCTGTTGAGGCGGAGAAAAAGCCAGGTTAATGGCGGTTCCCGAGAAAAGCCCGATCAGGGTGACCAGCAAGCGTTCTCCTGCATAAATCAGGATATAACTTTCTCCTGACCCCAGCATTACTGCTGCAACAGAAATGCCCGTGAGTATAATAGCCTCATCCATTTTTAGCTGAAGGCAAATCAAGATAGACAGGATGATGGCAAGCCCCACGGTAACAGGGTTAGGTTCCCACAAAAGCACCATGGAAACCCCAATAACTCCGCCGATAACCGTAGCCGCCGAGCGGTGGACAGCATGAAGCAGAGATTGCGAAACTGATGATTTTATACTTACCATGGCCGCTATGACAGCCAGGTACTGCGAAGGCAGATTTAACTCCTGGCAAACCACCAGGGCCACCATTACAGCTACCCCGGTCTTCCAAACCCTCGGACCGATCTTCACCTTTGCTTTCCTCCCTGTATGCTCAATATCTACATTATAACAAAGGGGGCATAATTCATAAACAGAAAGTAACTACCCCTACAGCGCAAGCTAACTTATTTTAAACACCCTGGGGACTTACTCCATCGTCTTCCCTGACGGCCCTCCGCTGCGCTTCGGGGACGCTGGACCAGTCCCCGTTGGCCCAGTCTTTCATTCTTTAATATTCACTACGCAGCCTATATAAAGATTCAAAACGGTGGTGTGGTCGGCGAAATCGGCAGCAGATACTGTAAATTTTTTCACGGATTGCCCTAATTCGGTGGATGTTTCAGGAAGGAACCTGGAAAGGTGTGTCGAATAGAGGAAAAGGTGTTTATTGAGTGTCTGTTTAACCTGACCTGTCATCCAGCCAGTGGAGTTTCAAAATAAGATAGAAATATGGGGTGAATTTAATGTCTTTTAAAGCCAGGCTGGGGCTGGTAATACTTCTGGTCCTGATGATGTTCCTGTTGCACAACAGTTTCTGGTGGTGGGACCTGGATATGGAACTTCCACTGCTCTGGGGTTTTATGCCTTTTGCTTTTTCCTATTATGTGTTCTATGCTCTGCTGGCTTCTGCCGTAATGATACTGATAATCAAGCTGGCCTGGCCCCACCCCCCGGAGGGGTTGTTTGAACACCCGAACAGTGAAAACCAGGGAGCTGGACAGGAGAATGGAGAAAGTGGAAACGGGGGTAACACATCTTGAATATACCGGTAGAATGGATATTATTAGTTCTTTATGTACTTTTCCTGGTGGGAATTGGAGGTTACGTGGCTACCCTTACCCGTAATACCAGGGAAGATTATTTTTTAGCAGGCCGGGGACTGGGGAGCCTTGCTATTTTTATGGCCTTGTTTGCCAGTAATATTACTGCTTTTACTATTATCGGCCATGCGGGCCTGGCTTACGAAATGGGCTACGGTGCTTTTGGCTACGTCATTGGCTGGAGCATCTTTATTACTCCCTTTACCTATTACCTGGTAGGTTACCGTTCCTGGTTGCTGGGGAAACGTTATGGATATGCTACTCAGCCCCAGGTTTTTGGGGGTATTCTTAACAGCCGGGCGGTATCGCTAACTTTCCTGGTGCTGCTTCTTTTTTACACTCTGCCCTACATGGTACTCAGCATCCGCGGAGGCGCTATCACTTTTTACACGGTCACCGGGGAGGCGGTGTCTTTTGAAGTAGCTGCTGCTTTTATAGTAGGCATATCGCTGCTGTATACCATACCTGCCGGCCTGCGGGGAACGGTATGGACTGATGTATTCCAGGGAATTTTCTTCCTGGTGGTAGTGGTCTTGATTCTATTTGCCGTAGGAGTAGAACTGGGGGGATTTTCCGCTATTACCCAGCGGCTGTTGGAGGAAGATCCGGTTTTAATGGAAAGAAGCCAGAGCTTTAGTACCATAGACTGGTTCAGTTATTCTTTTAAAAACTCCCTGGCGGTAATCGTGTTTCCTCAGATGTTTATCCGCATCCTGGCTACCCGCAATAGTGTAGTCATGCAGAAAGCCACGGTTTTTTATCCCCTGGCACTGGCCCTGGTGTTTGGAGTTTCCACTCTGCTGGGGGTATGGGGATCGATAGCCATTCCGGGGCTGGGAGCAGACGAGGCCAGCTATATCGTGCCTGCCCTGATAAGTGAGCACCTGGCTCCCTTGTGGGCGGCGTTGGGCCTGGTGGTTATACTTTCTGTGATCAAGTCGTCAGTGGATTCTCAGCTACTTTCGGTCTCTCACATGGTTACCGATGATTTTCTTTCCCGCTACATCAAAATATCTTCTCGCCAGGCCGTTTTGTGGGGAAGGGTTTTCCTGGTGATATTTTCCGGGATAGCCTATTATATTGCTCTTATCGAACCCGCAGCTATTATGGCAGTAGCGGAATATGCATTTTCCGGGTTTTCCATTATGCTTCCAGTGATGATAACCGCCCTTTACTGGCCCCGGGCTAACAAATACGGGGTTTGTGCCGCTCTTATCGTGCCGGCGGTGATGCTTCAACTATGGGTAGTAGGCTGGCTGCCTTCCTGGACCACTTTTGGTTTTATGCCGGTAGTGCCTGCCTTTTTCCTTGCTGCTTTGCTGGTGGTGGTGGTTTCTTTACTGACCCCGGAACCTCCTGCTTCGCAGAGGGAGAAGACTTTTGGCCTTTTCCGGAAGACGTTTAATGGGGTCAGGCTTCATTAGTTTTGTTTTTGAATATTCTAAAAACAGGCCCCAGTCATATTTCCCGCCCTGTTTATTCAGCGAAATCATCGGTGTGCAGTCCCTTGCTAACCGCATAAAGGGCGGCCTGGGTGCGATCCATGAGTTGAAGTTTTTCCAGGATCTGCCCCACGTGTTTTTTTACCGTGTGCTCGCTTATGACCATTTTACTGGCAATGCTGCGGTTGCTTAACCCTTTGGCCAGGGATTTTAAAACTTCCCTTTCCCGGGGAGTCAATTCTTCCAGATCAGTTTTTTTTGTATTCTGGCTTTGGGCCATGGCGTACTGGACTACCGCCGGGTCGTAGTATTTTCTTCCCCGGCTTACGGTTCGTATGGCCGTAATTAATTCTTCCGGCAAGGCTTCCTTTAGTATGTAGCCTTCTACTTCTTCTTCCATGGCCCGCCGTATTTCTTCTTCGGTGGCGTATGAGGTCAGGATAATGTAGCGGGTGTTATCGTTGATTTGCCGACCTTTTTTCACCAGGTCCAGCCCGTGTTCTCCTTGAAGCCTCAAATCCACCAGGGCAATATCGGGTAATTCCTCTTTAATGACTTCCAAAGCTTCTTTTATTCCGCTGGTGTGCCCAATCAATTCCAGGTCTTCTTCCAGGCGGATAACCGCTTCTACCCCTTGCTTAACCAGCGGATGGTCATCTATCATAAAAATTTTGACCCGGTGGGACATTTATCTCACATCCTTTCCTGGTTTTTTCCCGGCTTACCGTGAGGCACTGCCCCTGGACAGGGGCGAGGTGGGGACTGAACAAGTAATTATGGTCCCTTTTTCTGGTTCGCTTTGTATGTTCAAGCTGCCCTGCAAAGAGATGGCCAGTTCCCTCATGTTAACCAGTCCCAGCTGATTGCCGGAACTGTACATCTCCTGGTAGTCCCTTACCTTAAATCCTTTGCCGTCGTCACTTATGGTGAGGAGACACCTGAAAGGAGTCATCTCCAGTTTAACAAAAATCTCCCGGCTTTTCCCGTGCCTTATAGAATTACCGATAGCCTCTTTTATGATCCGGTAAAACCCTTTACGTATTGCCGGATTAAGAAACTCTTCTTTTCCGGTAGAATCAAAGTTAATACTAACCTGGTTCAACCTGGCTACTTCCCCCAGGTACGCCTTGATTTCCTGGAGAAAAGTTTCATCGCCCCGTTTGCGAGGGCTAAGACGGTAGATGACTAGCCGAAGTTCACGGGCGGTTTCCGAGGCCAGGTTTCTTATACTGAACAGGCTTTCCCGGTATTTTTCTTCCATAGAGTTTGCCGCCTCTTTGGCCAGGGCGTCTATACCGTAGACTATGCTGAAGATACTTTGGGATATAGTATCATGTATTTCTCCGGCTATACGATTTTGCTCATCCAGGAGCAGCAGTTTGCTGTCAAAAAGGTTGACCAGGTTTCTTTCCACCGCGATAGCAGTCAAGTCACCCAGGATAGTCAGGGTTTGCATAATATCATGGTTTAAATACTCCTTTTGGGAATGTATCCCGCACAGCAACCCATAGCACCTGGCGCCCGATTTTACGGGAACGCTAATAAGGTAACTGTTTTTCCCCCGTGAAGATAACTGCTGGACCAGGGGCTCAGGGTTAACGCTGATTTCCGCCCAGGTTTTTAAAAGCGTGTCCTGCCATTCGTCTTCGGGGAAGTTGTCTTTTTTGCCTTTTACTGAATATACTGGCTGCTGCTCTATTCCGTCTATCTCCATTTTATCCATCCATAATATAACCTTGTCACATCCGGTCATGGTCCTGCCGTAGGCGGCAAACAAGTCTGTTACCTCCTGGGGGGTGTTGCGGCTGGAGATAGTTTCTACCGCAGCATAGAGAGAAGACAGCTGTTTTAAGTTTTGCTCATTCTGATGAAAAATGTGGAGCCTCTGCATGGCCTGTTCGGCGTATTTAACAAAAAGAAAAAGATTTTCAGTAAAAGCGTAGGGGTTGGCCTTTGGCTTTAGCCAGCCAATAAAGATCGCGTAAATAGACTGGTAATGAGACCGCAGGGGGATGGCTATCCAGTCCCTGTTTTCCCCTGTTACCATATTCTTGTCTTTCAAACGGGAAAATTCCGGCCAGCGCAGCTGAATTTCCTCCAGGGTGGTGTCATGGGGCCAGGTAAAGGAGTCGTGGCTGGAAGTAAAAGAGGTCCTGGAGGAGACACTTTCTTCCCATATGTTTGCTGTCTCCCCGGCAGGCAACACTACTGCTTCCCGGAAGGGAAAAAATTGGCACACCGCTTCGATCAGGCTCTTAAAGATATCCCTGTTATCCTGGTAAGACACTACCTCCCGCTGAAACTTTGAAAGCCCCTGTATTATATGGTAGTGCTCGGATAAATCCTGGTAAGCAGAAAAAAGCTCTTTTTGTTGTAGTTCTGCCCGGTATGTATGCTCGGACAGCACCAGGTATAGACGTACAAAAATCTGCAGAACCAGCAAAACGATAATCATGGGTAAAACTGGGGAGGCGCTGTAAGCTATACCTTCAGCCAATTCAGGCACTTCTACGTAAGAAAAAGCCGGCTCCCTTAAAGCTACCAGCAAGAAAATACCCAGGAAAATCCATAAAAGAAAGAAAGGCAGATACAATGCAGTTAGGATCAGAGGGTTTAAGGCGTACCAAAGAAAGGGGCTGTATATCCCGCCGGTAAAAGCCAGTAAGAAGTACAGACCTACCAGTTCCAGGATAACCAGGCAGGGAAACAATTTCTTTTTTCGGTGGAAACGCTCGTAAAGGAAAACCATGAGCCCGGCGCTTAACAGCAGGCTTCCTACCAGGACGGCTTTGACCTGTAGAGAAAGTTCTGAGGGGAGCAGTAAAAAAAATAAAGAAGTTAAAATAAGGGAAGCAAACCGGTATATCCGGAGAGCCAGGTTAATTTTTTTCCCTGCCGAAGCATAGAAGTTAAAAATGTTTTCCGGAGCTTCGCCAAGAGCTTGTGATGTATGTAAACCACTGGTGAGTTTTTGTTTGGGATTTAAGTATTTTCCCATGGGCGGCCTCCCTACAAAAAAAACGTCATACATTCTATCCAGGTATTACTTCCTGAAGTAAGCAGGGAAAGCCGGACAATTTCTCAAATATTTGCAGAATGTATGTTGAAACCTCCCTACTTCATCATATAATTAACAGGGCAAGTGTTGACATAATTATGTACTGGTCTTTATATATTCGTCATGGGGTTGCTAATCCCTTTTTATGAAGCTATGAAAAAAATCTCAGGGGGTAATAGAAAAACAGGCACCCCTCTCTTAAGGGAGAGCTGCCTGTTTTTCTAAAGAGTGTTTTGCTTTACTTGCGGGAAGTGCTGAGCTTCATAAAAAATATACCTGCTGCTGTCAGCAAGGATGCCAGGATCAAGGTGCCGGTATAGCTGGCTCCGGTGCGGGGCAGTGGTCCCGTTTCAGGATCATCGGGAGATAGTTTGGTTTTAGTTTCTTCTTCTTTTTCTTCATCTTTTTCTTCCTTTTTATCTACTTCTTCCTCTTCCTCTTCTTCTTCTGTATCATTATCTCCCGGGTCAACTTCCGGGGGCTCGGGATCTATATCGCCAGTATTATCTTCCAGCCGGTTCACCAGGGCGATTCGAGCGGCATATCCGTCTTTCAGGTCAATGGCTGCGGTTTCTTCCGGGGTGAAGATGTGATCAGGCTTTGCACTTTCATCCCCGTCGGGTGGAGTTACCCACATCCGGTATTCTTCCAGGGAATACCCCTGGGCTAAATTATCCAGGTCTGTTTCTTCCACCAGGTAGTTGTCTGGATGCAAGTCCCAGGAGTGGCTTTCTCCTGCTTGCAGGTTTTCCGTGTAAATTACTCCTTCTTCATCGCTAACCTCTACAGTAAAGTCAGTGCTGTCATTGACGATAGGCTCATTATTTTCATCCAGGAGTAACTTTTCCACGGTGAGAATACCCAGGGGAGCGGCTTCAGGTTCGCCTACGGTAAAACAGAAGTGGCTTATATCAAGAGGCCTGCCGTGTGGACCTTCAGGGGCATGCAGGCCGGTGTCCCCGGTGGAGCTTTCATCATATAAATAATCGTATCCCCCGGGCCCTCCTTTGACAAAAACCTCGTAGACCAGGCCTTCACCCTGCACCTGCCAGTCCATTTTCATGACCAGGTTTTCTTCTGCATCTTCTACCATATAGATAAGGTAACCGATAAGAACTCCGTCAATTTCTATTTCCCCTTCATAAGGCAGCGTAAGATTTTCTACATCATCTACCTTGCGGTCGTCATCTGTGCATGCCCCCGGCCTGTAAACCCGCTGATCCCATGGGGCACTACCATTCTCCGGTGGGGCTTCTACAAACAAGTGAAACAACCCGTTTTCCTCGGAAACCGTGAGCCCAGAACAGAGGTTTACCGCCGGTCTAACGCCAAAATTACTTCCTGAAGGCAGCATGGAGGCAAAATAGCCGTGACTGCCGGATACCCCTAGAAGGTTATTGCTGTCTGGGACGGGGGAACGTGTCCAGTAACTGGTAGAATCACCGTGGTATTCTATTTTTCTGCTCTCATTATCAGGAAAAAAACCGGTATTGGTGCCGTCTTTATTGTTAGAATCACCCATTTCCCCGGCAGAAAGCAGAAAGATGGTTTCGTCGGAAAGGGGCTGGCCAGAGGTAATAGTGGTAACAGGTTCTATCCCGGCTTTAAATTTTGTGGACAGGTGATCATAAAAGTCGGTTCTCAGCCATGATCTCAAGTCGCTGGTTTCCCAAATGTTATCCGCACCAGGCGAAGAGTTAAAGCGGTATTTTGCTACTAACTCTTTGGAGAGCAGGAGAGTGGTATTATCGCCAAAATGGTTATGGGCGATTACCATCCATTCCACCGGCTCGGTTTTAAAAGTGTCGCCGCTGTGCTGGAAGCCATCTTTAAAATCCCATGTTGTTTCGGGATCCACTACCGTTTCGCCTGGTTTTAAGCCTCCCAGGTTTTGGACAGGTGTATCATTACCCGCAACAGAAAAAGCTTCCATGGGAACAAGCATGGTGACAACCAATACCACGGCAATTGTCAGGTTAATGACAGGGTTCCTTTTTAATAATTTCAATTCTACTTACCTCCCTTCGAACAGTATAATTATTGATAATTTGGCAAATAAGACAGTATTTAATATCTGATTTGAGCTACTACGGGCTAAATTCGCCCTACCATCTACAACTAATTAACTGCACCTTTTAGCTACATGATTTTCACAGCATCCCCCCACAGGTTATTAGACCGTAGTGCGACCCTTTAGGATAACTGGTGCAGCAAAAGATTTCTTCAGGTAAACGCCTCCGGGCACCGCGGTCCCTTTAAGACTATAGGAATATTGCTGCATTTACAGTACAAGAACGTATTAACTGTTATGGGAAAAAAGAATATTCTTTTCATACTACTAAAGTCTACCCTGGAAAACGTATGCTTGAGGTAAAAAGCCGAAAAATAATACCCGGGGCTCTTTAACGAACTACAGTGCTGCTGCACCCGGTAAACGAAACGAAAGTCAGACGGTTCCACCTCTTTCCACCTCCTTCCTGCTTAATTTGCTACCAAAGTAGTATTAAAGTGTAGACTATTCGGTGATGTCAAAATCAAGCGCAAACCTTAACATAAAGCCATGGCCCGGCTCACGGGGACAAAATTTAAGGAGGTAATTTTACGATGAACAAGCTTTTAAAGAGACTGTATAAGGAAGAAGAAGGCGCCAGCCTGGTGGAGTACGGTTTGCTGGTGGGGGGTATTGCAGTGGTATGTATAGTTGCCATTTTTGCTATGGGTGACCAGATAGCCACATATTTTGATGATATTAAAGACGCATTAATTGATAGACCCACCGAGTAGTAGCAGTTATACACACTTGGCACCGTCGCAGGAAAACTGAGGTAAAAAGCCTGATTAGTGTGGTTGGTGGTAGCGACTTTAATGCGTATGGCCTTCCCGTAGGCAGCGAAGGCGAGTCCCGCAGTAGACCGGTCCATGGTTACCGTGCCGCCTCGACGGTCGCATGTGAAGGGTCGAAGTCTAAGCTGCAACTATGGCCAATAGGTGATGAGGAGCGTACCCAGGCACACCACCAGGTTCAAGCATGGGTATAACTGCCAGTATAAATTGTGTAACGAGGGCAGCTTCAAGAGAGAGGAATAAATTTCTCCTTAACACTAGTAACAGAAATAAAAACGTGGAATGTCAAATTGTGCGAAAGTCAAGATAGAAGGCTTTTATTCTGCAAAAGGAGACGGAGCGTATGCGAAAATGGCTGGGCAAAATTTTAAACTTGCAACAGGGAACTGCCATGGTAGAATACGCCCTTCTCCTTGCTTTAATATTTGCTGCGCTTATTGCTGTAGTTTTTGCCCTGGGCCAGGCGGTGCTGTATCTTTTCCAGGGTTTTGTGGATAATCTATTCCCGGGGTGAGCTAAAATGTTCTTATCTTTTCTATCTTCCTTATCCGTCAATGACGGGGTACTTTTGGGGGTGCTGGGGTTGGCCCTTTTTTTTGACCTGGGGGGAAAAAGAATACCCAATTTTATTACCTTTCCGGCGATACTGTGGGGTTTAATTTCTTATACTGTTTTCTCCGGGGGGGATGGGCTACTTTTTAGCCTGGGGGGGCTTCTTTTGGGGGCGGCTGTTTTTTTTATTCCTTTTGCCATGGGTGGCATGGGAGGAGGAGACGTCAAGCTCATGGGAGCGGTGGGGGCTTTGCAGGGATGGCAGTTTGTACTATCTGCCGCCATTTTAACCGCCCTGTTTGGAGGGGTTATGGCCCTGGTTTACCTGGTCTGGACACGTCGCCTGTGGAAGGTGTTTAAAAAGATGCTAGGGGCGGTAGCTGCTCCTTTCTTAACCAGGCTCTATTATCTGCTTTGCCTGGAGAGCCTGAACCGGGCAGCGGTTAATTTGGAGAACCAGCGCACCTGGGAGACCGCAGGGAATACACCTTCTACCCTGCCTTACGGTGCTGCTATTGCTGCGGGGACCCTGATGTTGCTCGCCTGGGAGGTGGCAGGAGGAGAGATGGGACTTCACAGCCTGCCCTGGTAAGAATCACCTTTAAAAAATTAAATTTACTGTCTTTGCTCGGGCAGAGTCGGCATTTTTTCTAAAGAACATCTCACGGTTAAATTGACAGGCTAGCTGCCCATATTATTTTCCTTCCATGAAGGTTGAAAGGGCGCAATTTATAAATAAAGCAGCCTGAACAGCTGCGGTTTACTTTTTGATAACTGGTGGCTTCTGGTTTCTAGAGATTAAAAGGTAGGCCAAAGGAGTGTAAAAGGAATGGCGAAATGGTGGTTGCGGCTACTGCAAAAAAACGAGAAGGGCGCTTCCCTGGTGGAATTTGCCCTGGTGGTGCCGGTTCTGCTGGCCCTGGTGCTGGGTATCATTGAATTCGGGTGGCTCTTTAACGGCTGGATCACCATAACCGGTTCTGCTCGTGAAGGGGCCAGGTCGGCAGCAGTAGTCAAGGATTTTGTAGATGAAAATGAAGAAGATGGGGTGCCTTTTTATATCAGGGAAACGGTAGAAAGGCATACTTCCAGCTTTGAATCAGTAAACATCGAAATAATCCCTGCATCAGAAGAAGTTACGGTAGTAGTGCGAGGGGATATCCAGCCGCTGGTAGGCTTTTTTGTGAGTGGCGAGCTGGTGGCCCTTTCCGCCGAGGCTACCATGCGCCAGGAGTAGCAGCAGAAAAATTAATTTAGGCCGACAGGGAAGATGGAGATTCATCCCCTGAGGCAGCGGTTTTGCGCCTGAACAGTTACTAAAAATAAAAGTGAGATGGAGGAGAAGGTTTTGAAAGATTTTCTAAGCCCTTCAGGTTTGCTAAAAAGGCTCAAAGTAGAGGAAAAAGGCGGTATTCTGCCCCTGGTAGCCATTTCCATGGTAGCTTTGTTGGGTATGACCGCCCTGGTAGTGGACGTGGGCGGGTTGTACCTGGCCAGGAGGCAAATGGTTAACGCTGCCGATGCTGCAGCCCTGGCAGGGGCGCAGGAATTTTTACAACAACCTTCCATTATTGAAGCAGTAGCAAGAAAGTACGCTGTGGAGTTTAACGGGGCCGATGCCGATAAGGTAACAGTAGAGGTTTGCCAGGACAGCAATACGGTAACCGTGGAAGCGGCAAGAAAGGTAGAATTTTCTTTTGCCAGGGCGTTAGGGTTCTCTGATTCCAGTGTAAGTGCTCGTGCCGTAGCCCTGCTTTATAACCCTTCCGTGGCAAGCGGCCTGGTTCCCTTTACTATACCAGATAATGCCTATGAAGAAGGAAAAGAAGTGACCCTGGTACGCACCGACTGGGACGAAGAAATGGGCCCGGGCAATTTTGGTTTGCTGGCCTTTGCAGAAGGAGACCGCGATTTTGATCCCGGAGCCAAGGTAATAGAAGACAGGATTATACACGGCTTCGACGGCGAAGTCTACCTGGGTCAAGAAATCTATACAGAACCGGGGCAGAATGTTGGTCAACTGCGATCCGGAGTTAACACCCGGGTGGAGAAGGAGCCAAGGATTATTATCCCGGTTTTTGATAATAGCGAAACCATCACCGGTAGAGATACCGTTAAAGTAGTGGGGTTTGCGGCTTTTGAGCTGTATGAATATATTCATCAAGGAAATGTCCATGAAGTAGCAGGTAAATTTGAGAAATTTCTTGGCCCCGGCTCTGTGAAAGATGAAACAGGTCCTGATTATGGAGCCTTCAGCGTGGCATTAATTGAGTAATCGGGCTGTTTGCAGGTGTTAAGAAGATTATGCTGAAGGGAGGTCTACCTGATTGAAAACAAGCAAGCGTTTGTTGATCATGGCCATAGTTTTGGGATTATTAACTTCTTTAAGCCTGTATTTTTACCTGGATAACCTGGATGATCCGGCGCAGGCTGCTGCTGATCGCACCGATGTAGTGGTAGCCAAGACTACCATTCCAGCACACACCCGTGTTAACGAGGATATGCTGGAAGTAAGTTCTGCTTATACCGATGCTGTACATCCCGAAGCGGTAAGTGATACCAGCCGCCTGGTGGGAGGAATTGCCCGTACCGAAATAATCCGTGGGGAGCAGGTGCTGAGCAGCCGCGTACACACCGAAGAAAAGCGGGCCACTCTTTCTTATCGCATCCCGGAAAACCGCCGGGCGGTTTCCATACCAGTAAACGAGGTGACCGGGGTGGCCGGATACATCACCCCCGGAGATAAGGTGGATGTGCTGGTGACTGTACCCGTAGACCAAGAATATGACGAGAACGGAGGTACCAGTACCTATACCGTCTTTCAGAAAGTTGTGGTTCTGGCTATTGGAGAATTTCCACGGGAGATAGATAATGATGAGAGCTATCTGGTTAACACGGCAACCCTGAAAGTCACCCCGGAGCAGGCCGAAGTCCTGGCGTACTTTAACTTGAACGGGTCTTTTCACCTGGCCCTGCGTTCACCGGTAGACGAGGAAATATTTGAGCTGGATGCGTACGGCACCGGCAATTTCACAGATTTCCGGGACAGGTAGCTTTTTCAAGCCGGCCCCGCGGAAATAAAGACGTTTCCGGTGGATGAATGCCTGGAGTGGGGTAATGATATTTACGCTTATTACTACAGGAAGGGGTGAAATAGTTGGATCTTATCAAGGTATTAATAGTAGAAGACGATCTGGAGGGAAAAAATCTTATCCTGGAAAGTCTTTCTAATGTAGAGTATGTAGTGGTGGAGGGGGAGGCGGACACCTCAGAAGAAGCCCTGGAAGTGCTGGAAGAGACTTCGGTAGATGTAGCCCTGGTTGATGCTTATATAACTGGGGACGGCTATCAGCTTGCGGAGAAAATTAGCACTGCTTTTCCAGAAGTGGCAGTAATCATCATGGAAAAAGAGTTGCGGGAGGAAACCATGCGCAAAGCTCTCTTTTCCGGAGCTCGGGATGTACTGCTGTTTCCTTTTACCCCTTCTCGCCTGGTGGATGCTATCTATCGGGGCTATCAGCTGGGGAAAAAGAAGCACCAGCTGCAGAAGAGCAAGGCCCCTCGTCCCCGTAAAAAAGGGCACCAGGGCCAGGTCCTTACTGTTTTCAGTACCAAGGGAGGCGTGGGAAAAACTTTTATTTCCGCTAACCTGGCGGTAGCCCTGGCACAGCGCACCGGTAGGAAGGTGGTACTGGTAGACCTGGACCTGGATTTTGGAAACGCCGCCCTTTCCTTTAATATCATCGCCCGTTATACTATCTCGGATGTGGTTAACGAGATCAGG
>Ga0207421_10003873_pt1 | contig 17572 bp, 23 predicted proteins | sample SodLakKL_010_SED_4_FD_187542 | JGI IMG/M metagenome (GOLD analysis project Ga0207421, IMG submission 187542) | Alkaline sediment microbial communities from Lake Tanatar, Kulunda Steppe, Russia - 8KL_010_SED (SPAdes) (version 2) | ecosystem: Environmental > Aquatic > Non-marine Saline and... | reverse complement strand
CGCGAACAGCTGTCCGACAAACGCGGCCCGTACGCCGAGGACGTGACCGCCGCCATCGGCGCGGCAACCGAAACCATCGACGACGGCGAGTGGACAACCCAAGGCGACGGCGAGGTCGACGAGGCAGTCGCAGCGTTCGTCGAACGCGTCGACGAGTCGCTCGATGTCTCGCTGGCCAGCGGTGACGACGACGCGACGGCCCTACTCGCCGCAGCCAGCGAAGCCGTCGAGGCAGCCGCACTCGACCCCGATGAGGACAGCGAGACGCTGGCTGCACTCGTCGAGGCCACCGACGCGCTTGCCGATGACCTCGAAGACGCCCAGGAGTGGAGCGACCTGACGGTTCGAGAAACGCTGCAGGCCGAAGGCTACTACGACGTGCTTGGCCACACCAAAGACTACCCGCCGGAGTGGGCCGCACTCAAGCAGCACGAACGACAGGGCAACACCGAGATGGTGCTGTTGGCGTTCGACCAGCTGGATTCGGACTTCATGGAGGAACACTGTCTGGATTCGCTCTCGCGGATGGGTCCGGTTGCAGCCACCGACGACGCAATCGACGAGATGCTTGCGTTGGCGAACAAACGCAATAAGAAGGCAATCGAGATTCTCGGCAAGATGGGCGCGACCGAGGCGGTCGAGACGCTTATCGAGTACGTCGACGCCGACAAAGACGCCGCCCTCCAGAAAGTCACCTTCCGCGCGCTCGGCGAGATCGGCGACGAGCAGGCCGTCCAGCCGCTGGCGAACAAGCTGCTGATGGACAACGACACCATCCGGCCCCGTGCGGCCCGCGCACTCGGATTGATCGGCGACACCCGCGCGATCAAGCCGCTCTCGGAGGCACTCAAAGCCGACGAAGACCCCAACGTCCGTGCCCAGGCTGCCTGGGCACTCCGGCAGATCGGCACCAAACGCGCCCTGGAGGCGGTCGTCGACCACGGTTCGGACGACACCTTCATCGTTCAGACTGAACTCGACAAAGCCCGCCGCTCGCTTGACGCCGCCGTGCCGAACGCCTGAGCTGGCTGTTTTCCAGTCGCACCGAACTGTCGTCTCCGTCAGTACGGCTGCTTTTGAGTCTCGGTCCCGAACGTCGGTTACATGACGAACGCACTGTTCGTGGTCAGCGAAGAGGGGTATTGGGGCGAAGAATGCATCGAGCCGCTGGTCACGCTTGATGAGGCGGGCGTCGAGATCACTGTCGCCACCCCGAGTGGCTCTCCACCGGTCGTCGACGAACAGTCGGTCGATCCCGAAACGGTCGGCGAGGAGATCGCCGAACAGGTTCGGGAGTACGACAACAACGACGAGCGGCTGGCAGATCCCGAGCCGATTGCGACCGTCGAGGCCGACGACTACGATATCGTCGTCTTCCCCGGCGGCCACGGCACGATGTGGGATATCAACACCGACCAGCACGCCCGCCAGCTGCTTGCAGACGCTGTCGCGGGCGAGGAGGGCGTTGCACTCGTCGTCTGTCACGCCGTCGGCCTACTCGGCTTTACCCACACCGCCGAGGGTGAGTATCTCGTCCGGGGCCGCCAGGTCACCGGCTTCCCCAACGAGTGGGAAGCCGACATCATCGACGACCATCACGTGATGGGCAACGGCCAAAAGCTCCCGTACCTCGTCGAGGACGAGGTCATCGCTGCGGGCGGCCAGTGGGATGCCGAACTCGACTCGGAGACGAGTGTCAGCGTCGACGGCGATCTGCTCACCGCGCGTGGGCCGGAATCCTCGTCGGCGGCTGCCGAGCGGCTGCTCGAAGCAGTCGGCCTCGAACACACTGCCTAACGGTCGGTAGGCCGTGACTACCGCCGCGAAAGGTCTTTTTTTGCGGCTCACCGAGTGTACGTATGGTTCTACCGCTGGAGATGGGCTGGCGACACCTGTTGTTTCAAAACTGGCCGGTCGACCCCGAGCTGATGGACGCTCACCTGCCCGAGGGGCTCGAACCCGACACGTTCGACGGCTCGGCGTGGCTCTCGGTGATCCCGTTTACCAACGTGAACGTTCGGCCGAAGGGGCTGCCCGCCCGAGTGGGGATTCGGCTTCCCGAACTCAACCTGCGGACCTACGTCGAGCGGGACGGCGTTCCGAGCGTCTACTTTTTCAGTCTCGACGCGCAGGGAATCGCCAGCGTGCTCGGCGCGCGCGTCTTTCAGCATCTGCCCTACTACTACGCCCGGATATCCCTAGCGTGGGTCGACGGGCGGATTCAGTTTCGGAGTCGGCGGCTCCATCCGGGCGATCGACCGGTCCACTACGAGGCGAGCTACTGGCCGACCGGCAAACCGTTTGCGGCTCCCGACGATCCGTTTGGATACTTTCTGGTCGAGCGGTATCGGTTTTATACCCAGGCCCAAGACGGCTCGATTCGGTATACGGACGTCGACCACGAGCCGTGGACGCTGTATCCGGCCGCCGCCGACATCGAAACGAACACCCTGCTGAAATCGCACGGGTTTGCGGAGCCTGAGGCCGAGCCGGTGTTCTACTACAGCCCCGGTCTCGATGTGACGGCCTCGACCAGCAGTCGACTGTGACGACCCGTTCGGCCCGGCACAGTGTCGGCTTCGATAACCCATCACCCGCGCCGAAATCACGCCTTTAGGCGTGGGAGTGGTACGCCGTGTGTATGCGAGAAACCATCACTCCTGACGACGAGTCGAAACCCGTCGTCGACGCCAGCGGCGAGCGCGTCGGCCGCGTCGTCTCGGTCGACGACGGCGTCGCCTCCGTCGATCCCGACCCAGGCCTTACCGAGACGTTTCTGTCGATGCTTGGGTGGGCCGAACCCGAAGGCGACAGCTACGCGCTTCAGTCGGCGGCCGTCGCGGAGATCACAGAGAACGAACTCCGGCTCAAGGAGTTGTAAATGATCGCCGAGCTCAGTACCGTGCTGGCCGTCCCGCCGCTTCAAGGTGATTTCCTGTGGTACGCGCTGGTGTTTTTTGCGTTGGCCATCGTCGCAGGCATTGTCGGCTTTCAGGAGGTCGCCGGCATCTCAATGGGAGTCGCTCGGATCTTCGTGGCGATCTTTCTGGTGTTGGCGATCGTCAGCCTCTTTTTGTAAGGCACGGCCTACCGCTGGCGGTCGATAACGGCTTTCGCCTCGCGGCCGGCCTGTTTCCAGCCGTAGCCCGCCTCGTAGACGTGGCGTTTGTTCTCGACTAACTCCTCGGGTGAGGACTCCTCGAAGCCGCCGCGATCCCACGCGCCCGACTCGCGGAGCCATTCACAGACGGTCGACTTGGTTTCGGCCCACGAGAGGTCGACCATCTCATACCAGGCGATCATCGCAAACACGGCATTATCGTGACAGCCCGGCACCGAACCGTGTTCGTAGATCGTCGCCATCGGCTCGACTGTCGGCTCGGAGACGAGTTCCTTGTATTCGGCAGCCGTCAGCAGCTGTAGCGTCCCGTCGTCGTCCTGCTCGATTCGGCTGACAGCTTTGAGGGTTTCCAGAGCAGCTTTGTGGAGTTCGCCCCACTCGCCGTGGACGGCTGACCGGAGTTCGGCCTCGGTCATTGGCTCGTCTCGGCTGGTGGCCGACAGCACCGCCAAGCAGTCGGTGTAGGCCTTCTCGATCGTTGGCCAGGGCGTGCCCTCGAACCGGCAGTCGAGGTCGTGGAGGCTGTTGGTGGTCCGACAGCCCGGACAGGGGTAGCTGAAACGCGGCACGAGTGGTGAGAGTCGCCCAAACTGATTATAGATTGCGCCATCGTTCGGCAACGTGCGACCGTCGGGCTTATTCACCATGCGGTGAAACTCGGAGTAACTATGTCGACGCCCCTCTACGCCCGCTATCCCTTCCTGGAGGCCGCCCGGCAGGCGGTCGGCGAGCTTGGCGTCGACATCGAGACGCTGATCGCCGAGGGCGCGCCCGCGGTCGACCGGGGTCGCAAACGGGTCGAACGCGCGCTGCTGGCCGGACGGGTCGACGCCGAAGACCCAGAGGAGTGGCGCGACGAAGACGAGTTGCTCTCGTATCCCATTGCTCGCATTCTCGTCTCACTGCTCGATTCCGGTGCGGCCATTGAAAAATACGCCGCCGCGGAGGCCAACACCGCCGTTGAGCGACTCGAAGCCGATTTCGCAGCCGGCGACGACGGCCTTAAAAGCACGACCAGCGCGCGCTTGGACCGCGAGACGATTCTCGCGGAGTTAGGACTGACCGACGCAATCGTCGCCGAAGCCGACACCGGCCAACCCAACCGCGAACCCGAGTGGTTCCGAGTGAGCGTGGGGACGTATCTCCAGCTCACCGCTGGATCGAAGGGAGACCGCTGGCGACTGGTCAACCGCGCAGTCGACGACGGCGAGGTCCGCGTTCGCCGCGAAGAGCTGTTTTCGCTGCTGGAGACCGCGATTCGTCGACGGATCGCTGAGGGCCTTCCCTTTGAGGGACTCACAGAGGGTGAAGGCATCGTCGAACCCCTGGAGGCTGATCTCGGCGAACTCCGTCGACTGCTCTCCGAACGCACCGTGGTGGGACGGATCGATTTTGTCAACCGCGAGCTGTTTCCGCCCTGTATCGAAAACCTCCTGCAGAAGGCCGAAGACGGGATCGAACTCGAAGCCTACGAGAGCTTCACGCTGATGGCCTTTTTAACCGGGATCGGCATGGAGGCCGACGAAATCGTTGCGTTCTGTGGTGAATCTTCGCTCGACCCTGAGGGGATTCGGTATCAGACGGAGTATCTCCGCGACGACCGCGGCACCCAGTATCCGCCACCGTCGTGTGAAACGCTGAGCGCGTACGGCATCTGTCACAACGAGGACGACCACTGGAAGGAGGCAGCCCATCCGCTCGAATACTACAAACAGCAACTGGAGGCGGCCGACGATGAACTGGTCGACTGGCGAGAAGCCTACACCGAGTAGTCAGCGACTACTTATATACGATCACTCGTCGGCGTTGAGCTTCGTGAGCACGAAGCCGAGTACAGCCATCAGTAGAATAAAGCCGGTTAGTGCGACAACAACCGCCAGCGCGCCGTCCTCCGGCAATCCGTCGGCACCGTTGAACACCACGCCGATCCCAAACAGCGCGGCGAGGAACAGCCCGACAGCAGCAAGCGACACCGCCGTCTGCCGGCGCATTTCCTCGTCGATTTCCATACTCTCCGTTCCTGCGGCCATCTCAAAAGGGCTTCGAAACGCGCGGCCAGCTCCCCACTGTCCGGCTGTTTTCGGCCGAAAGAGGGGTTTAGATAGTTCCAGAGCCTACATACCCATCGGAACGACCACCCATGATCCCCCCTCTCAGCCCACCCCAAAAGTCACCTCCATCGACGCTGACAGCCGCAGGCACCGGCACGCGCGCCAGCCGTGCCAGAACCGAACCGATGACGCTCCGCCCGCTTCGGGATGGACGAACCGTCGTCGAGACCGACGGTGGAACCTACGTCGTCGACAGCGACCACGAGCAGTGTACCTGCCCGGACGCTGCCATCCGCGGCGCGCGATGCAAACACTGTCGCCGTGTCGCTATCGAGGCCGCTGCCGGATGGCTCCCGCCGGCCGGATGCCGTCTGGGTGTCTGTGCGGTGTGTGGCAACCGAACGCATGCCCCTGTCGACCAGCCGACCGCGCTCTGTGAGACACACGCCTTCCGGGTCGGCGAACCCGTCGTCGACCGCGAAACCGGTAGCCTCCTGCTCGTCGTCGAACAGACGTCCGACCGAGCCGACAGCCGGCGGACCGAGGACGGTCGACTGATCGCCGACATCGAGACCAACTACCACTACGGCGACCACGAGCCAGTGATCGAAGCAGTGTACGCCAGCGCGGTCGACCGCCCGGCCAGACGGTACGGCTTTCCGGCCAGCCGACTCCGCCACACCGACCGTGATCCGTCGTGGGGGCGTCGACTGCTCGCCAGCCGTGAGACGATCGTCGGCAGCCACTCGGACACAGCCGGAGTAGCCACCGCCTAACTGCCGCTAGTCGTTCGGACAGCGCGGTACCGTCGCCGTCACTGATTCGGGGTCGGCCCAGATCTGAAACCAGCCACAGAACTCCTCGCCTTCCGAGAGCTCGACGTGCAGTTCGTCGCTCCACTCCTCGTCGGTTGTGATGTCGACCACCTCGATCTGATACCGGCCGGAATCGGCGGCGAGCTCGGGCTCGACGAACTGTTCGTCCGTCGCAAGCTCGTGTGTCTCTTCGTGTACGACGCCCTCGCTGACGTGGTTGACCAGAACCCAGAGCCGTCGGCTGCGGCCGTCCCTGTTTTCGATCCGAAGCTCGAACGGCTCGGCCAACGACTCATTGGTAAGACACCCACCCAGGGCACACAGCGAAAGCGACCCGACCAGAACCTGTCGACGGTCTACTCGCATTGGGGTCAGTTCCGGCTACCGGCGGATAGCATTTATTCAGGGCTCGGAGAATGCGAGCCGCAGTTAGAGATCGTCGAGCGTTGTTTTCGTGCTGTGGCCGACGAACTCATCGAAGTCCACACCGTCTGAAAGCGCGGTTTCCTTTTTCACCCGGTAGTTGCCGCCGTCGGTCACGTGCAGATCACCAGGGTGGAAGAAGTACCACTCCTCGCGGTCGAACCGGACGGCAATGCGGGCGTTCGCACCGAAGTTCTGGGCAAAGTAGATGAGTGCTTCGACCTCCTCGCCGGTGAGATAGATCGGTCGACCGCTGGACGATTTGGCCTCGATCGCATAAAATCGCTCGCCGTCGCCGGCCAGCACGTCGGGCAGCTCGCGGTCGGTTGCACTGCCGCTTGCTGGTGCGCGCATAACCGCAAACCCCGACTCGTCGAGTCGGTTGACGAGTTCGCGCTCGCGGCGGTCGCCTTTACGGTTCGCTGACATGCCGACCTCCACTTGCGGTGTCTCCCACAGTCATACTGGTGGTTAGCCAGTGGCTACTAAAAGGAGTCGACTACTTGGCGCGCTCGGCGAGATCCTCTGCGGCGTTCTCCTCGGCCAGCAGGTGCGAGCCGTAGAAAATCACGCCGATCGAGATAACCAGTATGAGATCTCCCGCCCAGTGGCCCTCAACCAGGCTCACGTAGACGCCAAGCAGCACGAGCAGCACCGAGAGGCCGAGATACGCCCATCCAGTTTTCATACTCGCTATGTTCGGTCAGCCCTGATAAATGATTGGGGTTGGATTATAGAGATTCGAGGAGAATACTGGTGGCTTCAGCCACCAGATGAATCCGACAATTCAACTCACAAATCACCGTACAGCACATTGTGCATGGACAATTGGCAGTTGACTCGGTGTTTGCCACGGTCTTCGACCGAGAACAAAACGTAAGCCGACCATGCCGACAGTCGAAAAACAATCAGGTAACTCGAAGCCCTCTAGGGGTACGAGTAACGGCTTCGTGGCAAAGCCACTGGCTGACTGTCCAGTAAACCTTAGACTCTCAACCTTCAGGATTGGCCTGCCCGGCTCACACCGGGTGAGAGGCCCGTGCCTTTAGGCGCGGGAGGATGTCACGTGCCGTGATCCCAGCTTCCCATATACTCACGCTGGGTATCGGTCAGCGAATCGTGGTCGACGCCCTCGGCGTCGAGTTTGATCTCGGCGATTTCGCGGTCCAACTCGTCGGGGACGTTGTGGACGCCCGGCTCGTACGCCTCGCCGTTGTCGGCCAGCTCCCGGACACAGACGGCCTGGACGCCGAAGCTCTGGTCCATTACCTCGACCGGGTGGCCGAGTGCGATGGGTGCCGCAAGGTTGACCAGCCGCCCCTCCGCGAGCACGTTGAGCCGACGGCCGTCTTCGAGTTCGTAGGCCTCGACGCCGTCGCGGGCCTCGTAGACGTCGACCGCCCGCTCTTCGAGTGCGACCAGATCGATCTCGATATCGAAATGCCCCGCGTTGGCCAGCAGGACGCCGTCTTTCATCTCGTCGAAATGCTCCTCGACCACGACATCCCGGTTGCCAGTTGTCGTCAGAATGAGGTCGGCCTCGGCGGCAGCCTCCTTCATCGGTTTGACTTCGTAGCCTTCCATGTGGGCTTCGAGTGCTTTTCGGGGGTCGACCTCGGTGACGATCACGTTGGCGTTCTGGCCGGCGGCCTTTTTGGCGACGCCTTTCCCGCAGTAGCCGTAGCCGGCGACGACGACGTTTTTGCCCGCAAACGAGAGGTTGGTCGTCATCGCGATCGTCGCCAGCGAGGATTCGCCGGTGCCGTGGATGTTGTCGAACAGCGTCTTCATCGGCGTGTCGTTGACCGCGAAGACGGGGTATTCGAGCGCGCCGTCGTCGTCCATCGCGCGCAGGCGGTGGACGCCGGTCGTCGTTTCTTCGCAGCCGCCCACGATGGTCTCGATAAGCTCGGGGTGGTCTTCGTGGATCGCCGCGATCATATCCATCCCGTCGTCGACCGTGATCGTCGGCTCGTGGTCGAGGACCGCGCCGATGGCCTCGTAGTACTCGTCGTCGTCGACGCCACGAACGGCATACGAGGTGATGTTGTCGTGGGCGTCGAGGGCCGCGCTCACGTCGTCATGCGTCGAGAGCGGATTACAGCCTGTAATGGCGACCTCCGCGCCGCCCAGCGCGAGCAGCTCGACGAGGTTGGCGGTTTTGGCTTCGACGTGCATCGCCATTCCGATCGTCTCGCCGTCGAGTGGTTTGTCGGCCTCGAACTCCGCGCGGAGTGACTGCAGAATGGGCATATGCTGGAGTGCCCACTCCATTTTCCGTCGACCCTCGCTTTGGGCGGTCTCGACATCGTCGAGATGCCCAGAGATCGGTGGATACGCTGATTCGCTCATATAGGGTACAGACAGCAGGCGGTGAAAACGGTACCGAACTCTCAAGCCACGCAGAGTAGCCAGTGGCTACTAAAAAGCAGTTGTGGATCAGACTACGAGAAAATGTACGAGACGACGATCACTGCGGGCACCAAGACCACAAAATACAGCAGCTGTATAACTGGGTCCGGTGGAGAAGCGACTGCGGCGAGACCAAACGCAACCAAGCCGACCAGCACACACAGTGTTACAAACCGAGCGAAGTCAGCGGTTCCCATGCTCCATTTCGTGTTGCCTGAATGATGGATCTTTGGGGTATTGGTGTTACACACCAACACAAAGCCACCAGTGCGACGGTGGAGGCTACTCGGCGCGCTCGACCAGTGCGGCGGCGGCCTCGCTGGCTCGCTGTTTGATCGCGGCCTCGTCGAGCGTCTGGAGTTCGCGGTCGACCATCAGCTGCTGGCCGTCACAGATCGTATGCCGCACGTCCGAACCCCGCACGGCGTAGGCGAGATGGCTCACGTAGTCGTGGACCGGCGTCAGATGCGGCGCATCGAAGTCGACAACCGCGAGATCAGCCGTCCCGCCGGCTTCGATTTGGCCCACAGGGAGGCCAATCGCCGTCGCGCTGCCTTCGGTCGCCATCCGTACGGCGTCTTCGGCGGCCACATCGCGGGCGTCACCGCGGGCGAGTTTGCCGATCATCGCCGCGTCTCGGATTTCGTCAAAGAGGTCGAGATCGTTGTTCGAGGCTGCCCCATCAGTGCCGAGGCCGACGTTGACGCCGGCATCAAGCATCTCTTGGATCGGGGCGATTCCACTGGCGAGTTTCATGTTCGAGGCCGGACAGTGGATCACGCTCGCGTCCCGATCCGCCAAGAGGTCGATTTCGGTTTCGTCGACATGCACACAGTGAGCCAGAAAGTCTTGGTCGGTCAGCATACCGAGGTTGTCGGCGTATTCGAGCGGTCGCTTGTCGTGTTCGGAGACGAGTGGGTCGACCTCGTTTTTCGTCTCGTTGGCGTGGAAATGCAGCGGAATATCGTGCTCACGGGCCTGGGGAACGAACTCCTCGAGATACTCGGTTTCGGCAGTCGTCAGCGAATGTGGCATCAACGCCGTGGTGATCCGGCCGTCGGCCCTCCCCTCGAACTCGCGGGCGATTTCAAGGCCCTCCTGGGCGTCGGCTCGGGCAGCCTCCTCGTCTTTCCCGATGGTGATGAACGCGTGACAGAGGTTGGCCCGCAGGCCGGACTGTTCGGTTGCTTCGGCGATCTCTCCGACTTCAAAATAGCTGTCGGCAAACCCGGTGATGCCGTTTTTAATGAACTCGACGAGGCCGAGTTCGGTGCCGATTCGGATGTCTTCCGGTGTCAACTCGGCTTCAACGGGCCAGATATCCTCCTGGAGCCACGCATCCAGCGGTTTGTCGTCGGCATGGCCGCGCAGCAACGTCATGGCGACGTGGGTGTGGGCGTTGAGTAGCCCCGGCATAACTAAACAGCCGGTTGCATCCAGCGTCTCGTCAGCCGTCACGTCCGGGCCAACGTCGACGATTTCGCCGGCCGCGCGGTCGACCAGCACGTTCGCCGCACGAACCTCGAACTCGGGCGTCAGTACGTGGCCCCCCTCGATTGCATATCTGTCGCTCATACCGGTGGTTGGAGCGGTGGTCCCTTAAGAAATCAGGATCGATCCCGAAGGCGGTCGATCCGCTGGCCCAGGGGGGGTTGGACCTCGAACCACGTCCGCCACGTCGCGGCCTCGGGTTCGACACCGCGGAGCGCGGCGACCGTCTCGAAGGCTTCGGCCACTGACTCCGCGCCGACCTGGGCAGCCGCCAGGCTGTCGGCCGAAAACTGGAGCTGTCGACCACCCCAAAACAGCGCGAACGCGGCGACCGCAAGCACGAACAGCCCATCCGAAAACGGAACGAGTCCGCCGAACATCCCGGTCGCGATGGCGATGACGGTCGCCGCGGCTAGCGCGCGGTACTCCATATAAAACAGGCGCGCCCGGCCGGCTTCGGCGGCCAGCAGTGCCGCAGCCGTCTCGCTGTCGAGTTCTTCCAGCACGTAGTCGGTCACCAGTAGCCACCGCCTACCGGGTGGGCCTCGGATCGATAGCTCGACCGACTGGTCGCCAACTGTCTCGACGACGGCGACCGTTCTGGGTTCGTAGCCGGCGGCTTCTGCCAGCGTCTCAAGCTGTTCGCGTTCGTCCGCGGTCGGCTCGCGGGTGTCACGAATCGACAGCAACACGATGGGTGCGACAACTGCTGCGACCAGAAACACGCCGAAGGCGACGACGACGAACACAAGCGGGTCGACGGTTGTCTGCAGTGGACCTGCCTGGAGTGCGGACAGCATCGACGCCGATAGCCCGACCATACCCCCTGATTTCGGTCTCTCGGTCAAAGCCGTTCCGTTCTGGAGGGAAAGACAGTTCAGCTATCGGCCGAGAGATGCCGTATGCGCATTGCCGTACCCAACAAAGGGCGTCTCCACGAGCCAACCGTCGAGCTGCTGGAACGCGCCGGACTCCACATCAAAAACGGCGCGGATCGCAAACTGTACGCCGACACGGTCGACCCCGAGGTAAGCCTCCTGTTTGCGCGCGCGGCCGACATCCCCGAATACGTCGACGACGGCGCGGCCGAGGTCGGTATTACGGGCCTCGATCAGGTCCACGAATCCGACTCGGATCTCTCCGAACTGTTGGATCTCGAATACGGTCAGTGTCGGCTCGTGTTGGCCGCCCCGGAGGACGGCGAGATCACCGAGCCGGGCCATCTGGAGGGCAAAAAGGTCGCCACCGAGTTCCCCCGGATCACCGAGCAGTATTTCCGGGCTGAGGGCGTCGAGTGTGAGATCGTCGAAGTCACGGGTGCGACCGAGCTCACCCCGCACGTCGAGATGGCCGACGCCATCGTCGATATCACCTCGACCGGCACCACGCTGAAAGTCAACCGGCTGGCCGTTATCGACGAGGTGCTGTCGAGCTCTGTCCGGCTGTTCGCCCGCGAGGAGACGGTGAGCAACCCCAAAGTCGAACAGCTCGTCACCGCGCTTGAATCCGTGCTGGCGGCCGACGACAAACGGTATCTGATGATGAACATTGAACACGAAAAGCTCGAAGCTGTCAAAGACGTCATCCCCGGACTGGGTGGGCCGACCGTGATGGACGTTGCGGGTGGCGATCAGGTCGCCGTCCACGTCGTCGTCGACCAACAGCAGGTCTTCGAGGTGATCAACGATCTCAAAGCCGTCGGCGCAACCGGAATCCTCGTGACGGAGATCGAACGGCTCGTCGAGTAGCGACGCCGGTGCGGTGGTGCTACTCGGTCGGTGCCGCACGGAGCTCCGGAAGCGAAACGCTCGGGACGATACCCACGGTTCCGTACTGATACCGGCTGTAGAACACGATGCCAGCGGTTGCAACGGCGACGCCGAACAGGCCCAAGATTCCCGCTTCGGGACCGAACGCGCCGCCGGAGACGACCGCCGGCTGCCGGCTGGTGGTGGCGACCAGCGTCACCGGGAGCTCGATGCCGCTGACCGGCAGCCCGTAGACGAGTCCCTGAAAGACGTTCCAGGTGATGTGGACCCCGATCGGAACGGCGAGTTCGCCGGTGTACAGATACCCCAGCGCGAGCATGACGCCTGCTGCCGAGATAACGGCCGTGCTCAGTAGCGTCGCGTTCGGATTCGTCGCATGGAGCGCGCCGAACAGCCCCGACGACAGCAACGTCGCCGCCGCCACCGCGAGTCGGTTGTCGACCACGTCGAACCACCGAAACCCCTCAGCGAGGTTCGTCAGTAGATACCCCCGGACGAGCAGCTCTTCGTAGATGCCGACGACGACGAACACCGCGATCAGCGTCCCGAACAGCCACAGACCGTCCGCAGGCAGTCCGGCCTCGACAACCGCGATCCAACCGCCGGCGATGCCGAGGGCGACAACCGCCGACATCGCGGCCGCACCGATGAGGAGGCCGACACCACAGTCGACAAGCCACTGGCGGTCGACTCTCAACCCGTAATCCGTGAGCTGCCGGCGGTCGAGAAACCAGCCGACCGGTACGACCGCAGCCATGACGACCAGGCCCAACACGGCGTTGAGAACCAGCGGCTGGGTCTCAGGCCCGTAGCCGACGAAGAACTCGATGCCGAACCACAACGCTACTGGCCCAAGTACCAACACGGCGGCAATCGCGACCACAAGGAAAACCACCGTTCCGGCGAGAAGCCGCCACGGTGCCCTGAGTCGGCGTTCCGAGCGGTTCCAGACGAGCCACTGAAGCCGTCGCATACAGGCCCATCAACCTACAGCATCCTGTAGCTCACGGTGTCGACAGTTGGAACGCTGTCATGTCCGCCTCAGCCCGGAAGGCTGGCCAGTACGACGAGCCCGCCGACCAGCACGCTCCCAAGCAGGATCGTGATGACTGCATGGATGGCCGTAATGTAGGCCGTGGTTCGACGCGGCTGGCCGTACAGCAGGTGGATGGCCGCCGCGTCGACGACCAGCGCGACCAGCACACCGAGGCCGCCGGGAATCGACAGCAGTTCGGTGCCGACCGAGACGATTGCGGGGCCGATACCGACGCCGAGGGCTTTGCTTGGTGGGACATCACCGAGCACGTTCCGGGCCGCCAGATGAGCCGTCACTGACAGAAACAACGCCAGCAGGCCAACCGTTCCAAGCACGGCAGTCGGCGGCGGGCTCTGCGCACTCACAGCCAACAGTGGCTCCATACGAACTGTTCGAACCGCGAGGGTGTCGTATCTATCGGTCGACGGCTACAGCAAGCCGAGCTCGTCGAGCCGGTCGGCGATCACGTCGACGGCCTGTTCGGCGTCCTCACGGGCGGTGCCGCCCGTGATCACGAGTTTACCGGAGCCGAACAGCAGCGCGACCACTTCGGGGTCGTCGAGTCGGTAGACGAGTCCGGGGAACTGCTCGGGTTCGTACTCGATGTTTTCGAGGCCGAGGCCGATGGCGATGGCGTTTAGGTTGAGACTAACGCCGAGGTCGGCACTAGAGACGATGTTCTGGACGGTGATCTCGGGGTCGTCGTCGACCGGGATCTGCAGTGCTCGGAGCTTTTCGAAGACGATCTCCAGGCTTCCGTGGACGGCCTCGGTCGAGTTGGCTCCGGTACAGACGACTTTGCCCGACCGGAAAATAAGGGCCGCAGATTTCGGCGACTGGGTTCGGTACACAAGCCCAGGGAACTGCTCGGGGTCGTAGTCGGCACCATCGAGGTCCATGGCTACACTCTGGAGATCGAGTTCCTGGCCGATTGCCGTCGAGGCAACCACGTTCTCGATGGAGATCGTCGCTGTGGGATCGCGCATCTGTATCCTATACAAGGAGGGTATGCCAGTATAAATGTAGGTTACCGGAACCCGGGGCTGTTGTCTACGGAGACCGGGCCGTCTGGACGAGCATCACGGTGTTCGAAGCCGTCACAACCGCGCCCAGTACGGCAATTCCGATCGGGACGCCGATGGCGAGTGGGCTGGTCGAAATCGACAGAAAGCCCAGAAAGCAGACGATCAGGGCACCGGATTTCAACACCGCAAAGCCGAGCGGCGAGGGCTGTTCGGACAGCAGTGCGACCACCGCGGGGTTGGCCTCGACGACGTCGGCCCGGCGGACGGCGAGCACGGTCGTCACGTAGTCGCCGACACCGTACAGTAGGACGGCAAGGAGCCACCACTGCAACTCGGCTGTCGAGACCTCCATACGAACGCTGGGGGCGGACCCGTTATGAGTAGATCCCACTTAGCCGTCGATACGAATAGCTTACTTCGAGTAGGGAGTTCCTACCACCGACGCAACCGACACGCTGATAGCCGCGTTGGCACTCACAACAGACGTGTACTGTCTGGAGTTGGCCGGCGACGAGGACGCCTTCGCGATGTGTGAGGCCGAGACTGCCAGTTCGGCACTCGACTGTGTCGCCCCGGGGCTGGCAACCGCCCGCGGCATTATCCCCCAGCGCGTCCGCACGCTGGCCTACACCCACCGGGCCAGCGAACTTATCGCCTCCTGTGAGCCGACGATCACGGCCGCCGAACTCGCAATCGAGGCGGCCACGTTCGACCGCACTGGCTCGGTCGCGGTGCGCGCACGCGACGTCCGATCACAGACGGGCGTGAGCACTCAGGACGCCGAACGTCGACTCGGGTCGATCCTTGTCGACCGCGGGTTTACGGTCGACCTCGACGACCCGGACCACGAACTCCGGGTGCTGTTCTCAGCGGGCGAAGTCGACGACGAACAGCGCGAGTCCTGTCTGATCGGCTGGTTGGCGGTCGAAAGCACGCGGGATTTCGGCGAGCGTCGACCCACCGACCGCCCGTTTTTCCAGCCGGGAAGTATGGATCCCCTTGATGCTCGCGCGCTGGTGAATATTGCGGGCGCGAAGCCGGGCGCGCGAATCGTCGACCCGATGTGTGGGACGGGCGGTGTGTTGCTCGAAGCGGGGCTGGTCGGCAGCCAGGTGGTGGGTGTCGACGCCCAATGGAAGATGACCCGCGGCAGTCGAGAGAATCTCAACGCGCTCTTGGACGACAACGCAGACGCCGAGATCATCCACGGCGACGCCACCGCGCTGCCGTTGGCTGATGGCTGTGCCGACGGGGTCGTGTTCGACGCGCCCTATGGTCGACAATCGAAAATCGCTCGCCACGAACTCGCGGATCTGGTGGGCGGCGCGCTGGGTGAGGCGCGCCGTATCGCCGACCGGGCGGTTGTGGTTGCGGATCGGTCGTGGGAACATAAGGCGAGGGAAGCGGGGTGGACGGTCGACCAGCGGTTCGAACGACGCGTCCACGGTACGCTGGTTCGGCACGTCCACGTGCTTTCTGTCGAGTAGGTCACGGGGAATCCACCCGGTTTAAGCCGCCGGCTCGCCGAACGCCCACAATGGCAAACGACGCACTCATTGCAGCCCTGCGCGATGCGGATGCAGTCCAGTACGGCGAGTTCGAACTCTCCCACGGCGGGACCAGCGACTACTACGTCGACAAATACCTCTTCGAGACCGACCCTCACTGCCTGGAACTCATCGCCGAAGCCTTCGCCGACAAAATAGACGAGCCGAAACTGGCTGGCGTCGCGCTCGGCGCAGTACCGCTCGTCGCGGTCACGTCGGTCGAGACCGGGGTTCCCTACGTAATCGCCCGCAAGAAGGCCAAAGAGTACGGGACGGCCAAGCGAATCGAAGGTCGACTTGAGGACGGCGAGGAGGTCGTCGTACTTGAAGACATCGCCACTACTGGCAACTCCGCAATCGATGCAGTCGAAGCCCTGCGCGAGGCAGGTGCGGTCGTGAATCGTGTGCTGGTGGTCGTCGACCGCGAGGAGGGTGCGAGCGAACAGCTCGCCGAGTACGATCTAGAGCTCGATTCGCTAGTCACTGCCAGCGAGCTGTTAGCCGACCGCTAACTACGGTCGTTTAGGCCGGTTCGGCCTGCGACGGATACCGAGATTCGGCAATCGCAAACGTGAGCGTGCTCAACACGCCCAACAGCGTGCCGACCGTCAGCGCGAGCGCCAGATCAGTCAGCGATAGCGTGACGATCCCGTCGACGCTCGGGAGGAAAAAGCCCGAGAGCCCGTACAGGACGACCGCGATGGCAATTACATAGAAGGGCGCGTTGAGATACCGCCAGCGGAACCGGTCGGCCAGATACTCGTCGGTGACCTGCCCGAGGCTGCTGGTGATGCCCGCGGCCGCAAACCACTGCACTGAGCCGTTGATAAACGCCGCGGCGGCAGTCAGCAGCTCCATCGGTGTCGCCATCGTCGACTCGACGGTCTCGATCATCGCCACCCCCTGGACGCCGCCGACGATAATGAGCGCGAAAGCGACAACGTAGGTGATCAGCGTGACGCGACCCGCATACAGCCCGTTGCGAACACGGTCGACGGAGTTGTCGATGGACTCTTCGAGACCCAACCCACGGAACAGCGAGTAGAGACCGACTAACGCGGAGATCAGCCCGAGAACGGCCGCGCCGGCGACATCGAAGACGCCCGCGATGACGACCATCGGGTAGATAAGGAGCAAAATACCGAGCGGTACCAGGATCGTCCCCCGCGTTTCGGGGTCGGCGAGCACCTGCTTCATCGTGTAGTACATCGACTCGAGGTTCTGGGCCTGCCTGACGACCACCCTGCGGACGCCGTCGATCGGCATCCGCGAGCGGATGACGGGGACGACCGACTCGTCCTGTGCGCCGTCGGTGATGATGATCGCCCGGACCTCCTCGCCGGTCTGGAGGCTCGCCAGCGTGGTGTCGATCTCCTCGCCGACCTTGCGGTTTGCCCGGACGTCGTTGCCCTCGACACCGGTGACGACGGCGACCTCGACCTCCTCGCCGCCCTCCTCGCGGAGGGATTCGTAGGTCGAGATCCCCTGAAACATGACGTTGACATCCGAGTCCTCGGGGTCGACCGTCGCCAGCGCGACCGCTGCCTCCCGAACCGCGTCTGCACCGACAACCGGGGTCGAAAAGCCGGTTTTGCGGCCGACATCGTCATCGAGGTCGACACAGAGGACGAGCAGCATTCAGCTAAAATTACGTGAGCACCCCGTTAAGACTTTTCTGGGTCTGGTGGCTGCTACCGAGAAACACACAGCAGCGGGTCGTCGACGGCCCGTTTCGGACGCTTTTTGTGGCCGCGGGCGGTATTCGTGGTAACTGATGATCTCTAAAGGCTGCGAACAGTGCGCCAAAGGCGGAAAGATGGTGCTTTTCGTCTACGGTTACTGCGACCAGCGGGACTGTTTTTACTGCCCGCTGGGAGAAAAC